>Ga0181379_1000002_pt1 | contig 157821 bp, 213 predicted proteins | sample 2SPOviralmetaG_FD_130115 | JGI IMG/M metagenome (GOLD analysis project Ga0181379, IMG submission 130115) | Marine viral communities from the oligotrophic San Pedro Time Series (SPOT) site, San Pedro Channel, CA, USA - 2 SPOT_SRF_2009-07-10 | ecosystem: Environmental > Aquatic > Marine > Strait... | reverse complement strand
GGTGCAGGATACGCTTTCTGTTTTGCTTTAGATGTAACCGGTAAATTATATACTTGGGGTTACAACGGTTACGGTGTTTTAGGACACGGTAACACAACTAACTTATCAGTACCAACTGAAATTCCAACTATCGTTTGGGATAACGGTGCAAGTAATCCTGGTAAGATTAAAAAATTATTAGTAGACTCGCAACAATCATATCAAAGATGTGCCATTCTTACTGAAAAAGGTAAGATATATTGGTGTGGAAGAAATGAATACGGTTGGGCGATGATGGGTAATACTACAGATGTAAGCACATTTACAATTATGTCTAATGGTCCAGGTAGTGGAACATATTCTGATTGTCAAAATATGTGGTTTACAGGAAACGGCAGATACGCAAGTTTCTGGACTAAAGATAGTAAAGACGAAATTAAGTGTTGTGGTTACAATGGTAACTATGAACTTGGTATTGGAAACTCAACAAATCAAACTGCTGCTGTTTCACCAAAATGGCAGATAAATGGAACTACAACTTCTGACTTACACAACATTAAAGACATTGGTTGTAATAGTGAATATGGTAACCAATGGATGTGTAATGTATGGGTATTAACATATGACGGATTTATGTTTAATACTGGAAGAAATAATTATGGAATAGGTGCTCAAGGTTGGTCGTCTTCTTATAATGACAGACAATCAACTAATGGTATTGAAGAAACAGATGATTACTATTTCCAAATGCAAAGAATGCCTAATTACGCTCACGGAAGAGTTGAAGATGTAAGAGGACGAGGTTACTACTCTACAGACGGTAACAGATACCACTTTAGAGAAATTAGAACTTTTGATAACAGATACCTAATTTGGGGTTACGGTGGAGACCATATGCAAGGTCAAAACGACGGAGACTATTGCTCTATGCCACAACCCGCTGTTTTAGGATAGTATAAATATAAAGAACAATTAAGATAGGAAAATAAAAATGGCAAAAATTAATCTCGGAAGAATTAAATTACAATTCCAAGGAGAATTCAATAAGGACCAACAATACAGACGAGACGATATTGTTTATCATAATAACGCAATGTGGATTATGAAACAAGAATACTTTGCTGATGGTTCTTCTGCGTATGCTCCTGGTACAAAAATATTTGGATATAATCCAAAAGACTATACTGGTGACTTCTGGTCAAATGACCCGAACTTCAATGGTGTAGATAGCACTTTTAATCATACACAATATTGGACTGAAAATGAAAGAAGAGGCGAAACAAGTAGAACTGACCAAGACGGTAATCCTATCACAAAAAACTCTACTTACGGCTCTAACGAAGACGGTGCAAATGAAATTAGACACGATTATATTGATTCATCATTAGGAACGGTTGTTCGCCATCAACAAAACTTAATGGGTGAGTATGACGCAATGTTTGCTCAATGCGAAGATGACTATGACCAATTAGACACATATAATCATTACGAACAAAATTACTTTAAATACCATTATATGCCTGTACACAATACTTTTAGTGTAGAGGTTAATGTATCAGGTGGTGTTCCAGATTTCAAAATTGATAACCGAGTAGGTAACGATACTAAAGGTAGACAATTTGAAGGTTATAGAAACTGGGAAAACTTTAAAGAAGGACACACATACAGATTTTCACAAGACAAACCTAATAACAAATATTATCCATTAGGTTTCTCTTATACTTCTGACGGTATACACAATGCCGGCGATACTGGTAAGTCATTAGGACAAGATCCTGATGGACCTTACTATGTTAAAGGTACTGCTTCAAATGGTGATAGTGGATTCTTTTCACCTATGTACAAAACTGAAGCGGCTGCAATTGCTGAAGATACAAGAAGAGGTGGTGCTGGTGTTGCTCATAAACTTTCTTTTGACCAAGGTGATGTACCTGGTTGGGAAACAGAAGCAAGTCCATCATTACAAGGACATTTACATTCAGACGGAACTCAATTAAAAGATACCGTTGTATCTGTATTGACAGACGCTAGTAATAACACATACTTACAAGTATCAAATGCTTGGGCAGGACAAACATCAGGTGGTGTTTCTGCACACGCAAGAAAAACAATTTATATTAACACAGGTGACTCAACTGAATATCATTCAATCACTGGAAGCACACACTCATATGTGTATGTTCAAGGTGCATTAAAAGTTGGTTCTAATGTTTCTGCTGTAATCACTCAACAAAGAGACGATACAACAACTACAAACGATAGTGCCGGAAGAAAGATATTATTAGTAAATGGTAAACCTGTTTATCAATTAGTTGGCGAAGCTTCAACTGCAACGGTTGGTGGTATCGCAGGTGCTTATCAAGCAATTACAAATGCTGGTGCTGGAACAACTACTGCTCTAGGTGCAAGTCCTACTTCAAACGAAAATTTAGTAGACTTGTATATGCCGAAACTTACAGACCCAACAGCAAATGTTGAAAGAACAATGCAAGTTTCAGTTGCTAATCCTGGTTCAGGAAACAAATACTACATTGATGGTGTTTTACCAACTGCAACTTCAATTATGTTAGAAGAAGGAAAAACTTATAAGTTTGACCAATCTGATAGTACAAATGCTGGACATTTATTAAAACTATCTACAACTTCTGACGGAACACACGGTGGTGGTGCTGAACTTACTGCTGGTGTTAAATATGTAGGTACTCCTGGAAACAGAGGTGCATACACAGAAATTAAATTAAGAAACGGAACAGCAAAACTTTACTTATATTGTAATGCTCATTCTGGTATGGGTCAAGCTGCTGAAACTTTTGATGTTTCAACAAATCTTGGAAAAACATACGCTCCTGGAAATATTAAAAAGTGGCAAGGTTACAACAAAAACGGTGTTGTTAAATATTACTTAAACAACATACAAGTTGACGAAAACACTTACATTGAAACATTTTTCAATGATAATAATACAAAAGATAGAAACTATCCTAGAACTATGCCTAATGGTAAAGTTAAAGGTGGAAACAAATATACTTTTGAACATATGGCAGGAAGATATGTTGAGATAACTATTCCTTATCAAGCAACACAATCAGACGCTGAAAGTACAAAGATATATCCATTCTGTTTAGAACCTACAACGACTGCTAGACAAACTTCTGGAATGTATAACACATTCGGTTGGGACATTGAAAAGTCTTGGAGAGGTTACAGACATTGGGACAAAGTACAATCTTCTATGAGATTTAGAGGAGAGTTTAGTCCTAATACACAATATAACTATAATGATATTGTTTCATACAAACCATTTAAAAGACTTTCTACTGGTGAGAAATTTTACAAACACGGTACTGGTTTATACAGATGTTTAAGAGACAATAGAGGAAGACCACCTCAACACGGATTCCAAGAACCTACAAGGTCGCCATTGATGACTAAATCAACGGTTACTTCTGGAAGATTAACTGGAAGAAGTGAACACGAACAAAACAATGAGACAGGTAAGAATTATCCTGCACATATTCAATCGTACCACAACTGCTGGGAATCTTGGGCTGGAATGAACAACCAAGAACAAGGTGCTGGTGTTTGGTTCCCGAACAAAGGACCTATTGCGTGGCCATATAAACACGGTCATTCTAGTGGTGCTAACATTTACAGATGTCATATGTACATTGATAAAAATGGTTCTGTATGGACAATCGGACACGGTACTTCATCAAGCAATATGGAACAAGACCGTTCTTCTTCATACTTTAGAGAAGTAACCTTTAGATGGAGAGATTTCTACAATTCTGAAAACAGAAACGAAGGCGGTTACAACGAAAGAAGAAGTAGTAAGTGGACTCGTTATGACAGAATGAGAACACCTAGAGCTATTCAAATTGAAATGTCTTACGACGGAACAATGATTTTGTTTGACAATGGACAAGTATTCCACGGTGGTTACGGTTCACACGGTCAACAAGGTACTGGTTATGATGGTGCTCCTGGTTCTGCAATGTCACCTGACGGATTAGAAGATGTACACTTTATCAAAATCGCAATGAAATTAATGAACGAAGATTCAACTCATACTCCTTGCGGATTAACAGATGATGGAGATGTATATACTTGGGGTTACAATGGTTACGGTGAAATCGGAGACGGTAGAACACAAAACGCATACGGTCCTAAGAGAATACCAAGAGAATTCTTTAATGACGAAAAAATTATTGATATTTTAGCAACTGGTGGAGATAGTACTTCATTCTATGCTAGAACATCACAAGACAACATTTACGGTTGGGGAAGAAACAACATCGGCCAATTAGGAGATACAACAACAACTGACAAATACAGACCAGTATTAATGACTGGATTTGTTGCTGCTGACAATGGTGGTATCGCTGTATGGCAAGGTGACGCTCACTCATCTAATTCTGCTTTCTACATATTAGACGGAAACGGATTTATATGGGCAACAGGTTACAACGGTTATGGTAACTTTGTTGATAACTCAACATCTAATAGAACACAATTAACTCAATCAACTGCTTCTCCTAATGGAGATATAGCAGACTTCTGGACAATGTACTGGAATGGATATCATACAACATTTATGAGATTGAAAAATGGTGAAACTTGGACTGCTGGACATAGTGGTGGATACTACAACTCTGGTGATGGTGGAACTGGAACAAACCAGGCACCTGTACAAGTAGATAAGATAACTAACCTAAAAGAAGTTTGTATATGTAATACATATTCAGACCAAGGTAGAAGTTATTGGTTAACAGATAATGGTGAATTCTTTAGTCAAGGCCGTGATGTATACGGTTCTATGCCAAATAGTGTTGCTGGAGATAACTGGAACGGTGAAGATGGAACATACAAACCTTTCCACGCTTTTGTACCTGCAGGAACTAGAATTAGAACTATGTGTATTCAAGGTATTGACCAATCAACTAGCTATTACGGATTACAACCAATGGTTGGAACAGAAGATGGACAAGTCTTGCTTTGGGGTTACTCAAACAACAATAACCTAGGACACCACGCTAGTGCAACTTACTCATCAACGGGTCGTTCACAAATGTGGAATGCTGGTATTGGTAGATAATATAAATAGAAGTATAACAAATAAAGAAAACGGAGAAAAAACAAAATGGCAAAAGTAATTTATTCAATGACTGCTGGAATCGGTCAAGGTGACGACTATACTGCTCCTACAGGAGATACGCCAATCAGTTTAGGAGAATTAAGTGGAAAAACTTATTTCTCAATTGATGATGGTAATACTACTATCAAAACTGATGGTGATAATGATTCTGTATACGGTGTAGCTATTGTAACCGACGCTGACGAAAAAGCAAGTCTACAAGCTGCTTCAAACTATGTTGCACAAGGCTTGGGAAATTTAGATAACGAATTTATGAATGGTAAATCAATGATTGACTTATTAGCTGATGTGGCTGATGATACTGCAGGAACTAAAACTGCAATCGCAACTCACAAAGCTGCTAAAGCTTCATTCCTATCAAACTTAGGATTCTAAAGACAATTAATTAAAAAGAAGGTAATAGCAAATGGCACTAGATATACAAAACTTTAAAGTATCCTGGAAAGGAAACTGGAAAGATAAAGAGAAGTATTATAAGAATGATATAGTTTACTGGAGAGGTAAGTCATACAGATGTACAGAAGAGACACCTGATAACTTTACTATTTCAAGTGAATCTATGGTCAATACGAACTCTTATGGCCAATATCAGCCTACGGTTGTTAGACGGTCATATAGACCCGACAACAATAGATACTGGACGCTATTGCTTGCAGGTAACGACAACATTGAAACTTGGCAGTATTGGAGACAATATGAAAGAGGTGAAATGTGTAAAGTTGCCGATAAGATTTATCTTTGTTTGAAAAAAACAAGATATTGTAATACTTGGGTAGAAGAACACGATGGTAGACCATCAAAATATTGGGCACTTGTTTACATTAACGAAAACAAGTGGAGTACAAGAAACGAAGTTATTTCATTTAACAACCGAGCTCCGTTAGGTTGGAAATATAATATGGGTGTTGACACACAAGATAGTGCTGACCAAACATATAGAACTTGTACACTATGCTCAGATGGTTCTGATATGTGGGTAGGTTCTTCTGAAGGAACTGGTTCATCTGGATTAGGTGACGGTGTTGCTGGAAATGACGAACCTGGAAAACACTTTTCTACAGGATTTACATTTACTGATTGGATGGCTTCTACAGACAACCAATCTTGGAATATTAATGCTACAGGTAGAATGACTACACCTGATGGAAAAGCACCAAGAGTAATACAAGTTAGAAAAAATCAAAATAGAACTTTCTGGTTAATGAACAATGGTGAAGTTTACGCCGCTGGTGAAAATGGAAACTACGGTTTAGGAAATTCAGAAACTACAGATAGAAATTATAGTGTAAGGGTTACTGCTAATGATACACAAGATTGGCAAGGAAACACTATAGGCAAAACATTCAATCAAACTAAAATGGTTAAAGTCGGTATGTCCGACGCCGGACACGACGCTGGAACATCATCTTGTTTCGCATTAGGTGATGACGGTTCAGTATGGGTTTGGGGTTACAATAACAACGGTCAATTAGGACTAGGTAATCCAGGAATAAACAATTCAGCAGACGCTTCTGGTGGACCAACAAGTACTGCTTTCTATAGTGCCAATGTTACCAGACCAGTTAGATTACCTCAATCATACTTTGATGGAAGACAAATCATTGATATGTGGACTTCAGGTTCAGAAGAGGCGTGGTTTCACGCATTAGACGAACACGGTCAACTATGGGCTTGGGGACATAACCAACACGGTGAATTAGGAGTAGGAAACAGAAATGGCTCTTATTACTACACACACCCAACAAGAGTTGGTGTCAACTGGAACAGATACGGTGGAATTAAAATGTACAAGACAACTCACTCAAACGGTGGACACTCTTGTACTCACATATTAGACGGCGAAGGCTATATGTGGTTTACAGGTTACACAACTTCAGGTGCTTGGCCAATCGGCTCACCTGGTTACACAGATACGCACCATATTGGTTCGTTCAGAAGAGAAGGTCACTTCTTAAATGGAGACATTGACTTCTTCTGGTGTGGTGGAGATGAAAACAAATGGTTATATATCAGACAGAAAACTACTGGTATGCTATGGGTACACGATGGTAACTATGGTACATACGGTGGTCGTGGTCAATCAGTTGAGTCCAATGGATATTGGTATCAATCAGGTGGTCACCCAGGAAGTTTCATACATATGAAAGGTCCTAAATGGGCAGTTAATGTATGTGATGTAGGTATGAGTAGAGCTGATGGTTCTTATATGTACTCTTTCCCAATGATACTTGATGACGAAGGATTGATTTGGGGTGGTGCTCCATATTCAAACAACGAGCAAGGTATGGGTGGTGACACTAACTTTGATGACCAAGATAATAACGGTGGTAGAAACGATACCGGTCAAGGTATGGAAGACAATGAAATGTTTAGAACAAGAAAGAAAATTGTATTTCAACCAGGTGGTGGACATAGATGGACTGATTTATTCTATTCAGGAACTGGTTCTTCAAATATACCGAGAGCTCTTAACCAAAGAGGTCAAGTATACTGGACTGGTTATGATGGTGGTGCTTCGGTAACTATGAACTATGACTACTATTCAGAAGGTGCAAACTCAAACCAAGTTTCTTACTTCTTCCATTTGGGTCCTAGAGACTAATATAAATAATTATACAATAAGACTTAACGGTCTTTTACATTAAACAATTGAGGTGAAAATGAAAGCAATAGAAGAATTTGTAGAACAGGCTCGCAAGAAGTTTGAATCACAACCGTTCATTAACGACTATCTAAACAAGAAACTTAAACACAAAGAAGCTGTTGGTACTTACTTGTACAATCAATGGGTCTATGTATGTCAAATAGAAGGACATTGCAAAGACGCAGGTGTACTTGATGGTATTGAAGAGATTTGTATTAAAGAAAACCTAAAAGAAGCGTGGAAAGCAGAATGGCCTTATGACGCTAATGATATAACAAAACCTTGGGTAGAACCATCTGTAATGTACGCAACGCAAAGTTGGTGTACTTCTGTTATAGATGTTAAAGCAGATAAAGATTTATTACTCGCACACCTATATGCCTCTCATAGTGAGATAATGACCAATCAAGGTACTTCAATTCTCAAAGATAGACTTACAGAAAAATTTACAGAAGCATACAATCGTAGACCAGACGAAATGCTTAACATTATAAAACTAAATTGGGATTTTAAAATTGGTATGTCTGGTGATTTAGAAGCACACAACGAACATTTAGAAGAAGTCTTACCTAGAATTTCTTTATTCAAAGTTGCTGCTAAAGAAATTGGTGAAGACAAATCAGGTTTAAATGATATGTCTGGTGGTAGTAGAGACGAAGCAGAAGACCAAAAAGTAAGAGCAGAATTAATGGCAAATCAAATCTTTATAGGTGAAATGGATATGGATGATGTGCCAGAAGATTATCAAAGTTTTGTAAAAGAAGACTTACATCAACTTGAACAAAAGAAAAAAGAGACTGAAAAAACATTTGAAGAAGCTCCTAAAAGATGAAAACATTAAAAGAGTTAACTTGGGAACATCATAAAGAAGCAGAAAGACAACACTTTGTAAAAGTATTAATGTCTGGAAAGATATTAGAAGAAGTTTACGCTGTTTATCTTTACAATCAACATCAAGCATATAACATATTAGAAGCAGTCGCAATGGCAGATGGTTTCTTTGATGATATGCCACAATTAAGAAGAGCACCTGAAATCTTAAAAGATTTTAATGAACTATGGACTTGGAAACATAAACCTTGGTTATGTGAAAGTACAAAAAAATATGTTGAATATGTAAATAAAAATTTAATGGATAATCCTGAAAAAATAGCTGCACATATCTATGTAAGACATATGGGTGATTTATCAGGTGGTCAAATGATTAAAAGAAAGACACCAAGTCGTAATTATTATTACGATTTTAATTTTAAAAAAGTTGATGATGGTATACAAAAATATAAAAGTGTACAAGAAATAAAAGACGCATTAAGATTAAAGATAGATAGCTTTCAAAAATATTCAGACGCAAGTACACTTACAGAAAATGTAAACAATGTTGTATATGAAGCAAGAGTTTGTTTTAGTTTTGCAACGGAACTATTTAAAGAAATGATGACATTTATTAATAACAATGAAAAGAGGTTTGGTGATGGAACGAAGAAGTAGAATATGGGAAATGCTTGAGCAACACACTCATAGTATTATTGCAAATTTTGAAAGAGAAGGTGAAGAGATATTTGAACCTGCAATGAAGAAGTTTAATAGACCAGAACAAGGTTGGGTCAATAGAGTATGGAAAACACCTGAAGCAAGAAGATGTCATTTAGATGTAGTTGACGCTAGAGACGAAAAAGGTTTGTTTATGTTTCATTGTTGCGTGTTTCCTAATCTAACAAGTGAAGCACCTATATTTGGATTAGATGTAATCGCAGGTGCAAAAAAGGTTACAGGTTTCTTCCACGACTTTTCTCCTCTTGCAAAAAGAGACCATTCAATGGTAGATTGGTTTGTAAAAGAAGCAAGTCTTTATACACCATCAAAACCTAGACCATTACCTGATTGGGCGATGAAAATTTTTAGTCCAGGTATGATTGCAGCCGGCAATATTAATACTGAAAAAGAATTAACACAAGCATTAAGTATGGCACAATCAAACTTACAAGTATACTTTACATTATTAAGAAGAAACAAAGAAGTAGGAGACTTACAGGAAATCAAAGACGCACAAAACAGATACGCAAAACATCAAAGAGAAAATCCACATACACCAAGAGTTATGTTAAGTTTAGGTTTACCTGAAGATGATGTAAAAGAATTTTGTACAGACGCTTTATTTCCTTATGTGGAATAATGGAACATTTAGACAAGTTTAAACAAGTAATAACAGAATTAAAAGATGACGGTAGATACCGTGTATTCAATGATATCCTACGAACCAGAGGTAGTTATCCTAACGCAATCTGGTATTCAAAATACTCAATCAAAAAAATAGTTAACTGGTGTTCAAATGATTATCTAGGTATGGGACAACATTCCTATGTGCTAGATAGTATGAAAACAGCACTGGAGACGAGCGGAGCGGGCGCTGGAGGGACGAGAAACATCTCCGGCACAACTCACTATCACATTGCTTTAGAACACGAATTAACTCAATTACACGGCAAAGAAAGTGCGTTATTATTCACTTCAGCATACAATGCTAATCAAACAACTTTAGAAACAATGGGCAAGATTATGCCTGATTTGTTGTTTATATCAGACGCACAAAATCACTCTTCAATCATACAAGGTTTAAGGCATAGTAAATGTAGAAAAGAAATATTTAAACATAATGATGTACAAGATTTAGAAAGTATATTAATGTCTAACCCAGGACCTAAATGTGTTGTATTTGAAAGTGTATATTCTATGGACGGTGATATTGCACCTGTAAAAGAAATTGTTGAAGTATGTAAAAAGTATAATGCAATAACTTATATTGATGAAGTACACGGAGTTGGTTTATACGGACCTAACGGTGCTGGTATTTGTGAACGAGATAAAGTTGATGTTGATATTATCAATGGAACATTAGCTAAGGCCTATGGTGTACAGGGAGGTTACATTTGTGGAAAGAGAGAGTTTATAGACGCAATTAGAAGTATGGCAAGTGCGTTTATATTTACAACTAGTTTATCGCCTGTACTATGTGCTGGTGCATTAACGAGTATTAAGTATGTTAAAGACCATCCTGAATTAAGAGAAAAACTACAAGAACGAGCACAAAAAACAAAAGAAGAATTAACAAGACAAGGTATAGAAGTATTACAAAACGATAGTCATATTGTACCGGTAATTATAGGTGACGCTAAAAAATGTAAAGCAGTTTCAGATGAATTACTTTATAAAGATGGTATCTATGTACAACCTATTAACTATCCTACGGTTGCTGTTGGTACTGAAAGATTAAGATTTACGCCTACACCATTTCATACAGATACAATGATATTTGATATGGTAGTTAAAGTAAAATCTGCAATGAGAAGATGTGGTAAAAAGAAATGAACATAAAAGAAGAGATAGATTGGTTGATAGTTGATGGTGCAAATGGTCTACAAATCTTGTGGTTTATGTTGAAACACGAACCATTTTTACAAAGTCTTATCGGATTTGGTCTATTGTTAGTGATAATGTGTTGGTATTTAGATAAAAAAGACGATAAAGGGGAGAATGATTATAGCGACCCTCACGGAAAATTATAAATATTGCTAAAGATAAAGGAATAAAACTATGGCAATACCTAACACTAGACAGACACTTATCTCATATGCAAAGAGAGCATTGGGACATCCTGTTATTGAAATTAATGTTGATGACGACCAAGTAGACGATAGAGTTGATGAAGCAATACAATATTATCAACAATATCACTATGACGGTATCAAAAGAGTATATTTAAAATATCAATACACACAGGCAGATTATAATAGAATTAATACAGATACTTCTGAAGGTGCTACAAAAAATTCTGTAACCACAACTTGGAAAACAGGAAACGGTTATATCGTTGTTCCTGATTCAATTGTATCGGTTACTAACATATTTCCTTTTTCTAATAAAGGTAGTCTGAACTTATTTGATGTTAGGTATCAATTAAGATTAAATGACCTTTACGATTTCTCATCTACAAGTGTTATCAACTATGATATTGTAATGAGACAATTAGATTTCCTAGACCATATATTAGTTGGTGAAAAACCATTAAGGTTTAATCAACACGACAATAAATTACACATTGATATGGATTGGGGAAGCGACTTAGCAGTTGGTGAGTATCTAGTTATTGACGCATACAGAAAACTAGACCCAGACACTTATACAGATGTATATGATGACATTTGGTTAAAGAGATACACAACTGCATTAGTTAAAAAACAATGGGGTGCCAACCTCTCTAAATTTAATGGAGTAGCAATGATTGGTGGGGTTACATTAAACGGACAACAAATCTATTCTGAAGCACTACAAGATGTAGAAAAATTAGAAGCAGAAATTAGAAGCTCGTTTGAATTAAACCCAGCAATGTTAATAGGATAAAAATAAAATGGCCGTTAATCATTACTTTCAAGGCGGCGATGGCATAGGTAGTCAAAATGAGAAAAGATTAATAGAAGATTTAATCGTTGAAAATTTAAAAATCTATGGTCACGCTGTTTACTATTTACCAAGAACTCTTGTCAATAGAGATTTAATTCTAGGCGAAGACTCTGCGTCTAGGTTTGACGAGTCGTATCTAGTTGAAATGTATTTTGAAACGGTAGAAGGATTCCAAGGCGAACAAGAAATAATTAGTAAGTTTGGTTTAGAAGTAAGAGACGATACAACTTTTGTAATTGCAAAGAGAAGATTCCAAGAACAAGTTGATGATACTGCAAACTTGGTAGTAGACGGTAGACCTAACGAAGGTGATGTAATTTACTATCCTTTAATGAACAAGTTTTTTGAAGTTTCATTTGTTGAAGACCAAGAGCCTTTCTTTCAATTAGGTTCTTTACCTGTTTACAAATTAAGATGTAAAACTTTTGAATATTCAAGTGAAGAGTTTAATACAGGAATTGGTGATATAGATTCAGCAGATGATAGACTATCATTAGATACAAGTTTACAATATCAATTTAGACTTGAAGATGGTACACTAAATCAGTCTTCTTATTCTGGTTTCTTACAATTAGAACAAGGTGACGCAAATGGTAATCCTCAATATGTAATACAAGAAGAATTTGATGATATTACTACAGACGGAGACGCCGCTACAAGTATACAAACAAAATCTGTTTACGCTGATAATTTAGATTTAGATTCGGCTGCAGGTTTTGATACTGCAACGGTGACAGATGATATATTAGACTTTACAGAAAGTAACCCATTTGGAGATGTTAAGTAATGTTCGGAACACATTTTTATAACGAAGGATTAAGAAAACTGACTATTGCATTTGGTCAGATTTTTAATAAGATTGTTGTACAAACAAAAGACGCAAATGGTTCAGTTGTAAAACGATTTACGGTGCCTCTTGCATATGCACCTAAAGAAAAGTTTATTACAAGATTAACACAACAACCTGACTTGCAAGATACACAATTTTCAACTATTCTACCTCGTATGGGTTTTGAAATATCTGGTCTGCAATATGACCCTAGTAGAAAATTAAATAAGTTGACAAAAACTAGAACAACAACAGATGATGGTTCTACTTCTTTTCAACAAAACAATATGAAGTTTAATTATACACCTGTTCCGTATAATATAACTTATTCTTTGTTTATCTTTACTGCAACAGCAGAAAACGGATTACAGATTATGGAACAGATAGTTCCGTATTTTCAACCTGATTATACGGTGACTATAAATATGATACCAGACTTAAATATTAAGCGTGATGTACCTATTGTTATAGGCGACATTGCATACGAAGATAATTATGACGGAGACTTTAATACAAGAAGAGCAGTAATTTATACGATTAACTTTACTGCAAAAACTTATCTATATGGACCATCTTCAAATCAAGGTGTTGTTAGAAAAGTACAAACAGACCTTGGTACAGATACAATAGATAAAGCAAGAGAAGAAAGAATAGTGATAACACCGAATCCTACGACAGCAAAACCTGGTGACGATTTTGGATTCACAACAAATATATCATTCTTCAATGATGGAAAGAAATATGATCCAACAAGTGGAAGTGATACATAATGAGAGGCAAAAATGAACAAAGAAGATATACTAGTATTAGACAATGTTTTACCAGAAGTTGTAAATAATAGCTTTCAACAAAACATTACAAGGTTAGCATATATCCTATCTATGGATATTCTACCTAATCAAATGGACAATAAAGGTATTATGAAAGATGAGAATACATTTTCATCTACACAAATGGTACATAGAGTTTATTTACATAATCAACCTCAAAAAGGTCCACAAAATCCTGCTATTGAACCGATAAAACATTCGTTATCTGAAATGGTTGGTAAAGCAGGTCTGTTAACTAAAGACTTTGATAAAGTAGAATTGTTAAGAGCAAAATTTAATTTAATGTTTCCACATCCTGACTTTAAAGAAGGTCAGTATAATATAGCACATATTGATGATGAACACGAAGAACATCTTGTTTGCATTTATTATCCACAAGATACAGATGGTGATACCGTATTGTTTAATGAGTTTTTTAATAAAGATAAGAAACCAGAAAAATTAACTATTGCAAAGAGAGTTGAACCAAAAGCAAATCGTTGTGTAATTTTTAATGGATGGAGATTTCACGCAAGTAGTAATCCAAGTGCATATAATAATAGAATAGTTTTAAATACAAACTTTAGGATTGTAAACAATGGGTAAACTAGAAGACAAAGTAAATAATATTTTAGGTATCAAAGAAGAGAGTACTCCTGTAGCAGATTTAATGTTGCAAGAGAAGTCTGTACCTGTACCTAGAGTTGAAGACCCAAAGAAAGATGATATAGAAAACGATTACAAATATAGTAGAGAGAATTACTATAATTTAATTGAACGAGGACAAGACGCAATACAAGGCATTTTAGATGTTGCAAAAGAAGGGCAACACCCGAGAGCATACGAAGTCGCAGGTGCATTAATTAAAAATGTAGCCGACACCGTTGATAAATTACAAGACTTACAAAGTAAATTATCTAAACTAAAAGATGTACCGAACAAGACAACTAATAACATTAAGAATGCTTTGTTTGTAGGTTCAACTGCTGAACTACAAAAACATTTAAAAGATAAAAAGTTTGATGAGAATAATAGAGACACAGCAAACGATCCTTTTAAAGATACACCAATTGAAGGAAAAGATTAAGTTATGTCAGACGCATATCTAGGTAACCCTAATCTAAAAAAAGTAAACACACCACAAGAGTTTACTTCGGACGAGATTAAAGAGTTTAAGAAGTGTGAAAATAATCCTATATACTTTATGAAGAAGTATGTACAAATTGTTTCACTTGACGAAGGACTAGTACCTTTTGATATGTATCCTTTCCAAGAAAAAATTGTAAATACAATACACGAAAATAGATTTACGATTTGTAAACTACCTAGACAATCAGGTAAGTCTACAACAACTATATCATATCTATTACACTATGCGTTGTTTAATCCTAATTGTAATATAGCAATTCTTGCTAACAAATCTTCTACTGCAAGAGATATATTAGGAAGACTACAACTTGCATATGAGAATTTACCAAAATGGTTACAACAAGGTGTGTTAAACTGGAATAAAGGTAATATAGAATTAGAGAATGGAAGTAAAGTAGTAGCAGCTGCAACATCTTCAAGTGCTGTACGAGGAGGTTCATATAACATTATCTTCCTTGACGAGTTTGCTTTCGTACCTACAACTATTGCCGAACAATTTTTTAGTTCCGTTTATCCTACGATTACTTCTGGTAAGTCAACTAAAGTTATTATTGTTTCAACTCCTCACGGAATGAATCAATTTTATAAACTATGGGTTGACGCTGAAGCAGGACAAAACGATTACATACCTATTGAAGTACATTGGTCAGAAGTACCAGGTAGAGATAATAAGTGGAAAGAAGAAACAATAAGAAACACTAGTGAGTCTCAATTTGCTAGTGAGTTTGAGTGTGAGTTTTTAGGAAGTATTGATACACTTATCAGTCCTGCTAAAATCAAAGCGACACCGTATAAGACACCACTTAAAACAAATGGACGATTGAGTATCTTTGAAGAACCTATAAAAGGCCATACTTACTTATGTACGGTTGATGTTGCCAGAGGTACACTAAAAGATTTCTCAGCGTTTATTATATTTGATGTAACCGATTTACCATATAAAGTTGTTGCAACATTTAGAGACAATGAAATTAAACCTATATTGTTTCCTGAAATGATTGCGAAAGTTTGTACTCAATTTAACAAAGCACATATACTTGTAGAAGTCAATGATATTGGCGCTCAGATTTCAGATGGTTTACATTATGAATTAGAATATGATAATATACTAATGACTACACAAAAAGGTAGAGCAGGACAAATACTTGGTGCAATGTTCAGTCAAAGAGGTTCACAATTAGGTGTACGAATGACTAAACAGATTAAGAAAATGGGTACTGCAAATATTAAAGCAATTATTGAGAGTGATAAACTTGTTATCAATGACTTTAATATTGTCGGAGAAATGTCCACCTTTACAAGAAAAAATCAAAGTTGGCAAGCAGAAGAAGGTTGTAATGATGATTATATGACTTGTCTAACTATATTAGGTTGGGTTGCAAACCAAAGGTATTTTAAAGAAATGACTGATAGAAATATCAGAGCAGAAATGTACAAAGAACAAGAGAAGTTAATAGAACAAGATATGGCGCCGTTTGGGTTCGTTGATAATGGTGTTGATACACCAGAAGAGCAACCATTTTCGGACGAATATGGACAGGTATGGCATCCCGTGGTACGCAAAGGTAGTTAATGAAGATCCCCTATTTCATAAATATAAACGATTGAGAAATTTGAATATGGGCGTATGAATAATACGAATTTTGACAAAGGAAAACATTATGTATTTTTATAAAAATACAAACAATAAAATAGAGGAGAAAACCTAATGGCATTTCAAGTATCACCAGGTGTTCTCGTACAAGAAAAGGATTTAACTAACATAATTCCTGCTGTTTCTACTAGTATTGGAGCATTTGCTTTTAATACTACAAGAGGTCCAGTTGGAGAGATAACGCTTATCTCTTCTGAACAAGAATTGGTTAGTATCTTTGGAAAACCAACTGCTAGCAACTTTGAAGAGTACTTTACTGCTTCATCTTTCCTTCAGTATTCCAATGCTCTGAAAGTTGTACGAACTGAAAACACTGGAATTATAAACGCTGTAACCAACGGTGGTTCAGCAGTATTGGTCAAAAATACTGACCATTACAACTCAACATACTTAGCAGATGGTGCTTATACTGGTATTTCTGGTAGGGAGTTTGTTGCTAGAACAGCAGGCGCTTATGGAAATGGATTATCTGTTTCTGTATGTCCTTCTTTAACTGCATATGAGCAAGAAGCGGTAACAACCGTTAACGATAGTGCTGTATCAGTTGGCGACACAACTATAACAATGACAAGTGGAACTAACATTAATGTTGGTGACATAATTGCATTTTCAACAACAGCCGCAACTAACGATTATGATGACGGAATTGAATACGAGGTAACAGCCGTATCTTCTAACGACATTACAATTAAGAAAAGAGTTGGTACTGGTGGTTTAACTAGAGTTATCGTAGATAACGCAAATGTTAGACGAAGATGGTCACATTACGATTCAGTAAGTGGTGCACCTGGAACTTCTCCAGATGTAGCAACTGCTGGTGGTAGTGATGATGAATTACACATTGTTGTTATAGACGCTGATGGTTCTATATCAGGAACTAAAGGCGAAGTACTAGAAGTATACGAAAAAGTATCAAAAGCTAAAGACGCAAAAGATAGTGGTGGTTCTAATAATTTCTACCCAGAAGTTATTTACAGAAAATCATCTTTTATCTATTGGGGAGACCATAACTCAAACGGAACAACTTGGGGTCAAGCAAAGACAACTGCTTTCACCGATGTTGCAGGACCAATCGCATTAACCTTTACAGGTGGATTAGATGGTACGGTAACTGACGGTGCTAGAAAGTCTGCATTTGAATTATTCCAAGATTCAGAAACCGTTGATGTAGGATTGATTATGGCTGGTAACGCAAGCGCAAACTTAATTGGTGATTTAATTACAATCGCTGAAACAAGAAAAGATTGTGTAGTATTTGCAAGTCCACAAAGAAGTGATGTAGTTAATATTGCTTCTGCTATAACTCAAACTAAAAATGTACTTGGATTTTTTAATACAATCCAATCATCTAGTTATGTAATCTTTGATAGTGGTTACAAATATATGTATGACAGATATTCTGATGTATATAGATATGTACCATTAAACGGAGATATGGCTGGTTTGTCAGCAAGAACTGATTTAACTAATGACGCTTGGTTTAGTCCTGCTGGATTAAACAGAGGTATTATTAGAGGAGCAGTTAAACTTGCTTATAGTCCAAACAAAACTCAACGAGACGAACTTTACAGAGCGAGAGTAAACCCAGTTGTTTCTTTCCCTGGTCAAGGTATTATCTTGTTTGGTGATAAGACTGGACTAACAACACCATCTGCATTTGATAGAATAAATGTACGAAGATTGTTTATCGTTTTAGAGAAGGCGATTGCTACAGCTTCTAAATTTCAACTCTTTGAATTCAATGATGAGTTTACAAGAGCTAACTTTAGAAACCTAGTAGAACCTTTTTTAAGAGAAGTACAAGGTAGACGAGGTATCACAGACTTTTTAGTAGTATGTGATGAAACTAATAACACAGGCGAAGTAATTGATAGAAACGAATTTATTGCTGAGATTTACATTAAACCAGCAAGAAGTATCAACTTTATCACATTATCTTTTGTCGCAACAAGAACTGGCGTGGCTTTTACAGAAGTCGCAGGTTAGTAAAGAGGAGAAATAAAAAATGGCAAACATTAATGACTTCAAAACTAAACTTGCTGGCGGCGGCGCTAGAGCAAACCAATTTAAGGTAACAATGCCTTTCCCTGGTTATGCACAAGTTGGTGGAGAAACAGAAGAATTGGCGTTCTTATGTCAAACAACTACAATTCCGGCAATGAATATTGGAACTACTACGGTTAACTTCCGTGGAAGACCTGTATATTTGGCGGCTGATAGAAACTTTGAACCTTGGACGATTACGGTACTTAACGACACAAACTTTAAATTAAGAGACGCTTTTGAAAGATGGCAAAATGGAATCAATAATATGTCTGATAACGAAGGATTAGTTAATCCAGTAGATTATCAAGTAGACGCATTTATTGACCATTTAGACAGAAATGGCTCTACTATTAAATCATACACTTTAAGAAGTTGTTTCCCAACTTCAATTGGTGCTATTGATTTGAATATGGAACCAACAGAAGCAGTTGAAACATTTGAAGTATCGTTTAGATACCTTTTCTTTGAAGCAAGAACGACTACTTAATAGTTGAATAAATATATAATAAAAAGTAAACTTGTGAGGAAATTATAATGGCGGAACTTTTCGGTTTTCAAATTACTAGAGTTAAAGATACTCCAGACCCGAAGCAAAGTTTTACTCAACCTAAGGCAGATGACGGTACACAAACCGTCGCTGCCGGAGGTTACTTTGGACAATACCTTGATATGGAAGGTAATGCCAAGACAGAGCAAGACTTAATTAGAAGGTATAGAGAGATTTCAATCCATCCTGAATGTGATATGGCTGTTGAAGATATTGTCAACGAGGCTATAGTAGCAAACGAGATAGATAGAGACCCGGTGCGAGTAGATTTATCTGACACGGACTTTAGCGATAAAGTTAAGCGTAAGGTTGAAGATGAATTTAAAGAAATTCTAAGGTTAATGAACTTTAGTACAAAAGGACACGACATATTCAGAAGATGGTATGTTGATGGAAGAATTTACTATCATAAAGTTATTGATAGAGAATCACCTGTAAAAGGTATAACAGAATTAAGATATATTGATCCTCGTAAGATTAAAAAAATACGAGAGATTAAAAAAGGTCGTCCAGTTGCTATGGCAAACATACAAGTGGTACACGACTACAACGAATATTTTTTATACAATGAAAAAGGTGTTGCAGGACCTGGTATGGCAAGTGGTGGTATTAAGATTGCCACAGACGCTATCTCATTTTGTCCAAGTGGATTAGTAGACTTGAACAAGAATATGGTTATGGGTTATATGCACAAGGCAATTAAACCTGTCAATCAATTAAGAATGATTGAAGACGCTGTTGTTATTTACAGAATTGCAAGAGCACCTGAAAGAAGAATATTTAAAATTGATGTAGGTAATTTACCTAAAGTAAAAGCAGAGCAATATCTCCGTGATGTTATGGCAAGATACAGAAACAAACTTGTCTATGACGCAAGTACAGGAGAGATTAGAGACGATAGAAACTATATGTCTATGCTTGAAGACTTTTGGTTACCTAGTAGAGAAGGTGGAAGAGGAACTGATATTACTACATTACCTGGTGGACAAAACCTAGGTGAAGTATCTGATATTGAATACTTCCAGAAAAAATTATACAGAAGTTTAAATGTACCAGTAAGTAGATTAGAAGGAAGTCAAGGTTTCAATTTAGGTAGAACAACTGAAATCACAAGAGACGAACTTAAATTTACAAAGTTTGTACATAGATTAAGAAAGAAATTTACAGATTTATTTAATGACTTGCTTAGAACTCAATTAGTTTTAAAAGCAGTTATAAATGAAGAAGATTGGCAGTCAATAAGTGAAAAAATTAAATATGATTTTCTTGCTGACGGTCATTTCTCGGAACTGAAAGACGCTGAACTATTAAGAGAAAGAATAGCATTAGCAAATGATGTGAGAGATTATGTTGGTAAATACTTTAGTGTAAAATTTGTACGACAAAGTATTTTAAAACAATCTGAAAGAGAAATTGAACAAATTGATAATCAAATTAAAAAAGAAATTGATGATGGTCTTATCGCAGCTCCACAAACTAGTGTACCTGACGATAACGACATTATGTAATATAATAAGGAGAAAATAAAATGGCAGACAATGAAATAAGTAAAGTAGATACTTTTGTAGACCAATTAGCAAAAGGCAATAACGCAGAAGCCGGTGACGCTTTTAAAGACGCTTTAAGAGATAAAGTCGGAGACGCATTAGATACAAGTAGAAAAGAATATGCTTCTTCTCTATTTCAAAGTGCGGCTGATGTTATGACTGGACAGGCAACAGATGTAGTTGATACTACAAATGCTGCTGAAGACCATTCAGACGCAAAACCTGATGTTGCTACACCTATTGGACAAAGTGCTACACAAGACGAAGTACAACAAGCATTTAATCAGGCAACACCTGATAACACAGGAGAATAAAAATGGCATTAACGGTATCAAGTATTGTAGGTAATACATCTGGTTACATCAAAAACGATAGATATAACGCTCTATCACCAGCGATGAAAACTAGTGTAGAAACTTTAGTAAGTGGCCTTGACGCAATTGATTGGACGCAACCACAAGATTTAGTTGACATTATTGAAACTAAAATCACAGAAGTTGCTTCAGGCGATAGCGATGTAGAGACTGCATTGACAACATATTTTTCGGAGTAATTAGATGGCATTAAGTATTGTCTCAAAGGTAGACGATACCACTAAAGCTATTATTACGGCTAGTGGTGCGGACAACGAAAGCGGAACATTATATTCTGCTGGTCAATCTGTATCTTTAGCGAATGTATATTATGAAATTAGAGGAACAGGCACAGCGACTCTTAAACTCGGAGACCAATCTTTAAGTTTAACAGGGTTTGGTAATTGGGGATTAAAAGAAGGTGAAGCTCGTAAAGTAATTGAACAAGAATTAAATACGGCAACTACTTTAGAGATTACGACAGACGCTAATGTTTCAAAATTTAATATGGCTGTAGAAGTACAGAAAGAAACGGAGACAAAATAAAATGGCAGATTTGGTAACACAACAGATAGTATCGGATACAGCAGGTGTTAAGTATGTTGTAAAACAAACTAACTATTCTGACGGCACAGGTGAAACAAACACCGTGATTGCTAATCCTACAACTTCTAACTTTATGACAGCAGATGGTACTAAAGAGATTGCAAAAGTGTGGTATTCTATTAATACTGCAAACAGAAAATCAGCAGTAGAGATTGCTTGGGGAGGCGCTACTGAAAATACAACATCATTATTATTATCAGGACAAGGGTATTTAGACTTTAGGGATGCTGGAAATGACATAGTAAATAATGCGACAAACCCTAACGGTTTTGTCTATTTAAGTACTAAAGACTTTGCATTGAACGATAATTATACGATTGTTGTTGAATTTAGATAAGAATTATTATAAATATTAGGAAAGAGAGAGATAAACTATTATGAAATTAATTACAGAAACTTTAGAAAATGTAGAATACATTACCGAAGAAGTTAAAGGTAAAACGAATTACAAAATTCGTGGTGTATTTTTACAATCTGAAATCAAAAACAGAAATGGTAGAGTCTATCCTAAAGAAACACTATCTAACGAAGTTAGTAGATATAACAAAGAATTTGTGGAACAGAAAAGAGCGTTTGGTGAATTAGGACATCCTGATGGACCAACGGTTAACTTGGAAAGAGTAAGTCATATGATTACAAAACTCTATCCAGACGGTAACAACTTTATCGGTGAAGCAAAGATAATGGACACACCCTACGGAAAGATTGTAAAAAATCTTATAGATGAAGGCGCTAAGTTAGGCGTTTCTTCTCGTGGTATGGGTTCATTAGAGAGAAGTCGTGGTGGTGAGGCAAGAGTAGGAAATGACTTTTATCTTGCAACTGCAGCTGACATTGTAGCAGACCCGAGTGCTCCAGACGCTTTCGTAGAAGGAATTATGGAAGGAAAAGAGTGGGTTTGGGATAATGGTGTAATAAAAGAAAGAGATATTGAAGAGTATAAACAATACATTAAGGAAGCAAAAAGACTAAAACTTGCCGAAGCAAAAGCAGAGGTATTTAGTAAGTTCCTTAAAGGATTGTAATATTATAAATATCTTATAACAAAACAAGAAAATAATTATTTTTTTTAAAAGAAATAAGGAGAACTTCAATATGGCCGAGACAGAAAAACAGGTTGTAGAAATGACGGCTCCAGACGCTCCTAAAAAGAACGCTGTAGCTGCTGAAACTTCACCACTATCTAATAGTGCTGAAGATTTAGGTGCTGCTGTAGTAAAACCTACAGATAGTAATCCAGACGCAACTAAAAAAGTTAAAGAAGTTTCAGGTGACGCTCAACAGAAAAATTCTGGTAGTGCGGATCCAATGCCTTCTGTAAAGAAGGAAGAAACTGATTCTGAAGGCGAGAAGATTTCCGAGGGAGAAATGCCTGACGGTCTGAAAAAATTCCTAGATAAAAAGAAAGATAAAGAGTCAAAAGAAGAAGGCTATAAGATGAAAAAAGAATCTGAAGCTGAAACTAAAGACGCTAAATCTGCTGAAAAATCTGAGGAATCTACTGACCAGAAAGCTAAAGACATTGATGTAAAAGAACACATTGACGCTTTGACCTCTGGTGAATCAGACTTGTCCGAAGAATTTAAAACAAAGGCTGCTACTATTTTTGAAGCTGCAATTACTAGTAAAGTAAAAGAAATTGCTGAAGAAATGGAAGTAGACTATAATAAGAAATTTGAAGAAGAAAGCTCTAAAGCTAAATCTGAACTAGTTGAGAAGGTAGACAATTATTTGAACTATGTTGTCAACGAGTGGATGAAAGAAAACGAACTTGCTATTGAAAAAGGTATCAAGGGCGAAATTGCTGAGGACTTTATTTCTGGTCTGAAAAAACTTTTTGAAGACCACTATATAGATGTACCTGATGAAAAATATGATGTGTTAGAAGACCAAGCTTCAAAAATCGAATCGTTAGAAACTAAACTTAACGAACAGATTGCGAAAAATGTTGAATTGAATAGTAAGACTAACTTACTTGAAAAATCTGACATTTTAGCTGATGTTGCTTCGGATTTAACAGATGTCTCTAAAGAGAAATTTGCTAAACTAACTGAAGCGGTTGAATTTTCAAACGGTGAAGATTTTAGAAACAAGGTAACTACTATCAAAGAAAGTTATTTTGGTGCTAAAAAAGAAGCTAATTCTGACAGCGAAGTAGATAATGCGGTAGCTGATAATGGCGGTGTAGATTCTACACAAGATTTATCTAATGCAATGGCTGCTTATACTACCGCTATTAGTAAAACAAAAGACTTGAAACTTTAATGTTCAAGTTAATAAAATAATAATAGGAGAGAGGAACAAGATATGTACTTATCTGAAAACTACCAAAAAAAGTGGCAGCCAGTATTAGAGCATCCTGATTTACCAAAAATCACGGATACTTATAAACGAGCTGTTACCAGTGTTATCCTTGAAAACCAAGAGAAAGCACTAAAAGAAGACGCTCAGTTTATGACTGAAACTGCGCCTACTAACGCTACTGGTTCATCTATTGCTAACTGGGATCCAATCCTAATTAGTTTAGTTAGAAGAGCTATGCCGAACCTTATCGCTTACGATATTGCCGGCGTTCAACCAATGTCTGGTCCAACTGGACTTATCTTTGCAATGAGAAGCAGATTTAAGGCTCAAAACGGAACTGAAGCATTATTTGACGAAGCTGAATCACAATTCTCAGCTGCGAAAACTACAGCGAATGTACCTGGTTCTGCCGGAACATCATCTGCTGGAGAAACAAATCCTGCTGTACTTAACGACTCATCACCTGGGGCATACACTGCTGAAGGTGGAATGGCTACTGCGACAGCAGAAGCATTAGGAGACTCTGCGAACAATAGTTTTGCTGAAATGGCATTCTCAATTGAGAAGTCAACGGTAACTGCTAAGTCAAGAGCTCTAAAAGCTGAGTACACAATGGAACTTGCACAAGACCTTAAAGCAATTCACGGTTTAGACGCTGAGTCTGAATTAGCGAATATTCTTTCTGCTGAAATCCTTGCTGAAATTAATAGAGAAGTTGTAAGAACTATCTATGTTAATTCAGAAAAAGGTGCTCAAACTGACACAACTGCTGCTGGTATCTTTGATTTAGATACTGACTCAAACGGTAGATGGTCTGTTGAAAGATTTAAAGGACTTATGTTCCAATTAGAAAGAGACGCTAACGCTATCGCACAAAGAACAAGAAGAGGAAAAGGTAATGTAATTATCTGTTCTTCTGATGTTGCTAGTGCATTACAAATGGCTGGTGTTTTAGACTATACACCTGCATTGAACAACAATTTATCTGTTGACGATACAGGAAACACTTTTGCTGGAGTATTAAACGGCAGATTTAAAGTGTACATTGACCCGTATAGTGCAAACCAAGCAAGCAAACAATTTTATGTTGTTGGTTATAAAGGTACTTCACCTTATGACGCTGGTATGTTCTACTGCCCTTATGTGCCATTACAAATGGTTAGAGCAGTTGGTCAGGACACTTTCCAACCGAAAATCGGTTTCAAAACTAGATACGGCTTACAAGCAAATCCTTTTGCTGAAGCTGGTTCTGGCGATGCAGCTGTTGTTAACGGTGCTGGTTCTGCGAACTCAAACAGATACTACAGAAAAGTACAAATCGTTAACCTTGCGTAATTGCAAATAACGATTGTATAGTAGACAATCTTACGAAAAAAGGCGATGTCAAAGTCGCCTTTTTTTTAGCCCAAATTATAATATTAGTATATTCAGATTTTATTATATACATCAAATACTTGACACGAAAACATCTTTATGTTATAAATAATATTAGAGTGATAAAAGACTTATCACTATGCAATTAATGACTAGTAATAGTCGGAGGATATTATGTTAAAACTCTTAACAAATATTCGTTATTTCATTGCACCAATATTAATCATCACAACTGCTTACGGTATCCACATAGGTGGTCTATTTGCGTGGACTGGTGTTGCATTATTAGGTCTTGGAATAATAATAGATACATTAATCACAAAACAAACTAAAGGTGCTGGGGTTGATGGGAATGGAGATACATTAGGTATTGCGTGGTTGCAAAACAGCGTTATGTATTTAATGTTACCTGTTTTCTTAATCCTACAATTAGTTGTTGCTTACAAAATCTTTAATGGAGTAAGTGGCGTAGAGTTAGTTGGTACAACATTATCTGCTGGTATCTTTTTAGGTATTGGTATTATATATGGACACGAACTATCGCACACAAAAGGTTGGTCTTTTGTAGTAAGTAGATGGATGATGGCGTTAAGTGGGTCAGCACATTTTTGCTATGCTCATTGTTATAATCATCATTTAGAACTTGCAAGTGAAGATGACCCAGCGACTGCACCTCGTGGTCGCACAATATACGGACATTATCTATTGTCTTATCTTGGTCAATCAAAGTTTCTTTTTGAAATGGAGAAAGCAAGATTAAGTAGAGTAGGTAAATCTTTTATCAGTTTTGATAACAGATGGATAAGAGGATATCTTATGTCTGTACCTATTGTAAGTTTATTCTTTTTAGCAGGTGGTTGGACAGGTATTGCTGTATTGGCAACAATGTGGGTTATCTCAAACTTTGAGTTAGAAGCATTGAACTACCTAGAACACTACGGTTTAATAAGAGTAAAAAATCAACCGATAGATTATCGCCATAACTGGGATAACTCAACATTATTTACAAGTTGGTTCTTTATAGAAATTGGTCGTCAAGCAGACCACCACGATAGAGGTGAAACACACTTCTGGGAACTTGATGATGTTGGTGCTCCTAATACTGGTGTCGGTTACTTTACACTTTTCACAATTGCGTTAATACCACCATTGTTTAATAAGTTTATGAAAAAACATTTAGACAAATGGGATAGAGATTATGCAAGTGATGAAGAGATTAAAATAGCAGAAAAACTAGTATAATTATGACCCCTAGTAATTCAGTTTGCTAGGGGTTTATTAGGTCTTATAAATAGTAGTATGACAAGTACAAACGCAATAACACGACAACCAACACAACTTGATTATGCGTCACCAACGCAATTTAAGTTTAATATCATAAAGCTTCCAAAGGTAGAATACTTTTGTACAGAAGTTAATATCCCAAGCCTACAAATGACCAATGCAACACAGGTAACTCCATTGAGAGATATACCTTTGCCTGGAACTAAACTTGACTTTGGAGATTTAGTACTTACATTTATGATAGACGAAAAGTTAGAAAACTATGAAGAGATATTTGGTTGGTTAAGAGGTCTAGGTTTTCCTGAAGACCATAGTGATTATGCAAATTTGTTATCTTCTGGAAGAGATAGATTTCCTACGCAAGGCAAAGATAGAGTAAATCCTAATGCTGGTAGAGAAGGAAGTGCTGCTCCTCAAGGAGGTATTTTGTCAGACGCCACACTAACAATATTAAGTGCAAAGAATAATCCGATTAAAGAAGTAAGATTTAAAGATATATTTCCTGTTTCATTAACCGGCGTAAGTTATAGTCAACAAGCGAGTGATGTTCAATACTTAACTAGTAGTGTTAGTTTTAAATATACGACTTATTCTTTTGCTGAACCAGGCAAAGACCCAAAAGTAAACTTCTCCTCGTAGAAGCTTGACAAATAACTAGATTTAGTATATAATTATACTTAAAACTAGAGGAAGATACTAGATTATGACATTAGAAGAATTACAAGAACTTTCAGATAAGAAATTAAAAATCAATGATACTGAGCTTGATATTGAAGCTCTTAAAACACCACAACTACATAATGAGTTTTTGAAACATTACAATAAGTTTAATCTTTTGCTTACTAAAACTGAAAGTGAGTTAAAGATTATAAAATTACATAAATGGGAATATTACACAGGGAAAGCGGACCCAGCAGTTTATCAAACTAAACCATTCAATTTAAAAATTCTAAAGCAAGATGTTGATAAGTACATTGAAGCAGATGAAGATTACATAAAGATAAAACAAAAAGTAGATTACTTAAAAACTATATGTGATTATCTGGATAAAACAATCAAACAAATATCAAATCGTGGATTCCTAATCAAGGATGCTATTGAATGGCGTAAGTTTACTTCTGGCGCTATTTAATAGATGGTAGAAAATCGTTATTTAATATTAGATAAGAAAGACGAAGTATATCTTTCAATAGAAGCCGAGAGCGATATTCGTAGAGAACTATCGGAGTTTTTTACATTTGAAGTTCCTGGTTATAAGTTTATGCCTCAATATAGAAATAGATATTGGGACGGAAAGATAAGACTTTTTAAGTATGCAAGTGGTGAGATTTACTATGGTCTCTTACCATATATCAGAAAGTTTTGTGAAGATAACAATATAAAAATTGTATCTAAAATAAAAGAGAAAGCAAAACCATTAGATAAATTAGAGTGTGCTAAATTTTGTAAAGCATTAAACATACCTAAAATTACTATTAGAGATTATCAATTCAATGCTTTCTATCACGCTATACAAGAAGATAGATGTTTATTATTATCGCCAACTGCTAGTGGTAAATCACTTATTGCGTATCTTATATTGAGATTTCAACTATTAAGAATTAAAGAAAAGAAAGCAAATAAGATATTGATTATTGTACCTACAACTTCATTAGTAGAACAATTGTATAAAGACTTTGGTGACTATGGTTATAATACTAAACACATACATAGAATATATCAAGGACACGACAAAGACACAACAAAGAAAGTAGTAATATCTACTTGGCAATCAATATATAAACTACCTAAAAAGTGGTTTGCACAATTTGGTTGTATACTTGGTGACGAAGCACATTTATTTAAATCCCAGTCCCTTACAAGTATAATGACAAAGATGACTAATTGTAAATATAGAATAGGTATGACTGGTACACTAGATGGTTCAAAGACACATAAACTAGTGCTAGAAGGTCTATTCGGTGCTGTAAATAGAGTTGCAAGTACAACCGACTTAATAGAGAAGAAACAACTAGCAGATTTTAAAATACATTGTTTAATACTTAAACACGGAAAGAATAGTAAGGACTTTTTAAAAGATAAGAACTACCAAGAAGAAATGGATTTCTTATGTGCTAGTAAAGCAAGAAACAAATACATTACGAACTTGACAAATGGTCTTCAAGGTAATACACTATTGTTATTTCAATTTGTAGAGAAACACGGTAAAGTATTACAAGAACTAATTGAAAAGAAAGTAGATGATGGTCGTAAAGTATTTTTTGTATACGGAGGAGTATCAGCAGATGATAGAGAAGAAATTAGAGCAATTACAGAAAAAAGTGATAACGCAATTATTGTGGCTTCGTACGGTACCTTTTCAACAGGTATCAACATACGAAACCTACATAATATTATTTTTTCTAGTCCTAGTAAGTCTAGGATAAGAAACTTACAATCTATTGGTCGTGGATTAAGACTAGGAGATAATAAGGTTAATGCGACACTATACGATATATCAGATGATGTGTCATATGGAGAAAAAGAGAATTATACTCTACAGCACTTTAGAGAAAGAATAAATATATACAACGAAGAAAACTTTGATTACGAGATACATAATGTGGAGTTAAAGGAGTAGTATGGACAAAAACAACGAAACTAAACCAGAAATTAAAATCGTAAAGATTATGAATGGCACAGATATTGTTTGCCATATACCTCAGGTAGCAAATCAACAACGAAATCCGTTGCTGACATTAGACAAACCATTAGAAATAAAATATGTACCACAGATTACTAATCTTGGTATTAAAGACTATATAGCGCTTGTGAAGTGGGCAGCATATACAAATGACCAATTGGTTACTATTCCTAAAGATAAGATATTAACTATTACAAATGCAAGTGCTGAAATGATTAAATCATATACACAAGTTATTAGCGACTACACAAACCACGACAAGGTTATGAGACGAGAAGAGAATCCGAGAACTGAAAGACTTATGGATAGAGAAGTAATGCGAGAAGCAGAATTAGAAGAGTATGACGAGATATTTGAGGCCTTTAATGACATTAAAAAGAAAAGTACAATTCATTAGACGCTACTCTATAGACTCTATTCTCTCCCAGCGACACGCTGATAATAACATAGGTTCCAGGATATGTCAAGCGCCTGTGCCAACAAAATTAAAAGTGTTAGGAGCTTGACTTATTTAACAACATATAGTATAGTGAGAACATAATGAAAACTAAAACAAATAAAAAAATTGAAACGGCCGAAGTGCCTGAAAAAAAGAAACGCATACGAACACCGGCGAAGAAGGAACACTATGTTAATAACAAAGAGTTTCTAGCTGCAATGGTAGAGTATAAAGAGAAATGTAATAAAGCAGAAGCAAGAAACAGAAAGCAACCTCCGGTTACTAATTACATTGGAGAATGTTTTTTAAAGATTGCAAACCACTTATCATATAGACCTAACTTTATCAATTATACTTTTAGAGACGATATGATTTCAGATGGTATTGAGAATTGTTTACAATATCTAGGTAACTTTAATCCAGAGAAGTCAAACAATCCATTTGCATACTTTACACAAATTATCTATTATGCCTTTGTAAGACGAATACAGAAAGAAAAGAAACAAACAACAATCAAACATAAGCTTATTATGGATGCAAACTATGACGATATGACTTTGCAACCAGGTGATGATAGAGACTTTAAAAATCAATTTACAGAATTCTTACAAAAGAACTTACCAAGCCAAGAACCAACAAGTGAACCTTACGAGGCAAAACCTAAAGGTGCAAAACTAAAAAGAACTAGAAAAGCAAAGATAAATTTAGAGAACTTTTAATTATGAAAATAGCGTTGTTGAACGACACTCACTTCGGTGCAAGAAGTGATAGTCCTGCATTTATTAAATATTTTAACCGGTTTTATGATGAGATATTTTTTCCATACTTGGAAGAGAATAACATCACAACCTTAATACATTTAGGCGATGTAGTAGACAGAAGAAAATTTATTAACTTTAATACTGCTCATAACTTTCAAAATAAGTTTTGGAAGAGACTATGGGATATGAAGATTGATACACATATTATACTAGGTAACCACGACACATACTATAAGAACACAAACTCTATTAATAGTATGCAACAACTAATTACAACTTTTGATGGTGTAAACGAACCATTTATATACGAGAAACCAAAGACGGTTGAGTTTGATGGTTTGCCTATTCTATTCATACCTTGGATATGTCCAGAGAATGAAGAAGAAAGTCTAAAAGCAATATCAGAAAGTCAAGCACAAATATGTATGGGGCACCTTGAAGTTAAAGGTTTTGAAATGCACAAAGGACACTTCCAAGAACACGGTTTAGAAATGGACTTGTTTAAAAGATTTGAGAAAGTATATTCTGGTCACTATCATAGAAAATCAGATAACGGTACTATCTTTTATCTAGGTACACAATACGAGATTACTTGGTCAGATTATCAATGTCCTAAAGGTTTTCATATCTTTGATACAGATACAAGAGAACTAACAAGAATTCCTAATCCTATCAATATGTTTAAGAAGATAATATATAATGATAAAACAAATTCATATAGTAATATGGACATAAGTGAATACGAAGATTGTTTTGTCAAAGTTATTGTAGAAGAAAAAACAGATGTCAACCAGTTTGGTGACTTTATTGATAGACTACATAATGATATACACACAAACGAAGTAAATGTTATTGAAGATAGTTATAATATCAATTCAACTGCTGATGTTAATATAGTGGACCAAGGAGAAGATACATTATCTTTCTTACAAAATTATATTAATAGTTTAGATACTGAATTAGATAAAAATAAGATGAATAGTATAGTGAAAGACTTATATAGTGAGGTGCAAGATAAGTGATAATATTTCATAACATAACCTGGAAGAACTTTCTTTCTACAGGTAATACACCAATCAGCGTAAACTTAAATGAATCACCTACGACATTAATCATAGGTACTAATGGTTCAGGTAAATCAACTTTACTTGACGCTTTATGCTTTGCATTGTTTAACAAACCTTTTAGAATTATTAAAAAAGACCAGATGGTTAATACAATCAACAATGCTGATACCGTTGTTGAAGTTTACTTTAGTATTGGTCCAAAGAAATACAAAATACGAAGAGGTATTAAACCTAACATATTTGAAATATACCAAGACGGCATTTTATTAAATCAGGATGCTTCTTCTATAGATTATCAAAAGTACCTTGAACAGAATATAATGAAACTTAATTACAGGTCATTTTGTCAAGTTGTAATTTTAGGTTCTTCTTCTTATGAACCATTTATGAAGATGAGAGCAAGTTATCGTAGGGATGTAATTGAAGAGATACTAGACATTAAAGTATTTGCAAGTATGAACTTATTGTTAAGAAGTAAACAACAAGACTTGACCAAAGACATTACCACAATGAGACATCAGGTAGATTTAATTGAAAACAAAGTTAATCTACAAGAGAAACATTACGAAGAATTACAAGGTAGAGATACAGACGCTATCACTAGAAAAAAAGAAGACATAGAGAAAGCACAACAAGGTAAAAGAGATTATATGGTTCGTATCAATAGTCTCAATAACGAAATTGAAACAAACAAATTAAAACTACAAAACAAAGAAACGACTAAAAGTAAGTTTCTTCAATTACAGAAACTAGAAAGTAAGATTGATACTAATTTAAAGACACACAAAAGAACATTAAAATTCTTTGAAGAGAATACTAATTGTCCTGTTTGTACACAAGAACTTGAACCTAGTTTCAAACAAGAGAAAATCAATGAAGAGAAGGCTGCTGTAGATAAACTTAATGAAGGTTATAAACAACTATTAACTGAAATTACTAATACAGAAGAGAAGATACTAAACCTTGATAAAGTATCAGAAACTATTAGAACTATAGAAACAAATGTTTCAAAACTTAATCATAGTGTTGATGAGATTAAAAGACATAGTGATAGAATACAAGATGAGATTGAACTGCTACAAGTAGAGGATGCCTCAGGCCTAAATATCAAAGAAGAGATATTGAAGTTGAAGCAAGACCTAGTTAAGACAATAGCAGAGCGAGACGAAGTTATTGAAGAGAAGAAATATATTGATGTATTAAGACAGATTGTAGACGATAGTGGTGCAAGAGCACAAATTATTAAGAAGTATATTCCAGTAATGAATACACTTATTAATCAGTACCTACAATCAATGGACTTCTTTATATCTTTTCATTTAGACGAAGAGTTTAAAGAGACGGTTAAGAGTAGACATATGGATTCTTTTAACTACAATAATTTTAGTGAAGGTGAGAAGATGAGAATTGACTTGTCATTACTATTCACTTGGAGAAGTATTGCGAAGATGAAAAACTCCGTTAATACAAATTTATTAATACTTGATGAGATATTTGATAGTAGTTTAGATGGTCAAGGAACAGATGACTTCTTTAAGATTATCGCTACACTTTCAAAAGAAAATGTCTTTATCATATCACATAAAGGAGATATTATGTTTGACAAATTTACTAATATAATTAAATTTGAAAAGTACCAAAACTTTACGAGGTTAGAAAATGTCTAAAGATTTAAAAGATAATCCAACTACTGCTGTTCATACAGGTGATAGACAAAGAATGTCTGTTGCAGAAGAAGAAAAGTTTAAAGATGACTTGATGAAACAAGCAGAAGGTATGATTAAAAAAGGTGAAGTTGAACAACAAGAAGATGGTCAATGGATTGATAACAAAGATATTATGAAAAAATTAAATGAACAAAGAGACCAAGGCTTTGTTGAAGATATGACAGATAAGAATAAAGATGTTGAAATTAGAAAAGGTATAGACCCTAAATCATTTCAATACGAATTATTACCACCACAGGATCCAAGAGTTAGACAACCTGTAGCACCTTTCAAAGATGAAATGCTAGAAGAGTATGGTCTAAAAAGTAGACAAGAACTTGTGGACGGTATGTTTGCTCTTATGCACAAATATGGTGGTATCGGTTTAAGTGCGATACAGATTGGGTTACCTTTCAATATGTTTGTTGCAGGAGACCACGAATCAATAGAAAAAGGATTGAAGATAGCGGCCTTTAATCCAGTAATTATACAGACCAGTAGTGAAGATGTACTAATGAAAGAAGGCTGCTTGACTTTTCCTTTTTTATTTGTTAGTATTAATAGACCTCGTAAATGTGTTATGAAATACGAAGACGAGAATAGAGATTTAAAAGAAGCACATTTAGATGGTATGATGAGTAGAGTATGCCAACACGAATACGACCACCAAAAAGGTGAGTTAATGGTTCAGAAAGTTAGCAAACTAAAATTAGACTTAGCATATCGTAAGGCAGAAAAGGAGATGAAAAAATGGAAACGATACCAAAAAGCAATGAAGGAGTCCCAGCCACAGAAAGTAAACCTTGGCAAAAAGGATTCCAAATAGATTATTTAAAAGATTTAGAAAAAAGATTTACTTCTTATAATGACTATGCTCAGCACGAAATGAGCAAGTTTAAGAAGAACAATATTGCAGAAGCATTATCTAAAGATGAATTGCAACTATTAGGTAAAGGTCTTATTCACTATTCACAAGTAAAAGTTAAATCTAATATCTTTATGTTTCCTGGTGTATTGATAGGTACTAAACTACCTGGCGATATTCATATTAAACATCTAGGTTATACAGACGAATTTGATAAAAGAAATATTATTACAACATTAATGGAAGATACACAATATATTAACAATAATGTATGGTTGTTTATTAATGAAGAAAGTGGTCCTGATAAACATATCGCAAGTGAGACAGGATTTGATTATGTAGGTAGTAAGTTTAATTCAGTTGCAGATATTATAGGAGTTTATTTTAGACACGCAGGTAATGTATTAGAAGATAGACAACACCCAAAAATACCTGTCTATGAGAAGTATACATTGAAACCTATGAATGTATCGTTTGATGATATTACAAAACAACTTGCAAAACAATTACACGATATGGAAGTAGAGTTTACTAATCACTATTCAAACTACAACAAAGCAAAGTCTTGGAGTGCAATCTCATTAAGAGGTTATTCTTCTGATTATAAGTTTATTACAAAACCTGTAGAAATGAATAAGAAGTGGAAAGAAGAAAACAAAGATGAACAATTTGAATTACAAGATACAGATTGGCGTAAGAAGTTTCCTCTAGTAGAAAAGATATTAGATGTATTTGAAACAGAAATACATAGAGTAAGATTTATGAATTTGAAACCAGGTGGTGGAGAATTACAAAGACATACAGACCAAGTAGACCCAGACCTAGGAATTGCAGATGGTAGATTAATGAGAATACATATACCTATCAAAACAAATCCAGATGTAGAGTTTACAAGTTGGTCTACTTCAGGTACTAAAGTGATGACTAATATGGAAGAAGGAAGTTGCTGGTACCTAGATATTAGAAAACCACATATGGCAATTAACAATGGTGACGAATGGAGAACACATTTAGTTATTGATGTTGTTGCAAATGATAAAGTGAGAAAATTATTTAATGCTGACGCCCATAGAAAAATACGATAATATATATTATAAACGAGACGATTTGTTTGCTCCATATGGTGATGTCAATGGTGGCAAAATGAGACAAACGATTGCCTTGTTTGAAAAATATAAAGACAGGATAAAAAATGAACACAATAACGGAGTTATACAATCTGTTTCAGTACATAGTCCTACCGCTAGTGTTATCAGTAGAGTTGCAAAAGAGTTTGGTTTTAAATCAATATTTGCAGTTGGTGGTACTAAACCTGAAACATTACAAAAACGCCATATAATGCACCTTGCACAATACTATGGTGGAGAGATAAGAATAGTTGCAGGACACGGTATCAATAGTGTACTTGCAAAGAGAACAAAAGATATTATAGAAAAAGAAAAATACTTCTATACATCTTTTGATAAATGGATTATGGAAGAACCTGAATTGATGTTAGAGACTAATGGCGAACAAGTGCAAAACTTACCAGATGAAATAGACAATTTAGTTATGAGTTGTGGTGTAGGTATTCAGATGTCAGCAGTAATGTATGGTTTAAAGAAATATAATAAGAAAGTAAAAAGAGTTATCGGTGTCGGTGTAGGACCTGATAGAACAAAGAATATAAGAAGTTATTTTGGCATAGAACAAAATGATTATCCTTTTGAATTTCACACACCTAAAACTAGTTATAGTACTCCTCTGAAAACGGAGATAACAAATCCTAACTACACGGATTCAGAAGAGTACTATCCTAAAGAAAAATCATTTATGTTAGATGACTTATACGAAGCAAAAGCACATAAATGGATGACCGAGAACATAAACATATATGAAGGTACTAATGTATTCTGGTGTGTTGGTAGAAGACTAAATCAAAGTGAAGTACACGAAATAACCGGAGGTATACAATGAAGTATGATATGACAACATTTTTTAAAGATGGTTTTTATACAGGTGATGTAGATATTAATGTACAACTATTTGATGATGTAAAGTTTCCTAGTATTGATTACAATCCTGAAGACTTAAAACTACCTGATAATTGTAAACAAGAGATTAAGAAAGTACAAGAACAACTAGAAGAAGTTATATCAGAAACATATCCTAAATTTGAACTTACAGAAGAACCTGGTTTGTGGAACGGAGTAACCAAAGAGAATAATGAATTTCATAATGACTTTGTTGCAGGAGATAAATTTAATTCAAACATATTAGTATACCTAGATGAAGGTAACGATATGAATGAAAACTATATTGAGATTGCAGGTGAAGACATTTTAGATAAAGATGGCATACCATATGGTGTAAGTAAGTGTAGAATATTCTGTAGACCAGGACAATTTGTCTGGTTAAATCAATCGCCTCAATTTGAACATAGAGCAAACAACGGAAGTGGGAATAGAAGATTGATACACTTTGCATATTATATACCGGAGATAAAGAAATGAAAGATGTAGTTAATAAGTTTCATCACGGTGACGCTTTTGATATATTTCCTAAAGTAGCAGACAAGAGTATTGATTTGACCTTTACTAGTTTACCTGATATATCACAAGGTCCGTGGGGTAAAGACATAGAACAATACCAAGAGTTTCAAAATAGAAGTTGCGACCAGATGGCAAGAATTACGAAAGATGAAGGTTTTGTAGTTATATCTCAAACAGATAGAAAGATTAATGGTGAGATACTACCTAACCATATAACATATCATCAAGCAATGATAAGAAATGGTTTTAAATTAAAAGACTATAAGATAATGGTAAGAAATACACCTGTTGAAAAAAGAGATATGTATTACTTCAATTATCAACATACACTTGTATTTACAAAGAAAGGTACTATCAAAAGAGGTGGTGACTGGTTAAAGAATATATTAGTATATGAAACAAAAAGACTAGGTAATATCAAAGGTCCTTTCAATCTATATGTGTGGAACGATAATTTTATTAAACTTATAGTTGATTATCTATCAAAAGAGAATCAAATAGTATTTGACCCATTTGCTGGTAGTGGTATTGTACCTTGGATTGCAAAAGAAATGAGAAGACAATATATTGGAGTTGAACTAGACAAAGAGGTTTTTGATAAATCATACTTTAATCGTTTAGACCTGCTTGACAAGTTTGGGAAAGTAGTGTAGAATAAGTACTATGAATAAAAATAAAGAAAAAATATACGAAAGGAATCCAAACACAGGTGTTATTCGTTGGCGATATGTTGGCGAAAGTCCTGATAAGTTTGGGTGGCCTAATTATGGACGAATCCTACGAGAAGGAAAAAAGAAGAAGAACACTAATAACATTAAGTAATATGAAAATGAAAACACAACACAAAGTAGATATAACAGACTATCAGGATGTAGCAGATTGTATTAGAAGTGACCAAGTTCCTGCTAATGCGATTGCAGAATACTTTACTGATAAAAGATTCTATGCGTGGTACAAAAAGAAATACCTATGAAAAAAGAAACCGTTGAAGAGTTTTTAAAAAGAGGTGGCAAAGTAGAGAAGTTAAGACCTGGATTTCCATTGAATGTCGGCAGTTTAGACAAATCAGGAAAACCTAGATTTAATAAACAAGAAGTAGAATCCGGTAAAGACAAAGGTACAGCACCTCTTCCTGATTTAACTTCTATAAGACAACAAGAAGCCTACGGCAATGCAACCGTAGAATATGGTGACAAAGTTCCAGTAAATGGACCTAAAGGCACCGGTAAATCAGATATGAGTGGACAATAGAATATGAAAAAACTTACAGATACAAAAGGTAGTGCTTCACTAGAAGCGTTTGTTGACATACAAGGCGAAGAGAATATCACAAGTAAAGGTAATCTCAAAGGTGTTGTAACCGATGAAGCTGAACTAGAAAGAAACATAGATGAAGTCTATGAGTATTGGCAGACTAGAGGCTTTCCTTATTATTCTGTAGACGAACAATGGAGAAAAGAAAAGTTTGCTAAACTATCTGCTGTAAATTGTAAAGATTTATTGACACAAGATAAAGTAATCAAACCACACCAAGAAGGTCTATCACTTGCTTGGTCTTATATGCCACATAGTTTTGGTATTAGATGTGGTAAGATGAAAACTCCTATGGAGATATATGAGAACGAAGAACACTTTAAGAAAGGTATTAAGAAACTATTAACTGGTTCTTTCTTTGGTAAGTATTCAGTAAATCAATTGAAACCTATTTCATATGACATCTATGGTAATGAGACACATACAAGCGACCAAGCAAAACACAAAGCAGAAAGTACAATGCGAAGTCTATTAAGAAGATATACAGGTACTCAATGTGTATCTAATTTCAGACCAACAGCAGCTGCTTGTTTATATCAAAACTTTATGCAACCTGGAGAACTAGTCTGGGATATGAGTATGGGTTATGGTGGTCGTATACTTGGTGCAATGATTTCAGATATTAACTATGTAGGTACAGACCCAGCGACATTGACATTTAAAGGACTAACAGAAATTAAAGCAAATCACGCTAATCCTAATAGACACTACTTCTTAAATAAACAAGGTAGTGAAACATTTAAACCTAAAGAGAATACACTAGACTTTGCATTTACAAGTCCACCGTATTTCAATTGGGAACAATATAGTGATGACGCTGAACAATCATTTAAAAACTTCAGCACTAACGAAGATTGGAACAATGGCTTCTTACGAGAGACTATTAAGAATGTTTATCAAGGATTGAAACCAGGTAAGTTTATGGGATTGAATGTAGCGAATATCAAATCACATAAAACCTTTGAAGACGATACGGTGCGAATCGCAGTTGAGGAAGGCTTCAAACATACTGATACATACAAGCTTCAACTATCATCACAAGAGAGTGGCGCTAAATACGAGCCAGTCTTTATACTACAAAAACCCTAAATCCGGCAGATACTAACACTCACGGGAGCTCCCTAAACCCTCTTGTCCGCCCTCCTAGCCCCTCGTTTTTTGACGATTTTAGCAGAAATTGATAAGATATACACAAAACCCTATATTCCATACGGATAAAAAAAGTGAAAAAAATGAGCATAATGCTCGGAAAGTGCTTGACATATGCTACGAACTATGGTATTATGTATATATTAAATGAAACAAAAGGCAACACTAATGAAAAACACTACTATAAATTTTGACGCAAAATCAGGACTTGCTAAATTATTAGCAACAGAAAATCTACAAGTACAACACGACAATGTACAGACCGCTTCTTTTAATTTAGAAGATAGGGTACTTACTATTCCAGTTTTCAAAAATCCAAAAGGTGCAGTTTACGATATGTTGATTGCCCACGAAGTTGCCCACGCTTTACATACTCCTCAAAAAGGTTGGAAAAAATCAGTAGAAGAGAATGGTGATATTAGAGATTATATCAATGTATTAGAAGATTGCAGAATTGACAAAATTATTAAGAAACAATATCCTGGTGTAGTTGCCGACTACCAAGACGGTTTCAAAATCTTATGGGCTGATAACTTCTTTGGTTGTTCAGACAAAAATTTAAATACAGACTTAATGTTAATTGACAAGATTAACCTTTTTTACAAATCATCTGAAACATTATCATTTGATTTATCAGATATTGATAAGACTTGGTTTGCTGAAGTAGAAAAAATTAAAACTTACAAAGATGTTGTTGAACTTGCTAAGAGACTTGCTGATTGGCAGAAGAAGATGAACGAGAATTTATCTAAACTTCCTGACTTTGATAATCACCCTCTAGTGAAAGCATACGGACAAAAAGAAAAGGAACAAGAAACTGATGGAAATTCACAATCACCTTCTCAATCTCAATCGTCTGACCAATCTAACGAAGAGACGGAGAGTGGAGAAAATAAACAAGACGGAAACAAATCTTCAAAAGAAGAAGGAGACAACTCATCAAAATCAGAAGACGGAGAAAACAAGAACAACGGAGACGGCGAAGACAAAGAAGATAAATCTTCTAGTGTAAAAGACCAACACGCTAATCCAGACGGTGCAGGTGGTAAAGATGTAAAAATCAATATGCCTTTGAAGTCTATTACTAGTGAGAGTGCCGAACAGAATACTAAAAAAGATTATGTGAATACCGAACATAGAGGTTATTCATATATGACTTTACCTGATAGTAACCTTGATGACATTATTATTCCAACTAAACAATGGTTAAATAGAAATATTAAAAATGCTCAAAACTATACTCACACATATAAAGACAATATGGAAAGATTTAAAACATTCCATAGAGATAGTAAAAAAACTATTCAGTACCTTGTAAAAGAATTTGAAATGAAAAAGTCTGCTGATGGTTATAAGAGAATGACTACCGATAAAACTGGTATCTTGGATCCTCTTAAACTAAAAGACTACAAATTTTCAGAAGATATTTTCAAAAGAATGTCTGTTATTCCTGACGCTAAAAACCACGGTATGATTTTATTACTTGATTGGTCAGGAAGTATGGCACCTATTATTGACAAAACGGTTGAACAATTATGTCAACTAGTTTGGTTTGTAAAACAAATCAATATTCCATTCAAAGTTTATTTCTTTGCTGACAAGATTGATAGTGATGATGATTACAACTGGATGAAAAGAGACGAAATTAGAAAAGCAAGAAAGTCATTTAATTATAATGTTGGTAACGCTCACTTTGATGACTTTAATCTAGTAGAAGTTGCTTCTCATACATTAAAGAAAACAGACCTTGAGCAATCTATGATGTTCTTGTGGTCATATGCTAAACATTATTCAGATAATAGAAACTGGAGAAGAGACGGATATGTTGAGTATCTATATCCTCCAAGAGCATTTTGTCTTTCTTCTACACCGTTGAATGAAAGTTTGGCTGCAATGAATAAGATTATTCCAATGTTCAAACAAAAGTATCAAGTAGAAAAAATGTCATTAATTACATTGACCGATGGTCACTCAAATAATGATAACAAGTCTACTTACACTAATACAGAAGATGGACTTGCTGTCAAAAGAGACGGTTACGGTAAGACAGCATTACTAAAAATTGGTAGTAAGTATATTAAGACTAAAGGTAATACAACTGCTTTATTACTTCAAGGACTTAAAAAGAAATATGGTATTACAACTATCGGTTTCTTTATTGTTAAGACTAGAAGAAGTTGGGAGTTTGAAAGATACCTTGGACTTGAACACATAAAAGATTGGTCTTTGAGAGAACAAAAAACAATGCAATTGAAAAAAGAGTTTTCAAAAAACAAATCAGTTGCTGTATCTCAAAACGGTTACAATGAATTTTATCTTATTAATGGTAAGGATATGTCAGTACAAAATTCTGACCTTAATGAGTTAAAAGAAGACGCTAAGAAAGGTGATATTAAGAGAATATTTACCAAATCAATGAAATCCAGAACGGTATCCAGAGTGCTGTTAAGTAAATTTATCAGACAGGTTGCCTAATGGGGGAGAAATCGTTGAAAACCTTAGTAAAAAAAAATGAAAAAATGCTCACTTTTCGCTTGACATATGCTTTTAAGTGTGGTATAATACTTGTATAAAATGAAACAAAAGGAAAACACTATGATAACACTAAATGAAAAACAACAAGAATTCGTAAACGCTTGTACAAAGATGTTTCCGAAAAAAGATACTTTAGATAATGCAGAATTATTATCAGTATCTAAATCTCTCGGTATGAATTTCAAACCACAATGGTTAGTTAGGAATCCAGAGTTAAGAGTAGGCAGAGGAACTTATAAGATTCCTACGAATGGCGAAGTGCCAACTGCTACTCCAATTACAATGCCTAATGTCTTAAATGATAAGGCAACTGAAACACCAACAATACCAAAAGTTGAAGAGACTACTAAAGTTTCTGAAGCTGCGTATGTTGTTTCGTCTTTAGTTGATAACCTTGTTCCGAACAAAGACGCTACTTTCGTTCCTTTCGGAAATCATCCTGATGTTAGAAACATTGTTAAGTCAAAACAATTTTATCCAATATTCATAACCGGTCTATCTGGTAATGGTAAAACTTTTTCAGTTGTTCAAGCTGCCGCTGAGGCAAAGAGAGAACTGATAAGAGTAAACATTACAATTGAAACCGATGAAGATGATTTACTTGGAGGTTACAGATTAAGAGACGGTCAAACCGTTTGGCAGAATGGTCCTGTTATTGAGGCGATGGAGAGAGGTGCAATATTGCTCCTTGATGAAGTTGACCTTGCTTCTAACAAGATTATGTGTCTACAACCAATCCTTGAAGGTAACGGAGTTTATGTTAAGAAGATTAACAAATTCGTTAAACCAAGTGCTGGTTTCAATGTAGTCGCTACTGCTAATACTAAAGGTCAAGGAAGTGATGATGGTAAGTTTATCGGTACTAACATACTGAACGAAGCTTTCCTAGAAAGATTTCCAGTTACCTTTGAACAGCAGTATCCATCTGCTAAAACTGAACAAAAAATACTTAACAACACTCTTGCTCAATCAGGTAAGAAAGATGTTCAGTATGTTGAGAAGTTATCAACTTGGGCTGATGTAATCAGAAAGACCTACTTTGACGGTGGGGTTGATGAGATTATCAGTACAAGAAGATTAGTACACATTGTACAAGCTTATTCAATCTTTGGAAATAAGATGAAGGCGATTGAACTATGTACTAATAGATTTGATAACGATACAAAAGCTTCTTTTGTTGACTTGTACACGAAAGTGGATGCCGGTGCTACTGCCGAGAGTATTGCTCAAGAGCAGAAAGACACAGCATTAAAGGAACAAATGATGTCCAATGATAGTGAGGAAGATGACGAATCCGAAGAGGACTTCGTCTAATAAATCTATTCATAGTGTGGTCCTTGGGGAGAGGTGTAGTGGCCTCTCTCCATTTTTTACACTAGTAATTTGAATATAAATAGAAGGTACATTATGAAATACAATGAAGATAAAATTATAAAAGAAATTAAAACATATGTTGAAAGCACATATGGTGAACATTATAGTACAACCAAAGATGGTTTTCAAGTGCAAGATATGTTAAGACACTTGAATGTAGATAAAGATTTTTGCCAAGCAAATGCTATTAAGTATCTTTGCAGGTATGGTAAGAAAGCAGGAAGAAACAGAAAGGATTTGCTGAAAGCAATCCATTATGTTATATTATTAATGAGTAGTGAAGACAATACCTTGAAAGGAGGTAAATAAGTTTGAGTATACTTGTAACCGTTCGTAATGGTAACTTGGAACAAGCAATGAGAGTGCTTAAGAAAAAAGTTGCTAAAGAAGGACTAGTCAAGGAGATACGCCAAAGACAATATTACGAGAAACCTAGTGATAAAAGGATCCGTAAGAATAAAGAAATGGCTGCTGCCTGGAAGAAGAAACAAAAGAAATTAAAAGCACAAAGAGGCTTTTAGATGGAATTATCCTCCTCACCGATTGTGAGTGTATATATAATACTGATAGGCAATTCATAAGACCTATTAGAGGATATAGGGTGCCGTAATTACCCAATGTAGATAGAACATTAAATACGGTGTCGCTAGAGTAAGTTAGGTATTAAGTTACCTCTGGTTCTGCTCTCTAAATTCTGAACCTAAAGCGCTGATTGTTTTGGTGGTACACAATTAAAAGAAACCACCACTTAATTTATTTGAAAGACTTGACAAATGAGATATAATGATTATATAAATAACTATGAGAACGCCATAATGGGTTCTCTTAACATTAACTTTGCTTACTAATAAGGAGGTTCATAATGACCAATCACAGAGCAATTTCATTTTTTAACAATTTAAGACCTATGACCGTAGGGTTTGATGATGTATTTAATAGTTTTGAAACTATGTTAGATACTACAGACTTCGGTAATAGAGTCCCAAACTTTCCACCATATAATATCGTAAAGACTGGAGACTTTACTTACGATATTGAATTAGCATTAGCAGGATATTCTAAATCAGATGTTTCTGTTGATTATGCTGATAGTGTTTTATCTATCAAATCTTTACATAAAGAAGAGAGTGATAAAAAAGGACCTGAAGTTTTACACAAAGGTATTGCGAAAAGACATTTTAGTAGGTCTTTCACAATCGCTGATGATGTAGAAATCAAAGGTGCTGAACTCAAAGACGGACTTTTAAAAGTCAGTTTAGAGAAGATTGTTCCAGATAGTAAAAAACCTAGAACAATCAAAATTAAGTAAGTCGCAGAATTAGATTCGGATATTACTTAATAACATACACAAAGGAGAACGGTTTACATAGGCGATGGGAAGTGCGCCAGATAGAATTCAACCATCGCCTATTGACTTAATTGTTTAGTTATGTTATATTATAGAGAATTACAAAAGGAATAATATGAAAAATGAAATGAAGATACCAAAGGTCACTTTTAGAGTAAGAGAAGGTGACGAAGTAGAAACTGATGGCGGTTGTGCTATCGGTGGTCAATGGTTGAATAAGACAACAAACGATTATTTCAAAAATAAAAGAGTTGTATTATTCAGTCTACCTGGTGCATTTACTCCGACTTGTTCAAGTCAGCAGTTGCCAGGGTTTGAAGAACTATATGATACTATCACAAAGTTTACAATAGATGAAGTTTATTGTATTTCAGTAAATGATAGTTTTGTAATGAATGCCTGGGCAGACCATATGGGCATTGAAAAAGTAAAATTCATTCCAGATGGTTCTGGAAACTTTACAAGATTTATGGGAATGCTAATTGGTAAGAACCATTTAGGTTTCGGTAATAGAAGTTGGAGATATATGGCAGTTATTAATAACGGCGTTGTTGAGAAATGGTTCCAAGAAGCAGGTATCAACAATGAAGGAAAAGATGACGACCCTTATGAAGAAACAACTCCAGAGAAGATGTTAGACTATTTACGACAAAGTGAATAGGCTATTGACAAAGACGATACTATGATATATAATGTTCTAATAATGACAAAGGAGAATATATGATGAACTTATCTAACGACACGCTTGCATTGCTTAAAAACTTTGCAAATATAAATCAGAATATTTTGATTAAACCTGGTAAGAAATTAAATACAATTTCTACTATGAAAAATATTCTAGCAACAGCAGATATTAAAGAAGACTTTGACCAGCAGTTTGCAATCTATGACTTACCAGAGTTTTTAAGAACGGTTGACTTATTTGAGACACCTAACTTAAAATTCAATGGTGGTTCTAGTGTAGGTATTTCTGGTAAAGACGGAAGGTCACAAAGTAAATATACTTTTGCTGATGAATCTGTTATCGTTGCACCTACCAAAACAATCTCTATGCCAGATACAGAAGTATCTTTCTTATTTAAGAAAGCAGATATGGAGAGATTAATGAAAGGTGTGGTTACTCTTAACTTACCTGACATTTCAGTTGTTGGTGATGGTAAAAATATGACACTTGTTGCAGAAGACAGAAAGAATAAAGCTTCTAACAAGTTTGATATCCAAGTAGGCACTACTGACAAAACATTTAAAGCGTTCTTCAAAGCAGAAAACTTTAAAATGTTATCAGATGACTATGATGTGGCAATCTCAAAACAAAAGATTTCACATTTTGTTAATAGAACAAGACCAGTACAATACTGGATTGCATTAGAGCCTGAAAGTGAATTTTAATAGTAAAGTTAAAATCGCAATCAAGTATGTAATTGGTGTAAGTGGTATCGCTTGCTTTTTGATAGCGTTATCACTTGTACTTAATCTATTACAAGGTACAATTTAAATTATGGAGAATATATTATGGCAGACTTTTTGTGGGTTGAGAAATACCGACCGAAGAAAATTGAAGAGTGTATCTTACCAGAAGATATAAAATCAACTTTTCAAAACTTTTTAAAACAAGGCGAGATACCAAATCTACTCTTATCAGGTACAGCAGGTACAGGTAAGACAACGGTTGCTCGTGCCTTATGTGAAGAGTTAAAATGTGATTATCTTATCATCAATGGTTCAGATGAAGGTAGACAAATTGATACATTAAGAACTAAAATTAAGAACTTTGCAAGTACGGTGTCTTTAACAGAAGACGCTAATCATAAAGTAGTTATTATAGATGAAGCAGATTATACAAATGCTGATTCTGTACAACCTGCAATGAGAGCATTTATGGAAGAATTCCATAACAATTGTAGATTTATTCTAACTTGTAATTTCAAAAACAAAATCATACCACCATTACATAGTCGTTGTACGGTAGTAGACTTTAAAATTGTCAACGGACAAAAGAAGAAGTGTGCTGACGCTATGATGATTAGATTAGGTAAAGTATTAGATGAACAATCTATTCCTTTTGATAAGAAAGTTTTGGCAGAACTTATTATTAAATACTTTCCTGATTTCAGACGGACTATCAATGAACTTCAAAGATATTCTGTAAGAGGTAAGATTGATAGTGGTATTTTATTTACATTATCTGAAGCAAATAACAAAGAACTAGTCGCTACATTAAAAGAAAAAAGATTTAATGATATGCGAAAGTGGGTTATTCAAAACATAGATAAAGAACCTACAAGTATGTTCCGTAATATATACGAAGTATTGCAGAAAGCACTTGATCCTAAATCTATACCACAGGCAGTTTTAGTTATCGCTGGTTATCAGTACAAGGCGGCTTTTGTCGCAGACCAAGAAATCAATATGGTCGCTTGTCTTACCGAGATAATGGCAAATTGTAAGTTTAAATAATGGCTTACGAACTCAAAGAATACCTGAATAGTATTAACTTTACTAAACAGGATGTGATGAACACCGAAGACTTGACTTGGGAAAAGAAGTATCCTGCGTTTATAGTAAACAAGTGTTTATCTTATCATTATGATACCTTAATCGCTGCCAACGAAATGAATGGGTATCATTTTCTTCCCAATAATATGCAATATCATTTTTTACTAAATATAGTAAGAAAGAAAAAGCGTTTTGCGAAATGGATGAAAGCAGAAAAGCTTAAAGATTTAGACTATGTAAAAGAGTATTATGGCTATAGTAATGAGAAAGCTAAAACCGCTCTAAGCATATTGACTAAAAACGATATTGAACATATAAAAAAATCCTTAAATAAGGGTGGGAGAAAAAGAAAATGACAGACAATGTAAAATGGTCACCGGAAGATATGCTAGAGGTTACAATCAAGCAGCCTGACGATTTCCTAAAAGTAAGAGAAACACTAACAAGAATTGGTGTTGCTAGTCGTAAAGACAAAACACTATTTCAAAGTTGCCACATATTACACAAACAAGGTAAGTACTATATTGTACACTTCAAAGAATTATTTGCCCTTGATGGTAAGAAAGCAACCTTGACCGACAATGATATCCAGAGAAGAAATACTATTGCAGTATTACTTACTGACTGGAACTTAATAACTATAGTGAAACCAGAGGACGCTACAACCAAAGCACCTTTATCACAAATCAAAGTACTACCTTTCAAAGAAAAGAAAGAGTGGAATCTATCTGCCAAATATAATATTGGTAAAAAGTTAGATGAAAAAACAGAAGATAAAGCAGTTTCAAATGAAGGTCAATAATGCAAGTACAAAACTTTACCGATTTCTTATCTGAACAAACTTTAGATAGAGAAAACAAACCAATCACAATTGCAGTAATTACTAAAACTAATCCTGACTTGAAGAAGAGAAAAGTTGGTGGTAAGGAAAGTAAAGAACTGACGGTTAAGTTAATCAATGACGCTTGCGAAAAATTAAAGATTAAGTGTATAGTTATTGAAACTAGACACGCTATTATCACAGGTAAAGACGAAGAAAAAAATACTTTAACCGTTTATAATTTTGATGGTAAAGATACTGAATATACATTTATAGGTAAAGATACCGTTTGTATTACTAGAGCAGGTTCTGTAGAAGATGAAAGTGGTTTATCAATCGTTTCTGCTTTTCAAAACTCTGGTTCATTTATGTGTAATACAAGAAACGCAATGTTAACTTGTAATAACAAACTTACTTCTGCTTTACTATTTGAGAAGTTTGGTATACCAACACCTAAAACAGCATTTATATCTAACGAAAAAAATATAGATGACGCATTAGAATTAATTGGTGGTGTAGATAAGTTTCCTGTAATCTTAAAGTCATTAACTGGTACACAAGGTATCGGTGTTGTAAAGGTAGATAGTTATGACGGACTAGTATCAACTATTCAGGCACTATGGAAACACGGTGCAGAATTGTTAATACAAGAATTTATGCCAAGTGATTTTGACATTAGAACATTTGTAGTAGATAATAAAATCTTTGCAAGTACAAAAAGAATTCAAGGCTCAGACGATTTTAGAACTAATACACATAGAGGTGCTGACGCTGTTCCTTATAAGTTGAAAGACGAGGAAATAGACATCATACTACGAGCCAGCAGGGCGTCCAAGGCGTATCTATGTGGAGTTGACCACATTATACACAAAGGAAAACCTTATGTATTAGAAGTCAATGGTTCACCTGGTACTGGTGCAGAATACGAAGGATATGTTTATAAAGACTTCTATTCGGATCCAGAAAATAGTGGTGCAATCAAAGGAGATAAACTGGTAACTAACTTAATTAAATGGTTATCAGAAAGAAAGAATTGGGACAGACAATCTATTTCAGAAGTAGGTTGGTTAGAAACAATAGAAGTAGGCGACATCGGTAAGATGAGAGCAAAAATGGATACTGGTAACGGTGCTCACGCTTGTTCAATGCACGCTGAAAATATTAAAGTAGAAGGTAAAAAGGTAACCTGGAAGTATAATGGTAAGACATATTCAGCACCGAAGTACGGGGAGAGTAAAGTCTTTCGTGCTAATGCAGAAGGTGAAGAACCATCAGAAACTAGAACAACAATTCAATTACCACTTACCTTTAACGGTTTCACATATCCTGATATAGAATTTGGACTTGACCAACGACCAAGGTCTGGTTCAGATGTATTACTAAATAGAGAAGTAATCAGATTATTCAATGCGTCTGTTAATCCTAATAGAACATTTGTTTTATCAAAACGATTACCACCTATTGACAAAGACTAACAACTAATATATAATGGAGATATTATGCAAAAAAATATAAAGATAGTACGAATAATTACAGGTGAAGATATAATTGGCGATTTCAGTCAAGGCAATGGTGAAGTAGTTGTTAAAAAACCTTACATCATTTATCCAACATCAGCGCCTAAACCAGGCGAAGCAATTAAATTTGGTATGTTCACATACATTCCGTATGCAGAAACAGAAGAAATAAAATTTAAAGATGATAAGATTATAACGGTAGTAGAACCTAAACAGGATTTACTTGCGTCATATGAACAATCAGTTTCTAAAATTTTAACTGGACCAGGTTTAATAACTTAATGAGTGATAGTATCCAAACAAAGGATACTATAACTATTAACTTCATAAGTAAGAACGGCAAGACACAACAAGTTATAGTACCTACAGGTTATACAATTATGGAGGCGGCAAGAACATTTGCCGAACCTACGATTGATGAAGTACCAGGCGATTGTGGTGGGTGTACTGCTTGTGGTACTTGTCATATTAATATACGAGAGGATATTGACAAAGTAGGAAGAGTAGAGTATAATAGTTTAGAAAATGAGATATTAGAAATGAATATGGAATATGATAGAATGTATTCCAGACTAGGTTGTAATGTTATGTTAGAAAAGAAACATAACAATTTGAAAATATATTTGAGAAGTATGGAGAGTGTGTAGTGAATTTTTATAAAGATGTAGTTGAACATAGAGGTAAATTGTTGGTTCGTGGTATATACGACGGACAAGAGTTTAAAGAAAAGGTTTCTTTTAGACCTACAATGTATGCACAAACACAAGAAGAAACTAATCATAAAACTTTACAAGGCAACAATCTAAAACCTATTACCTTTGAAAGTATTTCAAAAGCAAGAGAATTTAAAAGAAGTTATGCAACTTCTAATAGTCCACTATATGGTAATGATAGATGGCACTTTCAATATATCAGTAAAGAATATCCAAAACAAATTGAGTTTGATAAAAGTTTAATTAAAATCTTTACAATTGATATTGAAACAACTGCTGAAGGTGGTTTTCCTGATGTAGAAAATCCGACAGAAGAAATTATTTGTCTTACAATTAAAAATCAATCTAACAAACAAATTATTACTTGGGGTACTAAACCATTTCTTGTCAAACAAGATAATGTTACCTATGTAGAATGTGCTAATGAAAAACAATTGTTAATGGAGTTTTTCAAATTCTGGATGAAGAATTATCCTGATGTTATTACAGGTTGGAATACTAAATTTTTTGATATACCATATCTATGTAATAGAACTAAAAGACTTGTAGGTGATAAAGTTATTAATAAACTATCGCCTTGGGGTTTGATTGAAGAAGAGAAACTAACCGTTAGAGGTAGACAACAAACAATATTTAAGATTACAGGTATATCTAATTTAGATTACCTAGACTTGTACATAAAATTTATTCCGACTAGACAAGAAAGTTATAAACTTGATTATATCGCAAAGGTAGAATTAGGTGGTGATGGTAAAGATAATAATCCATATGAAACTTTTAGAGAGTGGTATAAGAATGATTTTCAATCTTTCGTTGAGTACAATATTAAAGATGTTGAACTCGTTGATAAACTAGAAGATAAGTTAAGATTGATTGAATTGATTATGACTATGGCCTATGAGGCAAAAGTCAATTATACAGATGTGTTTTCAGAAGTTAGACTTTGGGATACATTAATTTACAATCATCTATTAAAAGACAATGTACATATTCCTCCTCGTACTGATAATATTAAAGAAGAGAAATATGTCGGTGCATATGTTAAGACACCACAAGTTGGTCAACACAAATGGATTGTATCGTTTGATATTAACTCACTATATCCTCATTTGATTATGCAATATAATATTAGTCCTGAAAAGATGATTGGTGTTAAACCTAATGGTATATCTGTAGACAAGTTATTAAAACACGCTACACCTCTTACACATTTACAAACACAAGGTGCAACTATTACACCTAACGGTGCAATGTTTAAAACAGATAGTCAAGGTTTCTTACCGAAGATTATGGAAGGTATGTATAATGATAGAGTACATTACAAACAATTAGAATTTCAGGCAAAGAAAGAATTTCAAAAAACAAAAGACCCAATCTATGAGAAAGAAATATCTCGTTGTCATAATATTCAATGGGCAAAAAAGATTTCATTGAATAGTGCTTATGGTGCAATCGGTAATCAGTATTTTAGATTTTACAATGTCAATCAAGCGTCAGCAATTACAACTGCTGGTCAGTTTATTATTCAGTATGTTGAACAACAAGTCAACAAATATGTAAATGATATATTACAAACAAAAGATAAGATTGATTATATTGTTGCTTCTGATACTGATAGTATCTATTTGTGCCTAGACAAATTAGTAGATAAGTTTTGTAAAGATAAAACTAAAGAACAGAAACTAAACTTTGTTGATAAGGTTGCAAAAGGTAAGATTGAACCATTTATTGAAAAGTGTTTTGAAGAAGTCGCAGGTTATACAAATGCGTTTCAACAGAAGATGGTTATGAAACGAGAAGTTATCGCAGACAAAGGTATCTGGACTGCCAAGAAAAGATATATGTTGAATGTGCTAGATGAAGAAGGTTTCCGTTTTGAAGAACCTAAACTAAAGATTATGGGTATTGAAGCAGTAAAATCTTCAACACCAGAAGTTTGTCGTGTTGCAATTAAAGAAGCAATCAGATTGATTATGAATAAAGATGAAGACGCATTACATAATTACATTTCAGATTTCAAAGAAATTTATAAGAAGTACGAACCTGAACAAATTGCATTTCCTAGAAGTTGTAATAATTTGAGAAAGTACTCATCTTCAAGTGATATATTCATCAAAGGTACACCTATTCATATCAAAGGTAGTTTGATTTATAATTGGCATTTGAAAAATCAGAATTTAGACCAAAGGTATCCGTTGATACAAGAAGGTGATAAAATCAAATTTATATTGTTGAAAGAACCTAATCCTTTCAAGTTTAATGTGTGTGCTTATTTGTCCACATTACCTAGAGAGTTTAAGTTGCAAGACTATATAGATTACGAGGTGCAGTTTGAAAAAACATTCCTAGACCCAATGAGATTTATTCTTGGTGCGATAGGTTGGCACGCTGAACCACAAGCAAGTTTGGAACAATTTTTCGGATAATGCCATACGATTTATTTACGATATGGTTATGTTTATTGATTGGTTACAATCTTGGAAGAACAATAGCATATACAAGAATTACAACACCAGCGTTTTTGTTATCTTGTATATTAATTAAAATAGCAACTATGAGTTAAAGATGAAATTTTTTAAAGATAAGACAGATGATTTTTTTAGATGGGTTAATGGAACTGAACTAGTAGAGTTAGATGACATTGATGTATCAGAGGATCCAGTAAGACCTGAACTAACATTAGGTTGGCGTATTACTAAAGGTAGAAAGATATTTGGTTTAAAATATAATGAAGAGATTGAAGGCATTATTTGTATTGCGTTTACAAATGATATTCCTACAAGTGTAAAAGAATTAGATATGATGTCTGAACTTGCAGACCTAAAGAACGAGAAACGAAATGCTATTGCATACACGGTATGGTCTCGTAAACGAGGTGCAGGTAAAGAGATTATTAATAAGGTATTAGAATATGCAAAAGCAAATCACATTGAAAGAGTGGTAACATTATCACCTCTTACACCTATGGCAACACACTTTCATATTCGTAATGGTGCAAAACAAATATTAATTAACAAAGAGACGCAAAATTTTGAGTATAAACTTACCGAAAAAAAAGTATAGTGTAATCTATGCAGACCCACCGTGGTCTTTTAAATCGTTTAGTCCGAAAGGTGATGACAGAAATCCTAGTCAACACTATCAGACTTTAGAACTTAAAGATATAACAGACTTACCAGTAAAAGATATTGCAGATGACAATTGTACTTTATTGATGTGGGTTGTTGACCATAGTTTAGATTTAGCATTTGATGTAATAGACGCCTGGGGTTTTCAGTATAAGACGGTAGGATTTACTTGGGCAAAAACAAATAAGAATAAACTAGGTTTCTTTACAGGTTTAGGATATTGGACTAGAGGTAATCCTGAAATGTGTTTACTTGCAACTAAAGGTAAACCTAAAAGAAAATCTAAATCAGTACCACAATTAGTCGTATCACAAAGAGAACGACATAGTAAGAAACCAGATATAATGTATACACATATTGAAAACTTATTAAACGGTCCATACATTGAACTCTTTGCAAGACAGAAGAGAGAAGGTTGGGATAGTTGGGGGAACGAAGTATGAATGCTCTTGCCGAACAATTAGGATATGCAAAGAAAAATAAAATTCAACAATTAAAACTAGACAACTGGTTATGTTTAGGACAGATATATAAAGACCCAGGTTATTTACATCTACCAGAAACACCATTGAAAGTTAAGTTTGCAGTATCAAAACAAGAACGACAAAATTCCTGTGGTAAAATATACATTATTACTTGTGATGATAAAATAGTTAAGATTGGTGGTAGTCAAACTAAAGGTGGTATTGAAGGTACAATCAATGCTTATCTAGGTGGTTTTAGAGAAGGTAATTCTAAAAGAACTTATGCAGTATGGAACTATATCAATCAACAAGTCAAAGCAGGTAAAACAATAGAAGTTTATTATTATAATCTACCAGAAGTTAAAGTCCAAATACAAAAAATGAATGGTGACTATCAATATCATTACATTAGTGTAGATTATCATACGATAGAAAAAAGTTATGTAGATGAATATAAATTACTCAATGGTGAGTTTCCTTACCTAAATGTACAAGAGAGTAATACTAAATGGGAAGACCTTGGATTAAGTGAAGGTTGGCCAGGTATGGGTGCTTGACAATGATGTATTTTTATAGTATATTAACACTAATAATTATATTTTTAATACCAATAATTTTATTAATGATGTGGAATAATGAAGACCCTAGACCTTAAACAATACGCTGATGAAAACGGTTTGCCTATTATGGACACTATCCAGTTTGATAGATGGACAGAAGAACTAGGTAAAGAAAAATTTAGAGAATTACTAGCAGAATATATTGCTACTGAAAGACCAAAGTTTCCTCTCAAACAAATATCATATGAAGATATGAGAAAAAGTATTATTGACTTATCAAAGTTTGATACTTCAAAGATATGTACGCCTAAAGAACAGATTGAAAAGAAAGTATTTGAGAAGTATGATGATTATGAATATGGTTTTGATAAGTATGGTCTAGGATTGATTGACGCTCCTAGTACATATAATATATCATCTAATTATTTTCATCAACATTTAAGATTAAATTGTAGTAGTTATGGTTTCAAAGCACCTATAGATGTATGGCAAAATGGTAATGCAAAAGATGTATGGCGTTGTCTAGGTCCTATCTGGCGTGGTATTAATAGTGAACGACATTTAAAAGAAGGTACATATATGAGTGCCTTTAGATTAGGTACATATATTGCAACACAATTTAAACCTGTTGTTGCAAAAACTTTATATGATATGACAAAGGCAAGAACGGTACTAGATACTTCTTGTGGTTGGGGTGATAGACTTGCAGGTTTCTTTAGTAGTAATGCAGAAGAGTATTATGGTTGCGACCCAAACCCTAACACATATAAACAATATATGAAACAGATTGAAGAGTATAGCAAATTCTTTCCTAATAAAAAAGTTAAGATATATAATTGTGGTGCAGAAGATTTGCCTTATGATGAATTACCAGATATAGATTGTGCCTTTACAAGTCCACCATACTTTAGTACTGAACAATATAATAAAGGTGGTGAGAAAGAAGAAAATCAATCGTGGTTTAAATTCAATGAATATGAGAAGTGGAGAGACGACTTCTATTTACCTGTTGCAGAAAAGACTATGAACAAATCAAAGTTTATGTTAGTTAACATTATGGATCCAAAGATTAAGAATGTAAGATATAGGTCAAGTGATGAGTTAATAAATAGACATAGAGAAAAGTTTTTAGGTCAAATCGGTATGGTTATTATGCAACGACCTCAAGGAAATGCAAAGTTTAAAACTAAAGAAGAACTAAACGAATTTATGGCAATGAAGTATATTGAGAATGTTTGGTGTTTTGGTCCTAAGGATTATGACTTCTTCTCTGGTAGTAGAAAAGGTACATTAGAAAACTTTTTATGATAAGAATGAAGTATACAAGCCTAGTCATAAAAAAACAAAACAGGCTGTTGACAAATAAGCTATATTAGTATACAATGTAGATAATTGAATGGAGTAATCTATGAGTGATTTTTTAAAAGATATAATAAAAGAAACTGGCAATGAATATGCCACACTTGCAAGTGAAGGTGTGGATGCTGGTGATGTATCAAATTTTGTTGATACAGGTTGTTATTCATTAAATGCCTTACTATCAGGCAGTATATATGGTGGTATGCCAGGTAATAAGATTACTGCTATCGCAGGTGAAGCTGCTACAGGTAAAACATTTTTCGCATTAGGTATCTGTAAACATTTTTTAGAATCAGATAAAGACGCAGGTGTTATTTACTTTGAAAGTGAAAGTGCCGTATCTAAAAATATGATTGAAGATAGAGGCATTGATAGTAAAAGATTTGTAGTTGTACCAGTTGCAACCGTACAAGAATTTAGAGCACAAGCAATCAAAGTAGTAGACAAGTACCTAGAACAACCAGAGAGTGCTAGAAAACCTATTATGTTTGTATTAGATAGTTTAGGTATGTTATCTACTACAAAAGAAATGGAAGATACTGCTGACGGTAAAGAAACAAGAGATATGACAAGAAGTCAAATTGTCAAATCTACATTTAGAGTTTTAACATTAAAACTTGGTAAAGCAAATATTCCTATGATTATGACCAATCACACTTATGATGTTATTGGTTCTATGTTCCCTCAAAAAGAAATGGGTGGTGGTTCAGGATTGAAATACGCCGCTAGTAATATTGTTTATCTATCAAAGAGAAAAGTAAAAGACGGCACAGAAGTTGTCGGTAATATTATTCATTGTAAAAACTATAAGTCAAGGTTAACAAAAGAGAATGCTATAATTGATGTATTGTTAACTTATACAAAAGGTTTAGACAAATACTATGGACTATTAGATATTGCTGTTGATGAAGGTATCTTCAAAAAAGTATCTACTAGAATTGAAACACCTGATGGTAAGAAAGTGTTTGGTAAAACAATCATTGACAATCCAGAAGAGTACTTTACAAAAGAGATATTAGAGAAGATAGATGAAGCAACAAAAAGAAAATTCCTCTACGGATAAAAGATACACTTTTGCACAAAGACCAGGAGACGATTATAGTTGTATAAAAATCGTTGAAGGTAAGTACAAAGATGTTATATACAAGTACGGCAAAGTACAATTTGCAAAAGAAGAAAACGCAGATGGTAAGTTGCCTTTGCAGTTTGAATGGACTCTATTAAAGAAACCAGAAGAACTTGACTTGGATATTGACAAAGAAGCATTTTTAGTGTATATTGGTGATATATTAATTGAACTTTTAGATGAGAGAATAAATGACGGAACAATCCTTGATGACAAATAGACTTGAAGACACAATACTGACAAACTTAATATTCAATGAAGAATATACTAGAAAGGTATTGCCGTTTTTAAAAGATGAATACTTTGGCACAAGAAGTGATAAACTTTTATTTACATCAATCTATGATTTCATAACTAAATATAATAATCTTCCTACAAAAGAGACCTTGATTATAGAATTAAACAATCGTAAAGATATTAACGAGGAAGAGTTTAAGGCTATTAAAACAACAATAAACGGATTAACTCCACAAGAGAGTGATATACAATGGTTGTTTGACACTACGGAGAAATTCTGTAAAGACAAGGCGGTAAACAATGCAGTACTTAACGGCATTAAAATCTTGGATGGAAAAGACAAGGAAAGAAATGCGGAGGCCATTCCTTCAATTTTATCTGAAGCTCTTGCTGTGTCTTTTGATAATCACATTGGGCACGATTACATTGGGGATGCAGATGATAGATTTGATTATTACCATAGGAAAGAATTAAGACTTCCTTTTGATTTACAATATTTCAATAGAATAACTAAAGGCGGTGTGCCACAGAAGACATTGAATGTATGTCTTGCCGGTACTGGTGTAGGTAAATCTTTGTTTATGTGTCACCTCGCTGCTACTTCATTACTTGAAGGTAAGAATGTTTTATACATTACAATGGAGATGGCAGAAGAAAGAATCGCAGAAAGAATTGATAGTAATTTATTAGATGTTACCACAGATGACTTACACGCTTTACCTAAAGATATGTTTGATGATAGAATTAAAAAGTTAAAAGCAAAAAGTCCTGGTACATTAATCGTAAAAGAATATCCTACAGCGTCTGCTCATAGTGGACACTTTAAAGGATTATTAAATGAACTTGCATTAAAGAAAAGTTTTAAACCTGATGTTGTATTCATAGATTATCTTAACATATGTGCTTCAAGTAGATTTAAAGGTGGTAACATATCATCTTATTTCTATATCAAAGCAATTGCAGAAGAGTTAAGAGGTCTTGCAGTAGAATTTAAATTACCTATATTTACTGCTACACAAACAACAAGAAGTGGTTTTGTATCTACTGATATTGGATTAGAAGATACTTCTGAAAGTTTTGGTCTACCTGCTACTGCTGACTTTATGTTTGCTTTGATGACTAACGAAGAGTTAGATAGTCTTAATCAAATGAAAGTAAAACAATTGAAGAACAGATATAGCGATCCCTCAATCAATCGTAGTTTTATTATTGGCGTTGATAGAAGTAAGATGAGATTGTATGATGTAGAGCAAAAAGCACAAAACATTGTAGACGCTAATCAGGAGAAAGAATTTGCTGAAGACCCTTACGACAAATTTTCAGATTTTAAAGTATAAACTTATGCCTAGAAAAAATACAAAACCAACAAAACAAAAACAAAGTAGACGGTTAGAGCCTGGCGAAAAACTACACTACACAAAGACAATGATTAAGAAGAGAGGTAAGATTTACTGGAGAGTAATAGAAAAACCTACTAATGTTATTGTCAAAGACTTCTTTTTTGAAAAGGATGCTAGGTCACTAGTTAGATTTCAGAATAAAGAAAGAGTATGGGAAGTTAACGGAGGCATACCTCATTTTCTTTGTGAAATGCAACCAAAATAAATTCATTTTTTTTTACTTTTTGCTCGTTTTTTGCTTGACACTACGCTATGCGTGTGTTATAGTATATACATAATCAATGATGAAAGAAGGATATACTATGAATTTTCCAAACACTAACTCAAACGACCCAATCAATTTCTTGTCTGCTAACAATGGTGAACTTGAAATAACTACCGAACAAGGTCTTATCTACAACACAGCGAAAGTAGAGACTATCGCTAAAATCATTACCAATCATACAATGCCTATTGACGGTGTTATGTCTTCTTCAACTATGGACTTTGCAGATGAAGAAGGTTTTGACACTTATGACGGTGCAACTAAACTATGGGAAAAGGCAGTTGATATGGTTATCGCACAACAAACAATAGCCGCTTAATCAGTTTCGCCACCGTGGTGAAATTGGTAAACACAACGGACTTAAAATCCGTCGGAGTAATCCTTACCGGTTCAAGTCCGGTCGGTGGCACCAATCTGGAGTATGGCCTCGTAGCTCAACTGGATAGAGCACCAGTCTTCTAAACTGGATGTTGCAGGTTCAAGTCCTGCCGAGGTCGCCAGCTTGACAAATCAATAAATATGTAGTAGTATAAGAGAGAATATAAATGGAGAATTAACAATGGCAGTTTTTACGAAGAACGATTTTATAAGAGATAATAAACCATATGCAGCCAAGAATGGTAAGTATGCTGGTAAGTCTCGTTTTGAAATTGTACAATTAATGATTAACAACAAAGAAAGATTTGTTGAAGGTAAAACATCTAGTGGTCGTAAACTAGAAGGTATCGCAATTGTATCAAAACCTAATGCTTGGCCTTGTGTTATTCAAGTCAAATCTTCTACAGGAAGTAAGATAGAAGAAATATCTCTTACACAAATTTATAAGTCACCACTATTTGGTGGTGGAGGTGGTTCAGGTGGTGGTGCAGCTGTGACCGCAATTACTGAAAGTGGACAATGTTATTATTGTTCATTAGCATTTAATGTTAAAAAAGGTCCACTAAAGTTATCAGACATTACAGACGCCAATATGGAAAAGGCTTCTCGTTATGTACAGGCTACCGTTGCTTATACAGCATTTAAAGATAGAGTACCATCAGATTGGATTGAAAGTGGTACATTTATAAAAACAGCAAACGAAATTTATAAAAAGTATTCATCAAAGGTTACAGGTGGTGTTTACTTTCATAGAGGCAGTACTTTTATGGGTAAAGTATATGCAGCTAAAAAAGAAGTAATAAAAATAGATAAACAAATGGCACAGAAAGATGGTAGAGCACCATTAGCACCAGGTAGTTTTTCAGATGATAAATGGAATCCAGGTGATATATGGATGACTACAATGACACCAGGTTCGGATCCTCTTGCAATGTTTAAGCAAGATTGGGGAATACTAAATCAAGCAGTATTAGACAAAGCAGGTAGATTAAATACTCCTAGAACTTTCTTACTAGGTATCTCTCTAAAGAAATTAGGTAGTACCGTTAAGTTAGAAGAGTACAATGCTCCTGAAAGAGTGAAGTTAGTATCACACGCTTATAAGAATTATGTATTTGGAAAAAATAACGATTTCTTTTCTTCAATTGATATGTATATGAATATGGGTAGTGCGAATGTTCAGTTTAGAGCATTTAACTCTTCTTCATCTTGGCAAGGAGAGATAAAAGGATTGAGTGCTGCCGGTGGTAAAATCGGTGGTGGTAATTTAAATTTCTATTGTGAGAAACACATACGAAAATCTATAGGTTCACAAGGCTTATTATCTGGTTGGAAAGAAACACCAAGTAGTCAAGTCAAGTTAAATGATATGTATGTCCTATATAAGAAGTATGCGAAGAATCCAGTAGATGTTAAACCGTTTATCAAACAATGTTTAGATAAAGGTGGTAGTTTTATATTCAGTAAGAATATGTGTCTACTATTTTTAGATACTATGATGAGTGCAACATCAACACAAAGAAATAATGTATGTACGGATATTATAAAATACGCAGCTTCTAGTACTGATTTATCTTCTTTCTTTGTTAAGGTGTCATAAGACTTATAAATAGTAGCACAACGAAGTGAAGATTTATATTAATGGATAGTTTATTTGTATATGGAAAAAATGAAGGACAAAAATGTTTAGTTTTAAAGGATATTCTAGCTCGGGTACGAACACACACCTTGAGCATTTAGAAGACGAAATAATTAATAACGGTGCCAAAGGCGGTAGAAACGCAATAGCGTTCTTACAATCTTTGCAGAAAATGTTAACAGGTAATGTTAGCAATAGAGTAAATGTAACCGTTAAGTGGGACGGCGCTCCTGCGATAGTATGTGGAACTAATCCTGAAAACGGCAAATTCTTTGTCGGTACAAAATCTGTATTCAATAAAACTCCTAAAATCAATTACACTTCAGCAGACATAAGAAGAAATCACCCAGGTGGTGTTGGTGCAAAATTAGAAGTTGCATTAAGAGAATTGAAAAAATTAGGTATAAGAGGCATTGTCCAAGGTGATTGTCTCTTTACTAATGAAGATAAGAAAGTGAATAACATTGACGGACAATCAATGATTACCTTTACTCCTAATACTATAACATATGCTATGCCTGTTAATAGTGCTGTCGGTCGTAAGATTGCTCGTGCTAGAATGGGCATAGTGTTTCATACTCAATATGTTGGTAATAAAATGTCAGAATTAAATGCTAACTTTGGATATGTTAGAGGAATCAGAAGTGGTAGTGTATGGGTACCAAGTGCAGAATACAAAGACGCTAGTGGTAGTGCAAGTTTCAATCGTGCTGAAGTTTCACAATTCAATGCTCAGTTAAGAATGGCACAAGGTAGTTTATCTAAAGCAGGACCTATGTTAAATCAGTTTGATAGTAGAGACGAGTTAAGTGTAGGTTTTAAAATTAAAACATATTTCAATAGTATCGTTAGAGGTACACAAGGTATGGGTAGTGTTAAACAACTAGTAGATGGTTTTGAACCATACTATACAAGTTTCATTGACAAAGAAATAGATAATAGAAAAACAGAAAAAGGTAAAGCACCTTATATTAAAGCAAAAGCAGATAACATAAAATTTATTCAAAGAAATAAACAATCTTTATATTTCGCAATTGCAACATACATCACATTACAGAATTGCAAAAACATTGTAGTAAGAAAAATAGCACAGATACAATCTATCGGACACTTTTTAAAAACCGATAATGGTTTTAAGGTAACATCACCTGAAGGTTATGTTGCAACAGATAAGATTGGTAATGTAGTTAAACTTGTAGACAGATTAGAATTTAGTAGAGCAAACTTTACGATTGCAAAAGATTGGGTGAAAGGTTAGTATGGATACATTTAAACAATATCTATTCAATTTTTTGAACGAAGCAAAACAAACTAGAGTTATTATAATGGGTGGACCAGGAAGTGGTAAATCAACTTATAGTGAATACATTATAAGACACTTTGGTATCAAACATATTTACCCAGGTGGTTTATTAAGAAAAGAAATTGATAAAGGTGGTCCTGAAGGACAAAAGATTAAGAACTTATTAGACCAAGGTAAGTTTGCACCTAACGATATAGTTTTAAAATTAGTGAAGAAAGCATTACAAGAGAAAGACGCTTCAAAAGGTTATGTGTTAGATGGTTATCCTAGATATATGCAACAAGTAAGAGATATGGAAAAAAATGGTATCGCTTATGATGTTGTTGTATTCCTTGATGTGAGTAATGAAGAAGTTATTAGAAGACTTACAAAGAGAGGAAGAAAAGATGATAAGCCAGATATTATTAATGATAGAATCCAGTTATACAAAAAAGAAACAGGACCTGCCATTGAACATTACAAAAAAAGACCTGGGTTTATATCTATCAAAGCTGAAGGAAAAGAACCTGGAGATATTGCGAAAGACATTATTAAGGAGATAGAAAATGCAATTTAATGAATACCAAACTCTAGCTGCAAACACAGCAATTTATCCACTTGCAAGTAAGGTAACTTATCCTGCATTAGGATTATGTGGTGAAGCAGGTGAAGTCGCAGAAAAAGTTAAAAAGAATATTAGAGACGGTGCAAGTCCTACATTTAAAGAAGATATGAAAAAAGAATTAGGTGATGTGTTATGGTACATATCAGCACTTGCGAGAGATTTAGATATTGATTTAGATACAATCGCACAATTAAATTTACAAAAATTAAAAGATAGACAAGAAAGAAACAAAATACAAGGTAGTGGAGATGACAGATAAGTATAGACCTTTACCTGATAATATAACAATAAAGTTATCGCCAATAGAAGGTTTTGGTTTATTTGCAACAGCAACAATTGATAAGATGACAGATTTAGGTATCTCTCATTTGACTATGGGTAGAGAAATTTATAGAACACCACTTGGTGGTTTTTTAAATCATAGTGATAAACCTAATTGTCAAAAGATAGAAGTTGATGGAAAATATTATGTACAAACACTAGAAGATATAAAAGAAGGAGAAGAGTTAACTTTAAAGTATACTCTATACAAAGTATGAAAACTTTTAAACACATAATACAAGAAGGCGTTTACGACCCAGGTATATTCAAAGCGTTCTTTTTAGCAGGTGGTCCTGGTTCTGGTAAGTCATATGTTACCAATAGAACAACTGCTGGTATGGGTTTAAAATTAGTTAATTCAGATGTCAGATTTGAAATGTATTTAAAGAAGGCAGGTCTCTCATTAAAAATGCCAGATAAAGAAGCAGGTCAAAGAGACCCATTAAGAGCGAGAGCAAAACAAATTACAGGCGACCAGATGGACTTATATATTAGAAATAGATTAGGTCTTGTCATTGACGCCACAGGTAGAGACTATGATATTATTAATAAACAAAGAAGTATGTTAAGAATGTTAGGTTACGATACTTATATGATGTTTGTAAATACAAGTTTAGAAGTTGCATTACAAAGAAACAAAGTTAGAACTAGAACCGTGCCTGTAAATATTGCAACGAAGAGTTGGAATGTTGTACAAAGTAATATAGGTAGATTTCAAAATCTATTTGGTACTGGTAGTATGATTGTAGTTGATAATAATAATGCAAGTGAAGATACACTTAACAAAGTTTACACACGAATTAGAGGACTCGTTAGAAAACCTGTTCAAAATTATGTCGCAAAGAAATGGATAGAACAAGAACTAGCGAAGAAAAGAAATGCCAGATAATTTTCAAAAGAAACATAGAATGGACTATGTTAAAGAACTATTAAAGAAGTGCAAGTCTGTAGCAGAAGACTTGAATGATTTAACACACCCTAAAGTTGACAACAAACCTGTACAGAATATTGTTGGTGACTGGAAAAAAATAGATGTTAAAGCACCTTCTGAAAATGATAGTCCTGAAACTAAAAGAGAATTAGAAATGATGACTGAACTATTTAAACAAAGAAATAGTGCAGTTGTAGAAAGCGTAAAGAACCACGACCAAGAAACATTTTATGGTATTGAAGCATACCTAATGAAATATAATTTAGAATATGATAAGAAAGATATATCTGAATTAAAGAAAGCAGGTAGTGGTGTAGTTAGACATTACAAAAACAAATTTCAAAGACCAAGACCATATGAACTTGCAAAAGAAATGAATATGGATTTTGATAGTATGGAATTAATTTCTGATAGTATGAAGACACCAGCATATCCATCTGGTCATAGTTTACAAAGTAGACTAATTGCAGAATACTATGGTAAATTATATCCTAAACATAAAGATAATCTAATAGAACTTGCTGATGAATGTGGTTATGGTAGAGTTGTTGCAGGTTGGCACTATCCATCTGACCATACAATGTCTGTAAAGATTGCAGATAAGTTAATCAATATGGTAGATATTCAGGAAAGTATTATTGACATTCCTAGAAAAACATATGCACCTGCTGTATTTGATAATGCAGATACAAATAATCCTAAAATAAAAGCAAGTGTAGTAAAACAAATACAAGACCAAATCAAAGTATTTGAAAAAGAATTTCCAGTTATTAAGTATGGTTTGATTGGTTCTATTCTAACACATAGATATAGAAATGACGCAGACCTAGACATCAATGTATTATTTGATGTACCTGAAAGTGAAAGAGTTGCAGAAAGAGAAAGACTATCTTTACAATATCTTTCATCAAAGAATCCAAATAACATACAAGGTAAATTAATACCTGGTACAAAACATCCTATTAACTATTATTTTGTAACCGATGAAGCAACATATAAAGACCAAGAGAAAAAAGCAGACGCAGTATTTTCAATTACAAGAAATGTATTTGTTAAAAGACCTGAAGATTTTACTTTTAATGTTGATGATTATATTGCTGACTTCAATAAGAAAGTACAAGAAATAGATGTAGTCAAAGGTGAACTAAAAAGAGACATTGTTGACTATGACGAATTAAAAGAATTAAGTCCTGACGATATAGAAAACTTACAAGCAAGAGTAGAGAGTAAGTTAGAAGAAATAGAAACTGATATAGAGGACATAATAAAGATTGGTGACGGTGTTGACGCAGAAAGAAGAAGTGCGTTTGATACAGATATGTCGCCAGACGAAATCAGAAAGTATAGTATTAAAAACAGATTACCTAAAAATGTAATCTATAAGATGTTAGAGAAATATCATTACATTACTTTCTTTAAGAAGTGCAAGAAGATTTTAGATGACGGTATAGTTACCGATAAAGAAATTGATAGTCTAAAAACTGAAGCAGTAGGCACACCTAAAAAACATATCGCATTTACATTTGGTAGATTTAATCCACCAACGATAGGCCACGAAAAGTTAATTAACAAAGTGGCGTCTGTAGGTGCTAATGATTATCTCATTGTGCCAAGTGGTTCGCAAGACCCAAAGAAAAATCCATTAAAAGTTAACGACAAGATTAGAGTTATGAAATCTATGTTTCCTAGACACGCAAGTAAGATAAAACAAATTACTGGTGCTAGAACAGCAATTGAAGTTGTTAATAAATTAAATGGCAAAGCAAACGAAATAACAATGGTAGTTGGTTCAGATAGAGTAAGAGAATTTGAAACACTACTAAACAAGTACAACGGTGTACAAGCAAGAGGAACAAATTACGAGTTTGATAAAATCAATATCGTATCTGCTGGCGAAAGAGACCCAGACGCTGAAGGCGCTATGGGAATGTCAGCAAGTAAAATGAGAGCTGCGGCTCAATCTAATGACCTTAAATCTTTTAAACAAGGTCTACCTACATCTTTTAGAGATAAAGATAAACTATTTGGATTAATTAGAAAAGGAATGAACTTGGCTGCAGGTTATACTGGACCAGGTATCGGAACATATCAACCTATCGCTAGTGTTGAAAGCTTTACTAAATGGCATTTAAGAGACTTGTATATCCGTGAACAACTATTTAACATAAACGATAGTGTTGAAGACCAAGAACAAGAGATTACAGGTAAAGTAATTCGTAGAAGTACAAACTATGTTGTATTAGAAGACAATAATTCTAACTTACATAAATGTTGGATATGGAATTGTATTCCACAGACTAACATAGATGAAACTAAATTACACGAAATTAATTTAAATGTAGACTATGGTTTTGAAGCAGTATCAGAAACGGAAGTCAAAATGAATGAAGAATATGGTAAGAAATTACCACAAGATAAAGATGTAAAATCTAAAAAAGGTACACAACCTAAAAAGTATTACAAAGATATGAAGAAAGGTGAAAAAGAAAAAAGAGCAAAACACTTTTCTAAACAAAAATATAATAAATCAGATAATGATAAAGATTACAAAGCTGCACCAGGAGATAAAGACGCAAAGACAACTACTAGTGTACATACAAAGAAATATCAACAAATGTATGGTAAAGAATCTTACGAGATAGGTAAAGATTATGCAGACCATACTAAAAGAGTAACCCCAGGACAGCGTGCAGAAACGAGTCCAGAGACAATAAACCAAGAAGATATACAGAAATGGGCTTCTTCAAGTGAGACTATTGATAAATATAAGAAACGATACGGAGAAGAATATCAAGTAGAATTGAATGACGCTGTGAAAAAAATGGAGGAGAGATTGAAAGTACAATCTTTTAAAGAATATGTTAAGATTTAGTGATTATGCAGATAAGATAACGGTCTCGTTAAACTATCATATTGAGAATAGCATACCTCTTGCTGAGAACATATATAGAGTACATAGCGAAGAGTTTTATGCCTTGTTTAGAGAAGCAAGACATATGTTTAATGAAGGTCTATTACAATGCGAAAGTGAATGGGATAGAACTTTATTAGAAACAGACATTGGAGAATTTGCTGAATATGAAGGTATGAAAGTACCTTTAGATTGTCCGATACAAGAAGAAGACGAAAAGAATCCGCCTTTAAATAAACCAAAAAAAGGTGGACCTAAAAAGTTTTATGTTTTTGTAAAGGACGGAGATAAGATTAAGAAGGTTACTTGGGGAGACACTACTGGTTTAAGAGTTAAGTTAAACGACAAACAAGCCAGAAAATCTTTTGCTGCTCGTCATAAGTGCGACCAACAAAAAGATAAAACAAGTGCTGCCTATTGGGCTTGCAACTTACCTCGTTATGCGAAGTCATTAGGACTATCGGGTGGGGGTAACTTTTACTGGTAGGAGTTGACAATGGAATTTTATGATGAAAGACCGGACGAAACAAAAACGGACGATTTCTTTCAACGGAGTTTCGGACAAGACGCCAAAGAAGAGAATTTAGTTTGGCACCGAGATAGACGAAATAGAACGATAAGAATTATTGCAGGAGTTAATTGGAAATTACAAATGGATAATAAACTCCCAGTCATTATGAAAGTAGGAGATGTTTTTGATATACCAAAGGAAACATTTCATAGAGTACACAAAGGTGAAGGTAGACTAATTATAGAAATAAAGGAATTTTAGGAGAGAAATATAAGATGACAAGATATACACAAACAATGAGAGAAGCACTAGAAGAGGTGTGGGCAAACGATATTCAGATTGACGAAGGCAAGATGAAGACTATTGCTACTCTTTTTGACCAAGGTAAATCAGCTGAAGACATTGCAAAACAAATGAAGTTGCCTGTTGCAACCGTTAAAACTATTCTAGGTGAAGAAGACATCAAGGAAGAACAACTGGTTGAATTTACAGACCAACAAATCAAAAAGTTAAAAGCAGAATATGCTAGTCTTGCAGGTAAGAGAATATCTATCGCAAGAGCAAATCAGTTAAGAAACATCTTTGACAAAATTGCAGACGCACAACTTCCTAAACTCTTCAAAGCAGACATTCCTTTTATTTCAGCAATGGCAGTTAGTCGTATGATACAAAAAGGTATCAAAGTACCTAAAGGTGTAAAACTTTCAGCATTTGAAAACAAATCTTGGGACCAAGTTATTTTAGAATATACTGATTATGTAGAGTATATGGCAAAGAACGGTGGTGAAGCAAGTAAGATTGCAAATATGTTTAAAGGTAAAACAGGTGGTGGAGAAATTTCTAAATCTGGTTCAGAAGTTAGAATTGATAGTGCAAAAGATGTAGAAGCAATCCATAAAAAAGTAATGGATAACTTCCCAGACACTAGAATACTAACTAAAGAAGAAGACGAATTAAACGAAGGTACAGGAACTATTAAAGGTTTCACAAATGAAAAAGAGAAATCAAATATGGTTTCACTTGCAAAACAACACGGATTAAAAGTATCAGATGTACCTGGTGGTATTGAACTAAAAGGTAATATGAGAAAAATTTTAGATATGCAATTAGCAACTAGGTCTCACTTAAAGACTGAAAGTAAAATTGAAGAGGCAGTACTTGCTGGTAGAGATTACAAATATACTGGTAAAGGTCCTGTTGAAATCAGTAAAGCAAATTTCAAAAAGATTAATAAAGATTATAAGAAGACTACACCAGGACAAGAAATGATGGTAGTACTAGACCCAAAAACACACGGTACGGTATTAGCACCAGTTAAGTTTACAGAAGAAACAGAAAATGGTGAAGTTGAATCTGGTAAGATTAAGTTTAAAGACTTGAAGAAAGAGAAGAAAGATGAACCTAAAGTTGATGTAGACGCTCTTAAAGACCAGATACATATGTTAAAAACAAAATTAGAAAACGAAAAGAATAAAGCAATCAAACCAGAACCAAATCCTGATACAGGAGAAGTTCCATTACAAGTTGGATTAGCACAAAAGATATTAAGAGATAAACAAAAGAAAAATGTAAAAGAAGAAGTTATTTCAGAAGCTACATTTACTTCACAACAAATCAAAATGGCATATGGCGTTGCAAACGATAAGAGATATAAAGGTGGCGATATGACAGGTGCCATTAAGGCAATTGAAAAAATCGCAAAAGGTTTATCTGACCATCCAGATGTTCAAAAAGTATTACAAAGAACTAACGAAGGCTTTGCTTCAGACGCACAAAGAAAAGCTGCTTTCGCAAATGGATATAAAGAACCAAAGAATAAAGAGAAAAAAGAAGATACTGATATGACTAAAGGTCAAATCAAACAAGTACATAAAATGGCTGATGAATTACCGAAGAAGAAATTTAAAGACGCTTACGGTAAGAAAGGCGATAGTGTTAGATACGGAACTGCTACTAATATGGTTAAGAAGAAACTTAACATTGAAAACAAAAATCATCCTGCAAAAGAAATGTATGAAGCAATTGAAGGATTAAAAAACAAAGCAGAAAAATCTGGAATGCCATATGGTATTCTAAAGAAAGTATACGATAGAGGAATGGCTGCCTGGAAAGGTGGACATAGACCTGGGGCTAGTCAACACCAATGGGCGTTTGCTAGAGTAAATTCATTTATAACTAAATCAAGTGGAACTTGGGGTGGGGCAGACAAAGACCTTGCCGCTAAAGTAAAAGGAAGCTAATATGTCATATTTAAAAAGTAAACCTGGTTCAGTTGAAGAAGCGATAACAGCTGCAGTAATGCAAGAGAAGTTATCTCCGAAACAACAAAAATTAGATAAGAACAATAACGGTAAGATTGATGGTTCTGACCTTGCAAAATTAAGAGCAAAGAAAGAAGATAACACAAATAAAGATATGTCCGGAGATACGGTTCTACCTAAATCACAAGAACCTAAAGACCCTATGAACATCAAGTCAAAAGAACCTGAAAAGAAAACTACATTAAACGCAAGTAAATCAGACAAGATTGATGTTAATCCTAAGATAGATTATACAACATAATTACATCTTTTTGCTCATTTTGTGCTTGACAAAGCTATAGAAATGTGTTAATATAAAGCATAATGAAAAAAGGATATAAAACACTATGAAATTCAAAGAACTCCGAAGTGATGTTGTACATCAAGTCAAAAAACTATCATTAAAAAACGAAGCATTTAGACAAGACAATAAGAAGTTGCCTCGTATCTATTGTGATATGGACGGAGTCCTATGTAATTTTGAACAAGCTGCACAAAAGGCAGTTAAAATGCCTCTATCACAATGGGCATTAGAACCTAGAAAGAAATTTAAAACAATAAGAGATAAGTGGCAACCAATAATGCAGACTAAAAATTTCTGGTCTACATTACCTTGGAATCCAGGTGGTCAAAGACTTTGGTCTTTCATATCAAAGTATGACCCACATATCTTATCTGCTTATGTAGAACAGACTTCGGATCCTAGTTGTATTCCTGGCAAATCAAAATGGGCTAGAACAAAATTAGGTATGTCCGGTAGTAAAGTGAATTTAGTAAAACGAAGAGAAAAACAGAATTTTGCTAAAGTTGGTGGTATGCCAACAATTCTAATTGACGACTATATTAAAAACATCAATCAGTTTAGAGCAAGAGGTGGTATAGGTATTCATCATACTAGTACTGCTAAAACGATTTCTGAATTGAAGAAACTTGGTTTTAAATAGTCAATCTTATAAATATAAACGATTAATCATTAAGTTAACTTAAATTAATAAGGAGAGATACTATGAGTTTATGGGGATCAAGCTCCAGTGATGAAAGTAAACCTAAAAATCTTACTACAACTGAAAAAGCAGAAGTTTTTGCTAATGAAAAAGGTTGGGTTGTAAGAGCAGGGTCTGCTAGAACTGGAAACGGAAATACTTCCGCTACTCCTGAAGTACTAGTCGCAATTGGTGGATTAGCAACAGCATTAGCTGCCGCTACAATTTCATCAACTGAATGGGATATATCAGAATTTGATGTATCTGCTGGTGGTACTTTATCGGTAACGGTAAACTATAACGAACAAATAACGGTTGCAGGTTCGCCTACAATCGCAGTAACCAACTCACAAGCAGGTGGTGGTTCAGCTGCGTCATTAACATTGACGAAATCGGCTGCAACTGCTAACACGGTAACATTTACATTAGTTGTAGGTGCAGGTGGTTCAACTATTAGTGCAGATGATGTACTATCTATTGCGGCTCAGAATGTCGCTTTAGCAGGTGGAACTATTACTGATACGGTTGCTTCAAGTGCTGCTGCTGTCGCTATATCAGCTGCTGCTGGTTCTGGCGCAGGAACAATTACTGCTGTTGCGTAATAGATAATAAGAACAATAAAATTAACAATATTAGGGGATCCTTTGTGGTCCCCTTTTTTATTTGTATAAATAGTATTAATGGTGCGTATATGATGTACGCAGTAGTTTACCACAATTAGTGGAATTATAGGAGAACAAAAATGGCAGACAAGAAAATTACAGCCCTAGATAACCTAGGCACATCATTGGCAGTAGAGGATTTATTCCATATTGTTGATGACCCTTCAAATACACCAATTAATAAAAAGGTAACAGCGAAAGATGTTTTTAATAACATCCCAACTTTTATCGGATTGACATCAACTAGTGAAGCATTAACTTCTACTAGTACAGCGATTAACACAACATCAGCAATTACAGAAGTAGACCAATCTGGCGGTGCAACAGCACTTTCAATGGCAGATGGTACTAACGGAATGATTAAAACAATTATTGCAGTAGGTACTGGTGGTAACGCCATCACTATTACACCAGATAATTTAAGAGGATATTCAACTATCTCTTTAGATGGTGAAGGTGAAACGGTAACTTGTTTATTTAAAAATTCTAAATGGAATGTAATTGCACATAATGGTGCTACACTCGCATAATATTAATTAATTTGAGGAGAAATAATTATGGCTATATCACTTGGCGTAGTTGAGAAAGAATATAATCAACTATTTAAAGAAAGAGAAACACTAACTGAAAGTGTTAACAAACTAGAGAATGAACTAGCAAGTACAAAGTCTCGTTTAAATGCTTTGCACGGTGCAGTACAAGTACTAGAAAAGTTAATGCGAAAAGCAGATAGCGATTTGACATTAAGAGAAGCAGAAAAAGAGTTAACACCCGCTGTAGAGGAACAACCAAATGGATAAAATAACTGAAAAGTCAAATACTTTACAAGAGATTTTAACGGTTAACCCAAACGAGGTTAATACTGAAAATGACCTTAATGAATTTGAAGAAGATTTAGTACCTGGTACTAAAAAAGATAATAAAAAAGAAAAAGAGGAATAAATGAAAACTTTTAAAGAACACATAAAAGAAGACAAGATGGTCGGAACAGCTACATCAAATGCTGCTGAAGATAGTAATATCGGTACAGCAAATTTGAAAGACCCTAATGTACTTAAAAGAGTTAACGCATTTGTTGGTTCGGTTGCAGATATGGAATATATCAAACCACAACAAGCAGTTGATTCATTAAGAGAAAAGTTAATGAGAATTGGTTTAGACATTTCACCTATGAAATTAGAAGGTGACGCTGGAACGGTATCTGGTGAAGTAAAACAATTCGGTGGTACATACGGTAAAACAACTGAAACGAAACCTGAAGATGTAGTAGTAGATAATGGTCCTGGTATTGATAACTTAAAATTAGAAGTTAAGTACGAAACATTGTCTAACGGTTCATCAAAGGTTTACGCTAAATTAAAATAGGCGTAAGTTAATGTTCAAACAGATAACCGATAAGAATTGGTTATTATATGCACAAAAGCATTATGATAATCCGACATTTGAAACTGAAAAAGAATTTTGGGATGATATAAAGAGATTTAAATATCTCAAAAGATTGTTTCGGAAATATGAAACTACGAGCCTATTAAAAATTAGGTTGGTAACAAATCATATTATCGTACTACAAAATGTTTTCGGTACGGATGCCTGTATAACTTTATTGTTATATAAAAATGATACGAAGTATTGGCCAATCCTAAAGTCTGTTTTTAAATACCTAAACTATTTGTATCCGTCGGAACTAAATGAACTGACAGAAGACGAATATGTTAAACAGGAGTTAGAGAAACTATAATGGCAAGTAGAGCAGTAGATTTATTAATAGCTTATAGAGTAATTAAATTATTGGTTACTCCGTTTAAGAACCAAGCAGCGTTTAAAACAGGTATTATAGACGCAGATGGTAAAGTACTTAAACCATATAGACTATTAAAAACAGGTGCAGAAAAATCATCTTACACAATGCTACATAGATTTGTATTCAACTTAAAAAGAATACTAGGTAGAGTAGGATTAGGTGGTAAGATAGGTTCATTTGCTGTTGCATTAGGTTTATTACTAAAAGAAGATAAAGAGTTTGCTTTAGACCAAGGTAAGAACATAGAGAGTACACTTGTTAAGATATTAAAAGAGAAGAACGAATTAGTTTATTCTATGTCTCTTAATGAAGAGTACTTTACAGATTCAACTTTAAAAGTTGGAAGTTATCAATTAAAAGAAGAACTATTTACTGGCGAAGAATTTTTACCTAAAGGTACAGATGTCTTTACTTTAGAAGAACTTACACCTGATTCCACGGTGTTAGGTTTAGATATATATAAGATGAAGTACGGTAAAGATATGCAAGAAATATATGTTCCTGGAGACTATTTAGATGAGCGAAGATAAAAAATTAAAAGAATTTAAAGATGTATGGGAAGCTTGTTGGACAGGTTACAAACAAGTCGGCACTAAAAAGAAAGGTGACCGAGTTGTACCTAATTGTGTTCCAGAAGAAGCGCCTGCTAATGCAGTTGCACACGGTGGAGTATCTATGCCACCTGACGCTGTACAAGATAAGAAAAAAAAGAAAGATGTTCTAACTAGACTTGGTACAAAGATTAAAGAGAACAAAGATAACAATAACGCTGTACTGAATAGTGTATTAGACCAATTAGATAGACTAGATGTTATTGTAGACGAATTAACATACGGTAAAAACGAACCAGAGTTTGTCGTAGGTGAACAAAAAAAATCAATTTTAGAAAAAGCAAAATTAACTGATAGTGCCTTTGGTAGTATCGGTCAAGGTTCTTATGGTTCACTTAACCCAATACCAAGTTTAGGAGATACTCCTCCAGTTAGTGCAACACGACCTAGCAGGAAGATTGGTTTACAAGCCAACAAGGATCCTAGACACGGAATAAAACAAGATAAGAAAACAAAGAACTTAAAAATAGTTAAACGAGAGGATAACAATGAGTAGTTTTAACGGATTATTAGACGCAATATTTTTACCACCAAGAAACTGGGTATTAAATAAAGCGCTAAGGTTTAAATCAGATGATTTAGATAATACAGAAGTAGAAATGTTGAAAGAATGTAGCGTAGATGTTATTGATAATGGAAAAAATACAGCAACAATTACGGTACCAAAAAATTATATAACAGACCTTGCAAGTGTACCAAGAATATGTTGGGCATTTATTGCTCCATTTGATGTTGCAAGAGCAGCTGTAATACACGACATTTTATACGAAAAAATTAACGGTGCATTTAAAGAAGGTATCATATCTACAAAGAAACAAAGAGAACTATATAGAAGTATAGCAGATAAGATATTCAGACAAGGTATGGAAAATTCAGAACCTTCAGTTCCTAAGTGGAAAATTAAATCTGCTTACTATAGTGTGAGAATGTTTGGTCGTTGGGCAATCAACTCAAGCGCTCCACGAGGTGCAAAACCACAGGCGAAAAAATAATATGTGGTTCTTTTTAATAAAATCTGCTATGGGTGCCATAGTAGGACAATCTACTAATGCCTGGTTTAAGAAAACTAAAATGGGTATCTGGTTTTACAAGAAAGTAGATAAGTGTTATAGTTGGGCAGCCAAGAGATACGATTTAGATGTTCTTTCTAAAGAAGAGAAACTAATACAAAAGTTTCCTATGTTAGTAAAGAAAATTAATAAACTAGAAGATGAAATAGCAAAAGTGAAAGTAGAACAAGTAAAATTAAGAGGTAAAAAATAATGTTTTTAACAATAGGACTTATAGTTGGTTTTGTTTTAGGTTGGTATGTAAACGAAAAGTTTGAAGACCTAGCAGAATTAACAAGTAAATTAAAATTCTGGAGATAATAATATGATATTCGGTGGTGCAAAAATGATTATGGCAGGTATATTGATTGCAGGACTAGCCGGTGGTGCAGCTTATGTTTATAAGTTGAAAGCAGACAATGAGATATTGAAAGCAAATCAAATCAAGTTAGAAGAAGCAGTTAACGACCAAAAGGCTGTAATCAAACAACAAAAAGAAGACTTTGGTAAAATACTAGAAGCGAACAAACAAATGAATGTTCTGGTGAGTGCCCTAAAGAAAGACTTAACCGACCTTGACAAAAGGTTTAATAAAAAACAACGAGACATTGGTAAACTTGCTGTAGAGAAAACAAAAGTAATAGAGAGAATAGTTAACAAAGGTAGTGCAAATGCTACTAGATGTATTGAAATCGCTATGGGTTCTCCTCTTACAGACAAGGAAATTAAAGCAACTAAAAAGAGTGAAATTAATTCTGAATGTCCATCAATAGCGAATCCAAATTATGTACAATATTAAAAATATACTTTTAGTTTTAATACTTGCAATCGCAGTTAGTGGTTGTTCTTCTGTTAAGAAGTTAGACATCTTTAAAACAGAAGTAGAAAGAGCAAAACTAAATTTAGATAAACCAACACCACCTGAACTAGAACAGATTAAGTGGATTATTATTACTTCTGAAAATGCAGAAGAAGTATTTAAGAAGTTAGAAGAAGCAGGTATAGACCCTGTGTTGTTTGGTTTAACAGACGCTGACTATCAACTCATTGCAAAGAACTTTGCTCAGATTAGAAATCATATGGTAAAGACTAATAGATTATTAGATGAGTATAAAAAATATTACGAACCTGAAGAGAAAAAAGATAAATAGTAGTATCTGAATTGAATTGTACTTTATGACTATAAAACTTTAGCATAAGGTATAAGGACATTGATAGACCCTATTTCTGCCATAGCAATGGCAACATCAGCATACAAAGCAGTAACCAGAGCAGTCGCATTAGGCCAAGAAGCTGAACATACTTTCAAACAAATGGGAAAGTGGTATACTGCTGTAGCAGATATACGCAAAGCACAAGAACACAATAAGAAACCTCCTATATTCAAAAAGTTATTTCAGGCAGGTTCTGTAGAAGAAGAATCTCTACAATTACTATTACACGAAAAGAAAATAATGGAACAAGAGAAAGAGTTGAGAACTCTTTTAAACTTCAGGTTTGGTCCTAATACCTGGAAAGAACTTACGGATATGCGTAGAAAGATAAGAGCTCAAAGAGAAAAGGAAATCTATGCACAAAAGGAGTTGCAACGCAACATATTAGATGGTATCGCCATCACTTTACTAATACTTCTAGTCGCAGCCACAATAGGTGGTTTGATATGGTTAGCAATTAGTCAAGGAAAACTCTAGTCAAATAACTGACACCTCCCTGTGTCAAATTTTTCCCACGAAAACAACCATTTAGAATGTGCCTTCTCTATAAATAATAATATAGAACATACTCAAGGACACACACAATGGATAGATTATTTAATCTTTTTATAGTATGTTTCATTATGCTAGGACTCACTACAAGTCCTGTTTGGTCTGATACGACATCATCTGGAGCGACTACAAATACTCTCTCAAATTCTACGGGAAGTAATACTACAATCACAGGTGGATATTCACAGGAAGAAACAACTACTTACCAAGATGGTTCGTCTAGTAATACCACAAGTACGACTAACGCAACCACAAACAACAACTCAAACATAAGAGACCAACAGAATACTGCCTCAGCGCCCTCTATGAGTGCTATGTCGCAAGATGTTTGCGTTATGGGTATGTCTGGTGGGTTACAATATCCTGGTATCGGATTATCACTTGGTGCTCACATAAGAGACGAAAATTGTGAACGAATTAAATTAAGTAAAGTCTTAAATGACCTAGGTATGAAGGTCGCTGCTGTTTCTATATTGTGTCAGGATCCTAGAGTGTTTGAAGCAATGATACATTCCGGAACACCTTGCCCATATCAAGGTAAGATTGGTTCAGAAGCACAAGCACAATGGAACAAATACGATAAGTTAAGACCAGACTATGATTTATATGTTGAGAAACTAAAAGTCATAGAGAACAAAGAAAAAGAATTAACAAAGACTAGTGAAAAAGACAAGTCTTTAAATTACCAATTAACTGAACAAACTGCTATCGCTAATGAGATAAGAAAAGAAAATAAGAAGTTAGACGCATACGCAGATAAACTTGAAAAGAAAGTTGAGAAACTTGAAAAGAAAGTAAATAAATCAAAATAAGGACACACTATGGAAACATTAATATGGTTAACAATTTATACAGGAGTAATAGTATATGCGTGGTTTAAATGTGATAAACTTGCTGACGACCTTAATCCTTATAATTTCCGTAAACGAGATTAAGGCAGAAACAGCAACAACTGGTAATCTATTACCTAACGCAGGCGATGGACAATCTAGTTATCAGAATACACAAGACTCTCACACACCTGATAAGGTAGGTAGTGGTTCAGGTTTTACCATTGATAGTGGTATACAAGCATTTCAAAACGAACTAGAAGCAAAAGGAACTGGTAATATTACTGCCAATGGTTCACTAGTTGGTATAACTACAGAAAAACAAAACGGTGGTCAGTTTAATATAACTGCTGATAGTTTAGATGGTGGTCTATCACTTAATTCACTTACAGAAGTGCAGAATTGCGAATGGATAGGTTCTAGTAGTCGTTGTGGTTCAGCAACTAACGGACAAGATAGTTTTTCAACAACATTAAAAATACTAGACGCCAACAACAATGTACTTGCGACTACTTCTATAACTAGAAACAATGACGCCGGTTACGGTTCTAACTCATATACATATAGCGATACAATTACTCACAACGGAACAGGTGCAAGAAATTGGGATTGGAAATGGCAAGGTATAGATGGTAACAACTCTAGTGCAACTGCTTCAGTAGGACCTAACTTATTAGGTGCAAGTCTAACTGCTACTCTAACAGATATAAATTTTCAACAATTAACAGAAGAACAAACAACTAATATATCATCAGCAAATACGCAGATAGAAGAATCACAAACAGCATTGACAGAAGTATTTAAAGAGGTACAACTATTTACACCTGAAGTTAATGTACAAATTGCACCTCCTAGAATACAAAGAGAAGAAATTAAAATAGAAGAATTTAAAGCACCTGCTATAGAAATGAAGCAACTAGAAACTATGGTAATTGAACAATTTAAACAGATAATCGTAAAGGAAAATTTAGTACAAGAATTTAATACTGCTCTCGTTGAAGAGAATATAACAGAAGAACAATTTTTTGAAGAAGTAGGTAATATGATGAAGGAGGAACTTAATGTTGCTCCAGAACCTAAAGTAAAAGAACCTAAAATGGAGGAAAATAATGTTGTAGCAAAGAAATCTAATTTAGAAGAAGAGACTATCAAAGAGGAACCTAAACAATCAGGTGAACCTAAAATAGAAAACGAACCTAAACAAGAGGAATCAAATGCAAGTAATTCAAATTCAACTGAACCAAAACCTAATAACACCGAGACTACTAAAGAAGATGAGACAAGTAGTGAGAGTGAACCTGAGGCAAGTGAGAACACAGAAGAGAAGTCAACTGAATCTTCTATGGACGAAGATAAGAAAGCAGAAGGAGAGGAGACGGAGAAGACAAATGAAGAAAAATTGGATGCAGATGAGACTGGCACAACAAAGGAAACAGATGTTGATAGCGGAGATGAGAAGAATATCGCAAGCAGCATAAGTGCCAAAGTAGAAAAGATTATTAAGAAATTAGAGAATACATTAATGACGGTAGACCAGAAAGTAAAAGCAGTACAATTTATAACACTAAAGGCAATGAGTGATAACGCTCCTGATATGTCTTCATATAAAAATCAGTCCTTTTACTCTTCTACTCAACTTCCTGATGGTAATGTAGATTTCTTTAATCAACTAAATATAGAACAAACACAAATATATAAAGGTGTAACCTTAGCAAAATATACTGATAACGACCCGCTGACTAGTCAACGAATTGAGTTAGACAGAATTAAGACTGAGGAAAACAGACTAAAAATTGAACTAGAACAATTAAGGAAACAACTATGATAAAACAATTAAAAGATAACTTGGCAAGTGTGGCAGCTTTAATCGCAGCCGTAGTTGCTATTGGTGGTGGATTCGTTAAATACGGAGAATTGACTACTAAAATGAACGCATTAGAAGAAAGAAAAGGTGTTAATATTGCACCTCTACAAGAATCAATTAAAGCATTAGAAATTAAGATTACAGAATTAGAAGGTAATATACCTGCTGATATTTCTGGTAGTGTACAAAAGAACAAAACACAAACAAAAGTAAACGAGAAAGAAATTGAAGTCTTAAAACTACAAATCCAAGAACTTAAATTAAAAGCAAAAAATCCGCTAGCGGGTTAATTGACTTTGGGAGAATAAGTCGCTATGTCTACAACAGGAAACGGTGAAACAAGGGCAACCATAACTTCACTATCTAAAGAAGTGTACGATAACCGTACGAGTATAGAGGTGTTGAAATCGGAACTTCAACAGAGCAATATGGTACATAAAAGACTAGACACAGCGATTGACAAGTTAACTAATATCAGTAGTGGTATTAAATCAATGTTAGCTGTACACGAAGAAAAGTTAAACCAAGCAGAAAAATTAGATGAGATTATCTTCTCAAAGTTAAAGGACAGACAAGAAGATACTGAAGCGAGATATAGACAACTAAAAGATAATATAGATATGACTGAAAAGCGTATTATGAACGAAATACGAAGTATTAAGAACTCTCTAGGAGAAAAGGTAAATATGCTAGAGAAGTGGAAGTACTTAATAATCGGTGGTTCTATAGTAATAGGTTTCATTTTAGCAAGAAATTTCCCATTAGTTGTAGAATTAATGAAAGTATCATAGGTGCTTGACAAATAGCATAAGATATAGTATGATGTGTACTATATTAATTAAAGAGTGCTAAATGTCAAGTTATACAGATTTAAAATTCATCAACGAAATCTCGGCCCGACTAGGTCATTTTAAGAAAAAAGGTGACTATCTATTTAACTTTAGATGTCCCCATTGTGGTGATAGTCAAAAGTCCAAACTAAAGTCCAGAGGTTATTTCTACCGTAAGAAAAACGATATGTTTTTCAAATGCCACAATTGTGGTATGGGTCAGAACCTCGCTAACTTTCTAAAACACATAGACCCAAAAGTCTATGAAAAATATCTATTAGAAAGATATAAGTCGGACGCACCAGCGACACCAAAACCAGAGTTTAAGTTTGATTTTAAACCGAAGTTAAAGATAGAGAATGACTACATATCTGAACTTACGGCAATATCAAATTTAGAAGACAAACATCCAGTACGAGAGTATGTGGAGAAGAGAATGATACCTGAAAAGTATTTTGACAAACTTTTCTTATGTCATAAGTTTTACGAGTGGGCACACAAAATCGCACCTCGTAAATACAACACTAGTAAGTATGACCATCCAAGACTAGTGATACCGTTCTATGATACAGACGGTAAAATATTCGCCTATCAAGGTCGTGCCTTTGGTAAAGAGACACCAAAGTATGTAACCATTAAGTTAGACGAAGACAAAGATAAGATATTCGGATTAGAAAGAGTAAACTTTGCACAACACATTTATGTTGTAGAAGGTCCTATTGATAGTTTGTTTATTGAAAATAGTATTGCAGCCGGCGGCGCTGATTTGACGCTAGATAGTAAATATAATCCTGAAAAGGTGACATATATATTTGATAACGAACCGAGAAACAAAGAAATAATTAAACGAATGGAAAAGATAATTGATTTAGGTTACAACATTTTTATTTGGCCAGAAGATATACAACTCAAAGATGTTAATGACTTAATTATGACAGGTGTATCTAAAGTACAACTACAAGAGATTATAAGTATCAACACATATTCAAAATTATCAGCGAAACAAGTTTTAACAAATTATAGAAAAGCATAGTAGGAGAAATAGATGACTGAAAAACAAATTAATGTTATAAAAAGAAATGGGCGTGGACAAGAGCCTTTGAATATTGACAAGATACACGATATGGTAGAATATGCTTGTGAAGATATAAAAGGTGTTTCATCAAGTCAAGTTGAAATGAATAGTGGTTTACAATTTTATGATAATATTCCTACAGACCAAATACAACAGATTTTAATTAGGTCTGCTTCAGACTTAATCTCATTAGAATATCCAAACTATCAATATGTTGCAAGTAGACTTCTTCTTTATAGTTTAAGAAAAAGTATCAATGGTAAACTATGGGACCATCCTCATTTGTTTGCTCACACAAAGAAGTGTGTAAAGTTAGGTGTCTATGACGAAGACATTTTAGTACAATATGATGAAGGTGACTTTGATAGAATGAATACTATGATTGACCACGATAGAGATTATAATTTTACATATGCTGGATTAAGACAAGTTATGGATAAGTATCTTGTACAAGACAGAAGTAGTGGTACAATCTTTGAGACACCACAATTTATGTATATGATGATTGCGGCTACAATCTTTGCGAAGTATCCAAAAAACAAAAGATTATCATATATTAAAAAGTATTACAATGCTATCTCACAATTTAAGATAAACATTCCTACGCCTGTTATGGCGGGTGTTAGAACCCCTATGAAACAATATGCTAGTTGTGTACTTGTAGATGTTGCAGATAGTCTTCCTAGTATCTTTAGCAGTGATACAGCGATTGGTTATTACACAGCACAAAGAGCAGGTATAGGTATCAATGCAGGTCGTATTAGAGGTATCAATAGTAGAATTAGAGGTGGTGAAGTTGCACATACAGGTGTTGTTCCTTTCTTAAAGAAGTTTGAAGCAACCGTAAAATCTTGTACACAAAACGGTGTAAGAGGTGGTTGTGCTACGGTACACTTTCCTATCTGGCATAAAGAAATAGAAGACATTATTGTTCTAAAGAATAACAAAGGTAGTGAAGATAATAGAGTTAGAAAATTAGATTACTCAATTCAATTATCAAAACTATTTTACGAGAGATTTATTAATGATGAAGAAATGACATTATTTTCTCCACACGAAACACCAGGTCTTTATGACGCTTTCGGTACACCAGAGTTTGATGAGTTGTACAAGAAGTATGAGAAAGATACAAAGATTTTTAGAAAGAAAGTAAGTACACAAAAATTGTTTATGGACTTATTAAAAGAAAGAGCAGAAACAGGTCGTATGTACATTATGAATATTGACCACGCTAACTCTCACTCTTCTTTTAAAGACAAAGTTAATATGTCTAATCTATGCCAAGAAATTACATTACCTACAGACCCTATTGAACATATAGATGGTGATGGTGAAATCGCATTATGTATTTTAAGTGCAATCAATGTAGGACTATTAAAGAATTTAGATGAGTTAGAAAGTTTATGCGACTTATCAGTAAGAGCATTAGAAGAGATTATAGACCATCAGAAGTATCCAGTAAGAGCTGCTGAAATCTCTACAAAGGCACGAAGAAGTTTAGGTATTGGTTATATCGGACTTGCACATTATCTAGCGAAGAAAGGTTTTAATTATGACCAAAAGCTGGCGTGGAAAGAAGTTGATAAACTAACAGAAAGTTTCCAATACTACCTGTTGAAAGCAAGTAATGAAATTGCAAAAGAAAAAACAAAGTGTGATTACTTTGACAGGACAAAATATTCAGATGGTATCTTACCTATTGATACTTACAAAAAAGAAGTTGATGAGATTGTAAATCGTAAACTCAGCTTTGATTGGGAAGCATTAAGAAAAGATATTATGCAATATGGGCTAAGACACAGCACTCTCTCCGCTCAAATGCCTTCTGAATCATCTAGCGTGGTTTCCAATGCTACAAACGGCATTGAACCACCTAGAGATTATCTATCAGTTAAGAAGAGTAAGAAAGGTACATTGAAACAAGTTGTACCTGACTATGCAAGACTAAAGAATAACTATACTTTATTATGGGATATGAAGAGTAATGAAGGTTATATAAATATCGTTGCAGTAATGCAGAAGTATTTTGACCAAGGTATATCAGGTAACTGGTCATACAATCCAGAACTTTTTGAAGAAAACCAAGTTCCTGTATCTACAATGGCACAAGACTTGTTAAATACATATAAGTATGGTTGGAAAACATCTTACTATCAAAACACTTATGACGGTAAGAAAGAAGATGAACCTATGCACCCTATGACTTATGATGAACAAATCGTAGGTAGTGTTAATCTTCAACCAGAGCAAAACAAGAATGTCTTACAAGACACACAAACAGAAGTTTCGGTTCCTGTCGTAGAAGATGACGGTGAATGTGAAGCTTGTAATATTTAAAGAATAAGAGGAAATAAAATTGAGCAATACGGTATTCAATAAAGGAAAATCAATAGACTACACTAAACAACCTATGTTTTTTGGTGAGGAACTACAGGTTCAAAGATACGATAATATGAAATATCCTATCTTTGATAAACTTACACAACAACAATTAGGTTTTTTCTGGAGACCTGAAGAAGTATCTTTGCAGAAAGACAGGTCTGATTGGTCAGCATTAAGACCAGAACAGAAGTTTATCTTTACATCTAATCTAAAATATCAAACTATGTTAGATAGTGTACAAGGTAGAGGTCCGTGTCTTGCGTTTTTACCTTTCGTATCATTACCAGAACTAGAAGGCTGTATTGTAACCTGGGACTTTATGGAAACAATTCATAGTAGAAGTTATACATACATTATTAAGAACTTGTATTCAGACCCAGCAGAAATATTTGATACTATTATAACAGATGAAAAGATTGAACGAAGAAGTAAATCAGTAACCAATGCCTATGATGACTTTATCACTACAGGTATGAAACATCAATTAGGTAATAAAGTTGATGAGTATGATTTAAAAGAAAAACTATGGAGAACACTTGTAACCGTAAACATATTAGAAGGTTTAAGATTTTATGTTTCTTTTGCTTGTAGTTTTGCATTTGGTGAACTAAAACTTATGGAAGGTAGTGCAAAGATTATCTCTTTTATTGCTAGAGACGAATCACAACACCTTGCCGTATCACAAAGAATTATTAATAACTATCGTGGTCCTGAAAACGATAAGGTTATGAATAAGGTTATAAAAAATAATGAAAAGTTTGTTGAACAAATGTACAAAGACGCAGTAGAAGAAGAGAAGCGTTGGGCAACATATCTATTCTCAAAAGGTTCTATGGTAGGACTTTCTGAAAAGTTATTACACAATTATGTAGAATGGACAGCAAACAAAAGAATGAAAGCAATTGGTATTAAACCAATCTATGAACAAGGTAATGCTAATCCTTTACCGTGGACTGAACATTGGTTTAACAGCAGAAGTTTACAAAACGCACCACAAGAGACAGAAATAGAAAGTTATGTTATCGGTGGTATCAAACAAGATGTTGAAAAAGACCAGTTTAAGAAATTTAAATTATAATGGAAAAAGCAAAATACGAATGTCCTCATTGCGAAGAGGAGTTTACAATATCGTGGAAAAATGACGAACTGGAACCAATAACTTGTCCGTTTTGTGGAGGCTCAATAGACGAACCTGAAGATGATGTTTTAACAGAGGATACCACAGATGACGAAGATAATTGGAATTGATTACTCATTAACTTGTCCTGCTGTATGTGTTGTTGATGAACGACCATTAGTAGACGACCCATTACAGAATTGTAAGTTTTACTACTTAACAACCGTTAAGAAATATGAAGGTGTATTTTTAGATGGTAAGATAGTAGGAAATCTTATGCCTGAATGGAATACTGAACAAGAACGACACGATAAAATTAGTGATTGGGTATTCAGTAAGAGTGTAGGACATACAATAAATCCTAGAGTGTTTATTGAAGATTACTCATTTGGTAGTAAAGGTAGAGTATTTAACCTTGCAGAAAATACTGGTTTATTAAAACATAAGTTATACAAGAAAGGTATCAAGTTTGATACCGTAGTGCCTAGCGTAGTAAAGAAACTTGCTACAGGTAAAGGAAACGCAGACAAAGAGAAAATGTACGATAAGTTTTACGAGGAAACAGGTGTAAATCTTATGGAACATTTAGACCAACAAACTCTCAAAAATCCTGTTACCGACATAGTAGATAGTTATTTTATAGTGAGGGGCGGCTATGACCAGTATATGGAAAAAGATAAAAAATAAAGACAGGTGGATAGGACTTGCAATCGCAGTTTCTTCCGTATTCATCTTATCAGAAGCAAATGTAGACACACAATGGCTAGGTTGGTTTTTATCAATTATAGCGTGTATGATGTGGGTCTGGTTTGGATATAGAGATAAAGATTATCCTAGAGCATTGATGGAATTGATGTATTTACTACTATCTATGAGAGCAATGTACAACTGGCTTATCTAAAAAGTCAGTAAAATCAACAAAAAAACTTCAAAAATAACCAAAAAAGTGCTTGACATACTATTAAAAGTATGGTATTATGTATATATGATGAAAAAACACACTATACAAAACACACTAAAATGGTTAGGAACCTTCACTTTGATACTTGGAACAGGTATTAATTCACTTGGAATATACCCTTTAGGCCCTCTAGTAATGGTGCTAGGAGGGTTGATATGGTGTATCGTAGGTATTATGTGGAAAGAACTATCCTTAATAATCACAAATTTGACACTTTCTATCGTTTCAATCGTTGGAATATGTTATAAATTAGGGTATTTATTTTAATAATATGCTCGTTTTTTGCTTGACAATGATTGCGAAATGATGTATTATATGAGTATGAATAAGACAAAAGAACAATTAAATAACAAAGGAGAACCACACTATGAGTAAAGTAATGCAATACTATTGGGACGAAGCTGAAAAAGCAGTAGACAAACTTTTAGAGAAATATACTAAAGGTGATATTGACTACAACAAATGTAAATCTGAAATCTTAAAAACAGATGGTATTGACTTGATGTCAATTGATGAGTACAATGTTGATGAAGTAATAGAAACTGCTGAAAACAATTCAGGTTTATTCGCTTAATGAAAAATTATAAAGATAAAAAAAGAAATAAATTTGAGAGAAAACTAGACGAATACAATCACACTATGGAATTTATTAGAACTATCATACCGATTGCAATTTTAGTTTTACAAGTAATAATCTTGGTGAGGTTGACTTAATGATTACTAGTTTTTTTATAATGATGTTTACAATGATGACTATAATAATACTATTGAGAAAGGTACTATCATAATGATGACAAAAGGTTCTAGTTTAAATTTAGTTTACGGTATTGAATACTATGATGAAGAAGATATGGAATACTTCCACATCTATCACACTATCTTTAGAAATGTTCCTTTAAGTCAGTTGAATAGACTAAACGACAAAGAATTTCAAAAAAGAATTAAAACCTATTGCGACAAACACTATACAGAAAGTGCTGTAAACGCTACAGGTAGTAGTAAAGTTGAAATGATACACGGCGACAAGTATTATGAAACTTACGAAGATGTATTTGGTGAAGATGTTGTTATAGATAAAGACAACGCTTTATTTAACGATTATGGTCAACTATGGAATGGTAGACAATTCTTTAAATACGATTTTGCACCAATGTTAACACAACAATATGAACACAAACATTTGAATAAACTAGTAGGAGGATATAAGAATGATAATTAATGTAGGAGATACAATTTTAGGTAATCACGGAAGAACTGGCGAGATAATTAATATCGGTATCGCAACAGAAAAAACTGATATTGCGGCTGAGAACGACACAAGTTTGAATGCCCAAACATATGATACAGATTTAAACTATACAGGTGCTGTTACCTATTCAGGAGAGACAGGAACACACTGGTGTTATTTTAGTCAGATTGAAGACAACCTGACCGAGAAGAATAAGAGTGATATAGATATTAGTATCAATTTAGAAAACGATAGCAAAGAGGGTAAGTAGAAAAAATGATTGATGTAATGACGGTCATTGAAGAACTAAAAGAAATCAAAGACCAACTTCAAAGTGGCAATGTACCAATGGCCATTAAGAAGGTTGATGAAGGTATTGCATATAGAGAAAAAGAAGTCGCAGACTTTGAAGCTGAATATGCACCAAAAGACACTAACAAAATGCCATTAGGAGATTTAGCAAATGATCCTTTTGACGATATAAGATAAGGAGACAATATGCAAGACGCTATGTTTACAATCATATTACTTTCTATTGTAGGAGGCGGTATGGTTTATATGCTCATTGAGTTATCATCTTGTAGAAAGATATGTAATAACTTAATGAAGAATATTAAGAGTTATATTAGAAAATCTGAAAAGAATAGTCAGATGGAATTACCTCTTAAATTTAAAAAGAAACAGCAAGTACATTACTTGACTGGAAAAAGAAAGAAGAAGAAAAGTGCAAAAAAGTAGTAAAATCCCAATGAGCAATCATACACGGGACTATCCCAAACCCTCTACAGCGCCCTCTAGGCCCCTCGTTTTTCCTAAAAATAGTGTAAAATGTGGGTTTATTGGCAGCTTGACAACTAATCAGGTTTGTGATACTATTATATCAATTAATGAAAATGGGAGGACTTAATTATGTTTACATACACAAAAGAAATGATGTTTAGTGAATTTAAGACGGCGACAATCAAAGACCAAAAAGGTAAGAAAGAGAAATACGACAATCGTATTGCTTTCTTAAAAGAAATGAAATCATTGAAGAAAGAACATCCTTCTTCTATGAGAAATATAGGTATCAAACAAACACAATTTGATAATTTGATACTTGCATATCAGGCACCTAATCCTAGAGACCACTTCTATTTAAAAGTGTTTGGTAAAACTTATGCAGAACAAAAAGCATTTGAGAGTAAACAATATGGCAAAGACAAAAGCGACTTACTTAACTAAAGATATGCGAAACCAGATAGCAAGAACAAAACATTTGAAATGGTTGAAGTCTATCGGAGTTAAGTTAGATAGTCAAGGTAGAGTGATTAACGAGTTTAAAGGTTATCCTTTTCCTGACTATTCAGTAAGACCTTCAATACCTTGTAGTAATAATATTATTGCAGGTGCTACGAAGAGAGAGGTATTGAAACCTAAATTACCTGCAGGAAAAACAATTAGTATTGCATACAACAAAGGTAACTACCAAGTTGTAGACATTGCTGATATTAAAACAATGGGAAGGAAAGTATGAACAAGATACTTATATTATGCGTAATCGTATTTGGCATATCAAGTGCCAATGCGAATGAGACAAAGACTATAACACCACAAGAGTTTGGTAATGCAGTAGTTGAAATGCCAGGCAAAGTAGTCGTTTTCTTAACTAACGAAGTTGAGAAGACAAAAGAATATCAAGCTGAAAGTTGGGCAAATGCAAAACAGCAAACTGCTCAAAATTGGGCACAACTTAAATCGTTGTTTGGAGTTAAGTAGTCAGATGGATTTTCATCTAACTTCTGCCAATGACGGCACTTTCTTAATCAGACCTATAACAGCGAGAGCTGAGGTCTGGTGGAAAGATAATGATATGAGAAAAAAATATGTAGTTGATAATACGGCACAAGACTTCTGTATTATTGATAGTAAAAACCAAAGAAAGGTATGTGATGAAATTAGAAAAAATAATTTTGATTTTAGTAATTAGTTTTACACTTGGTGCCTGTAGTACAAAACACCAAGATGTGAACAACACTAAAGGATTTAATTTTAACAGAAGTCATTTAGGTGCAGTAGTCGGTGGTACTACAGGTGCTATGACTTGTGTAGAACTTTTATCACAAGACCCTTATGTGGCGGCTGCGTGTGCTGTAGTAGGTGCATTTGCCGGTGCTGAATTACTATATGATAGTGATTATGATTTACACAATGCAGTATTTGTAGACCATTTAAACAATGGTCCTGGTAGTGCAAGTTATAGTAATTGGTTAAATAGTAAAACAGGTAGTAATGGTACTATAAAGATTAACAGAAGTTATGCACAAGGTCCTATTATCTGTAAAGAGTACGAAAGTAGTTTTAATATTAAGAACTCTTGGCCTGTTGTTGGTATCGCAAACAATGATATTGATACAAGGTTTGGAGTTGTATGCCAAATGCCTGATGGTAGATGGGTGGAGAAACGATAATGGCAAAGCAAGTTTATTCTTCACACGACTGGAGAAAAAATACAGATGACGCCGTTGTTGTTGATGAACACGGAACAATAATAAGACCTGTTAATGATTTGAAAGTCAAATTTACAGACCCTAAAAGTTTTAAACCATACGAAGTAGATGTATCAAGGCTTATTAGAGTATTTGTAAACAATCAAACAGAAATGAGAAAGAGTATAAAATGATGACACCTTTGAGAATAACTTTATATATGACTATGATTGCATTAGTTGTATTTTTTACAAACATTGCATATGCAGTAGATGAAGATTTGTTTGTTAAAGAAATCTTACCTAAACCTATTACTTACAAAGAAGAGAGCCAAGTAAATAGTGCTCCTGTAGACAAAGTATATATATCTGATACACACGAAAAGGTAGAACAGAAATTAAAAGAATGGAAACACAATGAAGACAATGGTATACTTTCTTCAAAAGTTTTAGATAGATTTGAAAGAGACGGTCAATGGTGTTTCATTAAGATTGTTATAAGAGAATTAGACGATAAGACTATTGTAAAAGAAGAAATTATGGAATGTGCTGATACTGAACACGGTAGAACAGACAAAGAAAGAATTAAAGAACTGGAGAAAATGATAGAGTTAGAGAAAGCAAAGAAACCTGGTTATTGGGAACTATTTGCAGCTTTCTATTATAAAGATATGAATGCTCCAGAATATTGTAGGTTGTATTCTCAACCTTCACACGCCTTCAAATCCTTCGGAAGAGCGTGTTTAACAAATGAGGGTAATTGGGAGAGAAGATAATGATTAAAAATATAATCATATTAGGCCTCCTTTTTATGTTAATAACAGGTATGTCTACAACGGATGTTGTTGCATATGTTGAGGAAAACCAGCTTATTGACAAGTTGAGTGAAATGTTATATAATGTAGTTAGGAGTGTGAAAAACAATGTATAAAAACATAATGAAGATAGGACTTTTAGGCGTTCTAATAATTGGCCTAAATGCTTGTTCGTCAAAGACTTATAAAATTAAGCAAGAGACAGACAAGTTAGTTAACGAAGTGCCGTCTTGGTATATGGCGGACTTTGATAATGCTAAACATTGCGACATATCTATGTGGGCAAACAATGGCATTGTCAAAACAGATGATGATGAGAAGACTTGTATCTTCGGAGTTGGTACTAGTGTATCACCATCATTAGAACTTGCGATTGAGAAAGCGAAGTTGATTGCGAAAGCAGAAATGGCTGATATTGTTGCAGGTGAAATGAACAAGAAGGCGAAAATCTTTGTAACCGAAATAGGTAAAACAAATGTTAAGACCGTGGTTACAGAAGTAGAAACAGCGATGGTAAATGTCATTGCGAATACACCAGTGAGAGGATATGAAATCTTTGCACAAGAGGTAACTAGAACAAAGAACGGTTACTATAGAGCGTGGATAGGTTTAAGACTACCACTTGGTGAGTTTAATAAAATGTACGATTACACAATTGCAGAAATTGTTGATAGTCATAAACTTAAACTAAAAGCTGCTGAAGCCTTCAAAAGTGTTGAAGACACAGCAAAGGCAAAAAAAGATGGCAAAAGCGAATAGTATAGTTGTCTACACAAAAGACAATTGTCCATTTTGTGTTAAAGCTAAGGCCTTAATTAAAGGCCTTGGTTTCAAATATGAAGAAAAAAACTTGAAAGAGTTTGAAAGTCCTGAGGCAATGATAAAAGACATAGGTAAAAATGTTAGGTCAATGCCTCAAATTAAAATCAATGACGAGTTAGTTGGCGGTTATAATCAGTTGATAGAACATTATAACAAGCAAGGACTTGTTGACTTCAAAGGGAATAAGATTAGTGAGTGATGATAAAAAGAATGATTATGAGAATGTAATTTTATTTCCAGAAAATAAGATGGCAAAGAAGCGTGTTGATGTTGACCCAAAGGCACAAGAGAAAATGCGAGACTATCAAGCTGCAAAGTTTGTAGAAACAGCGACAGATGAAATCGGATTAGATTTGATAAGAAGATTTGTACAAATGGGATTAGATACTAAACAAGATGTATTTACAAAAGACCTTGCAATGTCAATGGACGCTGTACGAGGTCTCTTGTACAGACAATTTAATATAGCACACCCTATTCAAAAGGTAGTAGACTATGCTGTTAAATTGAAGATGAATAAGAAAGGTGTGGTTACTGCTCGTATTGAATATGCGAATATGTCAGATGAGATAACAATGACTACCAGACCTCTAAACAAAGATGTATCAGATGAACTAAACGATAGGAACAATGGTATGTTCCAGTTTACAGAAAATTTTGATTTTACACCAGATTACCCAGGACAAGAAGGACCGGAAGATGATGACGATTTACACGGCGATTTTCCAGACCCGGATCCTGAAGGACCACAGAAGTAATGAATTTAGTGCTTGACAAGCTATACGAGTTAGTGTATAATGAGTACTTAATAAGGAATTTGTCTATGGAATACCATTATAATGCGATAGACCATAGCAAGTTGTCAGACAAGACATTAAAATCAAACTTGAAAAGGAGGTTAAACAATTATGTTTAACATTTTTAAATTATCTAAAGGAGATAAAACTATGGCTAGAACTAAGCTATCAAAAACAGAAAAGATTAGAAATCTTTTCAACAAAGGTTCAGATGTTTCTTGGAAACAATTGAGAAACACATACGACCTTAAATCACCGGCTGCAATGGTTGGTAAATTAAGAAACGAAGGTTTAATGATTTATGAAAATAGGTCATCTAAAGGCGTTTCATATAGAGTTGGTACACCATCAAAAGCAGTAATCGCTGCTGGTATCAATGCTGTATTCGGCAAACAAGTCGCTTACACAGCATAATGAACTCAATAGTAAGATTACCTAGCGGGATGCTTACATAGAGTTGTGTGAGGCGAGGAAAGCGAGAGTGGAACTCGCCTCCACATTTTAACTTAAAAAGGAATATATGACAGACGATAATTCAGTTGACAAATCTTTTGAGAATGAAGTACCAGCACCTAGTCCTATGGTGCAGATACCATTAAAAGAATATGATAAACTAAAAGAGAAACAGCATTACATAACAGATAAAACATTAATTGAATACATTGACAAGGTAGAATTTTTTGTAAAAGAATTGAGAAAACATATAGTAAGGACGGATATATAAATGGCAAAAATGAGAATATTTAAGTTTTGGAATGAAGCAGGTGACGAAAAAGAAAAAGAAGCAATGAGTTTGAAGAAGGCAACTATGTCTGTTCAAAACGACTTCAAAGACAGAATGATAAGTGTTGAATATATCAGTAAAAAAGGTAAAGAAATGTGTCATAGTATTATGATACCTATTGGTAGAAAAGTAAGACAAGCTCTTAAAATAGAAAAGAAGAGAGCAGCTGCAAAAGCAAAATTAGAAGCAAGTAGAAGAAGTGCATAATGATTATAGTTGATTTACACCAAGTGCTTATTAGTAATCTGATGGCACAAATGAGTAGAGTATCTTACCAGAAAGGCAATCAACAAGGTATTGCCAACAAAGAAATGGTTAGATATATGGTATGTAATTCAATTAAAGGATACATTAGAAAGTTTAGTAGTGAATACGGAAAAGATTTAGTACTTGCTTGTGATAGTGGTAATCCTTGGAGACGAGACTTCTTTCCTCAATACAAAGCAAGTCGTAAGACAAGTAGAGAAGAGAGTACAAACGATTGGGATAACCTATTTAATCTCATATGGGAAATCAAAGAAGAATTAAAAGAGAACTTTCCTTACAAAGTAATCGCTATTGACAATGCAGAAGCAGATGATATTATCGCTACCATTGTTAAAATGCAGACAGAAGACAAGTATCTAATTATATCAGGCGATAAAGACTTCAAACAATTACAGAAGTATAGTAATGTAAGTCAATATAGTCCAATACAGAAACATATGGTTGTTGAAGATAATCCAACTAGATACTTACACGAACAGATTATCAAAGGCGATAGGTCAGACGGAATACCTAATATCCTATCAGCAGATGATGTCTTTATTACAAAGACAAAACAAAGTCCTATTACAAAGAAGAAACTAGAAGAGTGGTCGCAGATTGACGATATACCACTAGGTTCAGAAACAAAGAAATATTACAATAGGAATAAGAAGTTGATAGACCTAGACCAGATACCTAACGCTATGGTAGAATCTATTATAAATAGCTATAACGACTATGAAGTACCAAGTAGGTCCAAACTACTACCTTACTTTATAGATAATAAACTGAAATCGTTGATTGAACACATTAATGATTTTTAATATTGCAATATTAAGAGGAAAATGAAATGGCAAATGAAAATATAAATCAAAGTATGAAAATGGCAGCAATGTCTTCTTCATCTATGGCTCTCACTTACCACGAAATCCTAACTAAAGTTAACAATGCAAAAGACAAGGCAAAGAAGACAGAAATCCTACGCCAGTATGATAGTGTCTCTTTGAGACAAATACTAAAAGGTGCATTTGACCCGAAAATACAATGGGACTTACCAAAAGGTAACCCACCATATCTTCCAAATGAAGCGCCTGTAGGTACTGAACACACTTTCCTTGATTCCGAAGCAAAGAGACTTTGGCATTTCGTAAAAGGTGCAGACCAAAATCTATCCAAAGTAAAAAAAGAAACTTTGTTTATTCAAATTTTAGAAGGTTTACATCAAACAGAAGCAGAATTGCTTATTGCTGTAAAAGAGAAGAAGTTAAATAATATGTACAAAGGTCTAACGGCTAATCTTGTAAAAGAAGCGTTTGGGTGGAATGACGATTTTGTTAAGCTAGAAGCATAACAATACAACGGTTTTAGGGTATTTTCCATACTAAAAATACCCATATTTCCCCAAAATAAGCTCATTTTTTGCTTGACAATGTACCTAGGAAGTGATAGAATAAATAATATTAATGATTGAGAAAGGTATATAATGAAAAGCTTGATAAAAACGATAGTATATGTACTTGCATTTTTGTATTTGTCTGGTGTAGCATTACACTTAACTATGCAGAAAGCAAAGGCAGATGACTATGTTGTGGCGACTAGTGCCCACATCATAAAAGAAACGGTTAACGGTAACATTGACCATAGTGCTGTGTTGAAGTCTGAACTTGAAAGATTAACACACTCAATGGCAATAGAAATGACTTTTGTATTACAGAAGCATTTACCAAATATATTAGAGAGCATTGCTTCTGATATTAGAGTTAACGGTATAGATAAAGTGTACAAAGAAAGTCAAACAAAGGAGTAGTATGTTAGAAAACTTAATTTACTCAATGGCTGACTTGGTTTCTCTTATGAAGACCTTGGCGCCGATTGAACTATGGGTGATTATACTTGGTGGTATAACATCATTTTTGATTATGGAGTATAGTGATAGAAAAAGACAAAGAGACGAAAAAATCAAAAGATAGGGAGAACAAACACCAGTGCCGAAAGAAACTAAACCTAAATCAGTTAGGTATGCAACTTTAAAGAAGAGAGTAAAGGCAGAATATGAGCATACTAGACAATACAAGACTACCTATAAAGACATTAAGAAAGTCTTTCAATGGATAAATGAGGCAGTCTTTGACGCCAAACTTGCACCGTTTAATGAGATAACGATACGAGATTTGAGACCGATAAAATGTTTTGGTCAGGTTACACAATGGGAGTGGAAAAGAAAAGGTACACAATCGTTTCATTTAGAAATGGCAGACAAGTATAAGAATAAAAAAGAATTCATTAGTACATTGGCACACGAAATGGTCCATTTGTATCAAATGAGAAACGCAGGAGATAGTGGTAATCATAATGCTCTATTCTATTCATTTAAGAAACCAATGAGTAGAGCAGGCATAGATATGATTTAAACTAATATAACATTATGGTGAGAAAAGTGAAAATAGACTACAAAGAGAAAATCCGTATAACTAAATTATGGATTAAAAGAGTATTAGGTGTATCAATGTTATTCTTAATAACATATGTAATAGGTACATTTAATCCTAATACACACTCTACAAACAAATTAGCAAAAGAATACGAAACAAAATACCTAGAACGACTAAAAGAGTTAGATTTAAGAGAACCAGAATTTACATACAAAAATGATATACAATTTGTTAGGGCAACTCATAAATGTATTGACTTCTTAAACTTCTCACAACCAGATGTGTTTAGAGTACCATACGAAATGATAACAGCACAGGCTGCTTTAGAGAGTGGTTGGGGTACAAGTAGATTTGCAGTTGATGGTAATAATCTATTTGGTATTAGAGTATTCAACAAAGACTATCCACATATGTTACCATTAGGTATGCCAAAGTGGAAAGGTTGGGGTGTAAGAATATTTGCTACGAAGTGTGAAAGTGTAAAAGAATATGTTAGGTTGATGAATGAACACCCAGCCTATGAGAAATTCCGTAAGTTGAGACTAAAACAACTTGCAGAAGACGGCGAAATGGATCCAATAGAGTTAATTAAGACATTGGATAAATTTAGCACAACGCCTGATTATGCAGCTCGTGTAATCAGTATTATTAAAAAAGTGAGAAAATTAGAGGAGAGTAAATAATGGCACGACCAAACAATTGGGAAGACGAAAGTTATAATAATATCAAAGAAGATAACAGACCGTATATGGATCCGTATCTGAAAGATATGATTGAGAAAGCATTTAAAATTTTTGATACATTGCAGAAAGGTAAAGCAAAAGTCTACTTCACAGGTTTCTGGGCAGCAGATGTAATGCGTTGTTTTCCTGGTAGGCAATCAAATAAAATATTTAAGAAAATGCAAGTAGCATTAAACAGAAGTGACCTACAATTCTTTCAAAAGAAGTTAGAGTATGTAGAAGGCTTTGAATATATAGTAAAGAGAAAGTAATATGGGTATATTAGCATTTTTATCAGCGATTAGTATATCAAGCGTAGCTGCTTTGTATAGTATATTAGGACTTGCAGCCATTTTTAGTGGTGCAAAGATACCTATTATGATTATGGGTGGTGTGTTAGAGGTAGGTAAACTTGTTACCGCCTCTTGGTTATATCAAAACTGGAAGAACAAAGACTTACCTATAACAATTAAATACTACTTGACAACTTCTGTAGTTGTGTTAGTGTTTGTTACCTCTATGGGTATATTCGGTTATCTATCAAAGGCACACCTAGACCAGGTTGTACCTACTTCATCTAATACAGCGAAAGTTGAATTGATTGATAAACGAATACTACAAGAAGAACGAATAATAGAACGAGCAGAAAATACCTTATTGCAGTTAGATAAATCTATTGAAGTATATCTAAAGAATGACTATGCGACAAGAGGTTTAAGAGAACGAAGAAAACAAGAAGAAGAAAGAAACGAACTTAAACTTACAATAGATACAGCGATGACTAACATAGACAAATATATGTTAGAGAAGAATACATTTGAATTAGAACAATCAAAAATAGAAGCAGAAGTAGGTCCTCTAAAATATATTGCTGAACTGATATATGGAGACAATGCAAAAGACCACTTTGATGAAGCCGTAAGGTGGGTAATCATTGTATTGATATTTGTATTTGACCCTCTTGCAGTATTACTATTGATTGCAGCCAACATATCTCTAGCACAATGGTCTTCAGGTAGAAAGAAGAAAAAAGACATATCATTGAGACAACTTGATTTGAAACTTGCAAAAGAGAATGCTAAACATAAAGAAGCAAAGAAACAGATTGACAACTATAAAGACTTCTTTACGAAGTTAGCAGGTAAACAATTATCAAATGAAGACTATGAGAAGTTTTTTAAGATACTAGGTCATAAAGAATTAAGAGAAATGGGTCTGGATCCTGATGAGATTCGTATTAAAATGGACCAAGTATTAGACTGGAATGCTACCGAAGTAAAGGAAATGCCTTCAAAAAACGACAAAACATTAGTGAAATCAATGCTTGACAAAGATAACTAGGAGTGATATAATATGACTATGATTTACACAAAAAAGAGACAAGAAGAACTTGTCGCAAATGCAGCTAAAATGATGAACAATGCTACCAATAAATGGGCAACTATGTTCTGGACTGGCGTCTGGAAACAATTGTGTATTAAATTCGGAAAGGTTAACTAGTGAATATATTTGTATTAGATAAAGACCCTGTAATTGCAGCCAAGATGAGTTGTGATAAACATATTGTAAAGATGATACTAGAAAGCGCTCAAATGCTATGTACAGCAAAAAGAGTTGCAGACGGTGAATTGTATATTGCAAAAACAAAGAACGGTAGAGACATCAAAAGATGGCGACTACCTAATTCTAACGAAGAGGCAATTATCTACAAGGCAGGTTGGTTAGGTCACCCTAGTACTAAATGGGTAATGGAATCTGCTTACAATTATACTTGGTTGTACAGACACTTCAAAGCATTGAACGAAGAATTTATGGAAAGATTTCCTAAAAACAAACCATTAGGTCATAAGTCTTTTCAGTTGCTAGGTGATATTCTAAAAGAACCACCTCTTAATGCAACACTAAACAAAATTGCAACACTACCAACACCTGCTATGCCTGAAGAATGTAAAGTCTTCAATGAAGGTGTTATTGATGTAGTTGCAAGTTACCGTAAATATTATATTATGAAAAAAGTAGACTTTGCTAGATGGTCACATCCTGGTAAAGCACCTGAATGGTTTACAGAAGGAGTTGCTAATGCAAGTTGAGTATGGTTTACTCTTTTTTGTAATCGGTATGACGGTTACGATTGTAGGTTTCTTTATAGCCTTTCTTGTTGCGACATACAAACCAAAGAAAGCAACAGATGAAGATAACGCTTTAACACAATATCATAAAGATATTATAAATAAAAAATAGAATAAGGAACAATTATGATGATAGAAACATTAGTAGGAAAAACAATTGTACATTTAAATAATATACAATTGAGCCATTGGCAAACAAAAAGTTATAGTGAACACGAAGGACTTGGTGAATACTATACAAAATTAAATACTCTAAACGATAGACTTGTAGAAACATACCAAGGTAATGCAAATACAAGAATACACATTGAAAGCGGTCAACACACATTACAAAATTATCAATCGTGTGACCATACGGTATCTGAAATCGTACAATACGGACAAGATTTAGCGAAAGCGTCTTATGACTTATCGCAAAAGAATGAATTAAACCAGTACGAAGATTTACTTTCTATACTTGAAGATATGGCAGAAGCAGTATCACAAGTACAATTTCACTTGACATTGAAGTAGAACATAATGCCAACATATTCGTTTAAAAACACAAAAACAGGTGAAGAATTTACTGAATTAATGGGTATTTCTGAAAAAGAGAAGTACCTAAAGAAGAATAAACATATTCAGCAGATGGTCACTTCTATAAATATCATTAGTGGAACAGGATATAGTAGTAGACTTAAAAACGATAGTGGATGGAAAGAACTTCAATCAAAGATTGCAGAAAGAAATCCTGGTACCAACTTCTCAGCCGAACACGGCAAAAGGTCTATCAAAGAAATAAAGACGAGACAAGTATTACAAAAACATAAAATATTACCGAAAGATTAAATGAACAAGTTATTACTAATATTGCTATTCGTCCTTACTACTGGTTGTAGTGCAAACCTATCAAGTTTGTTTACGGTAGGTGGTATGACTAGTGCAGTTGCAAGTAAGAATAGTGCAAGTATGGCGTATAGTGCTTTTGACTTGGGTGTTATGGCGACAACAGACAAGAACATTAGAGAACACGCTTTAATAAAACTTGAAGAGAGTAAAAAGGAGGACCTTGATGACTAAAGACATACCAGATTATATGCGAGGGTTTGATTTAAATGACGAGAGTTGGGGTGTAGGACCTGCTGTTGCAGAAGTACCTAAATCTGAACCAGGCATTGACCCAAAGAAAATAGATAGTCAATCTGCTGAACTATCTAATATTAAAAATGATGTATCATCTATAAAGTCAGCGATGAATGAAATTATGCAGATAGTTGCTGAAAAAGATACTATAACAAAAGAACTAACAGATGAAGATGTTGCGAAGAGATTTAAAGATTTAGAGAAAATCGTTTTACCTTTTCTATACAACTTATCTAAAACGGAGGAACCTTATATTCATTGGCCAAATAGAGGACCAATTATTAAGGCACAGATTGAGAAGATACTAAAACTAACAAGGGGGTAATTTATGTCCAGTAAAATGGCACACAAAGAACTGAAAAAGGAAGTGAATGTATTAGAACAAGTAAGAAATAATGATAGAAGTTTTGAGACTTGGAAACAACTCAAAGAAGGTAAGAAACTTAAATTAAAGGCAAAGGAAAAATTAAATGAAATTAAGTAAGAATTTTAGTCTGAAGGAACTAACTGCTTCGCAAACAGCGGAACGGAAAGGTATTAATAACAATCCTAATGACGACCAAATTACTGCTATGCAAAAGTTATGTGAAAACATCTTACAACCAGTAAGAGACCATTACGCTACACCGGTAACGGTATCAAGTGGATTCCGAAGTGAGGAATTATGTGTATCTATTGGAAGTAGTGTTAACTCACAGCACGCCAAAGGTCAAGCGGCCGATTTTGAAATTTTTGGGGTACCGAATGCTGAACTAGCAAAATGGATATCTGAAAATTTAGATTTTGACCAATTGATATTGGAGTACCATAAGACAGACGAACCTAACAGCGGTTGGATTCATTGCTCATATAAGTCTACTACAGACAATAGAAAACAGACTTTAAGAGCATTTAGAAACGACCAAGGTAAGACACAATACGAAGAATACAAACCTGCTTGAGCGCTTGGTGAGTTTTCTAAAGACGATATAATTAATATGTACGCTAAAAAAGGTTAGGTGCTTGACAAATGTATCGTGTGATGATATAATAAGTGATAATTAAATAAGATAAGGATTAATATAATGGCTAAAGAATTTAAGTTTGTTGATTTGAACAAAGACCTACTACCAAAGACAAAAGGTCGTAGACAAAACGGTGTTCGTTTTTACGAAGTTGACGGACAGAATTATCCTTCTGTAACCTCTATTTTAGGTATCAGAAAAACAGAAGGTCTAAAGAAGTGGCGAGAAAGTATCGGTGAAGATGTCGCCAACTTTGAAATGCGAAGAGCCGCAAATCGTGGTAAAGCAACTCACAATCTAGTAGAGAACTATATCAAAGGTGAAACACCTAGTGAAAGAGGTGTACTACCTCTTGGTCTATTCAGGTTAATGAGACCCTACCTAGAGAACATTGGTGATGTACACTTGATTGAAGAGATTATGTACTCTAAAGAGTTAACACTTGCAGGTCAAGTTGATTGTATCGCTCAATATAGAGACAAACTTTCAGTAATTGATTTCAAAACTGCCAACAAAGAAAAGATTGAAGAGTGGATTGATAATTACTTTTTACAGACAACTGCCTATGCAATTATGTATGAAGAGATATTCGGTACACCGATAGAACAAATCGTCATATTAATCGCAGGAGAAGATGGTTCTATGCAAGAGTGGATTAAGAAACCAGAAGATTACAAACCACAATTGAAAGAATCAATTGAAAACTTTTATAAATATTACGAGAACAAAAAGTTAGAGACAGCGAAATAAATTACATTAATTGTTTCTAAAACAAAAGGAAACAATGAAAAAATTATTACTCGTTATTATGTTTTTGATGACAAGTAATTATGTAAGTGCCGATAACAATATATTCTATAACAGCCAAGCACCTATGTTGTGTACTACTGCCGTTCAAATGAATGAGTTTTTAGACGCAAATAAAATGAAACCACATAGTGTTGGGTTTGGAAGAAATGGTGGCACTAAAGATGGTGATATAGTTTATGCTATATCTCATTGGATAAACGAAGATGGTCAGTTAATGGCCATTATTGAGACACCAGCACAAGGAGAAAAGTGCATAGTGTACGGAATATTTAATTATAAGGAAGTAAATGTACAAACTGATTAGTATTATTTTTATTGCAAGTTTAATAAGTGCTTGTAGTATAAAGGAACCAAGAGTTTCTTTCGGTAAGAAATGTATAGAGAAAGGCAATAGCATTGCATACTCATATGTTTGGTTATACGACAAAGAGACTGGTCTTTATGCTGACGAGAATACTTGCGATAAGATTAAAAAGGATTAATTGTTGATGGTGGTGTAAGAACCGGACTGGACTCGGGTGCAACTCCCGACACCTCCACCATAAACACACTAGTAGAAGGAGAACTGCTATGTTAAAGTATTGGTTATATCTGTGGCGTAAGTATCGCTAGTGTTTTTATGGGGGGTGTGTTAGGATTGACAGACGCAGATGACCCATTGGAGATTAATAGTTGGCGAACTCAAACGCAATTTTAAATGGCGAAGCAAATTTTGCCCTTGCTGCCTAGTTAATAGGTAACGGAGTTTGAGAGGTACTTGGCAACAGAAACTTCTCGTTTTCAAAGGAGAGATAAATGAAAACGGTATTTTTAATTGTAGCAATTCTGCTGAACGCAGAAGGAGAAACTTTTCCTAGACATCACGCTGCTTATAAGTTTGATAGTCTACCAGAATGTATGAGTTTTGTTAATCAAAATCATAATGGTTTATATGGTGGTCTTATGTACAAATTAAGAGAAGAAGGTGATACTTCACAGGTAATCAACATAGGTTGTGCTGAAATGCCTGAAGAAGACGCAAAAGATTTTATGGAAGAATATGAAATTAAACCTGGTATTGGTGCTTGACAAACCCCTTTAGTTATAGTATAGTGAGAATATGAATAGTAAACAATTTAGTTTAGAAATAGAAGCCTTCAAAAAAGAGAAGAAAACATCTTATATGGATGCTATCGTTCTTTATTGCGAAGAAAGAGAGATTGACACAGCTACGGTCGGTCCATTAATTAACAAAGCATTAAAAGAGAAGGTTGCTTTAGAGTGTCAGAAGTTAAATCTGTTACCTAAAACAAGCGAACTACCTGTATAATGTATGGAGGATTTGATGTATTTAAAATTTGGTTGGGTATTAAACTTCACTTTACTACCGAAACATATGACTATATCACATATGGAGGTAAAGTCAATTGCAAATTAGAAACATTTACAAAACGAAATGACAAATACTTCTTTCACAAACTTTCTAAAAAATATAACGCAGAAGAAGCAGTTGACTTCTTTGTGTCAAACTTTCTACACCAAGATAAAGCCTGGATTGGCAATCTTGCTAAGTCTGATGGCCACGATATATACTTTGATTACAAGAAGCGTAAAGATAGTTTTACTTATCAGTTTAGGAATGAGTGTAATAGTATTAGGAATAATATGGATAATAAGCGCTTGTCTTTTGATGACCTTTTTGTGGTTAATGGAGGTCAACATCCAATCTTTTTCAAACTTCTACTATCTAAACAAATATGTTATGAAACTTTTGTGGTCTTTGAAGAGTTATTGGGATTCACTAGAAAATGGAATAAAGAAATTGAGGAAAAAGTAGTTTGGCCTATCTATGCTAAACGACTAAAGAAATTTGCACCGTTCTTACGGTACAATAGAACAGAAACAAAACTGATTATGAAAGAGATATTTAATTGAGTATGACAGAAGTATACAAGAAGAAACTTGATGATAAGATTAAAGAATTAAATAGTACCAGAGTATTTAAAAAGATAACACCAAAAGGTGATTTATCGTGGTACATTAAATGGATTTCTAGTGTTATTATTCTCACTGGAATGGTTCTAACGGCAACTAATATACACCCTTTGAACCTCGTATTTCACTTTTTAGGTGTTGTAGGTTGGTTCATAGTAGGTATGCTATGGCACGATAGAGCATTAATTATGTTAAATGCAGTTGCGGCTGTGATATTTGCTATGGGTATGATAAATTCCTATACAGGTGCTTGACAAAAGGATAAAGAAAGTGTATAATGAGACTTATGTTTGATAAAATTGTTTATGGTATTTTAGATACTATTGTAAAAACTGCTGAAACTTTACGAACTTGTTATAGGGAAAGAAGACTTCCTAAACAATGTAGAGAAAATTGGGCAAAAGGTTATAATGAGTGGAAAAAGAAGCATAAATAATAACATATATTATTATACATACAAATATACAACAATACAAATACGAAATACATACAAGGAGAATAAACTATGGATTTTGAAAATCTAAAAAATAGTCAAAGTAATTTTGACAAATTGACGAAACAAATAGAAGCAAACCTCAATCCTGAGGACAATGCTAAAACTAAAAACAAATACCAAGACGACAGATTGTGGAAACCTGAACTAGATAAAACTGGTAATGGTTATGCTGTGTTAAGATTTTTACCAGCACCTCAAAAAGAAGAAATGCCGTGGGCAAGAGTATGGTCTCACGCTTTTCAAGGACCTGGCGGATGGTATATTGAAAACTCTCTAACTACATTAGGTCAGAAAGACCCTGTGTCAGAAGAGAATACTATATTATGGAACACAGGTGTAGATAGTGATAAAGAAATTGCTCGTAAGAGAAAAAGAAAATTATCATACTACTCAAACATCTATGTTGTGAGTGATCCTAAGCATCCTGAAAACGAAGGCAAAGTTTTCTTATTTAAATTCGGTAAAAAGATTTTTGATAAGATTACAGAAGCAATGCAGCCAGCGTTTGAAGATGAAAAACCAATTAACCCATTTGATTTCTGGACAGGTGCAAACTTTAAACTGAAAATCAGAAAAGTTGATGGTTTCTGGAATTACGATAAATCGGAATTTGAGGCTGTTAGTCCAATTACTACAGATGATGAAGTCATCAAAGGTATCTGGAATAAACAATATCCTCTTAAACCATTCCTAGAAGCAGCAAATTTTAAATCTTATGATGAACTTAAAGAGAAGTTTAATCGTGTGGTTGCTGGTTCAAAGAATACCGAGACTGCTAGTGAGATAGACCTCCCACCTACTACTAGTAGAGCACCTGCAACAGCAGCTGCTTCGGTTCAAAGTAATGAGGCGTCTAGCGTTGAAGATGATGATACATTATCTTACTTTTCAAAACTCGCTGAAGACGAATAATCTCTCTCTTTCCACATTACTTTAATGGCATTGGGGTCCTTTCTGGACCCCTTTGTTCTTATAAATACTTCTAAACAAACCACTACATTATTCTACATCACATATTGAATTGCATTAAAAGGAACTTATGCAATTAACAGATTTACTCAAAAAGAACATAGTAATGATACCAGTCGTTGCCTCAATATTAGTTGGGTCATTTACAGGTATCAAATATGTAATTAATCTTACAGATACTATAAACGCAAATTCATCAGCATTAACTAACTTACAAAGAGACTTAAAAGTTGTTAAGGACTCAAATACAGATTTAAAACAGCGTCTATCCAGAGCAGAAGGTACTTGGGAGATGGCAGAAAATCTATATAGAGAACTAGCAGAAAAAGTTAGAGACCAGGCGTGGGACATCAAAGACCTTAACCGTGATGTGAACGGTAACTAATATGGAAGTGCTGAGGATGGACTTACGGTTCACTTTTTTACTTCTTGCCCTATTAACGCTTATGGCTGTGTTTATGAAACCAGCACAAGCAAGAAATGAATACCTAAACTCTTATTCTAATAGTTGTAGATACGGCGATGTGGATGTTCGTATAGAAACAGATAGAGGTGATACTGATTACATTTATGGCGATAGTGATTATGAACAAGAAAATAATAGATTATCATTAACCTTTCGTAAGTATCTCGGTGTATCTAAAAAGATGTGTGATGAACAAAACAAAATATTATTAGAGAATGAAAATTTAAGACAAGAACTAGAAATGCTTAAAGTTTGTCAAAGATATGCAGACAGACCTCTACCACCACAATTTGCAACGGTAGAAAAACATTGTAAAGGTTTAAGAGCACGACCTGAAAGAACAAAATCAGATAAAACTATGTGGGATGAAATGAAGAAAGATTACCTTGAAGATAATCCAGACGCTAACATCTACAATGGCAAAAAATCTACACTTAAAATGCCACCAGAAGATTTTATATTACCGATACCTAAACCAAAAAGCGATTAACAAATCGTATAAATATAGATGTTATGGCAATATCTATATTAGACCCATTAGTACAAAAACAAGGCAACACCCGAAAATCCGGTGCGTGGTATCGTAAGGCTGTCGGCAGTATAGCTGACAAAACACAGGCAAGAGCATTAATGAGAGCAGGTAACTTAATCAGTAGACCTTCTCAAGGACGATTAAATCTATTTTTTTATGACCCGAAATTTAAGAAAACACTACCTTATTACGACACATTCCCTTTAGTATTACCATTAGAACCAATCCCAGGAGGATTTATTGGAATGAATTTCCATTACTTACCACCTGCAATGAGATTTACCTTACTAGCAAGAATGGATAAATTTCTGTCTGGCGATATGATAAGACCTAATACGAAATACCAAGTATCTTATGATAGTGTGAAGAATATACCTATGGTTAAACCAACTCTTCATAAATATCTTTATAGTAATGTGAGAAGTCAGTTTTTGCGTATCAATGCGTCTGAAGCTGCGGTTGCAGTATACTTGCCAGTACAACAATTTAGAAAACAACCAGCGACTACCGTTTGGCGTAGAAGCACAAGATAACAGAGGACTTTTATGATGAGTAAGAGTAATAAGGTAAATGGCAAGAAGAAGTTTATGGCGAGTTGCAATCGTCAAATTAAGAATGTGGTATTGTGATATAAGAGGACATCACGGACACAAATGGAATTATGAACCAGGTGAACACTATTTAGGAATGAGAAGAAGTAGACATTGGAAAGATAAACATTAAATCAGGAGTAGATTATGGCTTATTCAGATAAAGTAATTGACCATTACGAAAACCCTCGTAATGTAGGCACGATGGACAAAGATAGTCCTAATGTTGGTACAGGTCTAGTAGGGGCACCTGCTTGTGGTGATGTTATGAAGTTGCAGATTGAAGTTAAAGATAATACTATTACAGACGCTTGTTTTAAAACATTTGGTTGTGGTAGTGCAATTGCCTCATCATCATTGTTAACAGAATGGGTAAAAGGTAGAACTTTAGATAGTGCAGTAGAGATTAAGAATACAGACATTGCTGAAGAACTTGCGTTACCACCAGTTAAGATACATTGTAGTGTGTTGGCTGAAGACGCAATAAAGGCAGCGATAGAAAATTATAAAAGTAAGGATAACTAATGGCAATATTACGAGGCGGTAAAAGAATAGGTGGTATGGATATCAGAATTGGTATTCCTAGAGACCGTTCTATGGATAATATCAACCGAGACCCAAGGTTCAGAGCAAAAGCAGGTGCAAATCCTGAAACTACAATGGGTAGATTTCAATCCTATGTAAATGAATCAGAAGGTTTTGCTCGTAAGGCTAGATACTATGTTGTCTTTGAACTACCAACAGGTGGTAAGATGGCAGGTGGTTTTGATTTTGGTGGTGCAGTACCTGGTGGTGATGGTATGGTACACGGTAGTGAAATAAGAAGATACGCTAATGAAGCAAACTTACAAAGAAGAGTACAAGCGTTTGTATCAGAAGTGAATATGCCTGCTAGAACAATGAAGACTAAATCAGTAAAACACAATGGTCCACCAAGACACATTGTTTATGATTATGAAATGGCTGATGTATCAATGACATTTTACACAGACAAATATATGAGAGAAAGAATATTTTTTGAATTGTGGCAAAAGACTGCCTTTTCAAATATAACTCACAACTATGCGTACTATGATGAGTATGTAGCACCAATTAATATATTACAATTAGGTTCTGACCCAGGAGCACAAGAACGAGACGGTGCAACATATGGTGTTAGATTGTGGGAAGCATATCCAGTTTCAGTAGGTGATGTATCGTATGCTGCCGGTTCAAATGAAGTACAGACATTTACGGTACAATTTAAATATAGATACTGGTTAAACTTTGCAATAGACCAACAAAACAAATTTCAGATTGGTCAATCGCAATTTAATAATCCTATCGTTAAAGAAGGCGATAGTGGATTTTTAAGTAAATTACCACCTGAATTGAGAAGAGCAGGTGAAGGTGTACTGAATAACTTGAAGAGGTCGTTTCCAATCGGTAAGATTACTGGTGGAAGAGTTATGCCTCCGTTTAAATTCGGACCCCTAAATATATAATAGTAAATAATAAGGAGATGATAACAATATGGCTTTACCAAAAATTGAAGTCCCAACATATAAGTTAACTCTACCAAGTGAAGACACGGTAGTAGAGTTTAGACCATTTCTGGTCAAAGAAGAGAAGATATTAATGCTAGCGATGGAAGAGAAGAATGACGCTCAAATGAAAGCCGCCGTTAGAGATTTAATTAACTCTTGTACTTTCGGAAAATTAGAAGTAACCAAACTACCACTATTTGACATAGAATATTTGTTTTTAAATATTCGTGCAAAGTCAGTAGGTGAGATTGCGTCTTTTAAAGTTTTCTGTCCAGAAGATAAGGTTACACTTATACCTGTTGATGTAGACTTAACAAAGGTTGAGGTACAGGTTGATGACGAACACACAAATAAGATAGTATTAGACGAAGAAAGAAATCTTGGTATTAGTATGAACTATCCTAACATTGACACTATTCCATTGGGCGTAGATGAAGATATGAATACAGAAGCAATTTTTAAAACAATTGTTGAATGTATTGACTACATCTATGAGGGGGAACAAGTGCATAAAGCGAAAGATAGTACAAAGGCTGAACTAATTGATTTTTTCAATAATTTAAATACCAATCAATTTAAACTAATCAGAAAATTCTTTGACACAATGCCGAAGTTAAGGCACGAAGTCAAGGTTATAAATCCTAAAACAAAGAAAGAGAGTGTGGTTACACTCCAAGGACTATCTGATTTTTTCGTATCTGCCTCTCCCACAACAACCTAGAGGCGTACTTTGAGACTAACTTTGCATTAATGCAACATCATAAGTATAGTCTAACAGAATTGGATTCTCTATTTCCTTGGGAAAAAGAGGTTTATGTTTCTTTACTGGTTAAACACATTAAAGAAGAAAAAGAAAAAGCAAGAAGAGATAATATGGGCAAACCTGGTACTAAATAATAGCAGGTGAGTTATAACAAAAGGATTTATGAGCAAAGATGAATTAAGAGTATCAGATAATACTGCTATCAGTATGCCTATGAGGAACTTGTTAGCTATAATAGCAGCAGTTTCAGTTGGTGTTTGGGCATACTTTGGAGTATTAGAAAGATTAAATCGTATAGAAACTAACGAAGAGTTATTAAGAAAAGACCTTGAAGGAAGTACATTACGAATAGAGACAGAATTAAATAAGAATAGTGAGTTTAGAATTAAGTGGCCAAGAGGTGAATTAGGTTCACCACCTGCTGATTCCGAACAATATATGCTTATTGAACACATTGCTGGACAATTAGATGAACTAGATGAGAGAATGAATAAAATGTTGAACAATGGTGTTAATATAACAAGACTACAAGAGGATGTAAAAATCCTTAGAGAAGATGTAGAAAAATTAAAAGATAGTAATAGAAGTATTATCTATCAAAATGGAAACGGTAAGAAGGAATAATGAAAAACATTTTAGCAATAATATTTGTTGTCTTACTTGTACCTAGTGTGTATGCAGCCAAGTTATATACTGGCGGTGAGAAATACGAACAAGATAAAGTTGTTGCGTTAACACTTACTCTAAACGGTAAGTTAATAGAATGGGTTTACAAAGAAAATATAGGTCAATGCTTAAAATCTAAAAGAGTAGCGGCTAGAGAAGTAGGTGGCGAAAGAGTTATATTTGAATGTAGACTAGTAAAAGCATTATTACAAGAAGATAAACAAGCAAAATACGGAATAAGATTACTTAAAATTTTAGACTAAAGGATTTATGAACAAACTATTAACAATAGCATTTTTATTTTTGATGATGTACGCCCCAGCATATGCTGATTGCACAGGTTGTGGTGATGACGGACACCAAGTTTGTCCTATTGAAAAGAAACATACACATATTACGGTGATGACAGAAGAACATAAAACTTCATCATCAACTCCTGAAGAAGGTGTCGTATTCGCAGTATGTATTTTTGAAATAGATGAAGCTACAGGTGAAAGAAAACTAATTGACCACAGAGCAAGTGATAATTTAATGGACTGCTTGAAGAATAAAAGACAAGCAGAAAAAGATTATAGAGAGAAAAAAGACAAATCAGGTGGTGTATTTAATATGACTTGCGATAAAGTTAACGCAAAAGTAGAAGTACAAACAGACGGCTCTTGGAAGATATTAGAGATTACAGGCAGACACGAACAAGCATATATTAGAAAAAAAGTTTACGAATAATCGTAGGAGTTAAAAATGGCTGAAGAGATAAAAAAAGAAGTTAAGGTTGCAGAACCTAAACAGAAAATACAAGTTGATTTAGAAGTAGATACTTCAATCAAAGACCTAGGTATTAATCCATATGCAAAGATAATTCATATGGCAAGAGCAGTTGACGCTTGGAGAATATTTCCAAGATTGTTTTTGACCGTTTATATTGTTTTATTATACAAATGTGTAATTTGGTATATGGACTTACAGGCACCTACTATGGAACAAAGTGGGTTAATCAGTATCGTTGTTGGTGCTGGTGCAGCTTGGTTTGGTCTATATACTGGTTCAAGTAAAAATAAGAAATAGGAAATAAGAAATGGCTGCCACTACACTTTCAAACGCTACACAAGACGAACTACTTTCCATATTCAAAGTAATATCAAAGAAGTCTATCCAATCAGTTGATGGACTAGTTAAGTCAACTCAGCCTAAATTAAACAAACTTGTTGCAGAAACTATTGACGCATTTAGAGATACACCTAGAAGTGTAAATGATGTGATGAATAAACTTGTTAATAGAATGGGTGAATTAAACTATTCTGTTGAAGACTTGACAAGAGGTATGGAAAAGGCAGACATATCAGAAGATATGAAATCTCTACAAGACGCATTGCGTAATAGAGAACAGATGATTGTTGTTGCAGAAAAAGAAGCAAGTGAATTAAGAAAACAAGGTGTAGCAGTACAAGTAAAGATGACCGAAGATGGTGCAAAGGCAGTTGTACTATCAACAAAACAATTGCAGATGGAACAAGAAAAACTTGTACAATCTGAAAAGAGAATAGTATCAAACGAACAAGAACTATTAAAGAAAACAAAGAATTTACACAAACTAGATGAAACTAGTAGACAAAAAGAAGAAACGCTTATCAAAGAGAAGTCAGTACTACTAACAAAAGAACGAGAAGATTTAGACGCAAAAAGAGAAGCACTTGGTGGCGATACTTCTGATAACTTTGGTGGTCAAGGTGGTGATATGATAGACCCACGAGGTATGTTTGCTGGTATATCTGATACCTTTATGGGTATCAAAGATAGTATTACAGGACCATTTGTAGAACTTGGCGATATGGCAAAAAGAATGGGTACTTCATTTATGAACTTCGGTAAAGCAATGAAGACACCAATCAAATCATTAAAACTATTTGGTGCAAGTCTTATGATTTCAGTTGTACCTATGTTGTTATGGGCACTTGGTATATTAGCATTGATTGCTGTAATTGCAATTGCAATATTTAAATTTCACGCAATCAAAGACGCTATCATAGACGCATATAACTATCTAGGAGATGTCTTTAGAAAGTTTGGTGAATACTTAATGGAGAAATGGAATGCGTTTGTAGGTTATATAGGTGGACTAAAAGATTCATTAATGGAGAAGTGGGATAACTTTACACAAGGTATATCTGATATGGTTGATTATGTAAGTACTCTAGGAAGTAGAATATGGGATAGTATTAAAAGTGCATTTGGTAGTATCGGTGATTATATATCAGACATATTTAAAAGAATCTATAATGGTTTCGTAGATAAGTTTGGTAAGTATATAGGTATGGAAAAAGTTGCATTGTCAAGTGATAAGGCAACAATGACAGAACCTAAAAGTATAGAAGGTGAAGCACAAAAAGCAGAAATACCTGAAGAGAAAAAGAAATACTTTAGTGGCACAGATAAGGCAGACCAAACAGGTAATGCAAAAGCACTAAAAGAAGCAGGTGATACAAATACAGCAAACTCATCTAACAATGTTGGTATAACACAAGACAACAAACAAATTATAACCACAAACAATGCAGAATCACAATTTGTAGGTAGTGGTAATAGAAATCCAGACCCAGCGTCTAAATGGGAAAGACTAACAGCAACAACTTAAAATTTACCTAAATCGTCTTCTGTAAATATTTTAAACTCCCAACCTTGCATTTCGCAATAACGAACAGCGGCACCCCATTTAGCTCTATTTTTAATATATGCTAAACTCTCATTGATATATGCTCTAGTCTTACGAGCTCTAGGTTTAGGTTTCTTTGTGAAGGCCTTAGGTTTGATTTCAATTATATACTTACCTTTGTTGGTAACTATGAAGAAATCAGGAAAGTAATTATGTAATTTCTTGGTCACAGGATTACGATAACGAATAGCAATCTCTTCACTACCCCAATGTGTGATACCTTCATTACGGTCGCAGTAAACCATAAATCTTCTCTCCCAATTAGAACGATAGACGACTTTATCAGGATTACCTAGATATTTGTCTTTGTTTTGAGGTTTGTATCTACCTTTATAACTTGCTGTTGCCATTACTATTTCCTGTATAAATATTAGTATAATTCATAAGGATATTTATATATGGGATATACAAACAAAATAAGCTCTGTTATCAAAGGTCGTATTAATTCAGGAACAAATGCTGTAAAAGGTTTTGTTGATGGTCTTGCAGGCGATATAACATCACAAATAGACAACTTCAGCAATCAGTTTACTGGTGCAGAAAATACAGAAGCGACAAAAGCAAAAGCACGACAGATTTTAAACCAATCACCACTAGAGATAGGTTCAGGTGACGCAATGCAAGGTAGAGTCCGTTCCAGAATTAGTTGGGGGCAGATATATTATCCAGAAGAAACAGGTATGTTAGATGAAGGTCATTATGTTATATTTGATATTATTGAAAACAGAAAAACATCTTATGGTAGTAATATGAAGAGAATAATAGAAGTACCAGCAGATGATGACGCAGAAGCAAATCGTAATGCTTTTGCAACAGCAGATTCAGCACCTGCTCCAAAGACAACGACAACTAGAAAGGCAAGAGAAATGTCTTCTGGTATTGGTCAAGGTGGTTCACATACACATACAAGAATTAGTGATACGGTGTGTTTATATACACCTGCCGAAGCTGCAAAATTCTCATACAAAGCAAACTATGAAAACTTAGCAACTGGTCTTGCCGGTCTTATGGCGTCTAGTATGGAAGCAGGTAAAGATATGTCTTTCAAAGAAGCAATGATTGACGGTGGTGGTGCTATGATAGAAAGAGTATTAGGAGGTGCAGTAACCGAGATTGCAAGTGCATTGCCTGGTGTTGGTGATGTAAGAGGTGCAATAGACAAGTCAATGGGTAGAGCATTAAATCCATTTAACGAACAAGTGTTTAGAAGTGTACCATTTAGAGAGTTTAGTTTTCCATTTACATTTGCACCAAAGAACCAAAAAGAAATGTTAAATGTAGAAAAGATTATCAAGTTATTTAAATTTCATATGTTACCTGAATTTAGTAATAAAACTAAATCAGCATTTTTATCGCCATCTGAATTTCAAATAACTTATTACTATCGTGGTAAGTCAAACGATTATATACCACAGATTTCTCGTTGTGTAATGACAGGTATGGATGTAGACTATGCAACAGAAGGAACATTCCATACATTTAGAGAAGATGATAGAGGAGCTGCACCTATTACAACAACAATGACTTGTACATTTGCAGAAACAGAAATTATGACTAAAGAAACAATCGCTAAAGGATATTAATAGATGTATTTTTCAAGTTTTCCACTTATACTATATGATATGAAAGGTGACCAGAAATCAAAACTGGCAACTAACATAATCAAAAGAGTAAAGGTAAGAGAGAAAGTATTAGACGCAGCTATGCTGTATCAAAAATACTTTGTACAACCAGGTGAGAGACCAGAAGATGTAGCATTTAACCACTTTGGTAAATCAGAATATCACTGGATTATATTGTTGACAAATGGTATATCAGACGCATACTATGGTTGGCCTATGAACTATAATGAATTTGAAACCTTTATCAAAGACAAGTATACAAATTCAGAAGCAATACATCATTACGAAAAGAAACAAACAAGTGGACCTACAGATGTCCATATAGAATGTATGAGTACAGATGTAGGTGCTGTATCTGTATCAAATAGAGAGTACGAACAAAGAATACAAAACGATATAAGCGAAATTAAGTTGTTAGACCAAGGATATCTATCAACATTTTTAGATGAGTTTGATAAACTGATAGGTGAATAATGTACAGCAAATTAAAAACCGATGACTTGAAAAAGGCCGGTGACTATACACTATCTGAAATAGTAGTGCATAGTAGAAAGTCTTTTGATGGTTCAAGTAAAGCAAAGAAGACGGACATCACAAGTCTTGTCGCAGAAATTAATATTTACGAAGATATAAACGAGAAGAACTTATCTGGTCAGTTAGTTATATCTGATAGTACAGGTCTTCCTAATCATATGCCATTAACTGGCAATGAACTCTTATCATTTAAACTAGGTACACCAGGTTCAACTCGTTATTACGACTTTGAAAAACATCCTATGGTTATCTATAAGATAGGTAGTAAACAACCACATAATCCTAGGTCACAATTCTATGTACTATATTTCTGTAGTAAAGAACAAATTACAAATCAAACCTGTAAGGTAGAGAGACCATTTGCTGGTGCAATATCTGATATGATATCCTCTATTGCATTGTCTGAATTAGGAACAAGTAAAGACATTATAATAGAAGGAACAAAGAGTAGTCGTAAGTTAATTGTGCCAAGATTTAGACCATTTAAGGCAATAGAATTTTTATGTGCTCAAGCAGAATCTGCTACATTTAATAACACAGGATTTAAATGGTACGAGACAGCAGATGGATTTCATTGTCGTAGTTATGAAAATATGATGGCAGTTGGAATAGATAGTACAAGACCAAACAATGGTTACTTTAAACCTACAATGGCAGGTACAACAAGAAACAAAGGTGACCGTGATGTTACCCACGAAATGCAGACTATTTCTCATTATGAAGTCATAGAACAATTTAATCTTATGCAACTATTAGGTATGGGTGGTGTCGCAAGTAGAGTATTAAAGACAGACTTGTTTAATAAAACATTTTCAACTTCCGACTTTGATTACGAAGAAAATTATAGTAAATCTCACCATACTGAACACGATGGTAATGGCCAGAGACAAGGCGATAAGAAGATATTACCTGATTATCCATTTAGAGATAACAAACCATTAACAGCATTTGCAGACGGAACATTTTTTAACTCTTCTGAAACAAGTATGCAGTATGATGGATATGAATCCGTATCGCCAGAAAACGCAATGCAAAATAGAATAGCACAAGAAGTAGCATTAGAATCATTTAAGGTAAGAATAGAAGTACCTGGTTACACAGGATTATCAGTAGGAGAAATGATAGGACTAGAGATACCTAGATATGAAAGTATAAGTGTTGGTGATAAAGACCAAGACCAAGCATTAAGTGGCAGATACCTAGTAAGTAGTATTATTCATAAAGTAATGCCTGGTAGAAGTTACCACTCAATGACGGTTGAATGTATGAAAGATAGCGTGAAGACGCCATACTATAATGAAACAATTAAAGTAGAAGAAGGTAAGACTGAAAAAGGCAAAGTATTTGAACAAGAGAAATTAGATGAAGGTATCTTTGGGATATTATCGTAGTTTATTCATTTGACAACTACTAGAGAGAAACATAGAGAATCGCCCTCCGAAACGCCCCTCCAAGAGGTCTAAAGGGCATACATTAGGGGTTCTCAAAGCACTCTCCACTCTATACGCTGACAATCAGACCAGAACAAATGAGAACAGAATGAGAACAAAACACATAGAAAAAGAGATATGAAACAATTAAACAACCCTTTACGCAACACATTAGAAACCATACGCAACACCTACGAGGATGCTCTGTATAGAAGTCATTTACAAAGGTTTTTCAAAGGTACATACGCATTTGACGAACTCAATCATAAAGTCGGCGTACTAGAGAGAATGACCATACGCATAGCAATATATACAAAACTAATCAAAGATATGCCACTAGCGTGTCATTTGCGTAGGTTTAGAATAAATAGAAAGAATAATATAATCTAGTGTTATCTAAAAGGTACAAGTATCGGAAGAAATTATGAGCAAGTATATACATTTTACAGGAATAGTTGAAGACAGGCAAGACCCACACAAGGTTGGCCGTGTGCGAGTACGGTGTTTAGGTTACCATAGTGATAACATTTACACATTACCTACAGCAGACTTGCCGTGGGCACAATGCGCTTTACCTACGACTGCCGGAGGCATATCAGGCCTGGGTCAGTCGCCAACCTTTTTGGTAAAAGGAACTTGGGTACACGGATTCTTTAGAGATGGAGAGCAGGCGCAACAACCAGTTGTTCTTGGCGTACTCCCAGGAAGGCCTACCGAGTATTCTTCAAGGTATTACTCAAAGGCAGGCTATGATGGCTCGGGTATCTATCCTAAGTATATTAATGAAACAGATACAAATAGGCTAGCGTCTAGTATAACAGATAATCCGTCTCTTGTCAACTTAATTCGTACAGATACAGAAATAAAAGATGTGGCGACTGCTGACTTTAACAGCAGAACCAATGCGGACAATAGTGTAATGGCGGCGTCTGACGGAGATACTTGGTCACAACCGACTCTTGCATACGCTGCTCAGTATCCATATAATAAGGTAACTGAAACGGAAAGTGGACATATACAAGAGTTTGACGATACGCCGGCCGCTGAGCGAATACACTTTCGCCATAAGGTAGGTACATCACTAGAGTGGACAGCAGACGGTAATCAGATTAATATAATAAAAGGCCACTCATATAGAATGGCCGTTGGTTCAGATAAGACTTACATAGAAGGCAATAGTGATATAACAATAGACGGACGCCATAAGATATACATTAACAAGTCTGCTACATTAAACAACCACTATGATATACAAGTAGGTGCTAATGCAAGCCTTAATATACAAGTAGATACTGGCGATGTCAATGTAGTGACCAGAGTAGGTAAAGTCAATGTCAATGCAGGTGGTGATTACAACCTCAAAGTAGGTGGTAACTATACGCTAAGTGTAGATGGTTCGCATAGTGAAACAATCGCAGGTACTCGTACAGAAACGGTAACAGGCGATAACACAAAGACCGGCAAGACAATCAATCTAAACTAAAAGGCCTACCGACTTCTCAAAAACCTGTAGCTAAAAGGGCCTATTATATCCAGGTCTTGGCTCTTAATCTATAAATGCAATAGACTATACTAAATATATTTTATGATATTTAACCTATATAAGAAACGGCCGACTTCAGGAGGACGCTCATACAAAGAACTTATTAAGTCTGTATGGTGGTTGTTCTTTACATTTCAACTAGCAAAGGGTCTTCTGTGGATCCTAGTGATTTATCTAGGCTTTGACTTTGTGAATTTTTTTCGGAGTTTTTTTTCGGGATAGAGTCGTCTATCTTATTCACTCTTATAGATAGGTTCATTATGTCGTTAGCGATTTCATCTAACTTCTGCATTACATCATCATTATTATAATACGCCATAGTGTTGTATTTCCTTTCATTGGTTATTATAAGTCTATTGTACTACATTGTCGGATACTTGTCAAGCACTTTCTTTTTACGCTAGCGTTTGACAATCTTATACATAAGTGTGTGAAAACTCCAGAGAATGCTATAGAGTCAGCGTGGCGACACATTTAAAAACATAGAGAACATTTAGAGAACACTCATAGACTAATCTTACCAGGGAGAGGGCGACTCTTTGTATCGGAGTTATAGGGGCGAATCTCTATGTTATCTCTTTGTTTAGTTTTATGTAAGTCTCTTGTATAAATATTAGTATTCGTTCAACCAACAATGGTCGGAAGTAAGGCAATCGCCTGAAGGAACGCACCTAACTTTAATCAAGGAGGGTGTTATGAATAGACATACTTATTTACTCTCCACTTATAGAAAGAAGAAAGACATAGAGCGAAAAGAAAAGGCTCTTGCGTCTTCTCGTATAGAAGTGGATATAAATGGTAAAGGTACTTCTGGTTACACTATCAACAATGGTGTTAACAAAGGCAAAGTACTTGGACATAAAGTAATAAAATCTACCGATAATTGGTAATAGTTTGGGGGAGTTAAATCTCCCCTAAATAATAATATGAGTAATTTAATAAACTTAACAGATAACGCAATAACACATTTACAATCTTTAGCAAAAGAACATAGCAAAAAATATGTTCGTTTAGAAGTTAAAGGTGGTGGTTGTGCTGGTTTTAAGTACGACTGGAAGTTTGAAGATGAAGCAGACAACAATGATGAGGTTATCTTACACGATAACTTTACATTATTAGTTGATAAGTCTAGCATATTAATGTTAGCAGGTATGACTATAGAATATCGTAAGGAGATATTTGGGTCATTTTTAGAATTAAAAAATCCCAACGCAACAAGTAGTTGTGGTTGTGGAGAAAGTTTTGGAGTATAAAATGAATTATGATAGAGTAGAACAAGAAACAGACCTCTATAATCGTGTTCCTGAAAGTAAAGATTATCAGTATCAAATGGAGTTGTTAAAGAAACAATTACAAATGATATTAGATGATGAAAGAGGAACAAGTGATTTAGATAAGAAGATTGCAATATTAGAAAAACAAAATAAATTATTACAATTAAAAAATGAGTTTCTTTTACACACATTAAAAGAACACAGCATATTGACACTAGATTAAACTTATTGTATAATAAGTGTGTAAGGAAAACAGAATGACAAAGTATAGAGATAAAACCGTATTACCACAAATGGTTCACTCGTCTATTAATGGCGAAGTATTATATCCATTTGGTCCACCAGTCTATCGTTGTGAACTAGACGAAAAGATTGTTGATATGTTGATTGAAGAAGGTCAGCGTACAAGAGACGATAAAAAATTAGACCATAGACATCAACTTGCTGGCAATATGAAGCAAGGAACTAGCGTTCTTTATCCGTTTAATAACGGTAATAACAAAATTAGAAATCAAGCAGACCAAGCAATCGTACAAAAAGTATTTGAATTTTTTGAAATACTACAATCTAACTATGGTGAAGGTTGGCCTAACATATCAAAAATGATGATGGGACAATCTGGTGGTATGGGTGCATTACGATTACAACAACTATGGATTAACTTTCAACAAGCAGGTGATTTTAATCCTTTACACGACCACGGTGGTCTTTTTAGTTTTGTTGTGTTTGGTGATATAGATGATAAGATATTTACAGAAGGCGTACCTACAACTAACGCCAATTCAGCAGGTCAACTAGTATTTCATTATGGTGAAAAGATAACTCAATTACAAATGAATAGTTTTGCTGTTAAACCATATAAAGGTTTGATGTTTGTTTTCCCAGCTGCATTAGAACATCAAGTAGCACCTTATTGGAAACAATACGAAAGAATTAGTATAAGTGGTAACTATGTACTAGAACATAATCAACCACAAGCAAATATCAATCCTGTTAAATTAGATTTACAAGATGATAAGATACCAGATATGATGATGAAAGACCCAACTCAATGATAAAAGAATATCTAAAAATTATAGGTCTTGGTTTACTTGCAATAATATTTCATTGGAAGACTATTGCATTTTATCTATTTACAGCAGGTGCTGTTGTCTTAATGTTTTTTGACCAAGGTATAGGACCAGCACTTATGGTTATACCAATAATGTATTTTTTAAGATTTATAGGAAAATTTTTATGACAACTACAACTGAAACACACGAAGAAACAATTAGAAAAATTAAATTTCATTTAGATGATAAAGTAGCACCTAGTGTTGCAGCTCACAATGGTAAGATTGAGTTTATTTCGTTTGATGAAGATGGCACATTAAAGTTATTAATGGCAGGAAGTTGTGCTGGGTGTGCAATGTCTCAACTTACTTTAAAACAAGGAGTTGAAAGTATGATGAAACATTATTGTCCAGAAGTTAAAACTATAATATCAGAAGATGATACTACAGCTGCCGAACAAGGTTACACACCATTTGCATAATTAGAAAATACCTGGTATACAGGTCAAGTCTTCTGACACAGCACAGCCAAATAAGGCAACTGCTGTGTACACGATAAGAAAAGTAAACATCCTATCTCTTTCAATTAAGGTTAATATTAAGAAGCAAGTTTCATTAGAGAATAAGGCACGGTCCATTTACCACGACCTTCTTCCATAACAACTGCTTTCTTCGGATTGCATTTAACAATCACACCAAAGTGCTTTGCACCTCGTGGACGACCAAACACAACTTTTGTACCTATACTAAATTGGTCTAAAGATACCTGATTTGCTTTTGCAATCGCAGCCTCCAAGATGTATAGATGTTCTTTATGAGAAGGTTCTCGTATCCATTCAAGTACCTTATTCATATCGTTAAATTTCAATGCTGTCATAATATAGTCTCCTATTGGTTATTTTAAATATAAAGGTCCTGTCCATCTAATTGGAAAGTTTCCAGAAAGAACATTACCTCTAGGTTGATTTAAAGCAGGTGCATTGTAACCAGCAGGTTTCAATACATCACCTTTTTTAAAATGTTTAAAATCTGTTTTACAGATAAAAGCAAAGACAGAATTATCTCGTACAATCTTAATGTACTTTTGTCCTTCTTTAACTTTAATTTTAGAATCCCACTCTTCAAGTTGTTGTTGAGAATAAGAAGAGATACTTTCTTTACCAGTAGATGACCAACTAAAGTAGTCTTCTTTGGCAGCAGCCATCATATTTGTAATACCGTCTTGTAGTGTTTCGGCAGTTTTAGTAATCATAGTCATATTATTGTCCTTCTTTTTGTGTTAATAGAGTTATTATACCAGATATTATCATTGTTGTCAAGCAAATAAAAAACATTTTCCAGTTTTCTTGTCCTAGACAATGTCCTCCACAATCTTCAATTGAACCAACTGCCATTACAGCAGAAAGTATCGTTATCATTGCAAAAAAAGTACTCATAGTGTTTTTTCCTCTCGTTTTTGTTAACTTATACATACATAATACATCAATCATTAATCAATGTCAAGCAAAAAATGAGCAAAATTGCAAAAAAACCACATTTTTCTTACTTTTTTTTAATTTGTTCGCTTTTTGTTCTTACAAATTGCTCAATTCAATTAGAAAAATGTAAATTTCAACCCGATTACGAAAAAATTGGCGAATCAATTGAAAACGGAGTGCGAAATAACGAAAATATTGAAGTAAGAGCGGGCAATATTGAGTGTCCTTTTTAAAAACCAACTAAATATAGTTAACAAAAGGATTTTATGGCATTACAGAAGCAGGGTGCGAGTGGTTACAATAAACCTAAGGGAAAAAAGTCTTCCCAAGGGGTTAGAAAAAAGATGATTAAGAAATCATCAATGAATAAAAGTAGAAAAAGAAGTTGGAAAGCATATAAAGGTCAAGGAAAATAGTGGAAGGTAAATTTGTTGTAAAAATTAACAATAAACTTCACATCTATACTCAATATGATGAAATTCCTAATGAGATAGGTGCGGTTATATCTTTTGAGCCTAATTATCCTAGTCCACCACATACAGAAGAACAACATAATTACATAGAAACCTTTAACGACAAATTAAAACTATTAATGGAGAGAGAATGCCTGCGGTTACGAGGATAGGAGACGCTGATGTTGCTCATTGTTCAGGAATGACAAGAGCAGTTGGTAGTCCAAATGTTAATGCAAACGGGATACCAGTAAGTAGACAAGGAGATGTTAATACAACTCACTTACTACCAGGTGTACCTTGCCCAGCACACGCTGCCCCTATTGCAACTGGTTCAAGTACGGTCTTTATAAATGGTAAAGGTTGTGGTCGTGTCGGTGACGGTATTTCAGGTTGTACGAGTGTAGCAGCAGGAAGTCCAAATGTCTTTGCCGGTTAGTGTATAAATATTAGTACAAAGGAAAGACTATGGCATTCTACGATTCAAAAGCAAGTACAAGTAAGAAAAGAGTAAACAGGATTTATTCTGATTTAGACCTTGATTTCACAAGAAATCCGGTTACAGGAGATGTGGTTAAACTTGTTGATGTAGACGCTGTTAAAAGAAGTGTAAAGAATTTAATACAGACAAATCATTATGAGAGACCTTTTCATCCTGAAATAGGTAGTGATGTAAGAGCATTGTTGTTTGAAAATATGACACCTTTGACTGCTCTTAATTTAGAAAGAAAAGTTGCTGAGGTTCTAGTTAATTTTGAACCAAGAGCAAGTATAGAAAGTATCGTTGCGGCTCCAGATATTGACGCAAATAGATACCATTTACAAATCAGTTTTTATGTTGTTGGTATTCAATCACCAATTATTGTAGAAACATTTTTACAGAGGTTAAGATAATGGCTTGGGTAACGGTACCAGGAAGTAATTCAATATGGCAATATGAAAATACTGCTACGGCTGCAAACACATATCCTAATTCAGCAGACGGTGCTAATTCAGTAATCGCAAATGGAATTAGAACATATACTAAACCAGGTACGAGTGATACCGTACAAGTTTATATCAGATGTAGAAAAGCAGGCGAAACAATAGAGCGTGGTGAGTTATCAAAAACTTACTATGACGCACAATAGGAAATAAAAAATGGCAAGTACCAAACTAGATATTACGGAACTGGATTTTGACCAGATAAAAACAAATTTAAAAGTATTCTTACAATCACAACCTGAATTTTCAGACTACAACTTTGAAGGTAGTGGTTTTGCTGTATTATTAGATTTACTTGCTTACAATACACACTATCTAGGTTTCAATGCTAATATGTTAGCAAACGAAATGTATTTGGATTCTGCTGATGTTAGAGCAAACATTGTTTCATTAGCAAAGATGTTAGGTTACACACCTTCTAGTGCAAAAGCACCAACTGCTTCAATTGACATTGTAGTTAATGACGCAAAAGGTACAACACTAACTATGAACAAAGGTTCTGTATTTACTTCTTCTGTAGACGGAACAACTTATAACTTTATTACTAATACAGATACAACAACTTCACCTGTTGATGGTATTTACAAATTTTCTAGTGTACCAATTTCAGAAGGTACACCTGTAACCTTTAGATATACGGTTGACACACTAGACCCAGACCAAAAATATTTAATACCTAGTATTGACGCTGATACTACTACATTACAAATCAAAGTACAAAAAAGTTTAACAGATACAACTTCTGAAACATACACAAGCGTTTCTGGATTATTAAATTTAAATAACGAAAGTCAAATATACTTCTTATCAGAAACAGATACAGGTAAGTTTGAAGTTAAATTTGGTGACGGTATTATTGGTAAGAAATTAGAACACGGTAATATTATTATTATGGATTATATTGTAACCAATAAATTAGAAGCAAATGGTGCAAACTTATTTAATCCTGCAGGTAACATTGGTGGTTTCTCTAACATAACGGTTACGACCGTATCAGAAGCACAAGGTGGTTCACTACCTGAAACAAAAGAGAGTATTCGTTTCAATGCACCTTTACAATATACAGCACAAGACAGAGCGGTTACTACTTCTGATTACGAAACAAAAGTAATGTCAATTTATCCTAATACACAATCAGTTAGTGCTTGGGGTGGTGAAGATGATGAGACACCTGTTTATGGTATTGTAAAAATTGCAATCAAACCTATGAGCGGTTCTTCATTAACAACACAAACTAAAGCAGATATTGTAAAACAATTAAAAGAATATAATGTAGCTTCAGTTTCACCTGTTATTGTGGATCCTGAAATTACAAGTATAGTTATAAATTCAACTGCAAAGTATGATGAAAGAGCAACAACAAAAGACGCCAATACAATTAAAGCAGATATTATTAATACATTAGGTACTTACAATGTATCTACACTACAAAAATTTGATAGTATGTTTAGACATTCTAAAGTCGTTAAATTAATTGACGATACAGACAATAGTATACTATCTAACATAACAACATTAAAAATAAGAAAATCATTCATACCTACTTTAAATTCATCTTTGAAGTATAGTGTATTCTTTAGAAACGCTGTTTACAATCCACATACTGGTCATAACTCAACTGCTGGTGGTGTGGTTACATCATCTGGTTTTAAAGTACAAGGTTCTATCACTAACGAACAATTTTTAGATGATGACGGTAATGGTAACATAAGAAGATATTATCTATCAGGTGCAACTAGAGTTTATACTAACTCAACGCAAGGTACGATTAATTACACGAATGGTGAAATTACAATTAATTCACTACAGATTACAGAAATTTCAAATATAAGAGGGAGTGCTTCAACGGTAATAGAACTGACCGTGCAACCTGCTTCAAATGACATTGTTCCTGTTAGAGACCAAATTTTAGAGTTAGATATTCCTAATTCAACAATTTTGGTTGAGAAGGATTCCTTTGTTGGCGGAAGCTCGGATGCCGGTGTTGGTTATACTACTACTTCAGCATATTAATTAAATGAAGTTTAATAAAAAAATTACAAACCTTTTACAAGGTCAAGTACCTGATTTTGTAATTGAAGAGCATCCTAAATTTTTAGAGTTTGTAAAAACTTATTTTCAATTAATGGAAGCCGCTGAGCTTTCTATTTCATCTTCTCAATCAACAGATGGTATATTACTTGAAACAGAAACAGGTCAATCTAATACTTTATTATTAGACGCAAGTAGACTTGGTTCAGAAGCAACTCAAATAGACGCAGGTTCTAAAATCTTACAAGAACAATCATCATTTGGTAAATTCACAACTGGTGAAACTATTAAAGGTGAAACTTCTAATGCGACAGCAGTAATACTTACAGAAGATTTAATAAACGGAAGATTATTCATTACAGCAGAAGATAAATTTATAGAAGGTGAAACGGTCACTGGAGTTTCTTCTGGTGCGTCTGGTGTATCAGGAAAGTATAGACCTAATCCAGTAAAAACAATACAAGACTTATTATCGTTTAGAGATCCTGATAAAGTTATCTCACACTTCTTATCACAATTTAGAAATGAAGTATTATCTACTATACCAGAAAATTTAACAGATGGTCTAAACAAAAGAGAATTAATTAAAAGAGTAAAATCTTTATATCGTACTAAAGGTACTGCAAAAGGACACGAATTATTTTTTAGATTACTATTTGGTATTGCTTCTGAAACATTTTATCCTAAAGAACAAATGCTTAGAGTATCAGATGGTGAGTTTACATCAAACACAATATTAAGATGTATTAACTCAATCGGTGATACAGGTAAATTACTTGGTAGACAAATTACAGGTATAACTTCTGGTGCAACTGCAATTGTAGAAAACATATCTCGTTTCCAAATATCAAGTGAAGTCGTATCAGAATTTTTATTAAACCAAGAAAGTATTACAGGCACATTCCAAGTTGGTGAAACTATTAGAGGTACTGCAAGTGATACAGATGACTTATATATTAAATCAGATGTTACCGGTATACCTGGTAAATTTACAATTACTAATGATGGTTCACTTTTCACAAATAACGAACAAGTTGATTTAGTAGGTGGCGGTGGTGGTGCAAACTGCCAAGTTGGTGAAATAGGTGCAGGTGGTATTTCAGAATTTTATATTAATGCAAACGGTTCACAATATCAAATTGGAGACCAACTTGTTTTCAATAACGCAAACACAAACGGTGCTGGTGCTGTAGCAGAAGTTGCTGTAGTTAACGGTGCGATAGCAGGTGAGAGTGGTAGTGGTTATGACCATATCGTATTTGAAGACGCAACAAGTAAGAATGACATCAACCCTGGTGATAAAATAGTTTTAGAAAGTGGTCTTGGTGATATTACAGATATTAGATTAATTAAAAGTGGTTCAGGTTATACAAGTTTACCTACGGTTACGGTTACAAGTGATAATGGTTTATCTGCTGAGATATACGCATATGGAACTGAAATTGGAAAACTTTTAGGTATTACTACAATTGAATCTGGTCTTAAACACGATTTAAGTCCATCTCCACCAACGGTTAAATTACCACAAGCAATTCTTATATTAGGTCATACAGGTAATTATGTTGCAGGAGAAACGATTACTGGTGGCACATCAAGTAATACTGGTGTAGTTTTATCTTGGGATAGTAGTAGAGGTCTATTAAGATTAAAAGATATTACAGGTGCATTTGTTGGACACGAAGTAATGACAGGTAGTATTTCAGGTGTTACCGGTCTAATGGCAAAAACAGATTTAGCAACTGCAACGGTTGAAGTTGTAGGTACTTCTACAAGTGAAGGTAAATATATTTCAGAAGATGGTCACTTATCAGAAACAACAATGAAAGTACAAGATAGTTTATACTATCAGGACTTCTCGTATGTAATTAAAGTAGGTCGTACAATTGACTTATGGAGAGACGCATTTAAAAAGACAATGCACCCTGCTGGTTTCTACTTTACTGCACAAGTAAACATTGAAAGTAGACTTAATGCAAAAAATAGAATGCCTGTTGTTGGACGGGTTACTGGTATTGTGGCAAGTCCATTTATTTCTGTATTGAATACATTGTTTGGTACAATCTTTGGAAGAAGATTAGGTACCGTAGATGATGGTACTACATTAAGAGCAAGTGGTTCTAACGCATTACAACTAGGTATCGCAGCTGATGTTGTACAAAGTGCAAAATCGCCTTTTGCAACAGATACAAGAGATTTAACTTTACATAGAACAAAGATTGCTTTCTCGTTTCAGTTTAAACCGTTTTATAACTTTAGAACGGTCAATACAAACTTTGGGTCTGTATATGCAGGACCACGATTAAGAAGTTTCAATAAATACTTTCAACAATCTATGGCTGCTTCTTCAATGAATTGGGCTAGAGTAGCAGAATTAAAGGCAATGGGTACAAATACTGCAGCTGATGGTACAGACTTGCAATATGGAGATATAACTACTATTGCAAAGACTTATATTACATACCCTGCAACAATACTTGTTCCTCAAGGTAGATTTAGTAATACACAGAAAAAATTTAGTAGTGGAACGGCGAAGTTTAGCTCAACTGCATAAAACGGTTATAAATATTAGGATAGGAAGATAAAAATATGGCAAAACAAAGTATAGGATTAGGAACTACAGCGAATGATGGTACAGGTGATAACCTGCGTGTTGGTGGTGATAAAGTTAACGATAACTTTGATGAAATCTACACAGCATTAGGTGATGGTTCTGCATTACAGATAACAACCGCTGGTGCTTCATCTAACCAAGTACTTCAATGGTCTACAACAAATAGTAGATTTGAACCAACTGCTTCAGCAGCTGCTGGTGATATATCTGTAGATACAACTCCACAACTTGGTGGGAATTTAGATGTAAATGGACACGATATTGTTTCTACATCAAGTGGCGATATTAATATCATACCTCAAGGTACAGGTAGACTTAAATTTGGTTCATTAAGATTTCCAAGTAGTGCTGGTACATCAACATATGTACTTGCAACAGACGGTGCTGCCGATATGTACTGGAAACAAGTAGGTTCTGTAATTAATCTATCTGCTGACGCAGGAGCAAATGACGCTTACACGGTAGGTGATGTTCTTAACTTTGCAGGTGGTACAGGATTAACTTCAACGGTTTTAGACGACACAATTAGATTTGATATTGACTCAAATGTCGTAACCTTAGCAGATACACAAACTTTATCAAACAAAACTTTAGACAATGTTGCTCTTACTGGAACAACTTCTGGTAATGTTCAATTAAGATGTCAAACAATAGGTTCTTATATTGCACAAGGTGGTAATGCTCTTGCAGGATTTGAAAGTGCAACAACTTATGCTGGTGCATTTGCTGTTGATACAACATCTTATAAATCTTACTATGCAGCTAACGGAACTTGGAACGAAATTTTATCATCAACTTCATCTATAGATGTTTTAAATGATGTTGATACAACTACACAAGCGCCTACGAGTGGACAAGCACTAATATGGAATGCAGGTTCTTCAAATTGGAGACCACAATCAATTTCAACTAGTGTTGTAACCGATACAGCACCAAGTCTTGGTGGTAACCTTGATACTTCAGGATTTACAATTCAAGGAACTGGTAAAATATCATTAAGTGGTTCTGGTTCAATTGTAAAATCAGATTTTACTAATACGGCAAGTTTTCCAAATGGGTCTGCAAGTGCAGGTGCTTTTGCTGTTGCAACAAGTACAATAAAAGCATACTATGCTACTGCTTCAGGTTGGATTAACTTATTATCAGAAAATGATTCAATTGATTTACTTTCAGATGTAGACACATCAACTACTGCTCCTGCATATGGACAAGTATTAGTATATACAAATGTAGCAGGTACTGGTCAATGGAAACCTAATGATTATACTCCTGCAACAAGAGTATCAGCACAATTTACGGTAACTTCAAGTGGTTCAAGTGATTATGTATTTAATGGTGATGGTTTTCCATCAGCACAAAATGATCCAGTTTTATATTTAAAGAAAGCACATACTTATCAATTTGTGATAAATGCGTCTTCTCACCCATTTGAAATTAGAACTGCGTCAGGTGGTTCTGCATACGGTTTTGGGGTAACGAATAACGCAACTGGAAGTGGAACGGTTACATTTACGGTGCCAATGAACGCACCTTCAACTTTATATTATCAATGTACTTCACATAGTGGTATGGGCGGAGTAATTAATATAGCATAACAAGAAGATGTATAAATATATCAAAGAACATAGGAATTAAACAATGCCAGCAATTATAACAAGCAAATTTAGAAGAAATAATGCTCAACAATTTGAGGAATCATTTGGTGAAGCAACTCCTAATATCTATTATCTAGGTATTGGAAAACCTACTGCATATGGTACTAAAACTAGACCAGATGGTAGAACAGAAAACATTGGAACAGATAGTGCTCCAGTAACCCCAGCAGATTCAGTACAAGACGAATATGATGTATTTGATGACTTACTTGCTGCTAAGAGGGTAACAAGCTCAGATGTATCTTTTGCGTGTCCAAGAATTAACTGGACAACAGGTACAACTTACGATATTTACAGACACGATTATGGTAACAGAATTACAGGAACTACTAATGTTCAAGCTGCTCATAGTGGTGCAACGAATTTATATGACGCAAACTTCTATGTTCTTAATTCCAACTTTGAAGTTTACAAATGTTTAGATAACGATAACAATACACCATCAACGATAGAACCGACTGGCGCTTCTATTCTTATTTTAGAAACTTCTGATGGTTACAAGTGGAAATATATGTACACTATGTCTGCTGCTCAACAAGCAAACTTTTTATCAACAGACTTTATGGGTATCTCAACAAATAGTACAACAACGAATAATGCTAAAGATGGTGCAATAGATATTATCAAAATTAAAACTGCTGGTACTGGTGGTACTGCAGGAACATTTACTAATATTCCTATAAGAGGAGATGGTACAAACGGAACTTGTACGGTTACGATTTCAAGTGGTTCGGTTACTTCTGTTCTTCCAACAGGAACACCGTTAGGATATACTTTTGCAAATGTAAGAGTAGCAGATATTAATGCCGCTTCTGGTGGTGCATTAACTGGTGCTGAACTAGATTGTATTATCGGTCCAAAAGGTGGTCACGGATTTGACCCACACGAAGAACTAGGTGGTTTCTTTGTAATTCTTAATACTTCATTTGAAGGTGCTGAAACAGCAAACTCTGGTGACTTTACAACTGCAAACGATTTTAGAAGAGTTGCATTAATTAGAGACCCAAAATCTGCTGGTGCAGCTGTAAGTACACCAACATTAAGAGCAACAAAAGCAGTTAGATTAAATTCTGGTGCTGGTACATTTCAATCAGATGAAATAATTACACAAACGAATACAGGTGCTGTAGGTAAAGTAGTACAATTTGATACTGCAAACAATTTATTATTCTACACACAAACAAGATATAATGATGAAGGTGTTGACGCAACAGGAAATGGAACTGCATTTAGTGGAGTAAATGTCATAACAGGTTCTACTTCAAGTGCAACAGGAACACCAACTGGTAATACTGAAACGGTTAATAATGTTTCTTTAGTTTCTGGTTATGCAACTTCTGAACTTGACCAGGACTCTGGCGATGTAATGTACATTGAGAATAGAGCACCAGTTAACAGAAGTGTTGACCAAACGGAGAATGTTAAGTTAATCATAGAATTTTAAAGAGGAAAATAAATGCCAAGTCCAACTGACTTTAACCTCTCGCCGTACTATGACGATTTCTCGGAAGATAAAAGCTTTCATAGAATATTGTTTAGACCAGCATTTGCTGTACAGGCTAGAGAACTAACACAATCGCAAACTATATTACAAAACCAATTTGAAAAAATGGGTAACCATATCTTTGAGCAAGGTGCTCAAATGATTCCTGGTGAGATTACTTACGACTTGGAATACTATGCGATTAAGTTAACATCATTTACAGGTACAACTACTCTAGCAGACTTTGTTGGATTAGAAGTAACCGGTCAAACATCTGGTGTTGTTGCAAAAGTAATTAATTCAGATGTTGCAACTTCTACTGACCCTGCAACTCTTTATGTAAAATATACTAAAACAGGAACTGGAAATCAAACACCAGACTTTGTTGCTGGTGAAACAATTTTAGGTGTACTTAATGGTAGTACAAATATTAGTGGAGTGGTTACAAGTGCTGAAACTGGTTCTGCCGCTTCAATTGCTCAAGGTACTTATTACATTAACGGTTATGCTGTTAATGTTGCAAAACAATCAATTGTATTAGACAAGTATACAAACACACCATCTTATAGAGTAGGTCTAACGGTTACTGAAAGTTTTGTAACCCCTAACCTAGATCCTGACCTTGTAGACAATGCAGCTGGTTCATCAAACGCAAATGCTCCAGGTGCTCACAGATTTAAAATAGATTTAACGCTATCTAAACTTACAAACACTTCTGTTGAAGATTCAAGCTTCATAGAGTTATTAAGACTAGATAACGGTACTCTCCAAAATAGGGTTAGAACAACTGAATACTCTATTTTGGAAGACACATTAGCAAGAAGAACTGCTGACGAAAGTGGTGATTACACAATCAGACCATTTGATTTAGATATTAGAGAACATTTAGATAATACTGCTGGCAATAGAGGTATCTATACTGCTGCCGCTGGTGGTGACGCTAACAAACTTGCATTAGGTTTATCTCCTGGTAAAGCATATGTAAGAGGTTATGAAGTTGATAAAATTGGAACAACTTTTGTAGATGTTGATAAACCAAAAAGTACTGGAACTGAAAATGGTTTCAATACTATCTTTGATGTTGGTAACTTCATCAATGTATCAAACGCTTATAACTCTCCAGACATTAACTTTGTAACCGGTAAGACAGAAGCGTTTAAAGGATTACAATTAAAACTTGCTAGTGAAGCATATACTGCTGGTAATATATCAACAAATGTTGAAAACAAAGTAAAAGACATTGGTCGTGCAAAATCTAAAGGTTATGAATTTAACGCAACGACAGGTCCTGGTATTTCAACTGCGTCAAATATATCTCCTTCTTCAAGTAATATATTCAAACATTATTTGTTTGATGTAGAAATGTTTAGTCATATAAAAATTCCAACAAATGTAGTATTTACAGATGGTGAAACAATCACTGGTACTACTTCAGGTGCTAACGGTATTAAAGAAAGTGTTTCAACAAATACAACAGCTGCAATCACTTCATCAACAGCTGCAAATCCAGTAGAGATTACATTATCTGCTGATGTAGAACTTTCTGATGGTGACGCAATTACGATAACAGGTGTCGCTACGCAAGTAGAATTAAATGACAATGTTTATTATGTAAGACAAAAAATTGGTGGTGTTGCAAAAAGAGAATTTGAATTGTATGACGCTGATGATGTTGCCGTTGATGGTACAGGACATTCTGGTGCAGGTGCCGGTGGTACTATCTCAACATCTTGTATAGTATTATCAAGTGTACAAGGTGAATTTATACCAGGTGAAACAATCACTGGTGGTACTTCATCTAATACTGCTGTAGTAAAAGCAAATGTATTTGGTAATCTAGGTTTCACACATTACGGTTCAAGTGATGTAAAAGAAATTACAATGGCAGGAAGTCCAGTATATACTTCTCAAGCTGATTTATCTGGAACATACGGAGAAAATAAAACATTATCTGGTAATATTTCCATTAGTGCTTCATCTTCTGATGTAACCGGTTTCAATACGCAATTTTTAACAGAATTAAAAATAGGAGATAGTGTTCAGTTTGCGACAACGGCTGGTACTATTTTAACTAGAACGGTAATTAATATTATCAATTCATCTTCAATTAGACTTGATAGTGCAATTTCTACAACTGCCGTTTCAAACTCATTGATTATAAGAAGAAGAGGAAAATTACAAGACGCAAGTAAAAACATTTCATTGTTCTCTTTACCTTACTCAACAATTAAAACATTAAAAACAGCAGACAACTCTGGTATTTCTGATACATCATTTGTTGTAAGAAAAACATTTGTAGGTTCTTTATCTTCAACTGGTGACATTACAATTACTGCAAACACAGGTGAAACTTTTGTTGCCCAACAAGAATTAGATTATTCGGTAACTATTATGTCAGCAGGTGGTTCATCTTCTGCTGGTACAGCAGGTGACAGACTATCTACAACAGGTAATAACCACGAAGGTAATGCTTGTTTCACATTAGGTGGTTCTCCAGTAGGTCGTTCATTAACTTTAGATTTTGGTGCTAATCATTCTGACCACGAAGTAAAAATTATTGCGACTATATCTAAATCTGCACAAAACGAAAAATCAAAAAATTTAGTATCAAACGCAACAACAACTATTACAACTTCAGGAGCTGCAACTGCAAATCATATCTCATTAGGTGTTGCTGACGGATATCAATTAGTATCTGTTAAAATGGCTGCTGACTTTAGTACAACACCAACTGCAAGTGATACAGATATTACAGATAGATTTACACTTGATAGTGGACAAAGAGATAACTTCTATGATATTGCAAGAATAGTTAGAAAAGAAAATAGTTTAGCTCCAACAGGACAATTATTAATTACATTTAATCATTTTACACACGGTTCTGGTGACTTCTTTAGTGTAGATAGTTATTCAGGTATTATTGATTACGAAGATATACCTAGTTATACTTCTGATACTTCAGGAGAAACTTACCAATTAAGAGATACATTAGACTTTAGACCTAGAGTAGCTGACTCAAGTACAATTAACTCTGGTACACAAGATAGAACTTATCCTGCAACGGCTTCAATTGAAGTTGTTAAGTTTAAAACAAATGTAACCACAGACCACGAATTTTACAAAGGAAGAGTTGATAAACTATTCTTAAATAAAGAAGGTACTTTTGAAGTACTTAAAGGTGCTGAAGATAGTATACCACAAGAACCAGGTTCTATTGATAACGCAATGCACCTATACACTATTTCTTTACCACCTTATACATTGTCTCCAGATGATGTATCATATGAGACGGTAGAAAATAGAAGATATACAATGAGAGATATTGGTGCCATTGATAAGAAAATTGATAGAATTGAATATTACACTCAATTGTCTTTATTAGAAAGTGCGGCTCAATCTTTACAGATACAAGACGCTGATGGTTTTGATAGATTTAAAAATGGATTTGTTGTAGATAACTTTAACGGTCACGGTATCGGTGAAGTAACCAACGGTTCATACAGATGTTCTATTGATTATGCAAAAGGTGAATTAAGACCTTTGTTTAACCAAGACGCTGTAAAATTAGAAGAGATTGACGAAGATGGTACAACACTAGTTGCTACTGATAGAGCAGCTGCAAACTACCAAAAAACTGGTGATGTATTAACTTTACCATATACAGAAGTAGATTTAATAAATCAACCTTTTGCTTCTAAAGCAATTAATGTTAACCCATTTGCAATTTTCAGTTGGATGGGAACAATAGAATTAACACCATCAAGTGATGAATGGAGAGAAACACAAAGAACTCCTGATTTAGTAGTTAACTCAACTACAGGTGCGTGGGACCAATTACAAAGACAAAGTGGTATCACAAATCAAAATGAAATCTCACTTGGAACGGTATGGAATGAATGGCAAACTAACTGGACTGGAAGAGCATTAACATCTTCGGTTACAGGTACTGGTGGAACATTTAGAAGTGGTCGTGCTGTTGTACAAAGAACAGAAATTACTTCTATCAACCAAGTTAACCAAAGTAGGTCAGGTATTACAACAACTGCCGTACCTCAAACGATAAGAACATCTATGGGAGATAGAGTTGTTAGTGTTGCATTTGTACCATTTATCAGAAGCCGTGATGTTGCATTTAAAGCTACAAGATTAAAACCAAATACAAGAGTATTTCCATTCTTTGATAATGTAAGTATTGCTTCTTATTGTACACCAGATGGTGGTTCAGTTGGAGGTAACTTAATTACTGACGGTTCTGGTTCTGTTGAAGGAGTATTCACAATACCGGATCCTAAATTAAATACAAATCCTAGATGGAGAACTGGAGAAAGAACATTTAGATTAACTTCTTCTTCAACTAACTCTACAGACGCAGCTGCTGTTGCTACTGCGGCTAATGCTGAATATATTGCAAGAGGATTATTAAATACCGTTAGAGACACAATTGTTTCTACAAGAGAATTTAGAGGTGTACAACAAACGGTTACAGATACACAAACCGTTTTACAAACAAGTACAAGACAAGGTACAAGAATTATTGGTTGGGTTGATCCGTTATCTCAAACATTTATGTCAGATGAACCTGGTGGAGTATTCATATCTTCTGTTGATTTATTCTTTTCAACAAAAGACGCAAACATTCCTGTAACCGTTCAAATTAGAAATACGGTTAATGGTTATCCTGGAAGTAAAGTACTACCATTTGGTGAAGTTTCAATTAACCCTAGTGCTGTAAATACAAGTGCTGATGGTTCAGTTAAAACAACATTTACATTCCCTGCGCCTATTTACATACAAGATAAAGTTGAATATGCAATGACGGTATTATCTAACTCAAATGATTACAATATGTATGTAGGTAGATTAGGAGAAACAAATATCGGTTCTAATAGAACAATATCTAAACAACCATATGCTGGTGTTATGTTCAAATCTCAAAACGGTTCAACTTGGACTGCTGAACAAAACGAAGATATGAAATTCACAATGAAAAGATGTGAGTTTAGTAATGTTGTAGGTACGGTTCATTTAGGAAGTAAAGAACTACCGGCACAAAATATTAGACAAAACGGATTAAGAACAACAAACGCTTCAAGTGTAATTAGAGTTTTCTTTCCAAATCACAATTTACACGATACAAATTCTGTGGTTACTATCTCTGGTGTTCCTAATGGTACACACAATGGTATTGCACATACAGATATAAACGGAACATATAATTCTATTTCTAATATAACATTAGATAGTTTTGATATTACATCAGCAGGAACTGCAAATACTGATGGTGATATTGGAGGTACAGGAGTACTTGTTACCGGTAATAAACAATTTGATGTATTAAACCTAGGTGGTCTACAAACTATGACCGTTCCTGGTACAGGTATTGAACCATTTATTAGAACAACATCTAGTAAATCACTTCACGGTTCTCAAACACCATATTCATTAGTTGCTGAAGGTAATAGACAATCGGTTACATTAGTAGACGATATTTACTTTACTGCGCCACAAGCAGTTATGTCTGGACCAAATGAAACAACTAGAATGGCAGGACAAAAATCTTTCTATACTATTATGAAATTAACAACGACAACTAGTAAATTGTCTCCAGTAATTGATTTAGATAGAAGTAGTGTTTTCTGTATTGCAAATAGATTAAACGATCCAACTAGTGGTAATACACCTAACTATGTTGCTGAAACTTCTGCAAATGGTTCATCAACTGCGTCTCAATATATTACAAAACCGGTTACACTTATTAATAACTCAACTGCATTAGATATTAGACTAACACAAGTTGTTAGAGATTCTTCTAAAGTTGAAGTTTACTTTAGAACAACAAGTGCTGATGAAGTTAGAACTATTGGAGAGATTGACTGGACACCTTTCAATACTGGTGGGGTTGAAGACAATTCAGTTTCAAAATCTAAAGATGATTTTGATTTTAGAGAATATCAATATTCAAAAGAAAATTTAAACTCATTTACTGCGTTTCAAATTAAGATTGTATTAAAAGGAACTAATACTAGTTATCCACCAATCTTACGAGATATGAGAGGTATCGCATTAGCGATTTAATAATATGGCAAGATTCCTAAAAGTAGAAACTGAACAATATTTAATAAGAGATACGGAATCTGGAGGTATCATTAATACAAACTCAAGCGAATATGAGTTGTATATGAAAAGAAGAGAAATGAGAAAGTCAAGTGTTGATAATATGAAGTCAATGTGTAGAGAGATAAATACTTTAAAGGCAGAACTTTTTGAAATAAAAAGTTTAATAAAAAATATGTGTAAGGATAAAAAATAATGGCTGTAAGACAGGTAAATAGTACAGATAGTTTAGATAAATTAAGAATAGAATTTAACGCATTAGCGTCCTCAGACTTTGGTGATATTGCCACTCTGGATCCTACTTTATCTGCGACTTCTGTAATTGGTGCTGTTAACGAAATCAATAGTATTGCGATTGCAGCTGCTGGTTTTACATTAACAGACGGTACAAATGTTCAGGCGATTGCCTCTGGTAATACATTAACCGTATCAAGTGGTACAGGTCTTACAACTACGGTATCATCACCAGATACATTAACAATCGGATTAAATACAAACTTAACTGGTCTATCAACAATTGATGTTGCAACAACAGCTGAGATTGCAAACATACAGATTGGTACTTCTTCAATTACTTCTGCAAGTGGTACAATTGATTTTGGTAACGAACAATTAAATACAACAGGTGGTATATCTGCCGGTGGTACACTTGTTGGTGCAGGATTAACAATCAATGGTGCTTCAATGTTATTTGAAGGACTAACAGCAGACTCATTTGAAACAACTTTAAGAGTAGATGAACCAACACAAGATAATGTAATCACATTACCTAACGCTAGTGGTACCGTTATTACTACAGGTGATACAAATACGGTTACAAGTACTATGATAGCAGATAATGCTATTGGTACTTTACAAATTGCTGATAACACGGTTACACTTGCAAAACTTTCAGGATTAGCTTCTGCAACATTAACGGTTGACACTTTAGTTGCAAATACTATTACAGGTACTGCTTCATTAGCAAATGCTGTAGATATAACTTCTGAATCAACTCAAAACGCAACAAGATATTTAACTTTTGCTGATAGTACTTCAGGTTCAAACAATCTAAAAGCAGATTCAAGTTTATATTACAATCCATCAACAAATATTTTAACAACAACTGCTACGCAAGCGAGATACGCTGACTTGGCAGAAAAGTATAAATCTGATAAAGAATATCCAGTAGGTACCGTCTTATGTATAGGTGGTGTTGCTGAGGTAACTATATGTACTGAAAATCATTGTACAAAAGTTATTGGTGTTCAATCAGAAAAACCTGCCTTTATTATGAACGGCAGTTTAGAAGGTGTAACCGCTACGGTTGCAATGACAGGAAGAGTACCAGTAAGAGTATGTGGTCCTGTAAGAAAAGGCGATATGTTAGTATCTTGTAGTATTGCAGGATGTGCTAGAGCTGAAGCAGAACCGAGAAACGGTGCATTAATTGGAAAAAGTTTAGTCAATGACGATACTATAGAAGAGAGAGTTATAGAAGCAATCGTTGGTAAATAAGGAGATATATTATGGACGAACATACAACTTTATGGATTTCCAGATTAAAAGAAGAAATCCAATCACACACTAGATACGAAGCAAGACAACTATTTTATATAGATGACGAAGGACTTGACCGTGAGGTTAAAGAACATATGTCTTATGGCGAATGGTTAAGAGAATACGATAGATTTAAAACTATTAAGGTGGAAGGCTTAGAAGATGTAGCCTGGTTAAAAGAAGTTTTAGACGAAGTAGTATTGAATATCACAGGAAAGAAAAGACAAGATATTCATTTATTTGTAAATCAGAAACCAGGTATTAGTTTTAAAGAACATAAAGATGATAAAGATGTTTACTTATATGTTGTCAAAGGCAAAAAGAAAGTATCTTTAGATGGTGTTATTAAACCAGTATATGATGACGAAGGTATATTCATAGAAGAAGGTGTAAAACATTATGTTGAAAACGAAGCAGATACTTGGGGGTTAAGTATAGGGGTCGTATAATGAATTGGATGTTTTATCTTAAAACAACCGAGACCTGTAATCTAAATTGTAAACATTGCTTTACTTCAGGTACTAATGGTCCTAAAGTCTACTGGAATCCAGATAAGACTATCAAGTGGCTTAAAAATTTCAGAAAATATAATTTTCAAAAACACGATACAGCACATTTAGAACTACACGGTGGCGAACCGTTTTTAGTTCCTGTGTCTGAAATGCAATATGTCTATGACGCCACAAAGAATTTGTGGGAACATCAATCAATGGGCATAACTTCTAACTTAACATTTAAACTAAAACAAGAACATATTGACTTTATCAAAGGTCCACTTAAAAATAGATGTGGAACTAGTTGGGATCCTAACATAAGATTTGCAAATGAGAAGCAAGCAAACTTATGGCGTAAGAATGTAGAGACTTTAATTAGTGAAGGTGTTGATATTAAACTATTCATATCAGTAACCAAAGACACAATTAGAATTGAACCTATTGAATTACTAAAATGGGTTAGAGATTTGGGTGTAAAAGAAATGGCACTAGAAAGATTGACTGGAAATGGTAATGCAAACTTACATCCAGAGATATTTCCTAGTAATATAGAACAAGACAAGTGGTTTTTGAAAATGCACGAACAATCTATTGAATATAATACAAGAGATTGGTTTGATAATGAGTTTTTTGAGACAATTTATTCAAAATTTGAGACTGGTTCAACAAAAGATGGTACATTTTGCCGAGATTGTGAACAAAAACTATTTACACTTAACGCAACTGGCACAATAGGTGGTTGTCCTAACGCAGCTCCAGAGTTTAATTTTGGAACTATAGATGACCCTCTAGTAGAACTTATAAATAGTCCTAAGAGATTAGAAAATGTTGCTTGTGAAGTAGCAAGAAATCCTAAATGCTTTGAATGTGAAGTATTTAAGTATTGTGGTGGCGATTGTCACCAATTAGCGTGGCAAGATAATATATGTGGTGCTCCTAAATCTCTTATGAAGCACTTAAAAAAACAAAGTGAGGCGAAATGGTAACTTTAAACAACCCGATAACAAGTCAAAACATAGTTGATAGATTTGAGGAACTGGTAACTGATATAGCAGACCACCATATTGTATGGGGTACTGATAATCTACCAGGACACTCTTCATTTTCTGCTTCTGATTTTGGTGGTGTTGTTGACGGATTTGAATTAACACTAACAGGTGTAACCGGAACTTATTCAGCAGGTGAAACGGTTAACGCTACTATAACTGCAACAACTGGTATCGTAGTTAGTTATTCAAGCAATGTATTAAAATTAAGAAACATTAATCCAGGTGCAGGTCAAACAGGATTTATACAAAACGATATTATATCAGGCACTTCTTCAGGTGCTGTAGGAACGGTTAACACTTTACAAGAAGTAAGTGCTGTATCTATTGGTATAACAGGTGGTAATATTGGTAATGCAGGTTCATTAATTTCTGCAAACAATATTTACGGTACACTAAAAGCAGAAATGAATAATTATACTAATATTAAAAATACATACGCTATAGTTAGTATGACAGGTGCAGGAACACAATATTCAGATACACAAATTGCACACTTAACAACTGCACAAAGAACAACATTAAATCCATCACAACCTAGTAGTTTACAACCAGGTCAAGTTATTGAAGATACAAATTTAGAAGGATTTATGACAACACTTGCAAACGCATATAATACTGAAAGAGGTAACACTTACACACTATCAAAAACTATATGTCATAGTAGTTGTCATAGTAGTTGCCACGGAAGTAGAGGAAGAAGATAATGATTAATAGTATTGTACCAATTGAATTGAAAGACTTAAAAAAATACTTTGAAGATAAGACAGAAAGTTATCTTATTGATTACGAAAACAGCACATTAAAAGGTGCTCAGTTTTTAACATATTTAAGTAATTTAGATATACCTTGTGATATTAAGAATATGGACGAAGAACTAATTAGTGAATATCTTAACACACAAATGTTAGTAAATATACCTAAATTAGAAAAAGAAGTAATCGCTGTATTATTTGAACACAAAGGGTTGACAAAGACAGATAAATATAAGAGTGTTATAGAAAAGAATAAAGAGATACTTGACAAATGGGAAAGTAAATTAGAAAGTTTACCATTATATAATATGTCAATTGTTGGTGAAGGTGCTTTTAATGAATTTGTTGAAAGTTATCCTAAAGACGAGACAGAAGATGTTAGAGGTATTAACTTTGTTTCATTATTAAAACACAAAGAATTTTATAGTTATTATCAAATACCAAAAGAAAGTATTGTTAAGAACTATACAAAGTACTTTAAAGATTATATGTTTAAAGGTAAATCTTTATTTGAATATTGGGCAACAGAAAGTAATCCATTATTCTTATTAACTTGGGCAGTTGCCGAAGGTAAATTTGATACTAAAGAATATTTAAAAAGTAAAGAGAAAAAATAATATGCTACACTTATTTAATAAAGTTTATTTAGCGTTTGACGATTCAATAGATTGTCATACAAACAGATATGTAATATCAGCAGAAACTGGTAATGAAATGCACCAGGAACTACAAACTACATATAGAGGAACTTTAATTAACTACTCTCACAATGTTAATGAAATGGCAGGTAAGTATGATGACTTAACTGGTTTCTTTGAAGATGTAAAATCTAAACAAGGTACTCTAGGTACTAAAGTTATTATTTACTGCGATAGTGAAGCATACTTAAACTTATCAGTAACCTGGTTAAAAACTATGTTACCATTTGCTGACCAAACAGCAGTACAGAAGTTTTTAGATATTCATTTACACCACGAAAAAATTATTGCAAATACACAATTGCAACCAACTCACACACTTGCATTAACAAAAATTAATGCTGGTCTAGGAGATGTTGCAGGATATTTTAATGTATTACCTACACTTGATTTAGATAGAATTAAAGCTCTTAATTTAAATTTCTCAATTGAATTATTATTAGGCGAATACTTTGCTGGTGCTGATACTCACCAAGCAAACTTATTGTCTACTTGGCATTTATTCTTAAAAAGATTTTATAAAGAAGTGTTAACAGATAGTAGAGAAGGTGCTGCTCTAAATCTTTTAAATACTAATCAACAAACTGCATTAGGTTATACTAGTGCTGATGTTGATTTGAATAATGACAATCCATTTTCAGGTATTACACCATTAGCACCATTTGCTGACGAAGATGTATTTACACAAAAACCTACTGCAAATGTCGGCGCTGTAAATATTGCAAACATTGACGGTCTTTCAACAGACAAACAAACTGCATTGAAAACTTTAATTAAAGACCTATATGATTTCCAAAACTCTCCGGATCCTGATTACTTTATGAATCATTTAGATAAGGCTTGTGATTCAAGTTTATCTTCAAACGATTTTGATACAATTATAACTGAAACGGTGAATAGTCCATCTAGTCTATCTTTTATTCCTAGATTTGATATTGGAAATATTAATTATACATTTTTACAATATCTATTCTCATTAAAGAAATCTAACGATACAGACACATTAGGAAAATACAGACTATTCGCTAACTCATAGGAGTTAAAATGCGAGAGTTTTTAATAGACCCCAAAAGAGACCCAGAGCAAGAGTACACTATTCATTTATTTGAATTTTGTAATTTGCGTTGTAATTTCTGTTGGCAGAACCACGACAATAAAATTGGTGTTGATAATGTGGTTGATAAACTTCCCTCTATAGAAAAATTTGTTTCAAAAGAAATGTATATGAAGGTCACCTTTAATATTATGGGTGGTGAAGTCTTTGCACCTGCAATCTATAACAGAAGTTTAAATGAAGGTTACAAACTCCTATCAAAAGGCATACAAAAGATATGTCAAAAGTACGATAAAGAATTTTCAATCAATTGGGTATCTAACTTGGTTACATCACCTGATGGTAATGAACTTATTATGGACTTACTCAAATGGTCCAGAGAAGAAGATATACCTTGTAGACTTACAACAAGTTATGACCCACGAGGTAGATTTAATAAAAAAGACTTTGAAATATTTAAATCTAATGTAGATTATTGGGGTGATGAAGTAACCTGTTTTTCTTGTTTACTTACAAGACCTAATATTAACTTTTATTTAAATGAAGGCGATGAATACTTTGACTATCTGTATGAACAAGGTAAGTATATTTACTTTGATTACTATATGCCAGATGAACACGCAAAGTTTAATATGCCTAGTGATGAACTATTATTAAAGTTTTTTAAACATTGTGTTGACAAATATCCTAATGTTCATCCTGTTAGAGATTGGATATTTAACAAAAAGAATTATGCAAGTTGTAGAGTTTCAAAACTTGTATTAGCAGATGGTACATTATGTCAATGTGGTAACCTTGTACAAGAAGAACAAGATATAAGTCAATACAAGTCGCCCATTAAACCTAGAGACAATAGTATAATAGAAAACTCTTTCCTAGAGAAGTATAATTGTAGTAGTTGCGAATTTTTAGATAGATGTACACTTGGCTGTTTTATGAACCACGATTATAGATATAAGGAGGAGTTGGATGAATGTGTTTACAAACTTACGCACAGATATATTGAAGATGTACGATTACAGCGAAACTATATCGCAAACTAATTTACCTTATAATTTTCCTAAACATATAGAAGTACAACTAGATAACTTTCCAGTTGAGAAACCGTATCTACCTAGAATTGATGGTAGACAAGCACATATGTTTTTGTGGCTGGGCAAGAAAGAAGAAGATGGTGAACTATATGAGATTGCACAAAAGACAATAGGTGAAAGACAATGGGTTCAAAACAAGAGGCCTAACACTTATATTAAGGGTGTAGGAATGTTTCATATCTATGATGAGTACATTATAGTCGGTTCTTTAAAGTACGCAGGATATATGAAGAATAGACCTATGACAGAAAACAGAAAACTAATTAGACATATGTGGTGTGATACAATAAACATATTTAAAGGTAGAGATATATTATGTCCGTCTGGTACTTACTTTGATTGGTTACACTTAACAATGAATCAGATGAGAGCACAAAAAGAACCATATCATAGAGAAATAATGTGGCAGTTTGGATTTGACAAAGTTATTGAAGGCAAACTAAAAGATTATTGGATTAGAAATAGAGAATGTAATACAGGATTTGATTGGATAGGAAAATGGACTTAATAATTAAACCTACTGAACTTTGTAATTTCAAATGTACATTTTGCTCTAGTACACAACTTACAGATGAGAAAAAGAACTGGTTAAAACACGACCAGATATTTCGTTTTTTAGAAAGATTCCCAGAAACAAAAACAATCATAGTAAACGGTGGTGATCCATTAATGATGGAACCTGATTACTATTGGAAGATTATTAATTGGTTAGATGAAAAAGAATATACTACTTCACTTGCATTAACAACAAACTTGTGGCCGTTCTATAAGAAACCTAGTAAGTGGGTTGACTTATTTAATAACGAAAGAGTTGGTATTACAACTTCTTTTCAATATGGTGGTGGTAGATTAAAAGGTGACTATTCAGAATTTACAGAAGAAGACTTTTGGAAGTGTTCAAACGCAATGTTAGAACATTGTGGTTATAGACCAGACTTTATATCTGTTATTACAAGAGAGAATGAACACAACGCAATAAAGAATGTTGAACTTGCAAAGAAGATGTCTGAACAGAAAATACCTGAAGGCACATTACATAACTTCTGGAGAGAAGAGAAGACAGGTGTAGAATGTAAGTTAAATTATGCAATGGCAAGTGGCGAACAAAAAGAGCCGTTTTTGTTATCAGATATATATGAGAAGTATGTAGAGATTTATAAGGCAGGTTTAGCGCCTTGGGAGTTTAATACTAGACAGATGATGTTAGCAATTAATGATACTGCTACGAGTTGTCCGTTAAGTAGAAAATGTGATGAAGGTATAAGATGTTTACAACCAGATGGCGACTACTATAGTTGTGGTGCATTTGGTGATGATAAAGACAAAGAGATAGACTTTGAAGAAGAAATGAAAGGTAAGTTTTTTACACCTTTACAAGATGATTTAAATTTATCTACAATGAAGAAAAGTTGTTATAGTTGTCCTATGTTTAATATATGTAATGGTTGTAGAAAGACCGTTAAAGATTACAAAGAAGCAGGAGTTGTAGAAAAACATTGTGAGAAGATGAAAAGAATAGGACACGATATTTTAGTCGCAAATAATAAACCATATATACAAATGACACCTTACGAGAAAGAATATGCAAGTTAAACATAATGTAATGACAAGTTTAGAACTTAATCATATGATTGGTGAATTAGGTAATCTAGGAAAAGAATATCCTATCTATGATAAGAATGTTCACAAGAAATTACCAGATGATTGGAAGTGGGCAGATAGTATTTGTAAATTAAATGTACCTGGATTAAAACATTGTATTGTTAGATATGTTATTTCTGTAAATAGTAAAGATGAAAATAAAAATATAATAGGTTTTCATACTGACAGCGATGTAGAAGGAGAAAAGACTATTATATTATATCTACAAGGTGATTTAAACAAAGGTGGTCAGATACAAGTTGAAGACGAGACTTATGACTTTAGACAAAACGCAATGTTTATTATGGACTCTCATTTAATACATAGGGCAATGCCTTATTGGGGAGAAAAGACAAGACTTGCAATTAAATGGAGATGGACAAGTGAGGGGTGAACACGATTTATCAAATCTGATAATAAATGGAGTATGGCCACATAAAGACCTTACACCATTTAAATTCTTTGAAGGTGTACAAATACCTTTTGTAGAATCAGATAAAGAGTATACGGTTGCTGTTCATACTGAAAAGGTTGCACACGCACTCGCCACAACCCACAAATATTTGGGTGATAAATATATTAGTAAGGTGTCTAGTAAATACAAATTACACGGACGACCACAAATTGTCAATGGTGTAGACTATGAAAGTACACTATGGCACAATGATTTGAAAGAAGGAGCAAACATTGCTATATTAATGTACTTTACAAGTGCCTGTAATAAAGAACAAGGTGGTTCTTTATCAGTAAGAAACAAACAAACAAAAGAATTGTCTTGTTGGTTATATCCAGGTAAGAATGATTTAATATTTTTAAATCATAGTAAAGTATGGGAACATAGAGTTGGCAAATTTAAATTAATTAACAATGAACGAATTGTAGGATGTTTTGATTATAATATATGAAAAATAAAATATTTCCAAACGGCAGAATACACGCCTCGCAAGAACAAGATTTAGATTATTCAAATGGGTATCTAGCTCTATCAGTAAGTCCATTTGATAAAGATTTTGACAATGAAGTTGAGAAAGGTGTACTACCTCATTGCCACGAATTTATTAGAAAAGGTTTTCTTCCAATATCAAGTTGTGAAGGACACTTCTCAAAGAAACACCATATGCCATTTTATATAATGTTGGCACTAGGTGGTAAAAACAAGTTAGATAGAATAAACGATATAATTGCAAAGACAATGCACATACCAGGTATATCGTACAAGATAAAAGAACAACAAGCAAATGTTAAAGGTGAACTATTAGAAAGAGTAGATTACACTTTAGAAAAAGAACAAGAGTATGCTGAACTCAATAGATTGTTTATGAGAAATCATATGGAGTATAACTATCTCTGGATAGGATTATTTCAAAGTGATAGAAACTGGAAACAAAATATTATTAGAAAACTAATGTTTAGTAGATGTAAAAAAATGTTATTAAAGTCCATTGAGGAATTGAACTATGACGAAGCCGAAGATTAATCTATCAATCAATCCATCTTATTTCTGTAATTTTAGATGTCATTGGTGTTATCTTACACCTGACCAATTAGGTGATAAAAAATGTATTGACCACTTTAAGTTAAGTGAACTATTAAATGAAGTACAAACTCATAGAGATATAGAACACATTGATTTGTATGGTGGTGAGATAGGTGTATTAAAAGAAGATAACCTAGAAAAGATTACTAATGCAATTAAGATATATTATAAAGACAAGATTAATATAAACACAAACTTATCTATGGTAAGAAGTGAGTTTATGAATCCTGAATATTTTATAAGTGTTAGTTATGATATGGATACTAGAGAGAAACACGAACAAGTTTTTGAAAATATGAAAACTTTACCTGTTGAATTTTCTGTTTTAATGTTGGCAACTCCAGAAGTTATGAAAAAATCGCCACAAGATATTTTGACAAAGATGAACCATCTATCAATAGATAATAAAAACTTTAAAGGATTTGAAATTAAACCTTATAGTACAAATCAAGCAAATCAATTAGGTGCGACACACGCTGACTTTGAAGATTTTATATTAAGAGTGATATTAGAATATAAAAACACACAAAGTAAAGAAACATTTAAGAACAATCCATTTCCATTTATTAATGAATTGAACATAAAAGATTCTCTTAATAGTAATTATAACGCATATAGCGATGACCACTTGTACATTACACCTAATGGTAAATTTGCTGTACTAGACTTTGATAAAGATGATAATGAGTATTTTTTAGAACTTGATAGTTTTGCTGATTACGAAGTATGGTGTCAAAAAGAGAAAGAACAAAATATTTCTGATATATGTCGTAAGTGTGAATATCTAGGTAGATGTTTAACTGAACACTATAGATATGTTAAAACTTTAAAAGATGGTTGTAATGGGTATAGGTATCTGTTAGATACTTATAGTTTTAAATATGGCAAATAGAGCGTTTCTTATAGGTAATGGTCAAAGTAGAAAAGGTTTTAAATTTTCTACTATAAAAGGAAGAGGTGTTATAATAGGTTGTAATAATCTATACAAAGATTTTGCACCTGATATTTTAGTTGCGATGGACCATCCTGTTATGCACAGCATTTATCAATCAGGTTATTCTTATACTGCAAAATGTTATTTTAGAGATTGGGCACCTATACCACACGCTCATTATGAGACTATGTTATCAGGTTTCTTTCCAGGGTATAGACATATAAGAGCAATTAGAAATTCAGGTTTACTTATAGAAAATCAAAGAGTAGGTTCTGATAGTTTTGTTTTACACGGATATAATGATAAAGAAACAGGAAAGAATATGGTCAATGTTAGTTGGTTGACAGCTGATAAAGTAAAAAGTTTTACAGATTTAGTTGATGACGGTGATACATTAACTTGGGCAACAGGTCCTGCAAGTGGTTATGTTGCTTGTAAAGAAATAGCAGAATTGAAAGAAGTGTATCTAATAGGACACGACATATATAGTATGTCAAGTAAATTTAATAACATATATGCTGGTCAACCTTTTTACAAATCTGATACACACCCTAGTCAATATTATTTACAAGATTGGATATTACAATGGCGTAAACTATTCAAGTTAAATCATTGGGTAAAGTTTTATAAAGTAAATAGAAAGAATATGTTAAATGTTAATATTCCTGAATGGGAAGAATGTAAGAATGTGGAGTATATAAGTTATGAAAGAATGGAAACTCAAACAAGAAGTATATCATAGATTAAATCCTACTCACAAAGATACATTGAATGATAAGGAGATATATCTTATATGGGAAGATAGTGATATTATTCTTAATGCTAAAAGACATTGGGTAGAACAAGTAGAAAGATTTATCTACCCAGCAAAAAGTTATTGTGTAGCGATATGTTATGCAAAGTGGATAGAGAGAGATTATGGTGATAAGTTTTACGATTTGTTAAACGACAAGGACTTGTTATTTGGCAATGACCCATACTTTGAAGTATATAAAGAGAAGAAACACATTTATGACCCAATCATAAAGGCGTTTCCTAAAGATGAACAATTGGGAATGATACCTGATATTAGAGACTATTATGAAAAAGAAATTAGATATGATGGTAAAATCTGATATAAGAACGCTTATAAATAATAATACAAGGAGATAATTATGGCAATTAAGATAAATGGTAAAGAGTATGATGAAGAGAAGTTTGACGATAGAACTAAAAATTATGTTATCGCTAGACAAGAATTAGTACAAAATAAGGCGAGAGTTGAGATTGAACTTGAAAAAATTGATGTGTTAGTTAGATACTACAATGCTAAGATTTGTGAATTTCTAGGTATTGATCCAACTGCTCCAAAACAAGAAGAAACTCAAACAGAAGAACCGAAAAAAGATTAAGTAAATGGCTGCTATAGCAAATTTAAGAATAGACCAAGGAACAACATTTTCTTCAAATATAACACTTGCAGGAAATGATGGTGCCGCTTGGGACTTAACTGGACATACCGTTGCCGCAAAAATGGCAAAGGGGTATGAGAGTACAAAGACACGGATAGCGATGACTACTGCCGTAGCAAACCCTGCTACAGGCATTATAACACTATCTTTGACTTCTGCTCAATCTGGTGCCTTGGATGCGCCTGCGAGATATGTTTATGATGTAGAGGTTACGAGAACTAGTGATAGTGTAGTAACCAGGGTTATTGAAGGTATAATAACCGTGCGTCCTAATGTGACCATTTAATTTTTTTTAAACTATTAGTTTTTGAATACCCTTCGGTTATAAATATTAACAATTAAGGGAGACTAAAAGTGTCGCAAATTAAAGCAAGAATAGATTCAACGATAAGTAGACCACAACAAGTGTCGGTTACTATGCCTGCAGGTGCAGCTTCTCAAACTGCTGTTACCAATTCTACTTTGAAATTTAGATTAATGGGAGATGTAGACGCTTCTACCTTAGCAGATGGTAGTATGATTCAGTATTCTGCAACAAGTGATAAATTTGTTGTAAGAGACGAGATTTCAACTACTACTGGTTCAATAACATTGAACGGTGGTTCATTTTAAGTTTAAGGTAACAAAAGAGAGAGTTAAGATATGTCAACAATAATTAGAATAAAAAGAAGTGCTAATGCTTTAGCTCCAGGAACACTAAAACTTGGTGAATTAGCATTTACATACGGCACAGGTACTGCTGGTAATGCCGGTGATAGATTATTCGTAGGTGCAGGTGGTGTAGACGGTTCAGGAAACGCAAACGATATTGATGTAATTGGTGGTAAGTATTTCACTAGTTTATTTCCAACAACGAACGGTGTCATTACTGCTGAAAAATTAATAACAACAGATTCAAACAAAAGAATTGACGAGATTATAGTTGGTAACGAAACAACTAACTCTGGTCGTATAACTTTTAATGAAGCTACAAACAACGGTTCAAACAATGTTGTTTTAAAAGCTCCATTATCATTAACAAATTCATCAACACTATTACTACCTGACGGTGCAGGTTCTCAAGGACAATTTCTAAAAGTAATTTCTGCTTCTGGTACTGAAGCTCAATTAGGATTTGACGCTGTAGATACTACACTTACAATTGAAGATAGTGCTGGTGCAACAACAGATTACTCAACTAACTCTACTCTATTACTAACAGGTGATACAACAATTGATACAGCAGTTTCCGGCAATACGGTAACTATTAAAGTACAAGACGGTGGAGTTGGCACAACACAACTTGCTGACGGTGGCGTATCAAATGTTAAACTTGCAAATGACGGTGTAACCTTAGGTACTACTGCATTAACTCTCGGTGCTACTACAACTGACATTGCTGGATTAACAAATGTAGTCGTTGACCATTTAACAATAGATGGACAAGACATTGCTACATCGGCTGCAAATAGAAATATTACTTTAACACCACACGGAACTGGAACGGTTACCGTACCTAGTGGATATAAAGATAGAGCAGGTTTCGCTGCTGACTCACTTGCAACAAAAGAATATGTTGATAGTGCTTCAAGTGGTTTAGATGTAAAAGATAGTTGTAGAGTTGCTACTACAGCAAACTTATCTGCAACATATGACCAATCAAATGGTAGATTAGACAATAATGGAACTCAAGCTGCACTAACTATTGACGGTGTTGCATTATCACAAAACGATAGAGTTATGGTTAAAGACCAAAGTGAAGCTAGACAAAACGGTATCTACCTAGTAGAAATCGTTGGTACTAACTCTACTAACTGGAGATTAACAAGAACACAAGACGCAAATGTTGGTACTGACTTAACTGGTGGTACATTTACTTTCGTAGAAGAAGGTACTGCTAATAGTGATAACGGTTATGTATTCACTCATAACGGTACACCAACTTTAACTGATAGTACACTTGCAAATAATACTGAATTACCTGTATCACAATTTTCTGGTGCTGGTCAAGTAGTTGCCGGTGCAGCTATGGTAAAAGCAGGAAACACTTTAGATGTTAATGTAGACAATACTTCAATCGCTGTAATATCAGACGCTTTATCTATTAAAGCAGGTGGGGTTACAAATGCTATGTTAGCAGGAAGTATTGCAAACTCTAAACTTGCTGATCCAAATATCTCACTTGCTGGTGAGACTGGAACTGGTACGGTTGGATTAGGAAATACATTAACTATTTCTGCTGGAGAAGGAATTGATACTTCTGCTTCTGGTTCTGCAATTACAATTGCTGGCGAAGACGCAAGTACAAGTAATAAAGGAGTTGCGTCATTTAATAGTACAAACTTCACGGTAACAAGTGGTGATGTTGCATTGAATACTATTGACGGTGGTCTGTTCTAATGACCGCAATACTTAAACCAAAAAGAAGTTTTACAGCTTCTGCTGTTCCTCAATTATCTGATTTAGAAATTGGTGAATTAGCAATGAACATTGCTGACGGTAAGTTTTACACGAAGCAAAATGCGAACACTATTAAAGAAGTTGGTGGTGCCTCTGCTATTGATATTCAATCAGTATTACAAGCAGGTGCTGTATCAACAACAGACTTAACTTTTAATAACGCAAACATTATTTTTGAAGGTGCCACAGCTGACGCCTTTGAAACAACATTAACGGTAGAAAATCCGACTGCTGATAGAACGATTAAACTACCAAATTCTAGTGGAACATTAGCATTGACCGGAGATATTCTTGCCTTTGCTGTTGTATTTGGAGGATAATAAATGGCTAGTGCTTTTAAAAACGCAGGAATGACAAACTCGCAAGTTGATGATTCAACTGCAAATGTTTATACAGCACCATCAAATGGTACTGCTGTATTACACGCTGTTTACATTTCAAATACTTCAACTGATACACAAGCAGAAGTTGATGTAAAAATAACAATAGACGGTGGAACGACTTTTAAGGCGTTGATGTCTAATATCATCATACCACAAAATAACACATTTATATTAGATAAACCTGTAAACCTTGAAGCAAATGACATTATAAGAGTTATTGCGTCTCACGGAAATACAGATACGGTAATGTCGGTATTAGAAAATACTTAATAGTTTTTAGACGCTGGTTATTGTATAAATATAAAGAAACGAAGAGGAATAATTAAATGGCATTAGCATTACCAACAGGAGCTTCACAAGCAGTAGCAGTAGACGCCGCTGGTTTTCAAATCTCTAACGAATATGCAATGCACGCCCTTAACCGTGATGTTAATGGTCTCTTAATCTATACTAAAGTAAAATTAGATAGTAATGAGACAATTGAAGTTAACTCTGGTGAAGGATTTGGGTTTAATGGTTTTGAAGGACTTGCACTAGGTAAAGCAAGTGATGGTACAACGGTTCAGAATACACTACAAAGTGATTATGATGAAACAACGGACTCCCATTATCAAACAAACGCAAAGTTTAGAAAGTATCAACAAACAAGATTTGATCCGTTGAAACTTTTTTATTTTATAAATGATGACGGTAATCTGGTTGCAAGGTATCAACAAGATTATACATACGCCGCTAGTGAGACAGCAACTTCTACAACAGGAGCTAACTGGACACCTAGTGGAGGAACTTATTATACCCAAAACAACATTAACAGGTATTTGTAAAAATTAAATAGAGAGAGATAAAAATGGCAGATTTTATTCTAGGTAGACTTAAATTTCACTTTAAAGGAGATTGGGTTACAGGAACAGCATACATCAAAGATGATGTTGTAAGATACGGAGGAAACAGCTTCGTGGCGATGGCTAACCATACAGGTTCAGCTGCGTTTGAAACAGATTTAACAGCAACCAAATGGAAAAAGATGGTTGCAGGACAAGAGTGGAAAGGTGCTTGGGCAGGAACAACTGCTTATAAAGTAGATGATGTAGTACAATGGGGAGGTTCTACTTTCGTATGTAATACAGCGCACACTTCACAATCAGATTTATATGATGACACTTCAAAGTGGACATCATTTGTTCCAGGATTTAAATGGACAGGAACTTATACTGCTTCAACAGCATATAAAGTTAACGATTTAGCAAAGTACGGTGCGAATGTTTACATTTGTACGGTTGAACATACTGCCGCTTCAACTATTGATACTACTAAATTTACTTTATTCGTTTCTGGACTAGAATTTGAAGATTCATACAATTCTGCAACTGCATATCAAGCAGGTGACATTGTAACCTACGGCGGTTACAACTATGTTGCCGAACAACAATCAACAGGTCAAACACCATATAACAACGCTTCATATTGGACGGTTTTAACAACTGGTTTCAAAATGCAAGGTACATATGCTGGTGGTACTGCATACAAAACTGGTGATGTAGTAAGATATGGTGGTCATACTTATGTTGCAAAACAAGACGCAACTGGAGTTGTACCAACAACTACTGCGACTTGGGATTTATTAAACGAAGGATTTAACTGGAGAGACAATTGGGCAGACGCAACTGCTTATGCTCCTGGTGATTCAGTTGGTTACGGTTCATCATCTTATAGATGTAAACTTGCTCACACATCTTCTGCTGTTGTAGGAGACGCTAAGAGACCTGATTATGATACAGGCGGAGTTTACTGGGACCTAGTTGCTGAAGGAGATTCAAACTTTGTTACCACTACAAGAGGTGACTTATTAACAAGAAACGCTACACAAAATATTAGATTGCCAATTGGTACATCTGGTTCAGTTGTTCAATCAGACGGAACAGATGTTAGTTGGACAATACCTGGGGTTACAGCAAATGTTTACTTTGTTGCTAAACACGGTGCTGACAACGACCCAGCTTCTGATACAGGTAGAGGAACTTCATTAGACAAACCTTGGTTAACTTTGCAATATGCAATGACTTGGATTAACGCTAATGTAACCGCTGCTACATTTAAAACGGTTTATGTTAAAACTGGAGAATACGAAGAATCATTACCTATCATCTTATCTGCTAATACACAATTAGTTGGAGACGGTGTTAGAAGTACAAGAATTAAACCTGCTTCTGGTAACTCAACGGTTGCTGGATTAACAAACACTCCAAACAATCGTGCTGATATGTTTAGAGTACATAACGGTACAACGGTTGCAGGATTTACATTTACTGGAATGGTTGGAACTATGGGAACTGCTGACTCTTACGGAGTTGCAAGACCTAATACTTCTGACGGTGCAACACGAAGTGGTGTTGTATTTGCATTAGACCCAGGAACTGGAGTTGGCGATACAACTACACACATTACATCTAAATCACCATTTATTCAGAATTGTACTCACTTTGGATTTGGTTCTGTTGGTATTAAGATTGACGGTTCATTACACAACTCTGGAAACAGAAGTATACTTGCAAACGACTTTACACAGGTAACTTCTGACGGTATTGGAGTTTGGGCATTGAATAATGCTAAATCAGAATTAGTATCTGTATTTACATATTACGCACATCACGGTTACTTATGTGATAGTGGTGCTGTTATGAGAAGTTTGAACTCAAACAACTCTTACGGTGAATACGGTTCAACTGCAACTGGTATTGACGCTGGTGAAACACCATATACTGGTAATGTTGATTTAAGAAACAACGAAGCTCAAGTAGGAAGAGTATTAGTATCTGGTTCTGGAATCGGAAGATTAGAATTACAATACGCTGGAAATGCTTACACTTCTTCAAGTGTTGCAATTGCAGGATCCGGTGCTTCTGGTGCTGTATCAACAACTCACGCTGATGGTGCTGTAAACTTTGTTAAAGTTAACACTACAGGATCAACACACTTTACTACAACAGGTTTTGCACAAACAGGAACTTCAAGTACAATTAAACTTGCTGCTTCTGATTCACAACCTGATGACTTCTACAATGGTATGAGAATTACGGTATATACAGGAACTGGTTATGGTAACACAGGTGTTATCGCTGACTATGTTGCTTCTACAAAAACTGCAACGGTACAAAAAGAAAATGGTGTCGCAGGATTTGATGTATTCGTAAACTCTGGATTATCAGCTGCAACAACTTTTGATACAACTTCAGGATATGAAATTGAACCAAGAGTTGCTTTAAGTGGTGGTGGTTCTCCTAGTAGAAACGCACTCGCAAGAGCAGTTGTAGAAAATCAACAAATTTCAAAAATTCTTATATTAGACGGTGGTGCCGGTTATTCTTCTGCACCAACGGTAACAATCACAGACCCTAACGCAAGTACGGTTGGAACTGCAACATCACATATTGGTGACGGTGTAATTTCACAAACTACGGTAACAACAAGTGGTTCTGGATATAAAACAGAAACAACAACTGCAACTATTACAGGTGACGGTTATGCTGAAATCTCTAGTGAAGGTACTGCCTTTGTTAGATTAACAGGATTATCTAAATCACCAACTGGTGGTGACATTGTTGAATTTGCTGGAATATCCAATCAAGCATATTATGTTGTTAGTGTAACCGGTTATAATGCTGGCGCTGGACTTGTTAGAGTAAATCCTAAATTTACAACTTCTAACACTCCAACACACTCCGAGACTGCAACATTAAGAAGTAATTACTCAAACATTAGATTGACTGGACACGACTTCTTGGATGTAGGTACTGGTGATATTACTACAACAAATTATCCTAACACACCAACACAATTACCTGACGCAAATGATGAAATATTTGAAGCAGATAGAGGAAGAGTATTCTACTCATCTACTGACCAAGACGGTAACTTTAGAGTTGGTAACTTGTTTAGAATTGAACAGGCAACTGGTAAAGCGACATTGAACGCTGAAGCATTTGACCTTTCTGGATTACAAGAATTGAGTCTAGGCTCAAACGCACAAGGTAACTTCGGTGCTACAATTAATGAATTTAGTACTGACGGAACATTAGCAGATAATTCTGATACTGCTCTAGTTACCGAAAGAGCGATTAAGACTTATGTAGATGGTCAACTTGGTGGAGGACAGAATGATTTATCAGTTAACTCATTAACTGCTGGTTCAATTACTGCTTCTGGAACAAGTATCTCTACAACAGGTACGAGTGGAACAGATGTTAACTTATCTATTGGAACACAAAACAATGGTATAATTACTCTTTCTGCACAAGCACAAACTGCTATTGCTCCAACGGCTGCAAATGATTTAGTTAATAAGTCATATGTTGACGCACAAGGAACTCCAACATTACAAACACTTTCAATTGATGATGAAGACTTATCATTAAAGAGAAGAGTAATAACAAATGCAAATGAGTTAATACAAAAAGAAAGTGCTTACTTTGATGGTACGGACGCAACTGAAGGATTTGAATTTATCAACGGAACTATGCAAATAAACATTGATAAATCTGGAGACTTGGTAATAGAAACAACATAAATAATAGTTAAATAGGAAGATATAAAAATGGCAACAACAAAAACTAGAATTGGTAATCTGTTCTTCAATTACCAGGGTGATTATTCAAGTACGAAAACATACTTTAAAGATGATGTTGTATTACACAACAATTCTGATTATATTTGTGTTAAAAATTCGTCTACTACAGGAGTAGCACCTGATACTGGAACAGAAGCTCAACAAAAAAGATATGCAAGGGTAACTATTGCTACATCAGCAAGTACTGGTGGTAATGCTTACAAATGGGACGGTGAAGCAACTTGGCCTCAATCAGAAGTACAATACAAAATTGGTGATACATTAGTATTATACCAAGACGGTAATGACTTTGATGATAATAAGATTGCATTTTCTGACTCTGCTACTTCAAAAGAAACAAATTTATTCCACACAGATGTAACCTATATGTTAGACGGTAAGTCTGTTGGTGGTGGAACTGGAAGCGGTGAATACTTTAACTCTGGTACATTTAACAATGCTACTAAAAGAGAAATTAGAATAGAGATTACTGCTGAAACTCCAAAAGAAATTTATATCTTCAACTTTGATAATCCTTCTGCTACTTGGGGACCTAAAATGGTCGTTGCCGAAAACCAAGTATGGAAAGAAATCAGACAATCATTTAAATGGAGAGGTGACCATAGTGAAGCTTCTGTTGTTTACAATCCAAATGATATAATCAGAATAAATGTTCCTGTAGATAATGACTTTTCTACAAACAATCAATATTCTGGAGACCAAATTCAAAAAATTAGATGTACTTATGTTTGTTTAAGAGAACACACATCTGGTGTCGCAGGTACTTTACCTTGGGACCAAGATACTGATACAGACGCAAACAAGTATTGGGAAAGAATTTCAGAAGAACATCAATTTGATGACGAAACAATTACAGATAGTGGTGCTGTTGCAACATTAGATACTTCATCTACTTCTGCTTCACCTGCTAGACAAGCAGGATATTATCCTTTTGTAAATACTAATAATGCTACTGCCGCTGCTGAAAATAGTGGTGCAGGAAGAACTGGTGGATATAACTCTCCTCAAGTACATATTACTTGTGAAGGTTACCAATCAGTTAAATCAGTTGGAAACTTTTCAACTGCACATTACAAAAGAAAACCTGGTATATACAGAAACTTAACACAATCTTCATCTTCTGGTGCTGGTTCAAACTGCACATTTGATATTGAAGTAGATAATAACGGTGCTGTTATTTCAGTTAAAGTTACCAAAAAATCACTTGGTGGTCAAATGGGTGGCTTAGGATATGCTGTTAACGAAACAATTACAATGGGTGACTCACTTCTAGGAGCTGGCGGTGCACCTGACTTTACTTTTGATATATTATCAATTGGTACTTGGGGTGCTCTTCAAATAGAAATCGCTAGAGACCAAAAAAGAGGAATGCAAAACGCACAATGGGAAAATGATGACGAAGCTGAAATGATGGGTGGTGAAAACAACCTTGTAGGTGATACATTAGGTGTTGACGCACAAGTATTATATTCTGGTGCTGCTATTGCGTTTGATGTTGCAAGTACACAGAAAAAAGCAAGAGGTTATCAAAACTTCTTTAGTGGAAACAGATTAGAAGCAATGGCATTATGTAATGAAAACGGACCTATTGGTGATGACCATCCGTTATACAGATTGCCTGGACAATTCCAACAAGCGAATTGTGTTAACTGGCCTTGTTTCATTAACGGTAGAGGTTCAATTACAAGTTGGGGTTCAAACTCTAACGGTCAAAACGGATTAGAACAAGGTTCTATTATGACTGGTGTTGGTATGGTATTTCCATTCCTAGACTGGTACAGAAGTACAGACAATGGTGGTAGTGGTATTCATACTACTCCTGATGGAGAACCACCAAAAGCAATTCAACTATTATCTGGATATGAAGTTGGTATGGCACTATTTAATAATGGTGAAATATACCATTGGGGTTACGGAGGTCACGGACAAAATGGTGACGCTGCTACTTCAAACAGAGGATACACGGTAAGATGTGGTGGAACATACCAAGAAGTTTATCTTGCTGCTAATACTTCAACTCACACATTGAAAGATACAAGAATTAAAAGAATTTACATTACTAATTGGGGCGGAGACAATAACACAAATACACATAGTTGTTATGCGTTAGATACTGACGGCGAACTATGGGCTTGGGGTTACAATGGATACGGTCAATTAGGACAAAACAATACTTCTGATTTAAATAGACCTACAAAAATTAATAAGACTACTTACTTCAATGGTAATAAGATTGACGCTTTCTGGACTGCTGGTGCAGGATACGCTTTCTGTTTTGCTTTAGATGTAACCGGTAAATTATATACTTGGGGTTACAACGGTTACGGTGTTTTAGGACACGGTAACACAACTAACTTATCAGTACCAACTGAAATT
>Ga0181379_1000001_pt1 | contig 164130 bp, 136 predicted proteins | sample 2SPOviralmetaG_FD_130115 | JGI IMG/M metagenome (GOLD analysis project Ga0181379, IMG submission 130115) | Marine viral communities from the oligotrophic San Pedro Time Series (SPOT) site, San Pedro Channel, CA, USA - 2 SPOT_SRF_2009-07-10 | ecosystem: Environmental > Aquatic > Marine > Strait... | reverse complement strand
TCAAAAACATGCATAGAGAAGTTCGTTTTGATTGATTGAGGAACATATGCAGTGGCCTTGGAGAGATTCATGAGGCTCATGTCTGAAATATTATTCCCAGAGATTGCTATCGTCCCATTCGAAGGAGTAAGTATCCTATTGATACATTTCAGGAAAGTGGATTTACCTGCGCCATTTACACCTAACACAGCGACAAACTCGTTCCCGCTAATCTCTAAATTGATATTGTCCAAGATTTGGTTTGCTCCCCAACTAAACTTAAGACCCTCAATTTTCAAAAGGCTCGTCATATCTTCACCCCTCTATCTTGTAATAATAGATACATGAAGAAGGGCCCGCCAATTATCGCGAGTATTATTCCTGCGGGAATGATCACTGGAGCGAAGATAGTCCTCCCTACGGTGTCTGCGAAAAGCATCAAGAAAGATCCGAAAACAGCAGAGCAAGGGATCAATTTCCGATAGTCGTTACCTATCACTAGCCTACCCATGTGCGGCGCTGCGAGTCCGACAAAACCAATCAATCCCGTGAATGAAATCACTATTGATGTCATCAAAGCAGATAAAATCAGGATATCCCTTCTTGTAGTCGATGGATCGACACCAGATGAAATCGCAAAGTCATCTCCTCCCAGTGAGAGCGTATTCAAGTCCCATGCCCACCTCATGGCTGAGGGGATAAGGCAGATTATCGCTGCAGATGCCCATATGACGTCGGAGAGACTCGGTCTTGAGAGACTCCCATAAGACCAATTGGCTAATTGGGAAAGTTGTGCATCTGTGGCGAAATATGTGAACGTTGAGACAATTGCCCCTGAAATGAAAGTTATCGCGATACCGACCAAAATATATGACTCAGCAGACACGGACCGCATATTTCCAAGTTTTACGATGATTGCAACGACTGCGAGTGAGAAAAGAAACGCAATCGCTACAATCATGACTTCAGGATCCATCGAGAATCCAAGTACAATTGCAAATGCGGCTCCTAATGCCGCTCCAGATGCTACTCCGAGCGTAAGGGGGGAAACTAATGGACTCCCGAGACTGCCTTGCATGAGAACCCCCGCTGTACCCAATGCCGCGCCCCCAATTACGGCCATCAATACTCGTGGAAATCGCAGTTCCCATATGATTGCGTTTTGTAAATCACTGCCGTCTTCCAATCCAAGCATTATTTTTATTGTGGAAATAGAATCTAACGTCGAGGAGGATCCCAAGCCCATAGCGATAATTGCTGAAAACAAGGTCCCAGCGCATATAATTGCAATCATTACGCCCTGTGATCTAGAATCTTGAAGGTGCTTCTCAGAAATTGGATCCATAGCATTCAACTACCTACCGAATAACAGACGAACTTACCTGTTAACTCAACACCCTGATAATTTTGGAAGTAATTCCTGATGTAGGAATCTGAATCTATGTCATCAAACAATTCTGGATGAAGAATCTTCGCCACACTAGGAAGGCCATGTATCATCATAGGCCCTGCAAAATCTGCTGACATTATTGCCATTCGGTCATTTTCTATAGCTGCGATATTGTCGAAGCCAGGTCTTGATTTGACAGAGTCCAGGTGGGATTCACATCCCGCCTCCTCGTCGAAGGAATTGAAGCCTATATCGAATACCATGCCATCAAACATCAGTACATCTGGGTCTGCATCCAATATGGCCTCCACATCTACATGCGTCGTGTGTCCAGGAAGATTTGCAAAAACGTTGATTCCACCTGCCATCTCAATAATGTCCGTCCACTGTGACGTTCCGGTAAGTACCACTGGATCCCTGCTGAGAGATGCGTGATGCTCCATGACCACATTGGGCTTGTCAAACACATCCAAATCGCCTATTCTATCGCCAATTAATTTCTCGATCGAATCAAATTCAGCAAAAATCTCCATAGCCTCAATCTGCTTGTTGAATACCTTCGCCATCACGTCTATCTCCGTTCTAAGCGTATCGTATTTGTAGAAATCCAAGGCGAGAACTTTGATTCCTATCGGCTCAAGTTTCTCTCTAATGGAATTGGTATCCACCATTCCATTTGTTGCGAATACAATGTAGACATCGGGTCGAGTGTCCAGAAGCGCTTCGAAGTCAATCTCCGAGTGAGCGGATTGTTGAATCAAATCCCTGCTTGAGAGATCTGGCCAGAGATCTTCGTCGTAGAAGTCTCCAGATACCCCCACAACGACATCCAGGTCAATTCCAAGCATTCTCATTACACTTGCAGCATATGTGTTTGCTATGGCAACCCTTTCAGGCTCATCTTCGAAATAATGTATTTTCCCGTTTGAGTCATTAACTGAGAATGACCCTTGCTCTTCGTCAAAGGTCATTCTGTCCGATATATGCCAAGCACCGATCGCACATACGATAATCAGCCCCGTCTGAAAGAAAGCCAGCCATGTTCTTTCACTCATGTTAACAACCCTTGATAATCGATTTACTACTCATTTGAATACGATTTTTTTGATGAGATTGAGACTACGATTAAGACCAAAATTACCAGCATTACAGAGATCATTGCTACGACCGATGACAAGGGAACGCTAGTCCGAGACTCTTCTACAATTACGAATATCGAGTCAGAATATTCTGAACTCACTCCATTAACTTCCGAATAGGCTTTGACTCTAAGGCGATACTGCCCAGGTTCGAGGTCCAACAGTGTACTTGCTTGACTACCATTGTATATTTCGTACGCCAATCCTTCTTTTTCCGCCGACATGGAGTACCATCCAATCTCGGCCATTGTTTCATAATTAATTAAAAAATCACAATCTTCTGTTGCGCTGCAAGTATCTTCAAAGGCGCCTCCATCAGGCCTATTCAGCAAGACCCATGATACCGATACTGAGTCAGCCTCATTTTCTGAAATGTAAATTGGAGACTCTTCCAACCCAGTAAAAACAGGAGCATTGAGGACGAAGAATACCTCTACATCGAGGAAGTCACTGGATAGCGTTTCTCCAGAAGACAAGGTGGCAATGATTTGGTAAGAATATCCCCCATTCCCTCGTCCTTTCAATTGAGAGCTAGTGGCACTCCCGGAGTATACGATCTCACCATTTTCGAACAACTCATAGTTGGTAGCACCTTGAAATTCCGTCCATTCAATGAAATATTCGTCATCATTGAACAGTTTACCTTCTTCAGTCACGAATCTCGGTGTTGCGGGGATATCGTAAGAGCTGAGATCATAAATCACGCTATCAGAGTGAGATCCGGGCAATCTGTCAATTATTCTAACATAATTTCTTACAGTTGAATTGTACCATAATTCCCATGAAGCGATGCCATCCTCTACATCGATTATGGATATGTATGTAGTATTAAAGATGCCAGCTGCCGTCATTATCTCGACATCTTTCTCGATGATTACTGCGTTCATTGTATTGTCATGTACGTCCGGATGCCCAGGGACTGAAATGAAATTAGTCCTGTTGAAGTGGAGGGACGTAGGCGGGTTTTTTGAAAATAGACCAGCTTCCACGCCGGAAGCGGTGAAATTCCATCCGAGGTGCCCTTCTTGGTAGTAAGAGGAAACTTCCGGCGCATCTGACCAGTATGTCTTGATATCCAAGAGGTTGTCCGAATCGACCCATCTGAATGATTTTTCGCCCATTGCATAATCTCCACTAGAAATTCTGACTAAATATGTATCACGATCTCGACCAAATGAATCTTGCACAGTCTCAGAACCTATGGCTGTAAAAGTCAGATTTTGATGATCTTCTGGTGTCGATAGTACGTAGTAACTCCAACTCATTCCTGGCTCCCATAGACTAGACGAGAATTGTGAGGGGAGTACGATTATCTGCAATTCCTCCGGATTCAGGTAGGACCCATTCGAGTTAACGGACTCGATTTTGAATATGCGGGACCCCAACTCTGATGGCTCGAAAATGAAACTCTCGTTGCCTCCTGTATAGATTAAATCGCCGTTTTCGTACAATCTATAGTATTCGGAGTGTGCCCCTCCTTTCCATGTTATCTCGATTGGGGAGTTTTGTACGGTGGTGATTTGCGTCGTAAAATTAGCGGGCCCTGGAAGATTCGAGTCTGATGTCGAAGTCAAATTAAACCAACCCTCGCCAAAATCAATTTCCATTGCAATCGGGTCCGTAATTTCTATGCCTCCTAGACTAGCGATGATTGTAGGGGTGGTGTCGATTTCCAAATTTTGAAGCAAAAAGAATCCATCAGAATTAGTAATTGTATCAATGCCTCCTGCGGATACTGTGGCCCCTTCTACGGGAACTCCATGAGAACTCTTGAGGTAACCGTACTTACTATTGTGGCCATTTCTGAAGGCGAAGTCATTTGGCCACGGATCAGACGAGGACCCCGAACTCATTTTGAATCGGAGGTACTGTTTCGAGTCCTCTTCACCATTAAAATGGGCACAGATAGTATAGTATTCTCCGATTTCATAAGGCCCAAAGGCCCCCACCTCACTCTGCAAATGGATGCCCTCGGACATCTCTATCATTTCCACTAGGGCTGAAGTTGCATCATCGGCTTGATTATCAGACGTACTGAAAGTAACCCAATTCTTGCCTTCATACCAGTCCAATGTAGCGTCTGAATCGAAAAACATCTTCCTGTAAACCACTGTGTGGCCATCGTTCATGAAGTAGGCTCTCACAGTATGTTCTCCAGGGGCGATTCCCTCAAACACATACTCTCCATTGTCTGACCATGAGGATTGCATGGAGCCGACCTTTATCGACGTAGAGTTCGCGGGAGTCCCGTCGGATTTGAAAACGCTCCCGGACAGGGAGACTAGCGAGATCTCATCATCTTCAGATTGAACTGCTGGAGAAATCAGTAGGACAAGCAAAATAGATGCGATCAGGGATGCTTTAAACTTCATCTGGATCCAACCTCTGCCCGCTATACAGTGGGGGTTGATTAGTTGTTATAGATAGAATGTTGTTGACGGGAGGAGCCAGGTTCAGATGATTTACCTGATTCGACTGATAGCTAGGGGTGTGGTGTGTATGCCCCTCCCGCCAACTTTCTATCCTATGATCAGACTAACTCTCCGATATCATCGCTTGTGATGCCGAATGCGTCCCATGCAGGTTGTAGGTACATGCGGACATGCGCCTCGTAATCTGCTGTTGTGTCGCCATCGTTGCTTAGGTCAAAGATATCGACGATCTGAGATGCACCGTAGTCTGCGTAGTAGCCCGGCATTCCGCTCCCAGGGAACACCGAGGCGAATCCGTTGCAGATTTCTTCGGTTGTTGCTTCAGCGTATACTGTGTGAAGGGCTGTGTTGTAGCACATGTAGTCGCCTTGGCCTTGGTACTGTGTCCAGGTGAAGGCGTCACATGCTGACGCAACGCTTGCTCCGATGTATGCCATTCCATGGGTTTTGTTGTTGTAGCATGAGTCTGTGTGGTCCGCCACATAGGCTTCGATTACTCGAAAGAATGCGTGACCTTCGGCTTGATGCTTGTCGTAGTCCCCGTTGTCCTCGTCTAGGTCCACCGTCATCTTGGATGCGTACCTGACTGATGCTTGTGAGTACACGATGACGACGTTCTTGAGAACCTCGTCTCTAGCGTCGACAAGGCCTTGCATGTCCTGGTTCTGCATGGCAGTTAGTCCAGCGTTCATTGCAGCGAGAGTAGCCACGTTAGTCGCTGCTGTGCCGTCAGCGTCGTCGGTTCCGAAGTTGCCAGCTCTCTTGTCTGCTGTAGCATATGGCCCACAGCCGTCGAAGTCTGCGCCGGAGTCGTCTGGGCCGTGGTAAAAGGCCCATCCTTCGTCCCAAGCGTGCTGAGCATCGTCTGGACCCCAGTTGCCTGCTTCAGCCTTGATGATTGCTGCGTTGAGCTCGTGGATTGCGTATGCGGTCATAATGCCGTTCTGGATGCCCTTCTCCACGACCTGATCCCTTACTGTGTCGGACTCGTCAGAGAAGGCTCCTGTGCCTTCGATGGCAGCGGAGACGAAGAGATCCCATGATCCATCTGCACCGTAGTATGTGTCGTAGGCGTGGTTTTTGCCTGATGCCGCAGCGAAGCCATTGAGAGTTCTGTAGGATCCGTCGGACTTCTCAGCGTACTCTCCGCTCTCGTAAATATCCTTCACGCCATCCCAGTCGTACGCTCCGGATAGATCCTTGATGTCACAGACATCTCCCATCAGCATACGATGGTTGTCGACGTTGGATGCGTATTCGTATCCACCGTCTGCATCGTCAAGATCCACGCTGCTAGATGAATCATCGCTAAGGCAACCTGCCATAGCGGATGCGATCATTAGTGTAGTCATCATTAAACTATTCAGTTTGCCATTCATTTTAGGTCAACCTAAACCAACGGACTAACAGTAGATATATCAATATTTAGGCTAACCTAAAAATTAATTCATATATCCTACTAAATATCTTTCAACTCATTTTAAATGGCTTTGATGCCAGGGAAATTACATGGCGGCTCGCAGTACAGTCGATCGCAAAGAAAAATCTCAAAAAACCGAGTCAAGACTCCCATTAATCGCCCTGACAGCGGCATGTTTGGTCATCGGCTGTAGCCTGTCCTATGTTCTGTTCTGGGAGGAATTATCCTCACAAATGGAGACGGATGATTGGACGGAGGTCCAAGGAACAATAATCTCTAGCGGGATAGGGTCAGATTATTCGTGTACCGAAGAAGGAGGGTGCTCAACCACATATCAGCCATTTGTACAATACCGATACGATGTCGGTGGAGAATCCTACGAGGGATCAAGAATCACATATACGTGGGCAAATACCCACATCGGATTCCGCTCTCTGGCTGAGAGCGTGATAGATGATTTCCAGGAGGATGACGAAATCGCGGTTTATGTGGATCCCGACGATTACAGTGAATCTGTGTTAATACAGGGGTTCGAACTCAAGAGCTTGTCTTTTCCCCTTGCGGTCCTCGTACCTTTAGCATTGGCAATACAGCCGATTGAGATTACCTACATGGTTAGATTCGCTAGACGCCGCGTCGCCGCCGATACATCAGACTCTCTTGGCGATGGCAACTGGGTCGGGCCAGACGGGACAGAGAGTGGCCCTAGTGTCCCCGAGGATTGGTACATGAGATATGACGGACCAGCACCCATCGTAGAATCGATCGCTGGCGAGAACTATGCTGTAGATAGGGGCAATGGCGCCGTTCCGATCGACTTCTACATCGAAAAATGGGGAGTCCCCGAAGGCTTCGGTAAAACTAGCAATGAGAAAGATGCCATACGCAGATCACGTAAATAGCCGATTCCGATGGTGAGGGTAATGAATAGTATGGTCAAGCGTATAGCATGCCCCACCCCGAGGATCCGCTGACGATTCGCAATGACATGCAACTACTCATGTTCATGAGGTTGTGGACCTCGCAGGGAAGCCTGGCACTCAGGGCCGCTTCCAGCTTAGTCAGTCGGAGCGAGGGCCGTACTATCGAGATTCCAGAGAAGCAAGGCCGGGACATCAAGGCCGAGATCATTCAAATGCACAAGCACCTATCCTCTCTTTTGGATCGAATCGTTTGAACACGGGCGATATCGAAGTTCTAAATCCGAATCATAAGAGACGATCTCGAGGCCACAATCGTGAGATAATGAAAAATTGGAAAAAGAAAAATTATATTATATTATTCAATAAAACAAAAATTAACAATAAAATTATTCAATATGACAATTTTTCTAGAAAAACATATTAAAATAAACCATAATAAGCCAAATTCATTTCCGCTATGCTCATGGCAAGCAAGTCTAAACTGGAATACATTTGGCTAGATGGGTACGAACCGACACAGAATATGAGAAGCAAGACACTAGTCAAAGAAAATTTTTCTGGCAAAGTGGAGGACTGCCCGATGTGGTCCTTTGACGGCTCTTCCACGAAACAAGCCGAGGGAGGGGACTCTGATTGCTTGCTAAAGCCCGTAGCTATCTTTCCTGATCCTCAGAGAATAAACGGTTTTCTCGTCATGTGTGAGGTTATGAATGCAGATGGAACCCCCCATCAGAGTAATGGAAGGGCAACAATCGAAGAGGATGATGACGATTTTTGGTTCGGATACGAACAAGAGTACTTCATCATGGATGTTGAAACACAACTCCCATTGGGATTCCCAGTTGGGGGGTACCCTGGTCCCCAGGGGCTTTACTACTGTTCAGTAGGAGGCAAGAATACGCATGGAAGAGAGCTTGTCGAAGAACATGCTGATTTATGCCTAGAAGCAGGAATTAACTTCGAAGGCATCAATCAAGAAGTCGCGTGTGGCCAATGGGAATTCCAGATTTTCGCCAAGGGCGCTAAACAGGCAGGTGACGAATTGTGGGTCGCACGATATCTCCTTGACAGGCTGACGGAGAAATATGGTCACTACATCGAATACCACCCCAAGCCAATCAAAGGCGATTGGAATGGTTCTGGGATGCATGTCAATTTCAGTGATGGAAGAATGAGGGATGAAGGGGGGGAAGCCCTATTCACCAAAATTTGTGAAGAGTTTGGAAGAAATATCGAAGCGCACATGTCTGTCTACGGAGCTCACAATGAACAGAGGTTGACTGGTCTACACGAGACTCAGTCGATAGATCAGTTTTCTTACGGAGTTTCCGATCGGGGCGCATCCATCAGAATCCCAATTGGCACAATAGAGGACGGTTGGAAAGGGCGTTTAGAAGATCGAAGGCCAGCTTCCAACGGCGACCCCTACAAGATCGGCGCAGTAGTGATTAGCACCACTAAGTCGTCTTATTGACGGTGCAGATGTGATGGATGCTGCTCCTTGTGACCTCAATCTCAGGTTTGATGCCGACTTAACAGCCCATCAAACGTGCTACTTCGTCAGCACATCCCCATGAGAGGGTAACGCCAGCGCCCCCATGGCCGTAATTGTGAACGACCACCTTGTCTCCGACATGCTCCTTTTCCAATCGAACTTCTGTTCTCGAAGGTCTGAGCCCGACCGCCCTGCCGACGATATTAGCTCTGTCCAGTTCGGGCCATAGCGACTCACATTTTTTGAGGATATCTTCCTCGTCCTCCTCACGTATCTCCATTGTCCAATCGCCTTTCTGGGCGGTTCCGCCCAGGACCGTTACATCCCTCCTTGGAATTGTATAAATCAATGATTCAGGCCGTTGGTCATACCTCCCAAAACCAGGATCCTGTTTGATATACACCACTTGCCCTCTTACTGGAACCACTCCCTCGTCATGGCAAATCTCTCTTGCGCCTAAGCCGCTACAATTGACGATTAGATCAGATTCCAATTCGTCGAAATCCGATATCTTACGAGTTTCAATGGACCCCCCAAGTAATTCGAATTTCGATTTCAGCCAAGGCATGTAGTGTGACATCTCGATTACTGGGGCTTCGATTTCCCACCCGAATGAATATCCCTCTATGATCTCACTCTTCTCTAGAATCCTGAAATGATTGATAGATTCGCTCCAACCAGGAGGTCTACAGGGCCGCTTCAGATACTCTCGCCCTGCTCTCATCGTAATGAATTCAAGTCCCTCTTCTTCCATCAATCGAACAAATTCCACAAAGCTCTCAGAAGACCATCTATTCGTCTTGATTAGCGGCTCAACCAGAAACGGATACCACCATGCTGCAGCCGTATCTGATACAGTTTCTGGACTCAGCCTTTCGGCTACAAGGCGAACTTCCAGGCCCATTTCAAGAAGTCTGATTCCAGTGCTGAGGCCTGATACCCCTCCACCTAATACCGTACAAGACATGCTCTGACCATCGCCCCCTGCTGTCGATTAGGCAAGGCTCTTTCTATCGCCCAACCTTCGGCAGAACTAGCGTCACATGCCCAAAGTCAAGAAGCCGAAGAAGGGATGGTTCATCCCTAAAAGGAGAAAAATTAGGAGAGGCCCTGCAGTGAAGCCCTCTGAGCGAGGGTTACCCCCTTGCCCTTCGTGTGGCGAATGGTCGATGCAGAAGGATGAAACCAGGAATGAAATCTATTGTGGAATCTGCGGAACTATCTCGTGAGTCCGTCAATACCAAGTCAAAAGCCCTCTGTGGAAAGGTCGTCGCTGTGATGATGAACTAAGCCGGGCCGCAAGGGTACTGAGTGATGGGCGCTCTGAGCGACCGGGTGATAATATGAGGTGGACGGGTCCAGATGGAAGGGTGCACAAGCCGGCACCTTCGGCCCAACTAACCCCTCCTAGGCGTGATCTGATAATCCCTTCTCAGACAGCACCATGGAGGACATATGGTCGTATGATGGCGACAGTTTTGCCAGCCTTTTTGTTGCTTTATGCAGCATTGATGCTAACGATAGGTGTCCTGGAATGGAATCCCCTGCTAATCATAGGCGGTGGTTTGTTTGCGATCCCCCTCGTACTTTTCATCCTCAGACTGACCAGGCCCTCTGTGATACAGATTTGGAATGCCATACCTGACTCCAATGGCGCGACACTCCACAATCGTAGTGATTCGGCCTCAATCACTACGATGCACCCCACAAGGATGGAACGACACCTCTTACTCGACGGTACCCCCTTGGAGTTCCCCCCCTCTTGGAGCCCATGGGCCCTATTTCTTGGATGCGTATTCGTAAGCATCTTGATCTCAATAGCAACGACGTCATCAGGAATATCGAACGGTGCAATAGTCATTTTCATCTTACTCGCTGTACCTCTGTGGCTACTTGGATTTTCGATTCCAGTTCTCGCATGGTGGTCCGTTGCAAGTCGAAGATTACGTCTACCAATAAGGCGGGTGCAGGCCGAAGGTTGGTTGGTTGCAGGAATGCTCAGCGCCTTTCCAGCATTTCTGGCCAACTCTCTACTAACTCCTGGGATGATCCCCTCATCGTGGAACTCCATCCAGACGGACCTGGCACTCATAGCAGTCGGTGCCCCTATTATCGAAGAAACCTGCAAGGCACTGGCGATTCTCCTGTTCATACCGACACTACGTGGGCCAAGATCCGGTTTTATGGTGGGTTTCAGCGTAGGGTTAGGATTCGCTCTGATTGAGAATGTTCAGTATGTCGCCGGCTCTCTTTTCGGCGGCCCTGCCAATTTAGCAGCCACAACTCTGATCAGAGGCGTAGGGTCGATACCTGCCCATGCACTCTGGACTGCATTAGTCGGCTCTTCGATCGGAGGTTTTGTCGGCTCAAGAGCACTCAATATGAAACTCTCGTTCGCTATTACAAGGACACAAATCGGAGTCATAGATACAGTCGAGAAAATGGGCGTTGATGTGGATGGCGACGGGCTGATAGAAGGATTCACAGAGACATCAGCATACTTGGAATCGGCTCTTTCCGACGGCATCTGGTCTACACGATATTCGACATATCCTGCGGATGAGTTGCAGGCCATGCCCGATGAATCGGTCAACACCTCAATTTCACGCCCCATTTCACTCGCTTTTTGTCTTGCAGTATTCGGACATGCTCTGTGGAATGGGCTATCTGTGGGATCTTATGCTGCCGCAGAAAAAGCCGGATTTAGCGAGGAAGCATCGCTTCTTATGACTGTGACAGTCGTCCTTTGTATGGTCATATCAGTCATATTGTTCACTTTGAGGGAGTCGAGGAACCACTCTCCGGCCTAGGAAGTGCCCGTTAAGCACTTTTACTGTCGAATCCTTCTTCATCAATCAGTCCACGCGCTGACCGATGGAGATTACGGATCAGACCATCCTCCTCGCACTAATCTTCGGACTACTCGGGGTCTGCGTAGTGACGAGGGCACTAGATGTCGGAGGCCTTGCAGCAGCCACTATCATAGGTTGTATAATTGGTTTCATGGGGCACTGGACATGGCTAGCACTCCTAATCTTCTTCCTGCTATCTGCATCAATCGCAACCCGTTGGAAATATGCTGAGAAGAATTCCATGGGCTTCGCTGAAGCGAACGAAGGATCGAGAGGATGGAGAAATGTACTAGCCAATGGCGGTGCCCCTGCGATTGCCGTACTAATCCATGAGATTAATGGCGCATCAGGTTGGGGGGCATTGGCAATCTCTTCTAGTGTAGCTGTGGCGCTGTCCGATACTTTAGCATCAGAAATAGGAGTTATGGACAGCCGTACAAGAAGCATAATCACTCTCAAATCTGTCCCTACAGGATCCAATGGCGGAATGTCGCCTCTTGGCATGTTTGGGTCCGTGATGGGTGCAAGCATGGTTGCCGTGGCCGCTATCGGGCTAATGGCAGAACATCTGCCAGCAGACCTATTCGAAACGACTGCGATAATCGCAACAATAGGTTGGATTGGATGTCAGTTAGACTCCGTCCTCGGGGAACTTATGGAGAATCGCGGGTTACTAGGTAAACATTCAGTAAATTTCCTCGCAACCTCTTTCGGCGCCTTAGCCGGATGGGCGGCCTACGTCACAATATTCTGATGCTTATGGACAGAGCATTCAACTGCACCTCGCCCAGCCAGACAAGTATGGGGGGCAGAGCCGTCTTGTGCCTTGGTGCAACTGCCCTGCTGCTGATTCTTTCTTCCGGGCACGTGGTGGCTCAAAGTTCAGATGGCCCTGGCATCGAATGGGTCTTGCCGCAAGAACATCGGCTATTTCTCAACGGCGTACCCGGCGATGCGACAATCGACAGGGAATGGCCGATGGTAACGGGCCTACCCGAGGGCGACATCGAGTTCGACAAGACGTCATCGATACTCCCTACCGCGCTTTTCGACATTTATTCTGAACCTTTAGAGGGCCCGGTTGGGTTGAGTGGGAATATCACTGTGGAGCTCTTTGCATCCTTGTCAACCCAGTCAGATGCCTGCCGCCTATCCAATATCCTCCCTGGTTCACCCCTTGGCTCAACAACTACTTTCTACGTCTCTCTTGTGATGGGCTCATACGTCATTCTAGACCAAGCCCCTACCCAGACTCTGGTAATGGATGAGTCATTTGTAGCGCCGCATCTGTTCACCGTAAGTGCACAAGATGTCAATGTAAGCCTAGGCCCAGGAGATACAATAGGGCTGCAAGTGTCCGTACAACATGAGTGCGCTCAGACTGGACACGTTTACTGGGGTACCTTTGATGCCCATTCGGGAATAGTAATCGAGGGCGACGTGCTCAACCCTTCAATATCCAAGACAGTAGATTTGAATCGAATTGTGAGAATTGAATTTGACCCATCATCCCCATGGGGGCAATCCGACTATGCCACTCAAACAGTTGACATCGTGGGGCCGTATGTAGAGTGGTCTGAAATGGCCCACTCATTCTATGACGAAGATTTGCGAGTGGATCACTTCGAAGATCCCCATGGGTCATCCGTTGGGGAGTCAAATGCATCCCTCAGAACATGGAGTCTCTCCGATCCTCTGAACCCAGGGAGGTACATGATCGACGTTTGCATCCAACTTTCAGACAGGCCATATGCAGAGCAATGCGAAGCATATGCCGTACTCAGGTTCCAAGTGCTCCCAGACGAAGACCCCCTCATGAACTCGTCAATTGCAGCAGTGCTTATTCCACTGATTATGTTTGGCGGTGTTATCGCTGGGATACGACATGCGGTACTTCCATCGCCTGTTTATGGAACACTCTTGATTTTAGTAATCGCCACCGCCGCTCCTGCGTATTCTCTGGGCCATATCGATCACAACCCTGTCAGAAGTGAAAGTCACCCTCCATCATTCACGCTTCTCTCACATTCGGGGGGCTCACAATCCATTGATTCGCTTCTCGAAGGTCACGATGCTTTGGTGGTGGGGGTTTTCGCCCCGGGGTCTCCCAATGCAGCAACACAATATTCAGACTTCTCTCTGGCGATGAATCTGGCCGAGAAAGATGTCGCATTCGTGCAGATAGCAACCTCCCCCGATCTCCTAGCTATCGATGTGGACGAACACGCCGCTTACATCAACGAATCATGGCCCATACTTCTCGATACAGCTTCTCAGGATGCTGGAAGAAGTCTTCCTAGCGGACCCTCAGATGCAGTCATCATCTTGGATGCGAATGGTTTTGTGAGCCATTGGAGTCCAAGGTCGATGTCAAGCACGGAGATACTCGACTCTATATCTGATTCCGACAACGACGCGATAAGCAATGCATTTGCTTTCGCTATACTGCCGTTTTCACTAATCTTCCTGCCGCTCTTGGTGCTGGCACTGCCGCGGAGTTCGAGTATCCGAGATCCTGTCGAGGGCGAATTCCCCGGGACTGGAGCATTGTTATCTGTATCATTCGCATCCCTAGGTTTCGCCCTCTGGTTCGCACCGTTGTGCCTGCTCATAGCCATATTCGGTCAGAAAATATGGCTTCCGGTATCAATCGGCATGGGATTATCTGCTATGATAATGGGGCACCGCATCCTATCAAACGGAGTGTTGGGGCCGATAGATAGAGCTTCAAGAGCCATATTTTTCAGGTTGCCGCCATCTTCCAAATCATGGACGAGTCCAGAGGAAGCATCTGATGATATCCACATGGGAGTTTGGGTTGCTCTTCTAGCCACAATCTCAGAACCTACTCTCGTTGCTCAGGGCGTTCTCTCCGTGGCAAATATTACGATAATAGGGCCACTTCTGTCCATCATTACGCTAGCCGCCTTTTGTATTATGGGCGGTTGCATTGTTGTAGCATGCAGGCTCATCGTTGCGATGACCGGCAGGTTGGCGCGAATCATCGGTCCGATGTCGACGAGGATAAGAATTCGAACTTGGGGGTCAGGAATCATTGTAATCGGGCTCTGGTGGACCGTTCGAGATGTTCTTCTAATACTCTCAACATCGATGTGACTTGACCGAGACGATGATAAGCGTCTAACTTCAGGGCTCAACACCCAATGGGGGTATAGTATAACCTGGTAGTATCGTGGGCTCCAGTTGCACGGGGATGACGACGCGTAGGTTTCCTGATGGATATGATGACCAACTGGAGCACCGACCCGTCGCGACCCGAGAGTGCGCATCGCCCAGGTGCGTGCTGAGCGGAAGAAACCCGCTGGTCTGGGTTCAAATCCCAGTGCCCCCACCAAATTACGCCATTAATGTAAATTCTATTTCCATGCGGATGTTCATATCCCTAGGGCCTCCACGCACGCCTCATGGCTGGTTTCTCCGACAGGGCACGTGCCATCAAACCCACTGGAATCCGGAGGATGTTTGATATGGCTGGAGACGATGCGATTCAGTTTGGCTTGGGTGAACCGGATTTCCAACCCCCCTCCGTAGCCATCGATGAATTTTACAATGCCATGTTGAATGGCCATAACAAGTATACCTCGACGGGAGGCCTCCCGGAGTTGAGAAGAAGGATCGCTGAATCTTGGAAGCACCTGGAACCCGGACTCGATGAGTCAAGTGTCTGCATGACGATGAGTGGCACAAATGCACTTCTGGATATATTCCTGGCAATTGTAAATCCCGATGACGAGGTCCTCATACCTGAGCCATATTTCCCTCTCTATCCTCCCGATGTCGCCATATGCGGCGGGCGTGCAATTACCTATCCATGTAGATTCGAGAATGCGTTCGTGCCAGATGTGGGAGACCTCGAGGCGTTGATCACAGATAGGACGGTCGCCATTCTTTACAACTTCCCAAGCAACCCCACGGGAGCAACCGTCAATACAGATCAGCGAGACAAGCTTGTTGCCTTTGCAGCAAAACATGATTTGTGGATAGTGACTGATGAAGTGTATGACAAGATAGTCTATGGCGGCGAGCATGTCTCCTTCTTGGGCGCTGGCTACGACCGAGTCATAATGCTGAATTCATTCTCGAAGACTTTCGCTATGACTGGTTGGAGGATTGGTTATGTCCTGTCGCCCAATTCCGAGGCGATGCAGCAGGTTACAAAGATGCAGTATTATGTCACTGCGTGTTCAAATGATGCCATGCAGTATGCAGTTCTTGCTGCCATGGAGCAGGCCTCAGATTATCCTGGCAAAATGAGGGATGAATTTCAAACCAGAAGAGATCTCATATGTTCTCGTTTGAATGAGATGGAAGGAGTCTCTTGCCATGTCCCCGACGGGGCTTTCTATGTCTTTCCAAAGATAGATGTCGAGGGCATGACAAGTGAAGAATTGGCCATTGAGATGCTCTCTGAAGGAGTTCTTTGTAGTCCGGGTTCTGCATTCGGTGAAGCAGGCGAAGGCCATTTGAGATTTGCATACACGATCTCGAAACCAGATATTGATCGAGGCATGGATAGGGTTGCTAAGGTCATTGAGCGGATATCCGGGAAACGCGATTAAGCCTATTGTCACCGTTTCCCATCTGTGAGGGCTTCGTCTCTCATATTTCCTACAAGCTTACTCGGGTCCATCCAGTCTGGCACTTCATACCCGCCAGCCAGAACTGAGATTGTTGTAAATGTGGCAATCGGAAGAACACCCATTGCAACGATTAGGTCGATCAGTGAAGTACTCTCCGAGGATTGCTCTACTGGCAATATTTCTTCGAGTATCAGTATGTCGAATTCAATCGTCTGGGCACTGAGGTCGATACTCATCAGAGACAGAAGGGAGACAAGTACAGTTCTGGCGATAAACCAGTACACTATTACCGGGAGAACCCAAGACATTTGAGCAGTCCTTCCAAGGAATCGTCGAGCAAGGGTGGCAGGCACCACTAATCTGTGAGAATAAGTAGCCTGCAACCTCATCCCAATCCATAATGAAACGAGGTATACCACGCTAACCAGCTCAAGGGTGGTCCCACTTCTGATGATCCCCTCCGGAAGATATTCTATTGCAAGAATAGGGAGGCCGATCAGCGCAGCCTGTATGGGGATGGCAAGCATCTGTAGCCCGCCATGTATGAATATTAATTCGAAACGATCACGTTGCCTCGATGTAAGCGTCGCTAATCTTCCATACGGGCTTCTGGACAGATCTGTAGATGCCCTGTCTACCCATCTGGGGTCCCTACTTCGCCCCCTTATGCCGAAGAATGCAAACCAGCCGCCTCTGAGAGCAATCGCCGCTGGCATCCAACCACTCATCAATACTGCAAGAACCAGAGACATCATGCCGTAGAAAACGCCTGTGGAGCATATCCATGGTATCAGATCCCACCTGAATAGGAGGAATGGGCTACCGTCGCTCCAACCAGTCTCGACAAACCTCGTCAATCCGAAAATTACTATCGGTACGAAAGATACTTGTCCGAGTACCACCAACATCAGAAAGGCCCTATGTCGGCTATTCCTCGTCAGCATCACCCCGGCCCCGAGAAGCAAGACGCATAAGTCCTTCATCCAAGCAGCCGCTCAGGCCCCTTCTTGTTGCATACTACATCCGTTGCCGTGAACGGCTCATCAGGTGAGAACCTCTATGTGTGCTGTTAATGGCCGTCGCAGACATGGCTGGTCGCGTCGCAGCGTTATCTATGCTATTCGCACTCATCATAGCATCTGCTTGCCCACTTGCCGTGCACTCTCTCGGCGACAGCGATAATCAATCAGAAGGGCCACGAGCTGCAATCACTGATTTCGAAGTCTCCTCAATCGAATTTACTAGTACAGGAAAACAACTCCCCACATGGGAACAGCCAGACGGCTCGTTTTCAGAGTACATCGTGAGGCATCAATCTCTGACGATTGATGTCACAATTACTCAGATAGGGATAGGTGCACAGGGCCAGTATGCTGATTATTACGTCAATGTCACTCATCCAGTAGGAATCATACTTGCCGAATTCACATCAAATGCAACCTTAACAGGGGGAGAGGCACAGGAGCAATCATTCACGTACGTGCCAAACTATTCGCACAGCGTACTCTCGGAACAAGGTGAACTATCAGGAGGGCTGCTTGTCTCGGTCGAGATATTCTCGGGGGTCGGCATTGATGAAGATCCTCTGAATGATTACTTAGGGAGAGAAATACCCGTCGCAGTCATAGACGACCCTCTTGACAATGGGTGGTGTTCAGATGTAGACGGCGATGGCGTGCCCAATTGCCCAAACCCCCCTAACAACGGACTCATATGGATGACTGCAGGATACGACTCAGACGGTACGCTGTCAACAGACCCAGATGATGCAGGACATTGGAGATTGGACTACTCGGAAAACTCATCTGAAATTGGTTCGGCGCATTGGCGTGTTTCCGGCAATAGCGAGTTGGATTACGCCAGTGGCCGTATAGATAGACTCCATCTCGGCTTCAGAGCCTTGGACACTGCTTGTACAGACGTATTCTCGGATGGAACCATGCTCCACGGAATGGGCGACGGGTCCATGGACACTCAAATCAGTACCGTGCATGACACATTCATGTGCGGCGCGATAGTAAGAGGTTACCAGTTCTATTCGATGCAATTGGTAACGCACGCGAGGGGCGAGATGGGCTTAGGGGACTCAGTATCTCTGCAGGCCGTTTCCGGGCTGAACACTGAACAACTCAATCTAACAAACATGACACTCCCAACAAATGGCTCGTGGGAACAACTGATTTGGGATATGTCCGAAGTACACCCTCGCGCAGAATATAGGATGTCGTATCTTTTCGAAAGTGACGGCACGAACGCAACATCCGGCATAGAAGTTGATGGTTTCCTGATGTTCGCAATTGAGAAAATACCCCAATACACAATCTCTGTAGATTGTGCTGGCGATTACAAGGAGGGCATAGAAGCACACCCAGTCATACCGGTAGGGGATCCCGTGGAACTTCAATGTGGTATCACGAACAATGGTTACGTCGATATCACTCTGAGAATATACAGCGAGGTTACTAATTCCTCGTGGCCAGATCTAATCAGGATAGACACTCCGGGAACTAATGACAAAGATTCCTTCATCGTAACTAAGAATATCGTAGCACAGAGCACTATGCCAGCATGGTTCAATCTCTCCATCCCTCCGAGTGTATCCGTCCAATCCTTGGAATGGCACATACACATCAATGACGGTTTGACCAATGTCTCGAAACTCGATTTGGGTAAGCCAATAGTCCAATATATCGATGTCCAACCATCTTATTCCGGATTTATCGATCTCGAGTACAATCCATCTGGCGGAGACCCGCATCTACAGATGTTTCCTGGAGATTCAGGAGCAGTGCCTCTGACATTCAGCAATACAGGCAATCAGATTGGTAGCTGGAATCTAGGTGGTGTTTACCTCGATGAGCCAACATGGGACCCTTCTCAACTAATTAGGTGGACAGATGGGAACGGTGGCGATGTTGAGACAATATTCACATCCATAGGGCAGGAAGTGGATCTAATCGCTCACATCACTGTGCCGGAAGATGCGGAGCCGGGCGTGTATGATTTGAGAATCGACGTCAATGGAAAGGCCCCAAACAATTACCCTGCAGATCGTCTCTTGCAGATACAGGTTTTGAATAAGTTGGAACTTGAAATCATACCTGAGTTCAGCGAAGCTACCCTGCCTGCTGATAATGCCTCCAGAATCGTCGAGATAGTCCTAATCAATCATGGAAACTCGGAGGAAGCCTTCGACCTATTCGTCACTGCTGACCCATCAATGAAAGCACAACTTAGTACGCCCTCGACCCTGGGAATCGACCCATTCGGGGGAGATACAGCGGTCCTACTACTCCTCCCCATGCCATACGGTGTCCAGAATGAGTCATATCTGGTCCGGATAACAGCAAGAAGTCAGTCAGATCCAAGCTATGAGGCCCAAGCCAGCATGTTGGTTACGGTCCCATCGACACAACTAGTGGAGGTTGCCGATCTAGACATGTCCGAAGAGGTCTATCGCGGAGGGGACGAACCCAGAACTCTCCGTTGGGAGGTGTGGAACAGGGGTAATCAAGTCGACAGATACCGACTGTCGTTCGAGCATCTGGATGATGTGAACGTCAATAGCGGCCAAGAAGGAGATTTGACCCCTTGGATTCAACCGGGAGCATCATACAACGTCACAGCATCGTATAGTTTCGATTCCGGAACATTCGGCGAACGAGTCGTTTCGATGCATGCTTCATCAGATGTAGCAGCACAGAGAAACGTAGTGGTGACCGACTCAGGTTCGGCCATTTTCGACGTTGGATCTGTCGGATGGCTTCAGATTTTCCCAGAGCAATCACGACTAACCATTTCTGATGCAGGGTCATACGATCTATCATTCTCCATCAGGAATCTACACCCCTCCTATGAGCAATTGGTGAGGGTAGATATCGACAGACAATCGGACTTGTTCTTCAATGTCTTCGATGCAAGGGTGGAGACCAGTGATCGAGACTTTGTATTGGATACCGATGAATTGAGGGTCGTCACGGTCACAGTCGTGGTAAACGAGCAGAACCTCCGAAATTTAGAAGAAAATAATGCGGACTTCGAACTCATGCTGCTAGTCGACACAGACATAGACAAGACCAGCAGCAGTACGCCTCTTACGATGGTCAAATCAAATCCCGTCGATGTAGGTCCAGATGTCGAAGAAATAGGGTTGACTTTAGGCAACTACATTTTCATAGCAGCCGGATTAGCTGGAGCCATTGCGATTCTGCTTGCAGCATTCAGAATATTCCGTGGCGCAAGCGGTCCCATGGAGGAATACACAAACTTCGATGACCAGCAGTATGGCAATTACCTTCCATCAGATGACCAAGTAGCCAATTCCGCTCTCGGAGGCGCACAGCCGATCTTCCAGCAACCGCCATCACCGCCTCCCCTGCCCCCGGATATGGATGATTAGAATCTTTTTAGCAGTGACAGGGCTTATGACGCCCCCTCTCTTGGCTCGCATGTAAGTAAGGTGTGCCTATGACGAACGGACAGCAGCCCATATTCATCCTCAAGGAAGGAACCACGCGAACTAGCGGAAGAACTGCACAGAGCAACAACATAGCAGCTGCGAAGGCAGTTGCTGAGGCAGTGAGGTCAACTTTGGGACCAAAAGGCATGGACAAGATGCTCGTAGATAGTATGGGCGACGTAGTCATTACCAATGATGGCGCTACTATTCTTAAAGAGATGGATATCGAACATCCTGCTGCCAAGATGATCATAGAGATAGCAAAAACACAAGAGCAGCATTGTTTCGACGGGACGACCACCGCAGTCGTTCTGGCAGGCGAGCTCCTCAAGAGGTCTGAGGACTTAATTGAGCAGAATGTGCACCCAACTGTAATTTGCGAGGGTTTCCGGCTAGCAGCAGACAAGGCCATCGATTTGATTGATGACCATGCTATAGAGGTAGATGAAGAGACACTTGCTGAAGTCGCTAAGACTGCACTCACTGGGAAGAGTGCTGGAGCGGTCAAGGAATTCCTCTCAGATATATGCGTCAGGGCAGTAATTGCTGTAGCTCAGGAGGATGATGGTGGAGTAATAGTAGACCTCGATGACGTCAAGGTCGAAAAGAAACAAGGAGGATCGATCAAAGACAGCTCTCTAGTCGATGGCATAATCTTGGACAAGGAAAGAGTCCATTCGGGAATGCCGCGCTCTGTAGAGGGGGCAAAGGTAGCACTGGTCAACTCCGCTATTGAGGTCAAGAAGACCGAAGTCGATGCCAAAATACAGATCACTGATCCAAGTATGCTTTCTCAATTTTTAGAAGAGGAAGAATCCTACATCAAGGGACTCGTAGACACAATATCCTCTTCAGGTGCGAATGTCTTAATCTGTCAGAAAGGAATCGATGATTTGGCGCAGCACCACATGGCAAAAGCAGGAATCTTTGCCATCAGGAGAGCAAAGAAGAGCGATATGGAAGCCCTATCCAAGGCCACTGGCGGGAGAATCGTAACCACCTTGGACGATTTGTCGTCTGAAGATCTTGGCGATGCAGCGCGCGTGGATGAAAGAAAAATTGGAGACTCGGACATGGTATTCATTACAGGATGCGAGCAAGCGAAGGCAGTTTCAGTGCTTCTTCGCGGCGGCACAGAACATGTCGTAGATGAAATCAGGCGAGCCTTCGATGATGCCATAGGGGTAGTCTCTGTCGCTCACGAGGACGGGCAGGTCCTGACCGGCGGCGGTTCGGTAATGGCTGCAATAAGCAGGGACCTTCGCTCATACGCTGAAGGTGTCGGGGGTAGGGAGCAGATGGCTATCGAGGCATTTGCCGGCGCTCTTGAGGTCATTCCCAGAACCCTAGCAGAGAATGCGGGTCTAGACCCCGTCAATACAATCATCGCCCTCAGGAAGGCACATTCCGAGGGAAAGAATCGCCATGGAGTCAATGTTTACGACGGGGGTGTCGTAGATATGCAAGCTGGGAAGGTGTATGAACCTACAAGAGTCGTTGAGCAGGCCATTCAATCTGCAAGCGAGACTGCGGTAATGATCCTCAGAATCGACGATGTAATCTCCAGTAAAGGGGGATCTCCCGCCATGGACGGAGACTTCGACGGATTGGATATGTGAAGCACTGTAAATCCACATGTTCAATAATCGCTTATTTTTGGGAGATGACATAGGGGGCGCTAATCTTGACTATCTTCAGTGTGTACATCGAAGAAGGCTGCATAACTTGTGACGCTTGTGAAGAAGCAGCACCCGAAGTATTCGAGGTCACTGACGATACCTGTTTCATCAAATCCGATGTTAGATTAGACGGAGGCTTCGACAGGAACGATTCCAAATCAGCCTTGAAAAAAGAGGCGATTCAAACTCTTTCCGACGACATTTTCGATGCGGCAGATGGCTGTCCAGTCGATGTCATCATAGTGGTGGAGGCTCAAGCTGACAAAGAGGAAAAAGAGGTAGAGGCCCCTGTTATAGAAGTAGAAGCGGCGGTAGACGTCGGGATCGCAGAGGAACCTCTTGTTGTAGAAGGATTGGACGCCTTCCTCTCAACTGGAGACAGGACACTGAATATCTTCTTCGGTTCACAGTCAGGTAACTCTGAAGAGTTTGCTGCTAAGTTAGCAAAGAATGCAGCTCAGTATGGCATGGAGGGAGTGGTCCACGATATGGATGGCTTTGACATCAATTCGATGGCCTCGATGAAACGCGTCGCAATTGTTTGTTCCACATGGGGCGAGGGCGAGATGCCAGACAATGCCGAGGCTCTTTGGCAAGCTGCAGCTTCAGAGAGCGCACCTAGGATGGATGGAATGTCCTTCACAGTTCTAGCACTAGGCGACACTTCCTACGAACTATTCTGCCAGTCCGGTAAAGACTGGGACAAAAGATTGGAAGAGTTGGGTGCGAATAGAGTGGTGAACCGAGTCGATTGTGATGTCGATTACGAGGCTCCAGCGTCACTTTGGGCAGAAGAAGCACTCACCATGCTTTCGGCAACTGACGATTCAGGGAATCTCCACGAAGAACTCATCCATGCAATTCGCGATTTAGTGAGTGGCGGTGTTTCCGCTGTGGATGGAGAGGATGGATTCACACTCCCCGATCTCTCCACAGAGGAAGTAGAGGTCCAACTCAGTGTTTTCAGGTATGATCCACATGAGAGAACAAGTGGAACTGACACGTGGCTTTGCTCTCTAAATGGGCAAACCACCCTTCTGGACGTTCTTCGATCAATCCAAAGAACTCATGACGGAAGTCTGTGCTTTACGGACGGCTCCCCCCATGATCCTTGTACGGCATTACTGGTCAATGGCCGCGTTACATTGCCAGGATCTACAAGGATAGATCGTCTTTCCAATGGGAGGCCAGGTCCGGTGATGTTGACCATAGAGCCACTTCCTGGATATGATGTACTGAGAGACTTGTGCGTTGATTTCGACGGATTACTAAAGAAGCGAGAAACCGCTTCGCTCTGGCACGTTTCGAGAACTAGGGAGGCAGTAAAGTCGGAGCAAGGGATAGCCATCGGGTTGATGGAGCCCTTCAAGGCAGCTGAATTGCACTCAATGGCCAATCATCCCGGCCCTCAAGTCATACACTCATGTTCCGATGCTGTAGCTTACGCCGATTCGTATCTCGGCCCCTCGGTGTGCCTAGATTTGTGGGTTAGAAGATGCGATCCACGTACATCTGATAAGAGGATAAGTGCGATTGATGCCATCTTAGCAGGCGCGGATACAATTTTGGCTGAGACGGACATGGCGCCATTCGGAAGGCAACCTCTAGCCGGCCGCGATATACAAGCAGCCCTGTCGAGCGCGAGGACACGTGCTTTGGAGGTCAATGGTTTCAATGGGCGTCATGGAAAACACGTCTGGTGGTATGCATGGACTTTGAAGAGCAGCGGTAAAGTAAACGACACGGTACTCTATCGCCAAGTACTCGGCCCACTCGGGCTTCTCTCTAACCTCTCATCCGGCGTCACTGCGAGAATGGTCACCGGATTCACAAGAACCGGTGGAAAGATGGTAAACGATATCCTGGCATTGGTCGCACCTCCCGCAGGATTAGGGAAGATGCCGAGGCAATTCAACAAGAGAGTCGACAAGCACCACGAGGTCGTATCAATTTTCAATAGCCTAGATCGAAGATTCTGAGGTCACCGAATATGCCAATCCAATTTGCATATCATCCTGGGAATGTGGCTCACAGCAGTGCTCCTGAAGTTGATGAGACTATGCGCGCAGCTTGCCGATCTCTCGGCATCGGACTCGTCGATTTACCTGGTGCAACCAGTTGTGGGGCAGGGATACTCGGACAGGTAAATCGCCCCCTCCAGGCAACTCTGAATGCCCGGACAATGTCGATGGCAGAAGACCTGGGGCTGGATATAATCACCCCCTGTGCTACTACTGCTGCAACGCTCTATGAAGATCTGAATATGTTAAAATCTGATTTGAACATGATGAGCACTGTTAACACCACTCTTGAAAAGACAACAGGGAGAACGCTAGAGGGTACTGTTCGGATACGACACCTGCTCCAAGTTCTCGTTGAAGATATTGGATTGGAGACATTCTCAAAGAAAGTCAAGAATCCGATCCGCTCTAAATTGGCCCCGTACTACGGGCCAAATCTTCAGCAGGATGGACTGATAGGCGGAGATGATGTTTTTGACCCATGGTATCTAGAATCAATCATAGAATCTTCCGGAGGCATTCCCGTAAGGTATCCCTCTCGAACCTCGTCAGCAGGTACTCCCGGATTGTTCTCAGAAGAGCAGACTGTGTTACGCCAATCAGCCACAATACTTTCAGAGGCCAAGGCCGGTGGCGCTAAGATGCTTATCAGCGCCTGCACCCTATCCCACGGAGTTCTCGATATCTACCAGGGCAAGGCCTCTAGATCAACAGGATTGAATACAAATTTGCCTGTAGTGCATCTTTCCGAGTACGTTGCATTCGTCACCGGAAATTTCCCAAAAAGACTTGCGATGCTGAAAACCAGACTCGCCGTAATCGGCGATTGAATCTGTATCAAGATCATGATCTCTTGAAGTCTTCAAGGCCGAATTGCCCCCTAGGTCGAAATGATGAAGGATCCGATAAAGACGGACCCTCTTCTTCTATGTCACCAATAACTGTGGAAGGCCCCCTCTCTTCTGATAGATTCGCAGCATGCCTGCTTCTTTCTTCCGAAATGAAGAGCTCAGCATTCATGAGATCAACACCCAGTTCCACGGTGAAAGAATCGAGTAGGCTGTAATCTATGGGGCCACTAGTAAGCCCCCTTCTGACTGAGTGAATAGACCTCTTCATGGCCAGTTCCCGACGCAGTGAGGCCGAAACCGCGCCCTCATCCCTCGTCCCCTCCGCTATTAGGACGACAACGTCACCCTGTTTCCTTCTTCCAGTTCGCCCTCTTCTCTGAATAGTCCGGGTTTCACTTCCGACCGGTTCGTAGAAGATTACAAGATCTGCAGATGGTATGTCTAGCCCCTCCTCACCCACGGAAGTAGCGACTAGTATGTTGTAACGCCCTTCTCTGAATGAATTGATGGTCTCGATTTGCTCTCCTGAACTTAGTCCACTTCCCCCTCTATTCGCCTGTCCGACGAATCTTACGGGATTCGCCCCGCTCATGTCGGAAAGGGCCTGATGTATTGCTGTGACCGTATCTCGATATGTAGCGAATATGATTATCTTTCCACTCCTGTTTCTACGTAGGCGTTCAGCCACGAGTCTTCTGACAGAGCCTATCTTGGAGTGGACTTCCCGCATATCATCAAGCTTTTCGATTAATGACCTAATCCTTCGATCTTTGAGCAAATCCCTACTGGACTTCTTCTTTGAATCCGAGTCCATGGATTTTCTTCTTAGGAACTCTCGTGCAGCAGCAACCCCCTGGGCTAGAAGATGATTAATCAGATGATTCAGAGTCATGGCCAGAGCGATCCGAGAAACAGAAGCATATCCTGTCCCATCACCTCTTCTTATTGCAGTTTGAGCACGTTCCATGGCACTTGACAGGCCAGCATAGCCAATTGCCCCATCATGCACATACCTCCCCAGTCGCCGCTCCACGTCCACTATGCTTCGCTGCCATCCACGTATCGGGGCGGCCAATTCAAGCAATTCGTTAGGAACGTCAACGCGAATTTCAACAATATCCAAGTCAGAGAGATATTCCTTCATCATCGGATCGTCAGACGATCTCAGATGTATCCTATCTATCGAAAGCCTATTGCATATTGAGCGAATATGCTCTCTAGAAAATCCGGGGCTAGCAGTCATTGCAAGAATTCTCTCCCCGCCATTCTCCATGTGAAGGTCTGCAGATAGCGCCATCGCATGATTGCCAACAGCATGGTGAGCCTCATCGATAATCAAGAGGCTAACGTCCGAGGGCAAAATCAATCCGGACAAAACATCATTTCTGTAAATCTGGGGGGTAGTCACTACTATTCTGGAGGCCTTCCATAGCTGTTCTCTCTTTCTAGGAGGCGTGGAACCCGTTATGGAAATCGATTCAAAATCAGAAACCAACCATTCTGAGACAGTCCTTTGATGTTGATCGACTAATCCTACTGTGGGTGCTATAATCACTATAGCACCTTTGTCCCTATGGAGAGTTTCAGCCATCGCCATGACTGCAACTGCCGTCTTTCCGCCTGCAGTCGGATATACCAAAAGAGTCGATGACTGCAAGGATTCAGCAACTCCTTCTAGCTGATACGCGCGGGCTTCAAGAAACCCTTTTCTCAAATTCGGATGAGCCACTCTGGGACACATATTCGTAAGTCCTTTGAATCCACGGTTCTAAAGCATTCCAATCGAGTGATGTCTAGCCTGATTGATATCGGTGCCGTCCGATTCTTTCATAAATGGAAGGCAGGTCGCAAGCCCGCTCGTAACGAGGAGTACCAGACACCACGGGGCTCTGTGAACGCATCCCAAGGCCGTCGAACCCCACTCGGGGTCGTATGCCGGTGTCACGGTCCTCTCCGTTTGTTACGGGTCCGGTGTAGGCCGTTTAGGCGGTTCTGCGGCGGTTATGAAAAAAAAGGAGACCTGAATATGGCCGACAAGCACCGACCACGACGTGGCAGCATGGGCTTTAGCCCGCGCAAGCGAGCCAATCGTCCATATGGAACCATTACGGCATGGCCCGATGTTTCTGCAGACAGTATCCGCGTCCAAGGTTTTGCTGGTTGGAAAGCCGGTATGACGCACGTTCTAGTTCAGAATACGAATCCAACATCAACCAGCGCCGGCCAAGAAGTAAGAAGAGCGGTCACTGTAGTCGAAACCCCTCCGATGAAGGTCCTCGGCGTACGCGGATACGTGATGGATCCATACGGCCTGCGAACTGCTGGAGAGGTTTGGTGCGAACCAGATGACCTTCCAAACGGAATCACCCCAAGACTGGCCAATGCGACTCGAGGGGAGAGAGATGCTTCCGAGGGCCGGAAGCCAGCCAAGCGAGCTGGCAGAATACCAAAGAGAACTGCTGGATTCAATCAGGCAGCCTATGACGCACTCCTTGCGAGCGAACTCATCGAAGTTCGAATAATCGCTGCAACTCAGCCACAGCTGGTCAGCGGCACTTCGAGTAAGACGGCCGAGATTATGGAGCTCAATCTTACTGGGGGAACAACCTCCGAGAAATTAGATTGGGCCCGTGAAAGATTGGGGTCCGATATAACGATCGATGACGTCTGGGCGGATGGTCAGGAGATAGATGTCATAGGCATCACAAAGGGCAAGGGATTCCAAGGATCAGTCAAGCGATGGGGCGTAAAGCTACTCAGCCACAAGAACAGCAAGAGACGACGTCAGGCAGGTAATCTTGGTGACTTCGGAACGGGCTATGTGCGTTCAACAGTTCCTCAGGCTGGCCAAGTCGGGTATCACCAAAGAACAGAACTGAATAAGCGTCTGTTGAGGATATCCGACCCCGAGAATAATGAGATAACCCCTGCAGGAGGCTTCCTAAATTACGGGGAGGTCCGAAACTCGTATGTCCTCGTCCAGGGGAGTCTACCTGGCCCAGCAAAGCGTCTTCTTCGTCTCCGAGATCCCATCCGTCCGAGGAAAAATACCCATCCTGTGAGTCTGGCCTATGTGAGTACGGCATCGAAGCAGGGAGTGTGATTGAATGAAGGCAACCACATATTCTCTAAATAATGAAATCTCACAGATAGAGGTCGATGCAGGTCTTCTTTCAGAGACATATGAAGTTTCAACAGAGAACGGATCGAAAGTCGAACTACCCGAATCATTCTCATCTGATATCCGTGAAGACATGGTGAAGGATGCAGTCCACTCATCAAGAGCAAATAGGCGCCAGCCCTATGGGCACAGAACACACGACGGAAAGAAGGCCCCTCAGGCTGGAATGAAGCATTCCGTTGAATGGTGGGGCAAGGGTCGAGGCGTATCCAGAATCATGAGAAAGACGGGCCAGAGAACAGCGGCTCAAAACCCCCACACGAGAGGGGGGAGAAGAGCCCACGGACCTCTTGTTGAGAAAGACTGGAGTATGAAATTCAACACTAAGCAGAAAAGAATCGCTAGAGACTCAGCTATCGCAGCAACCTGTAATGCTGAGATCGTCGCATCAAGGGGTCATCGATTCGATGAATCTCTCAGATTCCCGATAATAATTGACAAGTATACCGAAGTCAAAGATGGCCAATCTGATGCCCACGATCCCGAGTCAATCCCCCTTGCACACGCGACAAGAAAATTTGTTGCTATGATGCAAGGGCTAGGCCTGGGTGACGATCTCGACAGAGCCAAGAACGGCCGCTCAGTACGAGCTGGCAAGGGCAAGATGAGAGGTCGAAGAAGAAGGACTCCAAAATCAGTCCTTCTGGTAGTATCGCAGACTGGAGGACTCTCCAAGGCGGCTCGAAACGTACCAGGGGTCGATGTTGTCGCCGCAAGAGATCTGTGCGCAGAAGATCTTGCGCCGGGTGGAGACATCGGGCGTCTAACAGTTTGGACCAAGAAGGCAATAGAGGAGATGAGGTGAATACGATGGTCGACCCCTATGCAGTAATACAAATGCCTTGGATCACAGAGAAGACCCTTGAAGCTAGGAGAATTGCCGACGGCGACGATCGACGTCAGCAGAATAACAACAGACTTGAGTTCATAGTAAGACGCGAGTCAACAAAGCCACAGATCAAGGAAGCCGTCGAGACTCTCCTCGATGTAAAGGTCTCAAAAGTCAATACACGCATCACAAGAACAGGCAAACACGCCAGCGTCCGTCTTGCAGATGGTTACGATGCAGAAGAAGCTGCATTGAAACTAGGAGCATTCTGAGGAGGTATATTCATGGGCAAGAGGACACGTTCACAACGCAGGGGATCAAGCCCCAAGAACAGGGTCAATAGTCATCGATTCCCTGCCGCCAACTCTTTGCCAAGGGTATCTGAGCAGATGGCAGAGGTCGTCGATCTTGTACACAGCCCTGCCCACACGGCCCCGCTTGCAAAAATCCGCTTCGAAGACGGAAGTGTCGGCCACATGGGCGCACCTGATGGGATAAGCGTCGGACAGAAACTCGCCTTTTCGTCCAAGGTCAGCCTCCGGCCTGGTAACGTTACCATGCTGAACAAGATTCCCGAGGGAACTCCGGTTTGTAATGTCGAAGCACGCCCAGGTGACGGCGGGAAGTTCGCAAGATCTGGCGGAAACTCAGCCTTTGTCGATACCCGCATGGGAGATAAGGTCAGAGTGCGTTTGCCAAGTGGCCGCCTGAAAGATTTGCCATCTTCTTGCAGAGCCACGATTGGCGTACTTGCTGGCCATGGCAGGAAGGAGAAACCATTCATGAAGGCCGGTGCAGCACACAAGCGCGCCAAGGCACGAGGGAAACTATACCCGACAGTGAGTGGGGTTGCAATGAATCCAGTAGATCACCCCCATGGGGGCGGTAACCATCAGGCAGTTCACGGGCCTAACTCTGTCCCAAGAACTGCTCCACCAGGGCAGAAAGTAGGCCACATCGCGCCTAGTAGAACTGGTCGTGGAAGGGTAAGGAAGGAGTGAGGTATTGGCATGGCACGAACAAAGAAGGTATTCCGCTCACCGAAACTTGCCCGTAGGCAAGCGAGGAAGCGGAGATCCACCGTCGCCGAGCGCCGTAAGAAAGAATTCCTATGGCGAGGATACACAATGGACGAGCTGAAAGAAGTCCCTCTATATCCCCCAGAAAGTGATCCGGATGCTCTTAGCATCGTAGCATTGCTGCCAGCCAGAGCAAGGAGGTCCTACGCAAGAGGCCTTTCAGAGGAATGCGAGAAGCTATTGCAGAAATTCGACTCAACAAATGGGATGATTAAGACACATTGTAGGAGCATGTACATCGTACCATCCATGGTAGGTAGAACCGTTGGCGTGCACAACGGCAGACAATTTGTCAAGGTAGAGATTCAACCAGAGATGATTGGGCACGCAATGGGGGAATACGCCCCCACTCGAAAGTCAGTGAAGCACACAGGGCCCGGTGTGGGCGCAACAAGGTCTTCCAAGCATGTAGCGTTGAAGTGAGGTGAAAATAATGAGCAGAAACCAGGGACAACCTCAGAGCGGATACACCCAGCTGCTTGAGGGAGCTTTCCTAGCAACGGCAAGAGCAGTAAATGTCGACGTACATCACAAGCACTGTTACCACATTGCCAAGTTCTTACGCGGAAAGACCACCGTCCAGGCCATTGATTACTTGGAGCGCGTAATGCGCAAGCAGGTTGCAATCCCCTACACCCGACGTTCCAGGAAAGGCAAGGGAGGCAATACCATGGCTGGTCACAGGAAGGGCAAGATGGGACCAGGGGCCTACCCCTACAAGGCTTCGAGAGAGTTCATCCGTCTGATTAACAGCGCTATGGATAACGCTAGACAGAGGTACGATACCATCGACCCTGATGAGATGGTGATAACTCACTTGGCTGCTCATAGGGGGCAAATATCTCGTGGATTCCGTCCAAGGGCGAGGGGACGAGCAACTCCAAAGAATCACTATCAAGTAAATCTAGAAATTTTCATTGAGCACTTTGGTGAAGAAGTTGAGGAAGACGAGTTCTGAGGGATTACTATGGCAAAGCAGAACACAATTCGTAAGACGATCCACAGAAATGTCGAGCGTCAGTTAGTCAAGGAATATTTGCTCAGAGAAACCGAGCGTGCAGGGTATGGGGGCCTCAAATTCAATAGGACGCCCGAAGGAACTGAGGTGACCATCCAAGCTGAGATGGTCGGACGAGTGTACGGTCGAAGAGGCAAGACCATCCGGGAATTAAACGACCGTCTTAGAAATGATTTCGATCTATTCCAACCACAACTCCAAGTTGAGGAGATCGAGGAACCAAGGCTCAATCCACAGGTCATGGCTAGCCGCCTTGCTAGCTCACTGGAGCGAGGCTGGTTCTTCAGAAGAGCAGGTCACGGCACTGTCCAGAACATCATGGATGCCGGCGCGAGGGGATGTTTAGTCGTCTTGAGCGGCAAGATAACCGGGGCAAGGCACAGAGTCCAGAAGTTCCAGAAAGGACACATCAAATATTGCGGACAAGTAGCTCTAGATGTTATGGACAGTGGTTTCGCAACTGCTGTCAAGAAGCTCGGAACAGTCGGTTGCACGGTACGAATAATGCGTCCAGGTACCCGACTGCCACATGAAATCATCATCCTCGAGAGAGCCGAGGCTGGATTGCCACCGGTTGTTGAAGACGTCGCATGGAATACTGAGGAGCAGGGCAATGCTCCAAAATCTGCAGGGGAGGAGGAATGATATGAGCCACCTTTCAATGCATGATATCGATAAGATGTCGATGGAGCAGATGCTCAGGCGTCTCGAGGAGATGCGTGAAGAACTTCTCCAGCTAAGGGCACAGCAAGCACTTGGCGGATCATCTTCCAACCCAGGTGAATTCAAACAGACTCGCAGAAGTATCGCTAGACTTCTGACGAGCATAAACAGCGAGAGGAAGGAGTAGAGCCCACATGGCAGGTATTTGCAATTTATGTGGGCTGCCGGAAGAACTGTGTATTTGTCAGGAGATAGCGAAGGAACAACAAACAGCAGTAATTTCTACAGCAAGAAGGAGGTATGGAAAGATGGTCACTATCGTCGACGGAATTGAGGATACGGCAATAGACATCAACCAACTGGCAAAGACTCTCAAGTCTGCATGCGCGAGCGGCGGCACAGTAAAAGGGCGAGTTATAGAACTTCAAGGCGAACACAAGAAGCGGGCTGCTAAGGTATTAGAGCAGAATGGTTACAGGGTGGAGGTGCGGTGATGAGTCTGCTGAATCAACCTTGGTTAGCCATGACCATCACAGTCATCGACTCCAAGGACAATGGGCTGATAGGACTCCAAGGAATGATCGTTGATGAGACCAAGCACACCCTGAGGGTGAGGTCATCGAAAGGGGTCCATGTGATTCCAAAGGACGTAATCAGATTCACACTCGATAACGGAGATACGGTCATAGAGGGGTCCAAAGTCACTCAAAGGCCAGAAGACCGAGTCAATCGAAGATACAGGAGGAATAGATGATGGCGAAGATAAGAGATATCGGAATCGATGTCAAGACTCCAGAGGGACAATGGGACGGAAATGAGAATTGCCCATTTTACGGCTCACTTAGGGTCCGCGGCCAGATTATTGAGGGCAAGGTTGTCTCTGCCGTCGGAATGGACAGCTCAATAATCCTGGAACGCGAGACAACGCGTTACATGCCCAAGTATGAGAGATACCAGAAGAGGACACACCGATACTCCGCACATCTTCCATCTTGCATAGGCGAGGTTTCCATCGGAGAAAGAGTACGGGTCATGGAATGCCGACCGCTCTCCAAGACCGTTAAATTCTGTGTTATTGAGAAGGGGGACCTACAATGAAGGGAATCTCGAGCTCAGTAACAAATGCTCTGCCCACTCAGGCCAAAATGGACTGCGTCGACAACACGGGTGCTAAGATTGTCCAACTCATGAACGTCCTCCGAAAGGGCGGAGTAGCACGAAGATACCCATCTGCAGGAGTTGGAGACTTGATTAGAGTAACCGTACGCCGCGGAACTCCCGAGATGCGCCGGCAGATATTCACCGCAGTCATCGTTCGTCAGAGGAGACCATTCCGCCGAGTCGATGGTACCTGGGTCTCATTCGAGGATAACGCGTGCGTCATCACCAACGAAAAAGGCGAACTTCGCGGATCGGACATTAAGGGCCCGATCAGCAGAGAAGCCGCAGAGCGTTGGCCTAGAATCGCAGCAACGGCAAAGCAAATTGTATGATGGAGGTGGATGTATGTCAAGTAAGCAACCAGGTAAGCAGAGAAAGGCACAATTCAATGCACCTCTACACGTGAAGAGGAAGCGTATCAGGGCCAGACTCAGGACTGACGACCCAGATCTCGCAGCCATCAGGACAGTTACTGTCAGGGTCGGTGACGAGGTAGAGGTTCTAAGAGGCGATTTCGGAAGTCCAAACTCCGCAAAGGCCGATTCGAGGGGCAAGAGACTTGGACAGGCACGTGGTAAAAGCGGCGTTCGAGCCAAAATCGTGGCTGTCGATACAGGTGCTGGCACAGTCCAAGTTGACGGAGTATCAATCTCAACTTCAGATGGGAAGGAGGAGCCCCTGCCCATCCATGCATCCAACATAGTGGTAGTCACCCTGGATGATACAGACCCGCTCCGAATCGGAAGAATACTCGAGCGTGCTAAAGGAGGCAGAGCAGAATGAGCAGTAGCCACATGAAGCGACTTACAATGCCAAGAACATGGCCACTCCCCCGAAAGACGAATGTTTGGGTTCAGAAGCCCGATCCGTCTGGCCACCCCCTCGAGATGTGCATGCCGATCGGTATAATCCTCAGAGACGTACTCGAACTTTCAAGAAGTCAGAGGGAGTCAAAGCGAATCCTGGCTACCAAGAAGGTAATGATCGATGGCAGAGTTGTCGTTGACCATGGCCGCGCAGTCGGTCTGATGGATGTCCTAACCGTGGGCGACGACAACTACCGTTGCATCTTGGATACCAACGGTAAACTACGATACAGGAAAATATCCAAGAAAGAAGCGTCTACGAAGTTCTGTCGAATTATCAATAAGATTACGATTAAGGGTGGAAAAACGCAGTATACCCTCCATGACGGACGAACATTCCTTTCCGAAGCTTCCGGCGATTATTCGACAGGAGATACTCTGTCCGTATCCCTCCCCGATCAAGAAATATCGGCTCACCACCCATTCGAGGCAGGAGCAACGGCCTATATGACCGGCGGTTCGCACGTCGGAGAGACTTCGAAAATCAAGGAAATCGAGATTAAGCGATCAACTAGGCCAAATGAGGTCGTATTCGATGAGTTCGGTACAATCGCAGCATATGCATTCGTTATACCGGATGCCAAGGCACTTCCATTGGAGGCAAACTCATGAGCACACAGTCAAATCCGATGCTAACTCCTCGTATCACCAAGGTTACAGTGAATATAGGGGTGGGCGAAGGAGGAAACCGTCTGATGCTCGCAGAGCGAGTTCTTGAGTCCCTCACTGGGCAGAAGCCAGTCAGGACGCTTTCGAAGAAGACCAACAGGGACTTGGGTACTAGAATAGGGGCCCCTATAGGCTGCAAGGTCACAATCAGAGAATCCGATAAAGCAAGTGAGTTCCTCAAGAACGCTCTATGGGTAAGGGAGAATACAATTCACGGCTGGTCGTTTGATAATTCAGGAAACTTGTCTTTCGGAATAGCCGATTATACTGATTTCCCTGAAATGAAGTACGATCCTGACATCGGCATATTTGGGCTCGATGTCAACATAGTCCTTGAGCGACCCGGACACAGAGTACAAAGGCGCCGTCATGCATCTAGCAAACTACCAGGCCACCATCGTGTCTCGAGAGATGAATGCAAGGCATGGTTCAAAGATACGTTTGGAATTACAATCATGGAGGAGTGAATCTATGGCACGTGAGCATGGTGAAGAGATTGGACGCACAGTTGGTTGCCGCCGATGCGGTAGAAAGCGCGGTATGATCCGCAGACATGGACTCAGACTTTGCCGGCAGTGTTTCAGGGACGTGGCTCCTGAGATAGGATTCAAGAAATTTAATTGAGGTGATATGGATGCAGTTTGACCCACTCTCTGACGCTTTCGTGCGGATATACAATGCTGAACAGGCTGGCCATTACGAGGTCTCCGTTAGTCCTGCTAGCAAATTGCTAGAACGGATGCTATTGATAATGCAATCATCGGGATACGTGGGAGAATTCCAACGTGTATCCGATGGTCGTGGGGATGCCTTCCGTGTAGAGCTCATAGGGGCTATCAACCGATGTGGCGTAATCAAGCCAAGATACTCGGTGAAGAGGACCGATTTCGATAAGTGGGAGTCTAGATTCCTGCCTGCTAGAGACTTCGGCTTGCTAATCGTATCTACAAATCAAGGAGTCATGAATCATCATGACGCGAAGAAGGAGCGTGTTGGAGGACGTCTTCTTGCGTATATTTTCTGAGAGGTGATAAACATGCCATTACTTGACAGCATCACTCACAAAATCGACCTTCCAGAAGGCGTTTCAGCCAACCTAGACGGAGATGAGGTCACTCTCTCCAAAGACGGATCATCGATATCTAGAACTTTTAGAAGCTCACGAATCAGCATAAATTCAGTCGATGGACAAATCCACGTGTTCTGCGATCTCCCAAGAAGGGCCCACAAGGCGTTGGCCGGAACCTGGGCCGCACATCTTAGAAACATGGTCAAGGGAATAGACTCCGGCTTCGAGTACAGGCTCAAGGCAGTCTACTCCCACTTCCCCATGACTCTCAAGGTCGATGGTGATGTCATGACAATAACCAATCTATTCGGGGAGAAGGTCCCTCGCTCTGCAAATCTCCCATGGTCACCTGGAGAGGTCCAGGTTCGCGTTGAAAACAAGGTGGACGTCATAGTGGCCGGAGCCGATAGGGAGAAGGTCGGCCAGACGGCTGCTAACATAGAGCGCGCTTGTAAGATCAGGAAGAGAGACAGGAGAGTGTTCCAAGACGGAATATACATTGTCTCCAAGGACGGAGAGAGGTGAAAATATGGACTATGAATCAATGACCGTCGCTCAGCTGAAAGATCTCCTGAGGGAAAGAGACCTCAAAATCGGTGGAAAGAAGTCCGAACTCATCGAGCGACTCGCTGGCAGCGAGTCTTCTCCAGAACCTGTCTCAGAAGAGACTCAAAACATTGAGGAGGAAGTTGAAATCGAAGAGTCCGACGTGACTGACGAGGAGGATTTCGATGAGGAGATCTTCGACGAGGAATGGGAAGATGAAGATGAAGAATACGTGACTCGTCAGAAACCCGTCTTGGATGATGAGACAAAGGCAGCGCTTCTAACAAGAAAATCACAGCGGTCCTCGATGCCCAAGTTCAGGCGTCAGGAATGGTTCCGCTATTTCAGATTGGCCAGAACAGGGTGGAGGAAGCCTAAGGGCTACCAATCAAAGCAGCGACTCAATATGAAGTACAGGACCCCCATGGTAAGGATTGGACACAGAAAGATAGCATCAGTAAGAGGATTACACCCCTCAGGTTTCGAGGAAGTCCTTGTTAACACACTCTCAGAGCTGGATGGGCTCGATCCAGAGCGCCAGGCTGTTAGAATCGGGTCAAAGGTTGGCAACAGGAAGCGCTCAGTAATACATGACCGCGCAGATCAACTAGGCCTTAGGGTACTCAACAGGCGTAGAATTCAGAGGAAGGGGGATATGAGATGATAATCTCGAACCAGAAGAGACTCGCTGCGGACATACTCTCCAGAAGAGAGGGCCGCACAGTAGGTATTCACAGGATATGGATCAACCCGGACTACCTTGATGAGGTCACCAACGCAGTTCAGAAGGACGATATCCGACAACTCATAGAAGAGGGCATCATAAAGGCCAAGCCATTGGTTGGAAACAGCAGGGGGCGAGCACGCAAAGCCGAATACCAGAAGGCCAAGGGTAGAAGGAAAGGCCACGGCTCAAGAAAGGGAACTGCGAATGCTAGGAACCCGAGAAAGCACCGTTGGATGAAGACAATTCGGGCCCAGCGCAGAACCTTGAAGGATATGCGATCTGACAGCACCATATCTCCAAGCCAGTACCGTTACTTCTACAGGAAGGCGAAAGGTGGGTCTTACAGGTCAGTGGCCCATCTAAAGACCAATATTGAACTCGAAGGAATCGAGATAGGGAGTGAGGCATGATGCCATCAGGAAAGAATCAGAGACTCCGCTACAAGCGTCGTGAGAATGGCCTTACAGATTACAGGAGAAGACTTCGAATGCTCAGAGGAGGACTCCCGAGAGCAGTAGTCAGGGTGAGCAATACTCAGATGACCTGTCAAGTAGTCGAATATGCCACTGAAGGAGACAAGGTACTGGTCGAAGTGAAGACATCCTCGCTCATAGAGAAGCACGGATGGCCTATCGACGCCTCCAGAAAGTCAATACCTGCGAGCTACCTAACAGGTTTCGCATTAGGGAAGAAGGCAATAGCGGCGGGCTGCGACACTGCCATTCTAGACATAGGCCTAGCAGCTTCTACCAAGGGCAATAGGGTCTATGCAGCTTTGAAGGGCATGATCGACGCTGGACTCGAAATTCCCCATGGAGAAGACGTTCTGCCCTCCGAGGAGAGAATCATGGGGTCTCACATAGACGACTCACTGGCAACTTCCGTTGAATCTACTAAGAAAAGCATCGAGGAGGCACACGCATGAGTGAAGAGGAAACCGAACAAACAGAAGGGGAAATCCCCACTCTAGCAACAGGCCTCGCAATCGCATTCGGCTACGCAGATGCGCCAGAGCCCGAATCAGGCACAAGGCGGAGAGGCGGTCCAGACAGATTTGCCGACCTCAGGCAGTGGACTCCAAAGACGAGACTCGGAAGGATGGTCCTGGATGGGGAAATAATGACCTATCAGCAGGCTCTAGCCACTGGCCTGCCAATACGGGAAGTCGAGATCATCGACGCATTGATCCCCAATCTCGAAGAAGATGTCCTCGCAGTGAATATGATTCAGAGAATGACTGACTCGGGGAGAAGAGTCCGATTCAACGTACTTTGCGTAGTCGGGAATCATGACGGTTACGTCGGTCTTGCCATATGCAAGGGCAAGGAAGTAGCCAGCACCATACAGAAGGCAATAACAAAAGCAAAACTCGACCTAATACCCGTGATGCGTGGAAACGGCTCATGGGAGTCCGGCCAAGGTCCGGGTAAGAGCGTCCCAATCAAGGTGACAGGGAGATCGGGGTCGACACGCGTGACTCTAATGCCTGCACCGGCAGGAAAGGGTCTTGTCATAGGAGACACGGGTAGAAGGGTTCTGAACAAGGCTGGAGTTGCCGATGTTTGGTCCATCACAGCAGGCCAGACCAGGACTACAATCAACTTTGCACAAGCCACATTCAATGCCCTCAAGCAACTCAATAAGACTCGAATTGGAGACCAGGACAAACTCAGATTGCACATAACGCACGGGGAGGTGGGCGCATGACCCATCTCGTGATACGAGCTAGGAGTGACAGGGGCGTCGAGCGGTCCATTCGAGAGACTATGTCGATGCTAAACCTGACAAAAGTAAACCATGCAACGATAATTCCTGACAGGCCAACATACGCAGGGATGCTCCAGAAGGCAAAAGACTTCGTCACATGGGGTGAAGTCGACGCCAAAACAATCGCCACACTCCTTCGTGAGAGGGGGCGTATGTCCGGCGATAAGCCAGTAACTGACGATGCAATTTCAAGCGGCAGCGAATATGACTCCATAGACTCCTTCGCATCCGCACTAGCCTCTGGTGATGCTACAATGAAATCCGTTGTGGGGCTAAAACCGGTTCTACGACTTCACCCTCCAAGGGGGGCAAAGGGCTGGGGCGGCATCAAGCGCGCCTACACCACCGGCGGAGCTTTGGGTTTCAGAGGTCCTGCAATAGCTGATCTCGCTTCGAGGATGGTATGAGGTGTTAAACATGGTTTCACGCACAAATAAATTCAGAGGCCGATCAAGGTATCACGGCCGTGGAAAGAAAGCAGGAAGGGGTGCAGGAAAGAGAGGCGGCAGAGGAAATGCCGGCATAAACAAGCACAGACTCATGACTAGGTTGAAGTATATGCCCAATCACTGGGGGATGCATGGTTTCAACAGAGATCCGAGCCTCCGCACAGTCCACAATAGCATCAACGTCTCCCAGGTAGACCAGATGATAGACGAGGGCGATACCATCGACCTAACCCCAATGGGCTTCGACAAACTCCTTGGTTCAGGCAAGGTCAGTCGAGCGATACACATCACTGTAGAACACGCCTCATCCAGAGCGATTGAGAAAATTGAGGCTGCAGGCGGTTCAGTAAGCATCTCAGACGGAGACGAATGGGAAGAATCAGAAGAGGACTGAAAATCTTAGGTGATGCGAGATGGAGGGCCGTCGACCGAATGTCTTGGGCCTAGTAATCGTGGCTGCGATTTACTGGGGTGCTTTGGTTTGGTGGCAACGAGACCTCCTCTTCGGCGACGATTCTGCAGATCAGACCTGGGCGCTCACGCTACTCGCCGTCTCATTCCCCTATGTCGGATTCGTAATCTGGGGAGTAAGCGCAGATCTCCCTGGATCTCTAGCCGATTCCGCTCTAGGAAGATGGCTAAAACCGGTGGTCTGGCTCTCTTCGGTAATCGGAATGGCGATCTGGGGATGGGTCGATGAACAGGCTGTCGGATTCCTTTTGGTGGGAGTAGCATTACTCGGCCTCGCGGCTGGCCTGACTCTTTGTTGCTTGATGTACACCGGTCCGGAATCGAGTAGATTGTACGCGCTCAAGAGGATGGTCGACGTCTACCCTTCCATCGTAAAGCCAGAGGGGCATGTAAGATTCAACCAGAAGCTCTGGACAACCGTCCTCGTCCTAATCATTTACTTCATGATGACCAATGTCATGATTTGGGGGCTATCGGACTCGACTCTCGACGTATTTTCCTCTTTCAGAGCCATCATGGCCGGTGCTTCGGGTTCGATCATGCACCTCGGAATCGGGCCAATCGTAACAGCCTCCATCATCATGCAATTGTTCTCGGGCGCCAAGATCATCCAATTAGACTTGCAGGACTCTGCTGACAAGCAACTCTACCAGGGGATACAGAAGATCCTAGTCTTACTCATGATCCCCATCGAGTCTATACCTCAGGTGTACGGGTTCCTAGACCCGCATGAGAGTCTGATTCTTGATTACGGCATTGGCTGGGCTAACACCATAATCGTAATCCAACTCTTCATCGGCTCATATCTCGTCTTCCTTCTTGACGAATTGGTTTCAAAATGGGGGATCGGGAGCGGCATCTCGCTTTTCATCGCCGCTGGAGTCGCACAGTCAACCTTCGTCGGCACATTGTCCCCTCTGCCCAGCGTCAGTGGGAGCCCCTTATCCTTTGAGAATCCGCCTGCAGGAACACTTCCGATGATATTCTATACGCTCAGGAGCGCTACAAACTCGCAACTCGTATCTCAAAATGGATTCGAACAGATTCTCCTGAATCACTCCAATCCAATTGCTGCATTGGTGTCCTCGATCGTCGTATTCCTCGTGGTGGCTTACGCCGAGTCCTCCAAACTCGAACTCCCGTTAGCACATGGTAAGGTCAGAGGCCACAGAGGCCAATACCCGATCCGACTCGTCTATGCAAGCAACATCCCAGTCATTCTAATGGCTGCCTTGCTTGCCAACGTGAACATGTTCACACTTCTTTTCTGGAGCCACCCAGTACTTTCCACAGTCCCAATCCTCGGGAGGAATGGATGGGCTTCGAAGGCACATTGGTTCGGCAGTTATGAGCCAGGGGCCACAACTCCATCTGACGGTTTTGCATGGTACAGCTCGATGGTCAATGGCGTCGGTGATTGGCTAATACCTCTATTGAATCAGACTGGAGACGCATACGGGCATAGTCTGGGCCAGGTGATGGTACACGTCTTGACCTACGTCACGTTCATGACCTTGGGTAGCATGGTGTTCGCCAAGTTCTGGATTGAAACCACAAACATGGGCCCGAAGGATGTCGCCAAGCAGATTGAACGTACTGGCATGCAGATTCCCGGATTCAGGAACAACCCCCAGGTCGTAGAGCGCATACTGGAGAGGTACATACCTCCCGTAACGCTCTTCTCCGGGGCCTTCGTAGGCCTTTTGGCCGCTGGGGCGGACCTCCTTGGGACAGTCGGCAACGCAACTGGTACAGGGCTCCTCCTTGCCGTAGGCATAATTCTCAGGACGTATGAGCAGATCCAGAAGGAACAAGCAATGGAAATGCATCCGGTTTTACGAGAGTTCTTCGGCGCATCATGAAGCCAAAGAATGAGGGTATGCGCCCCAATCGATAGGATGAGGCACACGTCACGTTGATATACGGACTGCAAGTCGCAGGCGCGCTGCGTCTGACGGGCGTTGGAGACTGAACCCCTCGGGGTCGTGATGTCATCTTTCACGTCAGTCGCCGCCGAGGAAGTGCGGTTCCGAACCGAGTTCGGAACTTAGATTGGTGATCCACGACGAAAATCCTCCTGTTTTCAGGAGGTGTGCAAGGTGCGAAAATAACATTCCACCGCTAAGCACTCTAAGTTTCAATAGTCAAACGACAACTCAAAACTCCAGCAAGGATCGTGATATCGCTCACGCGAAATCCGGTTGATCCTGCCGGAGGCTACCGCTATTGGAGTCCGATTAAGACATGCGAGTCGAGAGCTTTCGGAGCTCGGCATACTGCTCAGTAACACGTGGGTAACCTGCCCTATGCTGGGGGATAACCTCGGGAAACTGAGAACAATACCCCATAGTCCACTACGCCTGGAACGGTGAGTGGATGAAAGCCCCGGCGGCATAGGATGGGCCTGCGGCGTATCAGGTTGTAGGGGGTGTAATGTACCCTCTAGCCTTCGACGCGTACGGGTTGTGAGAGCAATAGCCCGGAGATGGATTCTGAGACAAGAATCCAGGTCCCACGGGACGCAGCAGTCGCGAAACCTTGACAATGCGGGAAACCGTGATCAGGGGACTCCAAGTGCCAGGAGTAAGATCCTGTGCTTTTCATCTCTCTTCAAAGGATTTGGAATAAGAGGTGGGTAAGGACGGTGCCAGCCGCCGCGGTAATACCGGCGCCTCAAGTGGTAGTCGATTTTATTGGGCCTAAAACGTCCGTCGCCGGTCTGGTGCATTCGTGGGTAAATCAACCCGCTCAACGGGTTGAATTCTGCGAGCACGGCCAGACTAGGGACCGGGAGAGGTGTAGGGTACGCTCGGGGTAGGGGTAAAATCCTGTCATCCCGAGCGGACCACCTGTTGCGAAGGCGCTACACTAGAACGGATCCGACGGTCAGGGACGAAGCCTAGGGGCACGAACCGGATTAGATACCCGGGTAGTCCTAGGTGTAAACGCTGTGGACTTGGTGTTGGAAGCTCCCAGAGGGCTTTCAGTGCCGTAGCGAAGGTGATAAGTCCACTGCCTGGGGAGTACGGTCGCAAGGCTGAAACTTAAAGGAATTGGCGGGGGAACACCGCAACCTGAGGATTGTGCGGTTTAATTGGATTCAACGCCGGAAAACTCACCAGTGCCGACGGACAAATGAAAGCCAGGTTAACGACTTTGCTGGATTGTTCGAGAGGTAGTGCATGGCCGCCGTCAGTTCGTACCGTAAGGCGTTCTGTTAAGTCAGATAACGAACGAGACCCTCATCCCTATTTGCCAAGGTCTCTCCGGAGATCAAGGGACTATAGGGAGACCGCTGGCGCGAAGTCAGAGGAAGGCGAGGGCAACGGTAGGTCAGTATGCTCCGAATGCACTGGGCTACACGCGCAATACAAAGGACGGGACAATGGGCTGCTGCTCCGAGAGGAATGATGGCTATCCCGAAACCCGTTCGTAGTTCGGATCGAGGGCTGTAACTCGCCCTCGTGAAGCTGGATTAGGTAGTAATCGCGTCTCAAAAAGGCGCGGTGAATACGCCCCTGTTCCTTGCACACACCGCCCGTCAAACCATCTTAGTTGGGGGTGGGTGAGGCTGCCTTTTAGTGGGGTAGTCGAGCCTGCTTTCGACAAGGAGGGTTAAGTCGTAACAAGGTATCTGTAGGGGAACCTGCAGATGGATCACCTCCTACGTAACTCTGGAAAAAACCGGGATTGGCGGGGTGACTTCGGTCACCCCGCCGCCCAACCTCCAAAGCTAAACTTTCCAAATACCACTAATTATTCAAAATTAATTCTAATTTCGGCCACCATATCGGTGTATCGATGCACATTTTGCCGAATCCCTATATATGGGTCGCAACTGAAAAGGTGTGATGCAACGACTGATCGCTGCCACACTAATGCTGACAATGATGACCGCGGCCTTCGCTGGGTGCACCGGCGGAGACGACGATGATGATGGCTATACTCAGGCAGAGTATGACGCTGCTATCGTAACCGCCACTGAAGAAGGGCGACTAGCAGGGGTCGCGGAAGCGACACCTGTCAGCACCCTGGACACGGTCCTTGACCGCGGTTCCTTGAAGTGCGGTGTTAAGGAGAGCCAGTGGGGCATGGGCTTCTTGTCCACCGATGGTGTTCGCTCAGGACTCGACATCGAGTACTGTAAGGCTGTAGCAGCTGCTATCGGCCTGAACCCAATGACGGACATCGAGTGGATCCCTGCTTCCTCGCAGGACAGATTCGAGAAGCTCTCGAGCGGCGAGATCGACGTGCTCATCCGCACAACGACCTGGACCACATCCCGAGATGCCGACTTGAACGCCGACTTCGCTGGAATCAACTTCTATGATGGCCAGGGCATCCTGATCCGCGGCGACCTCGTCGCCAACCCAGGCGCAGCTGCGTACACGCCTGCTGCACTTGATGGAGCTACCATCTGCGTCGGCACAGGAACCACGACCGAGGGCAACCTCGCTGACTGGAAGGCCAACAACGGACTCACCAATGTCGTTATCTCTGGTGTAGCCGATGCTGCTGAGGGTACTGCGAACATGGTCGCTGGCCAGTGCGATGCGTTCACAATGGACATGTCCGCTACAGTCGCCAAGAAGTACGTCCTTGAGAGCGACAACACCTGTGGCGCAGTCGCAGATACGACTGATACAGACTGCGACGGTCTATGGATCGCTCCCGAGCTTCTATCGAAGGAGCCTCTGGCAGCCGCAGTCCGCGACAACGATGACGACTGGAAGGACGTCGTCGAGTGGGTTTGGTTCGGAATGGTAACGGCCGAGGAGATGGGAATCACATCCTCGAACTACATGAGCATGGAATCCTCCCCCGCTGTTGACAGGCTGCTTGACAGTAACCTCGGGCTCGGTACAGACGCTAACCCGCTACCAGCTACCTGGATGCGAAACGTTCTCGGTGCCGTCGGCAACTACGGCGAGGCATACGACAACTCGTTCTGCGACGGGAACTATGACGGTGTCTCCGGATCATCGGCTATGGCAAACTGTGTCCTAGCCCGTGAAGGCACAGACAACGCACTCGTCTCAGAGGGCGGACTTCAGTTCGCTCCTCCAATGCGCTGATCACTAGTTGAGCAGCACTGAAGAGACAAACGTAACCCCTGGGGGGGGCCAAACGGCCTCCCTCGGGGACTTCATTTTCTTTTTCCCAACATATCATGGACTGCTTTTGAATGGATTCCTCTGCCCTCCGAGACTTCCCTCTCAAAGCACTTCAATCCCTATCAAAAGACCTCGACGAAAACATCGTAAAACCCTTCTCTAAAATGCGAGAATCCGTCCGTGCGGAGTTCGTCCACGCAAGAGACAACCCTCTCGATGGGGCCCGGCGGGCTTTTGATCTATCCAAAAAGGCACTAATCGCAACCCTCCTGCTGTGGGCCGCATGGTCATACTGTACCAAAATGCTGGATCCAACTGTTTCAGCGATAACATCCTTCGCCTTCTCCATCCCACTCTCTGATGGGTCTAACCTCAATGCTGCTTACTACGATCCGAAATTGGTGGCCGCATGGCTGTCCATATCGATTCTGACATTCTTCCTGCTGGCTCAGAATGAATTCCGAGCATTCCTCAAACCCCTTGAATGGAAAGGGTACATCACATCACTAACCGCAGTGGCCATTGCAATCCTCATCCCCTTAATGGTCGAGAATCTCGAATTCAGCCCAGACAAGGGCCTCCCATTCCTACTTCTGGGAATCCCCGCCATGGCCGGCTATGCATTGTCGACAGGAGATTTACCTCTTATCCTCACTTGGAGGGCGAGCACATACCAAACAGTCAGAACAGGCGTACCATTACTCATTTTCATCTATTATGCGCTTAATGTGACCGTGGCACCCCCTATCCTGACTGAAGATCTGGCGAATACATCCTCAGCACTCATCGTGGGCATGGCTGCCATATCTTGGATACTCATCCAGACAGAGGCGGCAAATCCGGAGGATCAAGAGAGAAGATATGCTGCATTCATGTTCATCCTCGCAACTCCGTTGATACTCTACATGGTAACCAGGGTCATATTCCTACTCAACAACCCCGATAGCGTCACGAGAGACCGCTGGGATCTCGATTGGGCATTTATGAGGGAGTTCAATGCATTTGAGATTAACGTGTGGCCCGTTGAGGCCGTTTTCGGGGAAGACTCACGATGGAGGTTCTACACTGCTGCCGTCATCAACTCCGCTCGTGTGACGCTGGTAAGCATCGTTCTTTGCACGCTATTGGGCATAGTCATAGGCGTCACTCGATTGTCGAGCAATCGCCTAGCATCGAGCCTCGCAACGATTTACGTCGAGGTATTCCGAAACCTCCCGCTCGCAGTACTTCTGTTCCTCGTTTGGACACAGATGGGCGAGACTCTGCCGCTATTCGGTGAAGAGGCCAACATAGGCGGTTGGATATATTACAGTAACAAGGGATTCTGGATCCCCCTGGCGGAGTCTTGGAGAGTATACGCCTTCCTGGCGACTTTCTTACTACTCTGGGTGTTCACGCGGATTAAGCAGGTCATCGATATAAGGCGGCAAGGTTCAGTTGTAGACGACTCAGACCGGGCAGTTCTGATGAGGTCCGGTATGTGGGGCGCTGTAATCGTGATCGGAACAGTATTCGTACTCGGGGACATCACTACTCCCGAGATTATCAAAATCAGGCCCGATAGCCCTGGCACATGGCGAGTAGCAGATGGCACTGCATTTGAGATAACGCCGATGTTCACTGCGATGGTATTGGGTCTGACGCTATTCACCGCATCTGTGGTTGCAGAAATAGTGAGGGGAAGCATCCAAGCACTTCCAAGAGGTCAAGTGGAGGCTGCTGTTTCTCTAGCCCTCACACCATATCAAAGACTCAGATTGGTAATACTCCCGCAGGCTCTGAGGAGCATGGTCCCTCTCCTAAACAGCCAATACATGAACGTCTGGAAGAATAGCAGCCTGGCAATCGTCGTAGCATACAGTGACGTCTTCTACGTCATTTTCGTAATGATGAACAACGTTGGAAGGCTGATTCCGCTGTTCCTCCTTCTGCTGGTCACATACCAGGTCGGTAGCCTCCTTATCTCGGGCATAATGAATGCCTACAATGCAAGGGTCACGAGGGTGAAAATATGATCGTCCAGATATCTTTTCCCAGACTATTTGAGGCGGAGAACGCATTCGCAGGAAGGTCCAGCTTCGAAGGGGAAGATACGGATCGCTGGCTTTCCATAGCAGCGCTATCGATCGCTGCTTTCTACTTCGTATTCAGGATATTGACAGAGATGGACATGCCTCTCGATGAACGAGTCACAGCGACCGATCGGCTGATCTACGTAATAGGCGTATCATCGATTGGAGCATTCGCTGCGTGGATATTCTCCGTCGTATTGCTGAAAATGACCTTCAAGCGATCACTATCTACGGCATTGCTTGGTTTGATATCCGTCGTCATCGCAAATTATGCCGTAGAACTCGTGCTTGATATCGCACTATTGACGATGAGATGGGACATCATCTGGTCAAACAGAGTGCTCACATTACTCGGTGCCAAGATGACTGAGGCAATGACGCAGGATTACATACCTTCTGAGAATTGGAGATTGTGGCCAATTGTGTATCTCACTTGGGCTCTAATGGGTGCTGCATATGGGACTTCTACCGCAACCGTAAGATCCTTCGCAGCATGGTTCGCAGTAGTCACAGCAGTCATTTTCGCCTACGCTACAAACCCGCAACTCGCCAACTACAGTGTGGAATCAGTCAGAAATAAACTCGTCATCTCTACGATTCTTGCTGTATCCGCATTCGGACTTTCTAGAGCCTACTCGATGCGGTCCGAGGAATACAAGATCAACCGCCTCAAACGTGTTTTCGCGATTTTAGCTGTCGCAGACTTCTTCCTTGCAATCCTGATAATGGATCCCCCTGAGTGGTTACAAGCCTTCGCCTCTTATTGCTCCAATATCCCCCTGGTGGGCGACCTTCTCTCTCCACTAACCAGTCCGGGCGTGCCCGCATCCGTGTGGGGTGGCCTATTCGTCAACATAATCGTTGCAATGGCTGGCTGCGTGCTCGGGCTGGCCGTGGGGATATTCCTGGCATTCGGTAGACAGAGCAAACTCCCTGTTGTAAAGTGGCCATCAGTTTCCATCATTGAGATAGTACGCTCCGGGCCTCTAATCTGCTGGCTATACTTCGCGATGTATCTTCTTCCCGACGTTGTCGATCCGCTGTTCACAAACCCTGAAGATTTCGACAATATACTCCGTATGATGGCTATCTTCAGCATATTCGGCGGCGTGTACATCGCGGAGGTGATCAGAGGTGGCTTGCAGGCGGTGGATAGCGGTCAGAAGGAAGCCGCTCTTGCGCTCGGCCTCAGCCCGATACAGACCAAGAGATTGGTCGAACTTCCCAATGCAATCAGAACCACTCTGCCTTCGATAGTCAGCGTATTCATCGGGCTTTGGAAGGATACTACGCTTCTATTCATAATCAATATACTTGATTTCTTCAAGTTGGCCAAGGATATGCCCAATACCGATCTATCCTTCCTCGGCTATTTCCTAGAACCACTCTACTTCTCAGCAGTTGTATTCTGGGTTTTCGCATTCTACCTTTCCCGCATATCCATGAGCGTCGAACGTAGTCTTGGACTTGTGAAAGAGGGAGGAGGAGATAAGGCATGAGCGAAGAAAAAGACATCATTATCAGGACAAAGGGCGTAAAAGTCAATTTCGGAGATTTCTGGGCTCTGAAAGGAATCGATGTGGAGGTCAGGAAAGGAGAGATCATCGTAATCCTGGGGCCCTCCGGATCGGGAAAATCCACATTCATCAGAACATTGAACCGACTCCAGCCTCACAGCTCGGGCAATATTGAGATAGAAGGAATCGAGATAAGTGAAAAGACCAGTGTCGCCAATCTGAAGAAGGTAAGAGCCGACGTAGGCTTTGTTTTTCAGCAGTTCAACCTCTTCCCGCATCTTACGATCATGGAGAACATAACACTCGCTCCAATGAAGGTCAAGGGAATTACAAAGGCCGAAGCGGAGAGGAATGCCATGGAACTTCTTGAGAGGGTGGGCATACCTGAGCAGGCGTACAAGTATCCGAGTGGCCTATCAGGAGGCCAGCAACAACGCGTTGCGATAGCAAGAGCACTGGCAATGGATCCAAAAATCATGCTTTTCGATGAACCAACATCAGCACTCGATCCAGAGATGATCAAGGAAGTCCTTGACGTAATGGTGGATCTTGCCAAATCCAACGTTACGATGGTTGTAGTCACGCATGAGATGGGATTCGCCAAAGAGGTGGGCGATCGCTGCATACTTTTCGATGAAGGTCATCTGATTGAAGAAGCGCCCCCAGAGGAATTCTTCTCGAATCCTAAGCATGAGAGGACAAAGCTCTTCCTCAACCAGATATTGTAGCCGAGTTTACCCGCTAATCCACTTGGACACTCTGTCATATATGCCATCGCTGAATGTGGCTAGATTCAATTTGGGACCATCGTTACTCACGGTGATCCTCGCTCCTCTGGTGAAATGTATCTCGTCCCATCCGTCTGCCACCACATATCCCCTGTGCATATCGCTCGTGAGGACGGTCGCCTCGTTGGTCCACGCCCAATGAGACCCATTCGCCTCCCTCGAAGAGTGGGGGAGATCCCTGGATAGCGTCAGATAATGATCATCAATCTCATCCCTGGGAAACCTCGAATCTTGTATGTCCACCGCATGCCTAAACCATGCACCCTGCCCAAGGAATGTGGAAAATAACATACCAGAAGACGATTGACGAACATCAAGACTTGGATTGTGCCTGTCAGATATCCGCTCAATACGATATTTCGATGGTTGGTACTGATGGGTATTCGCTACAAGGAGATCATTCAGGGCAGGGTCAGATCTGAGGACATTTCCAGATGTGGTGAGAATTTCGGCTTGAAGGCGTGGAAGCACATTTACGATACAGGTTCCGTCTAGTACTCGTCTTAGATCTGATGAGAAGTTGATTGCATTGCTGCCCATGTAGAATCCGAATGACCCTTCGCCATCCTCCTTCATTGGGTGGCTATTGACCCCCATTACCAGGGCCTTATCGTCAACCGAATGCGCTATTGATGTCAAGGTCCCATCGCCACCAAGAACGATAACTACGTCAGGCCCGATGAAATCCTCTCTTGAGACACTCTCCCTCGCGACAGTTCTGTATTCGATCTCCCCCGCCTCACGACTATCTTCTAAAACAGAAATCACCTTTCTCAGTGCACTGTCATGCACTTCCTCGTGGTTCTTCTTGAATACCACCAGTAGACGTTTCATACTCGCTCCCAACCACACGAGCGGCGGCACCGCTTTGAAACGAACGCACACTGAGAACACTCATGCCTATGTCCCTGTACGACGATACGTGCGCATCTGGGCGACCCTCTTCATCATCCTCTCATCTTCCCTTGGCGGCTGCCTCTCTCCCGAGCCACAGTGCACTGAAATGTGCTGGGTACTGAACGAGGAAGAACTCGACGATTTTCTTTCAACACCAGGGGCTCTGGACGTCTTGGCACTCTCCGACTCTAATGACAGATTACGGGTATCCACCGTTACAGAGGTCTACTCTTCGACGGATGGGCAGACCGGGTCGATATCATGGGATGTGGCCAAGGACGATTCACTCCAGATATCTTCCATTGGGATGGCAATCAGTCTCGCAGGCACTCAGATGGATACTGAAGAGGTTGTTGCTGGGGATGTAACGAACATACGCGTCGGCTCTGCATGGTTCGAGGGCAGGGATGCCAAGCCTGAACATGTCGACCCATTCCATCTTTTAGCACTTCAAGCTGCTTCTGACCCTCTGGGCACATACCCTCCGTTCGGATTCGACCCCTCTATTTTCTCAGGCATGGACTGGACAATAACTGCTGACGAGATATCCCTGCAACAGATAGCAACTGCCACTGATGATACGGTAAATGTAATCCTCGAGCTGATCGGCGAACCACCTTCCTTGATGGGGGTGCAGATGTATAACGTGAATGATGGGGGATCATTTCGATTAGATGTAGCTACGGGCGATGACGTCACCATCGATGTAAAGCAGGGCATAGAACGCCTCCCAACGAGTTTAACGTTCCCCTCACAGCCGTATCTCTTACAGGATGCAACTGAATGGACAACTGTTGTACCCCCGGGATTCATTCTAGAAGTGGAACCATCAGAACTTCAGATACACGGCCTTCACACTGAAGGAGATTCGCTGATTACGGCAGCATCGTCGGTTATTTCCGAGACCCCTGCAAATATCACTGACCAGAGAGGTCATTGGTGGAGCCTGGATTGGAACGATGCGGATATGGACCAATTGGTATCTGCTGGAGACCGAATCACTCTGAGAACAGATGCCGAGGGCACCATCGGTGCAGGAATTTGGGATATCTGGGCAGATGGCTGGTCCGGTACTGCTTTCAATTAGGCGTCAATCGCTCAAGACGGTTAGGAACGTATTCTCATGGAAAATAACTCGGAAAGTAAGCGACATCCTCTAAAGAGGTTGATTTCCCATCTAAGTGAGCACAGGGGAACCATCATCCTCGCTTCGATATGTTCCATTCTGAACAAGTTCTGGGACCTAGCTCCTCCCGTGCTGATAGGCATGGCTGTAGATGTTGTAGCTCTCCGGGAAGAGTCATTCCTTGGAAATATGGGTTGGACGGACCCTCGTGACCAGTTCCTAATTTTAGTCGCATTGACGGTGATAATATGGGTGCTTGAATCGCTATTCGAGTATTTTTATGCGGTCTTGTGGCGAAATCTCGCCCAAACTGCCCAACACGAACTCAGGATGTCTGCCTATTCGCACATACAAGATCTTGAGATGAGGTGGTTTTCAGAACAGACGACTGGAGGACTCATGGCAATCATGAATGATGATGTGAACCAACTTGAGAGATTCTTGGATCAGGGCGCAACAGATCTCCTTCAGGTGGCTACTACTGTAGTGGTAGTCGGCGGTATAATGTTTGCAATAGCACCCGAGGTAGCAATATTGGCTGTAATTCCCGTGCCTATTATTGTCATAGGCTCATTTGCTTTCCAAAGGCGAATCGGCGATAGATACACTCTCGTTAGGGAAGAAGTAGCAGATCTAAATGCGTTGCTCAACAATAATTTGAGCGGAATAACCACGATCAAATCATTCACTGCTGAAGATCGAGAGGTCGAACGTGTAAGGATGGCTTCTGAAACATATAGGGAGGCCAACAAGTCTGCCATACGACTCTCAGCCTCCTTCGTACCATTGATCCGAATGGCAATTCTCTTTGCTTTCACCGCAAATATGCTTGTAGGGGGGTGGATGGCATTGGATGGCGCACTTTCGATTGGCGCATATAGCGTAATCGTGTTCATCACTCAGCGTTTACTATGGCCCTTGACCCGTTTGGGCCAGACTTTCGACCTCTATCAGCGTGCAATGGCTTCTACAACGCGAGTTCTTGATCTGCTCGATACAGAAATCGGAATCGTAGAGGGGGATGTTGAGATCGAGAACGTTTCTGGAGAGATAGAATACCGCGAAGTTACCTTCGCATATCCTGGTCGCAGTCCGATATATGACGACCTCAACCTCTCGGTGCAACCAGGCGAGTCGATTGGGATAGTCGGCTCCACCGGGGCTGGAAAAACCACTATGATGAGCCTCATGATGCGTTTGCACGACCCTGTATCTGGGGGAGTGTTTCTGGATGGTCACGATGTCAAGGTCCTGACCCTCAATTGTCTACGTGGATCCATCGCCCTTGTCTCTCAGAATACGACTCTTTTCCCGGGTTCGGTGAAGGATAACATCCTCTACGGGAGACCCAATGCGGATGATGATGAGATATTGAAGGCGGCCACCGTGGCCGAGGCCATTGACTTCATTCAGGCTTTACCCCAGGGGTGGGACACAGAAATCGGGGAAGATGGCCATCGACTTTCAGGAGGACAGCGACAACGTATCGCCATTGCAAGGGCTGTGCTCAAAGATGCACCAATACTCGTCCTCGATGAGGCCACAAGCAATGTCGACAATGAGACGGAAGCGGCTTTACAGCGCTCCGTAGAGATTCTATCCAAGGATAGAACTACCATTATCATAGCACACAGGCTCTCAACCATCAGGAATGCCGACAGAATAGCAGTTCTCGATGGAGGGGTGATATCCGAGATAGGATCCCATGAACAGCTTGTACAGGCGAAGGGACTCTACAGCAGACTTTGGGATGTTCAAACAGGACAGGCATAAGGGCCAAACTCAAGCCATGCAATGTCTTCGAAGGTCATATGTCGTCAGACGGATCTCGTTCATACCCGCATCTTGGACCATTGCAGAGGTCGATGGGAATCGAGCTCGAGATGATGGGGGACGGTCGCTGTGCTGTGTACGTAGATGTGGCGGATGCACACCTCAACAAGGGCGGCGTTGCCCACGGGGGCCTCCATGCCACTCTCCTTGATACAGCAATGGGGGGCGCTACGGTAGCCGCTCTTTCCAAGGAAGAGTGGTGCGCTACCGTTCAGCTGGATATCTCATATATCGAGGCAGCACGTGTTGGTACGAGATTGAACTGTGAAGCCAGGGTCTTGCGCAGGGGTCGAGGAATAGCCCACGTCGAGGGCGAGATATCCGATCAAGAAGGCTCAGTCATCGCGAAGGCAAGAGGCACGTGGGGCATTTGGCCCAGCAGACCCAGTCATCTGAAGAAGTAGCATATCGTACAACATTTGATGAGCAAAGCCCTGTAGTAAGGGGCATGGCCAGAAGCGACTCCATACTGCTGGGGCTTTTCGCAATAGCGCAGTTGATGCTTTGGCAGTATCTGGAAGACAGTGCCATCAATTTTGCCGGAGAGCTATTCGGAGTTAGCGGCGCAACTACTGCATTGCTCGCAATATACTTCCTAACGTCCGTGGGGCGTTATCAGAAAGAGTTCGATACCTCCTATTCGAAACTAGAGAAAACTCGTCTAGAGAGGAACGAAGATGGCGCTGTAGAGAGGGTTGATAATCGGACTCTGACCAGAAAGGCTGGCTGGTGGGCAGTGCCAATAATACTGATCGTATTTGGCTCGATGAATGTGTTGGGCATGATCATCTCATGAGGGCGGCAACATGTCCCGTGCAGCGGAACTCATCGACCGTGCTACGGACAACCCAGCGTTCGATGGACTCGGTGGTTACTACATATTCATACGCAGGGTTGCCATTCCGCTTCTCCTGATCGGCGTGTGCATGTCTTCATACTACATGTCAATGACTTGGTTCTCACACGGAACATCGATAATATTTGCAGGAATGGTCACTGGACTAAGTCTAGGTCCGATAATGGCGTTAGAGCAGATGTACGGCATTTGGGTCAATAAGGAGTGAATTCCTAGCGTCGATAGCACTATGGGGAGACGCCTTCTGAGATATAGCATGGCTGCGATGATAGACTTCATCTTCGGACTGCTAGATGCAACTGGTTTGGAACTGATGTTCGGCATCTCAGCATTAATCGGGGGAGTCCTGTTTCTGCTCTGGTTGGTGCTGGTTGTAGTGCTTGGCGGAATCGGGGATGTGGCAGAGGGAGTTTTTGGCATCGACATCGATGCGATGGGCGCAGATGCGTCATTCAAGGCACTGACATTCCAAGGTGTGATGGCATTCATGATGTTCTTTGGGTTGACTGGAATTATTGTCATGCAGTCAGGCGGACCTGAATTCCTCGCAGTTATTGTCGGTGGCGCATCAGGCGCTGCCTCAATGTTTGCCACAGGCAAAGTCTTCCAGTTCTTCATCGCTCTCCAGGCAGAGGGGACCATCGAGATTGACGATGCTGTGGGCTCCATTGGAACAGTATATTTGAGGATACCAAAAGGGGGAACCGGACAAGTCAGTGTCAGCATCAAAGGATCCCTTAGGCAGTACGATGCAAAGTCTGCCGACGGATCTCTGATTCCGAATGAGGAAACCGTGAACGTCAAGGCTGTTGTAGGCACAGTTTTGATTGTCGAACCGGCTCATTACACTCCTTCTGAGAAAGAATGAGCCAGTTCAGACTTTTGGAAAGCCGGCACAGCCTTCATATCCATCCCCTTGGAGTGCCTCCTATGGCCCGTGGCACCCGAATGGCTCTTTTGACAACGTTGACTGCACTGATGTTGACCCCTCTGGCAGCCGCTCAAGAGGATAGCAACACCGCAGCCGCAGGCGTGGGCGTCCTGATGTTTGTGACAATACTGCTGCTTGTTGCAGTGGTTATTTTCTTCGCCCAGCGATACAAGCGCTGCCCACCAGATAAAATCATGGTCATATACGGGCGAACCGCGGGTTCTGAGGCCTCCAAGGTGATTCACGGCGGTGCAACCCTAGTATGGCCGTTAATTCAGGACTACAGCTACATCTCTCTTACTCCGATGACCATCAACATAGACATGCGCAATGCGTTGTCGCAACAGAATATCAGGATCAATGTCCCAAGCACGTTCACCATCGGTGTTTCGACGGATCCCAGAATAATGAGCTCGGCCGCCGAGCGTCTTCTTGAATTGGACTTGGAGCAGGTCGAGGAAATGGCCAAGGAGATCATCTTTGGTCAGCTGAGACTTACAGTCGCAACACTGACGATTGAGCAGATCAACCAGGACAGAGACGCCTTCCTCGATCTTATCAGGACCAATGTCGATGCTGAGTTGAACAAAGTCGGACTTTACCTGATAAACGTCAACATAGTCGACATCACAGATGAGTCGAACTACATTGAGAGCATTGGTAAGAAGGCTGCATCTGTCGCGGTCGAGCAGGCACGTGTTGATGTTGCCAATGCAGAGCGAGATGGTGCAGTAGGATCTGCAGAGGCTGTTAGGGCCAGAGAGATCCAAGTCGCTGAGAATATGGCTCAGGCTGAGAAGGGTAAGAAGGCTGCAGAGGCAGATCAGCGTGTTTTCGTCAATGAGCAAGAAGCCATTGCAGTCGAGGGTGAGAACTCATCTCAGGCGCAGATCGCGAGAGTCAATGCCGACCTTGCTGAGGCAGAGGCCACTGCAAAGCAGCGTGCTGAGATAGCCAAGGCTCAGGCCGAGGCCGAGATTCAGAAATCGAAGTATATTGAGGAAGAAGAGCGTCTCAAAGCAAGCGACATTGTCAGGGAGAACATCCAGAAGCAGCAGATTGAGATTGCTGCAGAGGCCGAGGCAGAACGGCAGCGGCGCATCGCTGCTGGTGAAGCAGACGCTATACTGCTGAAGTATGAGGCAGAGGCAGCCGGTGTTCAGAAGGTCCTTGAGGCAAAGGCAGCGGGTTATGCAGGGCTAGTCACTAGTTCAGGCGGCGATGCCAAGGCTGCAGCGACACTCCTCATGGTTGAGAAGATTGAGGGAATGGTGGCTGCACAGATAGAGGCCGTCAAGAATCTCAAGATTGACAGTATAACGGTCTGGGATGGAGGAGGAAGCGCGGATGGATCAGCCACCTCGGACTTCATCAGCAGCCTCGTACGAAGCCTTCCGCCGTTGCACGACGTTGCTCGGAACGCAGGTGTCGATCTGCCCGAGTTCTTGGGTACCGTGACCGATAAGGATGATCAGTAGCCGGCCTGGTGAGTCGTTGATACGGACTCGTACTGTATTCGTAATTACGACCGTTTCGCTGTTGGCGATTCTAATTGATTCCGTCCTTGATTCGCAGGATTTATTCTCCCTGGGAGCAGGTACTTTCGGCTTTTTAATCGGTTTGTTATTGACCTCATTCATCGCAATTGAATCCAGTGAGAGGAAGTATGCTATTGATTCGATATTGCCCGCTTCCATAGTGCTTCTCGGATTTGGCTTAGACATAGCCCTCCTCTCATCTGGAGATCTAGGGGTTGCAGGTCTGGCTTCTATTCTGATTGCTATAACGGTAGCATTCATCACTACCATGATTATGGGCAAAATCCTCGGGATTGACACGCCTCAATCATTTGCATTGGGCGCTGGTGGCGCGATATGCGGGACGAGTGCAGTACTTGCAGTAGCCCCCTCGCTGCGTTTAGGCGCGGCCAAGACAGGAGCAATAGTCGCAGTCGTAAACCTCCTTGGCCTAGCAACATTCCTTTCTGTACCGATTTTAGCTCATCTGTTAGGAATGAGCGATCAAACCGCAGGGATATGGGCCGGATCAACCGTACACGCAGTCCCTCAAGCAATAGCAGCTGGCGAGGCGCTTGGGGGGGATGCTCTCAGTTTAGCCTCGGGAACCAAACTCACGCGCGTACTCGGATTACTCGTCGTGGTCCCAATAGCATCATTTTTTGCAGAGCATGAGGGAACAACCTCGAAAGATGAGGGTAGCAAAAAGTCCAACATACCTCTCTTTCTGCCTGGTTTCATAATCGCCTCTATTCTGGCAACAACGCTAATGCCTGTACAAATCGCCACTCAATTAGAGGACTTCGGCAGCATACTGATGGTCCCTGTACTGGTATTAATCGGATCTAGCATAGACCTCAAAGAACTGGCAGGAGCAGCCGGGCCAATACTCTGGGCGGGTGCGGCATCAACCATCATCGTGATGTCATCCACAGCATTAGCGCTCGCTATGCTCATGTAGCCCCTGCGTAACCGAGCGACATGGCTGAGGATGTCGTCATTGTCGGAGGAAAGCGTACGCCCTTTTGCGAGTGGTCTGGTGGAAAGAGGGGCGATGGCGAATCGGGAGGCCTGTTATCCGATGTTTCTGCCGAGGAACTCGGCACCATTGTGATTGAAGGGGCCCTTGCTTCCACAGGTACTGACCCGTCCTCTGTAGATCATGTTGTGATGGGGCACGCCCTCCAGACTTCTGGCCAAGCCATCTTTGGAGCAAGGCATGCCGGCCTACGTGCTGGAATACCCCAAGAAGTACCCATGTTGACACTCAACCGCCTATGCGGCAGCGGAGCACAATCCGTAGTCACTGCAGCTCAGATGATTATGCTGGGGGAAGCGAATACTGTAGTGGCTGGAGGCATGGAGAATCTGAGCCAGGCACCAATGGTTCTCAGAGGTACCCGTCCCGCAAATCGTCTAGGAAGACCACCTACGCAGGGACAGATTTTGGATAAGGATATGGAGGATTACCTCTTCACCAATCTATTGGACTCCATTTCAAATCGCTTCATGGCCCAGACAAGCGATGAACTTTGCAAACGACTCCAGGTCACGCGTGAGCAAGCAGACTCCTTTGCTGCTCTGAGCCATCAAAGAACAGAGACCAGCATCTCAAATGGACTATGGAATCAAGAAATTGTCGAGGTACGCACGCCGGATGGTACCATAGGCCCATCACATGAAGATCACGTAGTACCTGGAACGACTTCAGAATCCCTGTCAAAACTACGTACGCATTTCGGTCCAGAATCTCTTGTAACAGCTGGAAATGCATCTGGAATCGTCGATGGAGCGGCGGCCGTCGTAGTCAAGTCAGCGGCTCAGGCATCGTCCGATGGGGACGAACCCCTCGCAAGAATCGTCTCATGGGGGATCGTCGGGCTAGAACCTGCAATAATGGCCTACGGCCCAGTCCCGTCTAGCAGGATGGCCCTAGAAAGAGCCGGCCTTTCAGTTGACGATATAAGCAAGTGGGAGATTAACGAGGCATTTGCTGGACAAGCTGTTGCTTGTATGAAAGACCTTGGTATCGATCAAAGAATAGTCAATGTAAATGGCGGTGCTGTGGGACTCGGCCACCCTCTCGCAGCCACTGGGACCAGACTACTACTGACCCTCGGACATGAACTACGCAGATCAGGCGGAGGTTTCGGAGTCGCTACGGCGTGCATAGGCGGTGGCCAAGGCATAGCAGTGGTAATCGAGTCCTTATAGCCGGAATTGACATAGTTTACTCATCACTTCGCAGGTCATGGGTCATGCCACACCTATGCGAAGTCTCGTCAAAACCCTGACTTGGAGAGTAATAGCAACTACGGATACTTTCCTTCTAACATTCATTTCAGCAACCTACTTGGGGGCGGACCTCGGAATAACCTCCGATCAGGCCACAGGTTTGGCCGCTACGGTAGCTGGATTAGAGTTAGTCACAAAACTGGCTCTTTACTACTTACACGAAAGAGGATGGGCACGACTCAACTGGGGCACCGATATACGGGCCCACACGAATTAACCCAGTATCGTACCTATGATCGCGGCTCCAGCAAGCCATGCTCCTAGCGAAGATCCTAGATTCCCCAGAGCTGTGACAAGTAAGATGCGACCAACTCTATTTTTCCAGAGTCCAGTCACATCTTCTATCACAAGGAACTCCGAAGCGTCTAGTCCCGTGGGTTTTTGCATCTTGTATTGAGTGTACCCTGCAAACCACCCTGCCGCAAGTGCAGGGTTTAGTGAAGTAAAGGGCGAGGCAATGGCACCCACCAATATCGAAAGAGGATGCCCCCCAGCAATGGCCACCCCTAACCCAGCAAGGGCAGCATTTGCTATCATCCAGTATCCGAGAGTATTTCCTATGCCCTCTAAATCCCCTTGGAGCCACATCCACCCTACAATACCGATGAGTATCATTGGGATAGCGCCCACCAGAATCTTCGGCCATCTTGAAGGGGTTGGAATTACATCCAGATTTGAGATGACCTCGCCAGCGTCTTCATCAGGAGGCGTTTTCCAAGCAGTCTTAATCCCGCTCAAGTGACCAGCACCTACAATCGCCAGTACTCTTCCTTTCTCCGACACTTGTCGTATCCTGCTGGCCATATACCGGTCTCTTTCATCAATCAGAACAACGCCTGCCTTAGGAGCAACATCGCGAGCCTCTTCCAAGACTTTACTGAGCATATCCGAATCTTCGAGCAATGCCTCAATGTCTTCTTCATCCTCTCCCTCATCGCTCCACAGGAGGGCGTTGAGAACGCGACCCTTCTCCACAATCCCCATCTTCTTCCAAGCCCTTCTAAGCGTAGTAACTATGTCCCGATCAATCAATTCAACAGGTAGCTCCATCTCTTTCGCAATATCAATGGCACGGAGAAGCTCTGCTCCAGGCTTCTCTCCTTGTTGAATGCCCATCCTTCTTTGTTGACTGGCAAGAGCGGACTGAAGCAGGATCATGCCGGAACGACCATCTTTTATGATGGAAAGAAGATCTTCATTGTCCAATGCAGAAGGATTCTCCAGTGATTTCAATCTTGATTCACACAATTCAACAGCAACAATGTCGGGCTCGAATTCTGAAATTTGCTCCTGCACCAAATCTATCGACGTTCTACTGACATGCGCGGTACCTACGACCCTGACATTATCATCGAGATCGATAACCGTGTCACTCATCCCTCGCCCCCCTAATAGTCGAAGTCATCGCTTTGAGAAAATCAGCATGTTCCTTCACATCGTGGACCCTTAGGACATCGACGCCCGAATATGCTGAAGAGGCCGCAACACCTAGCGTTCCGAAAAGTCTGTCATTGCTATCTTTTCGTCCTAGCAGATCCAGAAACATCCTCTTACGGCTGACGCCCCAAAGCAGCCTGACCTCCTCTCTAGGCACTATTTGTCGACCAGCTTTCAACAATGCAATATTATCCTCGAGACGTTTACCGAAGCCAATCCCTGGATCCACTAGTATGTTCCTTGGAGGTATGCCTGCTTCAACTAGAGCATCCACCCGGCCGCTTAGGTAGGCGCTAACCTCTGAAACCACATCGTCGTATCCAGGGTCCACTTGCATAGTCCGCGGCTCGCCTTTCATGTGCATGATACAAATTTGAGCCCCAGAATCGGCAATTAAATCGATCATTTCTTTATTCTCTGCGCCAGTCACATCATTAATCATGCGGCAGCCCTTTCTCAGAGCCTCGCTAGCAACTCCGGGCTTGCTAGTGTCTACCGATATGAATGCATCAGGTCTCTCATGTAAGATCCCTTCAATCACGGGAATGGTCCTGGAAAGCTCGCTCTCTAAATCCACCGGCATGGCGCCGGGCCTAGTCGACTCCCCCCCGATATCAATTATCGAGGCCCCCTCGTCTATCATCGAAATACCCCGAGATACAGCATGAGGCGAATTAAGTGATCTAGAGCCCGGATGAAACGAGTCTGGAGTCACATTCACAACGCCCATAAGCGCCGGGGGACGAACCTCCTCGGCGAACACTCTACCCCTCAAGTCCGCCCTCACGTGTGCTGGAAACAACGTTGGCTTTATGATGTGATGGAAGACGATGAAGGCCAATGATGGAGGAGGGCGGTGCCGATAACCCTGTGGAAGAAACCCTCTCGCCGGAGACTATGGAGCTCATGCAATCCATTGTTGTGAGGCACAGGCCAAGAAATCCACATCACATGCGCACCCTGATGACTAACGCCGGACTGCAATCTGGAGCCTACGCCATGGCAGTGGGTCTAATGTGGTGGATCACAGTTGCTAAAGGCGGAGCCCAACTTGGTGACTCGGATATCCCTTCATCCCTGATTGGCATGCAATTCCACTCGATCAGCATCATGGTTCCCGCCCTGGTCCTAATTTCTGCATTTGTTTTCGCACTCGGAAGTTACAGGGGCAACCCTGCACTTCTTCTCACTGGAGGCGCCACTGCTCTGCTTGTAGCTTACCTTGTGATAGAGCCGCTAGGGATGTTCCTGATAGGGTCGATAGACGAAGCGGGAGTCGCACTCTCTGCAACGGGACGTCTAGCCGTGCTATCCGCGCTCACATATGCGTCCACAATGAGTGGGATAAGCGCGATACTACTTTCCTGGGTCCTCGGACAGCATCACTATCTCCCATTCGATGTCTTTGAGATGGTAGATGATTCCGATGAGGGTGATGATGATGTGTCCCCGCCCTTCCCGTGACTCGTGGTCGAACAGTATTTGTCATGGCTAGAGGTTGTCAGGTTAGGGCATCGTATAGATCGAGACAAGAGAATTACATCTCATCTCGGCCTCACTGCTAGGGCGCTTGGGGCTGATGGAATTGTTCTATGCGGAGATGAAGACCCAAGCATCATTGAAACTTGGAATAATGTCTCGGAACGTTTTGGCGGACGCTTCTCAGCAAGATACGAATCAAGGCCAATGGCATATCTGAAATCCTTCAAAAAAGGAACAAAAGAGAGACCATCGGGAATCATCGTACATCTCACCATGTATGGGGAAGAAGTCTCAGAGGCGCTTCCGAAGATTCGGCGAGATCGTCCAGTGGCATTAGTCGTCGGCGGCGCGAAAGTACCGGGAGAGCTATTTGGCATCTCAAACCATAATGTGGCCGTCGGTAATCAACCTCATTCAGAAGTTGCAGCTCTGGCAGTCGCACTCTCGCAGTGGCACAGTTCTGTTGCCATACAGAGTCGATTTGAAGGCGGGTCAATAAGAGTCATACCCTCAAGAGAAGGGAAGAATGTCGTCGATAAAAAAAGTACCTCTGAATCATGAATGTATAAGAATCGCATTCAGGCATCATACTCGATGTCAAGGCCTCGTCACCCCGGTGGATTCAGGCCCGGCCTCAATCAGAAGGGTGTTTTAGACGCTCCAACATTCCCCGACGCTGCTGATAAACTCCTCAAAAATGTAGTCAAAGAACCCTTTACAGGACCTCCTGGAGTGCTACTTCTTGCAGATGGCACTAGGATGGAGGGCCGCCTCTTCGGATCTTGCACTTCAGGGGAAGGAGAACTCGTCTTCACCACTGGCATGTGCGGATATCAGGAGAGTATGACCGACCCGTCCTTCGCAGGCCAGATTCTAACTTTCACCTGGCCATTACTCGGTAACTACGGAATACACCCTGGAATAAGTGAATCTTCCGGGATACACCCTCGCGGGATAGTATGTAGGGAACTCATGATTAATCCAGATCACAGAGACTCGGTTGGCAGCGTGCATGATTTCCTCAGATCCCACGTTATCCCAGGCATATGCGATATTGATACTCGAGCTTTGACTCGTAGAGTCCGGGAATATGGTACGCTTCTAGCAATATTCGGCCCCCTCGACCGCGAAGATGATTTGAAAGAGAGACTCGAAAACATGCACTCCCCCGATCAAGAAGATTTGGTGGGGGAGGTAACGGTGAATCAAGCCACTATCCTCAATCCTGGGGCCAGTGATGAAGAAGACAAACTCCTCCCCAGACTCGCCGTCCTCGACTGTGGAATCAAGTACAATATCCTTAGAGAACTATGTAGTAGATTCGAGGTAGTGTGGTGCCCAGCAAGTTTACCATTCGAGAACATCGTCTCCAATTGGAAACCAGTAGCATTGTTCGCCTCAAACGGACCTGGAGATCCTGCACATCACGGGGCTGCCAGTGATGCCAGGAACACCCTAGCAGAGGCTGTCAGAGCAGGGCTCCCAGTCATGGGAATATGTCTCGGCCATCAACTAATGGGCCTGGCAGCAGGCCTCAGGACATACAAGCTCAGATATGGGCACAGGGGCGCAAATCAACCTGTTCTCGACCTACATTCCAACAAAGTTCACATCACCAGTCAAAATCATGGCTTTGCGGTCGAGGACCCAGCCAAAGGGATGCTCGCACCACACCCTTCAGGAGTCCATTCAGACTCGAATGAGAATGCACTGGAAAGTAAATTTGAGGTACGATACGTCAACGCAAATGATGGGACTGTCGAAGGCCTCGACCTCATAGACAGGCCATGCTTTACAATCCAATTTCACCCCGAGGCTTGCCCCGGCCCTCATGACGCTTCGATGCTCTTCGACCGATTTTCTGATATCGTGGATGACCATCTGAATTCCACACTGAAAGTTAGGAGTAGAGCCTGATGCCCAGGAGAGATGATCTGAAGAGGATCGTCATACTTGGATCGGGACCTATCAGAATAGGCCAGGCTGCAGAGTTCGATTTTTCAGGATCACAAGCCTGCCGAGCACTTCGTAATGATGGTTATGAGGTCATACTCATCAATTCCAATCCAGCTACAATACAGAATGACCCCGAGATGGCCGACAAGATATACATCGAGCCACTTCTGCCCGAAGTCGTCGCAAGAATTCTGGAAATTGAATCACCGGATGCACTTCTCGCCGGAATGGGTGGCCAGACAGCGCTCAATATAGCCACAGCACTGGCCCATGGGGGGACGTTGGCAAAACTCGGTGTGGAACTAATCGGGTGCGATCTCCAGGCAATAGATGATGCCGAAGACAGAGATCGATTCAAGAAAGTTTGCGAAGAAATAGACCTCCCAGTGTGTCGTGCGATAGCTTGCAGCTCGATAGACGAAGTTCTGGCCGCAGCAGACGATCTCGGAGCATTTCCCCTGCTAATACGACCGGCGTTTACGCTAGGGGGTCTCGGGGGCGGCACCGCGTTCAATACGGGAGAACTCGTTGAGATAGCAAGACAGGGCATACTTCATTCATCCATCGGGCAGGTACTCATCGAGGAAAGTATACTTGGATGGCAGGAGTATGAGTACGAGGTCATGCGCGACACATCAGATAATGCGATTATTGTCTGTACGATGGAAAATCTGGATCCAATGGGCGTTCATACAGGGGAATCAGTTGTAGTCGCACCTCAGCAGACTCTGTCAGACAGAGACCATCAGAATCTCAGGGATGCAGCACTCAAACTAATCAGAAGATTGAACATAAAGGGCGGTTGCAATGTCCAGTTTGCAGTAGAACAGTCAACAGGCGAATATCGAGTTATAGAAGTAAACCCGAGAGTCTCAAGGTCATCTGCTCTAGCATCTAAGGCGACTGGCTATCCGATTGCTAGGATGGCGGCGTTAATCGCTGTGGGTTACACGCTCGATGAGTTGCCAAATCCTATCACAGGAGAGGGGACCACAGCTGCCTTTGAGCCGACGCTGGACTACTGCGTTGTAAAAATACCTAGATGGCCCTTTGACAAATTCAGGACTGCAGACAGGACCATCGGGACATCAATGAAGTCCACAGGCGAGGTAATGGCGATAGGAAGGGGCTTCGAAGAAGCATTCCTGAAAGCATGGTCCAGCCTAGAATATGGCACACCCCACCCACGTCCACTTACAATGGCAGATGCATCTGGAGGAGAGACAATGGATGAGCGAGCCACGATCCCCCTTAATGATACGATTCTAGAATCATGGTTGTCAATACCATCTGATCGTAGGATGGCTGCAATCTTTGAATCCTTTAGAAGAGGGTGGGGCGTAGAGAAGGTAAGGGAAATTTCTGGAGGAATAACCAGGTGGTTTTTGCACAGATTCTCGATAATGGCGTCAATCGAAGCAGAGATCGTGGAGGCCGGCATTTCCTCAGATATAGAAAACGTCGAAGAAAAATCAATCAGACGATGGAAAGGGTACGGCTTCTCAGACGCACATATCGTCGATGCAATGAATGGGTTCAAGCCACAGATAGATGTTTCCGCCGCCACTCGGATGACGAAGCACAGGCATTCGTTAGGAATACACCCGGTATTCAGGATGGTCGACTCATGCGCTGCGGAGTTCGCTGCGGTAACTCCCTATTATTATTCGACTTACGAGGGAGGCAACGCTTCAAGAGGAATAGACAAGGTCCAAGCAGACGCGTTGAAAGATGTCAGAAGAATGGTCGTGATAGGATCGGGACCAATTAGAATAGGTCAGGGAATTGAATTCGATTATGGCTGTGTTCACGCAGTAGGTGCAATACGGGATATGGGGCATGAGGCCATTATTATCAATAATAATCCTGAAACAGTATCAACTGACTTCGATACTAGCGATCGTCTTTATTTCGACCCCCTAACTCTTGAATCTGTCATTGAGATACTCCTGAGGGAAAGAGCGGATGGCATAATTTTGCAATTTGGCGGCCAGACTGCAATCAATCTCGCACTGCCGATTCAGGGCCAGCTCGACCACCTGCATTCCATGGGAGTAGACTTGAAGATGGCTGGAACGTCACCTGATTCAGTCGATGAGGCGAGCGACAGGCATCGTTTCGAGGAGTTCGCTACTAGGAATGGATTGAGGATGCCGAGAGGCATCACGGCAAAAGATCCCATCGCAGTTAGGAATGGTGCTGCTGAGATAGGATTCCCAGTCTTGATCAGGCCGTCCTATGTGTTGGGTGGCAGAGGAATGGAGGTACTTGCGGACTCAAAACAGCTAGAAGCGTACATGTCTGAGGCCTACGTTGCTCCTGAGAAACCCCTCCTCGTAGATGAATATCTGGGGAATGCCATAGAACTGGACGTAGATGCCGTCTGCGATGGCCACGAGGTACTGATAGGCGCAGTGATGGAGCATCTGGAAGAGGCAGGGATACATTCTGGCGATTCAACGTGCTTTATCCCTACTCAGAATGTATCGAAAGCTATCCTCGAGGAGGTCGAAGAGTGGACCAAACGAATAGGGCTCAAACTTGGCGTAATTGGGTGTTACAACATACAGTTCGCAATAAAGGGCGACAAACTATTCGTGCTCGAGGTCAATCCGCGAGGATCCAGGACATTCCCCTTCGTCGCGAAATCAACAGGCATCCCTCTCGCAAGAATAGCTGCAAGGATCACAATGGGCGATCGTCTAGAGGACTTGGACATACCTGAGAGACAGATCGACGCAGTCGCTGTCAAGGCACCAGTTTTCCCATTCATAAAGCTCAGAGGACTAGATCCGGCGCCCGGGCCAGAGATGAAATCTACAGGAGAAGTGATGGGTTCTCACAAATCCCCTGCCGCTGCCTATCTGAAAGCAAGGATGGCCACAGAAATACCAGTCCCAACCCACGGAGGTGTGTACATCACAGTGAAGGACGCAGACAAACATTCGATCATACCCCTTGCTGAGGAGCTGCATTCGATGGGCTTCACCATTTATGCAACGCACGGTACTGCCTCTGTAATCCGGGAGTCCGGGGGACTGCCCGTTAACACCGTCTACAGGATAGCCGAACAGGGCTCGCCGGACGCACTAGACTTGATGCGCGAAGGAAAGATCCAACTCATCATCAATACCCCTACTGGCTCTGGGGGCGCCATACTCGATGGAAATATGATGAGAAGACTCGCCGTCGAGCTGAACATTCCGTTTGTAACAACACTTTCAGGCGCAAAGATGGAGGTCAAGGCGATATCTGAATTGATCAAGGGAGTACCCGAGCCAAGGAGTCTGACAATCGGGACCGTCTAAGTTAGGGAAAATAACTCTGACAACTCATCACGATCGCATTCTACCATTAATGTGGAGGCCTTGGGCCCGTTGCTTTTCCCTATTAATACCGAATATATGGCCGAATACCCCTTCTTCGCCCCTATACCGCATACGTCTATGGAATCAACAATCAAAGACCCTATGCCTGAATCGCTCCATTCGCATTCTTTGAATTTGGCCCCGAGGTGCCTTATGAATGCGATTTGATTACTATCGAGAGAATTTAGTATATTGCGATCCGCAATTTTTGATATTTCTATTCGGCTTTCTTCTGGAAAGTGCCTTCCATCGATCCAAGCTCGCATCCTTGATAGACGTAATTTCAACGCCTCAGACGGGTATCCTGAAAGATGCCCTGATTTTCGCAGCGATTCCCAAACAAGTTCGTCTTCGGATCTGATTTGTGCCAAAAGTGAAAGATGTCTGAATGGGACCTGTCCTGCCTCAATTGGCACATCTCTCGCAATTTGACTCAGTCTGAGTGCACCATGCGCCGTAGCTGCTGCCACTTGCTTTCGACGAGGCTCGTCATCCCGGACAATGGGGGGGGATTTGACAAGTCTTTCATATTCATCGGCCGTTTCGAACAGCATATTGCCTGTATTGAAATCGATATGCTTGGACATCTTTGTTCTGGCAATAATGTACCTTACAATCTCTGGAGGGACGATTTCCAGAGTTTCTAGAGGGCCAACCGTATTCCCGCTGGAACTGGACATGGGTCCCATGCCTTTGATCTGTATCCATTCATAGACCATTTTTCTGGGAGGTTCATGGTTCAGGAGACGTGAAATTGGTATTCCTGTATCATATGAGCCGCCTGCTGAGCCATGATCCTTGCCGGCTGGCTCACAGGTTATGCCATGGAGGCCCCACCGAGCAGCCCAATCAACTCTCCAAGGCATTTTGCCCTCTGCTTTTCTTATGTCTGACTTCCCTTCTACGCCGTGCCTATCTTTCCAATGGACATATGGTCGATCATACCCCGTCACTCTTACCCCATCGAGACTTCCATCGGACCCAAGAGGATTGTAAGGGAACCAATACTCATCAAGATCCCTGCCGGATATGGTTTCTATGATGCCTCTTATCTCATCACGCTTGTCTATAGCGGAATGAATTCTGTTTTCCAAGGCCCCCGATGCGTACACTTCGTGGTTTAGAACAACCTCCGGGACTACGCCTATGGCTTCTAGGGACCTCAGGAAGGGATCTAGAAAGTGATCAGCATAGCTTCCTAGCGAAGCATCTGGCTTTCCACCGGCCCCCGGGGCTGGTATGAATGCAAGAGGATGGCCGATAAATTGCTCATAAGATTCATCAAGAAATGAATATACTCTCCTCAACGGGTCCATACTGTCTACGATGAATATGTATCTCGATTCGATGCCTCTGTCCAGGCAGCTCCGATGTATCATTTCCGCTGAAAGAATCTCTCTCAGATGGCCTATGTGAAAACTTCCGGAGGGAGTTATCCCCGATGCCACCGTCTGTGGCCCACCTCTCTCTGAGAGGACTCTTGCAGCATGATCCGCCCAGTGCATGTGTGCCTTCCTCAGATTCTAGCAGCGCGAACAAGGGCCCTCAAGGGGATACCATCGATTTCGTCCATCCAAGTCTTATTCACCAATACCAGGCAAAGTAAAACCTTGGCACCAGCATTAGTGAGGTGTTCGATAGTTTTGCGCATGGTCAAACCCGATGAAACGACGTCGTCTATCACGACGACTCTTTTGCCCTCTACGCCTGCAAAAACTTCTGACAGATGCCCGCCTTCCTCTTCGCTGATACTACGGGCCACGCTGAGTTCAAGATCCATGCCGGAAGCTATGCATGTGGCAAATGGTATGCCGTTGATGGAAATACCGACTATTGAGTCAACTTCCTCCTCTACTTCTTCCAGCATTATATCTGCGAATATTTCCGAGACTGCCTCAATCCTTTCACCTTTGACAGCTATGGACCTCCACCCCACCCTGATATCAGCAGGATGATCCTCAACTGGCTGCTGAGTGGATGATAACCATTGGATCGTTGTCTGGGACAAAGAGAGCTCATCAGCTATTTGTTGAGAGTTAAGCCCCTTCGCTTTCATTGTGGCGACTGCTGAGCGGAGCTCATCGATAGACTGAGGCGGCATGGCCTGAAGCCCACCCCGGGTAACAAGAATGCTTCGGAGATAGTTTACGTTTCGAACTCAGAAACGACCTGTTGAGCCAAAACCGCCCTCTCCTCGTTCCGTATCGCCCAGAGACTCCAGATTTACCTCAGTAAACTCGCTTGGCGGGATTGGCGCTATCACCATCTGCGCAATACGTTCTCCTTTCTCTATGGTGTATGAACTCCCTTCTCCAATCCAAGTCATGAGCACAAACAACTCCCCCCGATAATCGGCATCAATGGTTCCAATGCTATGTGGAAGAATAAGCCCCTTTCGTCCAAGAGACGATCTTGCACGTATCTGCCCCTCGAACCCAACTGGAATTGCAACTTTTAACCCGGTCGGAACCATGGTTGAACTTCTGAATTCTACGATTGTCTGCTCGACGGCTCTAATGTCCCATCCGGCTGCGTATTCCGAGCCTCTCACGGGTAATGCAGCATCAGGGTGCGTGCGTACCACCTTCACTTCGATGGGAGCGACCATGCCCTTTGCTAGGGCCATGTGTCCATATCCCCTCCGGTGAGGTGAAAAGGGACGGGTGGTTCAGCAGCCACATGGGAGAGTTCGATTACGAGTCGCTGTTGGACAGGGCCAGAGACCGTATTCCAAAGGATATCAGCGAACGTGCTCGCTGGACGATGCCTGAGCCAGAAATCCTTCTGGAAGGAAATCAGACCATACTTCGAAACTTCTCCTCGATAGTCGACTCAATGGATCGTGATGCCAACCATGTCTATCAATTCCTGATCAATGAGCTGGGTACTTCTGGCACTCAGGAATCTACTCGGATATTGCTCAAAGGAAGAGTGCCTCCGAAGAGAATCAAGGAGAAGATAGTGGCCTATGTCAAGACATTCATTCTTTGTGGTCAGTGTAAAGCACCAGATACCAGATTCATCAAAGAAGACCGTACTTATCTACTGAAATGTCAGGCATGTGGCGCCACTAGGCCCGTACGTCTATGATCTTGCTACAGCAGCCACAAAGGATATGCAGGATGCATTCCAAGATTTTGTTATGGGGTCGGAGAAAAATGCATTACTAGCAATATCGCTAGTCGGCTTCGCCCCCACCCTTTCGATATTGATGACTCTCTTGGTGATAGACGGCGAATTGGCGTCCCAGACATTCTTCATCTTGTGTAAGGCATGGATATTATTCATTCCAACCTACTGGTTCTTGAGGGTCGAGGGAAATCCCATCTCATGGTCGCCGTCGGGTAAAAACGGAATATTCGAGGGAGTCGTCACAGGCGTGGCTATGAGCGGGATAATATTCGTAGTATGGGCGACCCTTGGGGATTCCATAGATACTGAATCCATGGTCGAGCAGCTGCAAAACACCGGCCTGACCAGTATTGAAGTCTACGTGGCTGGGATGTTTTACTGGATATTCCTCAATAGCATGCTTGAGGAGTATGTTTTCCGTTGGTTCATAACCGTGAAAGGAATTGAACTCACAGGAAGTGAACTCGGGGGAATCATCGTATCTGCCTTGATGTTCACACTCCATCACGCTCTAGCGCTTCATCTGTTCGGATTCGAATGGTGGCAGACTGGAATAGCATGTTTCGGCTTGATCTCAGCAGCTGCAATTTGGTCATGGCTGTACATACGCCACAGGTCGATATGGGTCTGCTGGATATCCCACGCAATTTGTGACGTTGCTGTATTCGTGATAGGATACCAACTGGTGTTTAATTAAAAAAAATAGATACCTATCCCCTTGTCTGGGGTATCGTGGTTTCCAACAACCTGCCTTCCTCTGCACCTCTCCCTGAGATTCCAACCTCCTCGCCTATTCCAGTACCAGTGCCCCGGCCGCAGGGAATTCCCCCTGGCTTAATCCAGGGAAATGTGGTGGTTTCTTATCGGCGTCTTCCGTCAAATAGCGCAGCTGCAGTGGGCATGGTATTGGGCATCGTATCTCTTGTTTTCACTGTCATCGCCCCGCTATTCTTCTTCTGTTGATTCTTATCCCTGCCAATGGCCCTGGTTGGAGTCGCTTTCTCGCATGCCGGGCTCTAGAACTCCAGAACATCCGGGGTTGGCAACTGTCAAGCAGTGGCCGGACTAATACTCAACTACATACAAGTCGTGCCTTTTGCGGGACTAATGATTCTGGTTCTGCTTGGAGTTACAACAATACCAGAGATCTGATCAACCTATGTCTTCTTTATCAGGTGAAGAATATCTTCTTTCACGAAGGTCGTTATGATATTTGAGACCCAAACTGTCGCCATTTTCAGAAACCCATTCGCTGAATAGCAATTTGCCTCCGGCCTCTTCTTCAGAAGCCATCAGGCCTTGCATTAGGCCCCTTATTTCGGCCATTGTTATGACATCATCTTTCAAAAAAAATCCGAATACCCTGCCAGCAAACCAGCCAACTACAGGAGGAACTGGAATGATTAGTCTATTGACGCCCATCCCCCTCGCTATCGTCTTAACGAATTCTTTGTAGGTGTAAATTTCAGGGCCTGCAACATCCATTGTTACATTTTCGTCTTTCATCCCGGCTTCTATCGCCGTGAGGGCGACATCTTCGACGTGAACCGGTTGTACTGGGTATTTACCCCGTCCAAATATTCCGAAGACAGGGAAACTTCTGATCAGCCACGCCATATTGTTGACTAGCACGTTCCTACTTCCTCCAAAAAGAAGAGTCGGCCTGATAATCGCATAGGAGTTTCCAGACTCCCTAAGTGCACGCTCCGCCTCTACCTTGCCTTGGAAGTATGTCCATCCGGGAGCATCTTCAGGACGAGAGACGCTGAAATGCACCACTTTGCCCACACCAGCCTCCAATGCCGCATCGAATAATATCGAGCAGTTTCTTGTAGCCAAAGAATGATCGTAACCGCCAGATTTCTTGTTATATCTGATCCAGTAGGTATTGTATAAAATCTCTGCACCACGCAGAGATTGAACGAGAGAATCCCTGTCTTCGAAATCAAGGGGCATCACCTCGACACTTCCGTCAAATGGATCGTCCCTCCCAATAGCATTGGTTAGAGTTTTGACCTTTACTCCTCGATCTAGGAGCAATTTGGCAATCCACCTTCCCGAATAGCCAAATGCTCCCGTGACCACATGGAAGCCATCAGTCATATCCGGCCCTGAGCGAAACGTCGGAAAAACACCGTGGGTGACTTTCTATGCTAGCTGCAAGGTATTGGGCATGCATTTCTGATTCGATGGATTCACAAGGCTCCCATTGAGCGCAATATCATGGCAGTGGACGATTCAGTGGAGAAGCCGACTTCAGGAGTTCAGGCTAAACGCGTCCCGGAAAGGACGGTCAACGGTCTACCGACAATGTACTGCTTCGAAACCTGCCCCTTCTGCTTCAAGGTGAAGGCACTTCTTGGTTCGAGGGATGTAAAGTACTCGAAAGTAGAGGTAGATCCCACTTTCAAGACCCAGTTGAAGTGGTCTGATTGGAGCAAGGTGCCGATTTTTGTGGATGTCGACGGGACTCAGGTGAATGACTCTAACCATATCCTCCACTATATCGACTCAACCGGTGCCAACTCATTCCCTAGGGCGGGGGAAGACCCAGAACAAGATCGCTGGATGGATTTCTCCAATCAGGTTCTCGGTAAGTCGATAGTCGCAGTGATTTACACCTCGTACAGAACTTCAGTCCAAGCACTTGATTATGTCACAAAGGTGGATAATTTCTCTTTCGGCAGCCGCCTGATAAACAAGTGGATTGGAGGCTTCATAATGCGCATGGTAGGGAAGAGTAGGGCGAAGATGTTCGAATTGCCCCCTCGTGACAATCTCCGATACCAGCTAGATGTCATGTCAGAAGGCATCCAAGGAAAATTCTTCGGAAAGCAAGAACCCAATGGCGCAGATTATGCGAATTTTGGCATACTTCGTTCCATGCAAGGGCTGTATGGATTCGATATAGTAGAGAACCACCCGATAATATCTGGATGGTACAATGGTATGCAAGATCACTCCGGCGTCTGATCCGATTCATGGTCGCCCCTCAAGATCGGCGGAATAATCGGCCACTGATGATACAGTAAGAGACATCTAGGGGAGACTCGGATGGAGTGGCTGTTTATGCGTAATCTTGGACACAGACTCGGCGCATCCGGAACTAAACTTGAGAACACAATACAGGGCTTGCACGACTCTTTGAAAATTGTCTCGGACTCCAAGTTCAGATACTGGGAGTTCGATGTAAGGGAATCCGCTGATGGTACCTTATTCGTCTTTCATGATGATGATATACGTTTGAAAGGTAAACGCATCGAGACTCGCCTTTTGGAGATGGAAGAAATCATCTCGGCAGGCGAGGAAATCGACATAATCATACCAACCCTTGAGCAGGTGATATCCGAATTGGAACAAAGAGAGGAACCCGTGATGATAGAGATAAAGGAACTGATATCCGACAAATGTAGGGTCGAAATAATCGATTTGGTCGCCGGTAGAAAGAGTTGGAAGCTGATGGCGACCCCTGAGAGATTCGACAGGTCATTCCCGGCCCAGGGCCGTGCCCGATGGAGGGAGATGGCCGGTCGGAAAGACGTGAAATTGGTAAGAGTTGGCAGACACAGAGCTCAACTTTTCAGATTTTCAGATTATGCCCTCGGGAGGCTTTACTTGTATCCCAAGTGGCTATTCGGACTTTAGCACGACAACACATCAACAACCCACCCTTTGTGATAGTGACGACGTTCGAGAAAGAGCACTATTATTTTATTTTAGGCAAGCCTAAATTTTATTTCTCCCCTACTCCCGGGTAGGCTTATGGATGTAAACGACGTAACCAGCTGGGCCCAGGCGAACAAAGCAATATCAATCTCAATTTTACTACTTCTCGGAGGGGGGTTCTATCTTCTCATGTACGAGCCGGACTACGATCCGTGCGATGAAGGGAAGAACTGCTTGACGATTGCATATCAGGTTCAGGAAGACTACCAGGTGTGGGACAATAACCCGCAGCATCTGGCTGATAAGATGAGCAGCTTGATGGGCGATGATTGGGATGTTGAGATTTACCCAGTTAGCGACTCGGGGCCTATGATCGAGGCCATCGACAAGGGTAATGCCGATATCGGTTTTGTTGACGGGGCGGCTGCCTGGTTGGCTTGGGAAGTATACGATCTGGACGTCCTTGCTGCTGAGACAAAAGGGGATGGCAGGACTTACTACAATGCTGCTGCATGGGTTAGGGCCGATTCCGACATAGCCGCAGCACATCTGGACGATGATCCTGATACCGATCCGTTTGCCTTGATGGAGGGCCAGAGATCATGTCACACTGGTTGGTTGAAGAGTGCGGGCATGTTGATACCGATGGGATATCTGATTGGAAATGGATACGCCGAAATTAAAGGCGATGCTGATGATATAGATTCATTGGAAGCCACAGTACATGGATTCTTCTCAGTAGACTCCAGCATTCCAAGGGGCAGTACCCCGTATTCATCCTACAAAGGCGCCATGAGGTGCATGATGGATGGAACGGGAGATGTCGCACTGATCAAGGATACCGTGTATGACTCATACTGCACTGGATCCGATGCGTATGACTGGTGCCTAGATCGGGACGAGGTAGTCATGCTAGAGCCATTCGGCCAGGCACCCAGCCACCCGACGCTTTACAACCCAGAAAATATGGATGCTGATACCGTGGCGCTTGTACAAGCCGCTCTCGGTGCGCTGAGTGATGATGAAGAAGGGAAAGAGATTTTGTGGGATACCCTCTACACTGAGGACATGGTGCCCACCACTGCCGAAGCACATCTCGGAACATATGGAGCAGCAGTATCAAATGTGCCGGGCATACAAGCCTACTTCGGGTGAATATCCGATGAGAGTTTCACTCGTAGCCTTGATTCTCGTGCTGTCGACAGCATCCAGTGGCTGTATGTCCGAGTCCAACGAGGTATACGAGTGGCCAGAACCCGTTCCCGGGGATTGCAACCTGGATGAGTCTTACAGTTTGGGGTGCGAACTCTTACTGGAGGCTTTTGATATCCCGCATCAGTCGCTGATTAACCCGATCACTGGCGAATTATGGGTCGTATATTTGGGCGGCTACATCAAGTCATGGGATGGCAAAAATTTGGAATTAGTCGCAGACTTGAGTATGATTGTGAACCGCTGCCACATGGAGCAGGGCCTCCTCGGGGTAGTCTTCGAGGATGATTTTGAAATGACGGGGGAGGTCTTGTTATCATACGTCAATGAAGGGTCTTGCTCAGGACCCACCGAGTCAAATCTCGTCCTGGCATCGATAAATCTCGATAGCGAGGGGCATCTCGACCCTTCAACTATCTTGATACTGAAGGAGATTGACCAACCATATAGGAATCACAATGGGGGCTACCTCCTCCCTATAGGCGACCATCAATATTTGTGGGGAGTCGGCGACGGAGGCGGCAGTGACGATCCACATCAGAATGGGCAAGATAACTCAACCCCCCTGGGGTCCATCCTACTATTCGCATACGAACAAGGCGGCATCAGCCCCATAATGGAAAATCAAACGGGGGATCAATACATCCTTCACAGCGGCTTGAGAAATCCTTGGAGGTTCGATATTGACAGCTATGGTAGGTTATGGATAGCAGATGTAGGGCAGAATTGCTACGAGGAGGTAAATCTGATCCCACTTATGGAAAGTGCTAATTTCGGCTGGTCAGAGAGGGAGGGCGAGCATAGATTCTACCCCAATGGCTTCACGAATGAGGACGGTACTTGCAATCCAGATGAAGATCGGTCGCCATTACCGGCGGGGATGACTGATCCCGTTGGATTCTACTCCCACGAGAATGGGAATTGTTCTATTACAGGCGGATTCTGGATGGATTGGGGTCCAGAAAATCTCCGAGACGGGTACCTTTACGGCGATTTCTGTTCGGGATCATTATGGGTCATGCGCGAAGAATCAGGAACTTGGTCCGAGGAGTATGTCGGATCGACTGGGGGAATGATAGTTGGTTTTGGAGAAACTCCTGGCGGAGAACTTTTGGTGTTCCATTGGACTGGTGAAGTTGTAGCGATCAGATGATTCTAGGGGAGATATTCTCTGATTTCAGCAATCGACTTCTTTTCTATTTCAGGAATCGCCGCTGGATAGCCCGCCTTCACAAATCCGACAATCTTCTCTTTCATAGGCGATATGCCAAGTGCCTCATAGACGAAATCAGACCTCGTTATACCCCCAGTAGACCATTGAGACCCAATGCCCTGGTCCCAAAGAGATAGGGCGAGATTCTGCACGGAACACGCCGTTGCGGCATAGTCCTCCATCTCTCTGAAATCATCTTCGGGAGTGAGAGCAGATGTAACCACTAATAGCACGGGAGGCGACAAAATCTTCGATATCGCCTTCTGAATGCCCTCTTGAATCTCATCTTCGCCTCTCCCTGCAGCCTTTTCCCTGGCCAGTCTTTCGATTTCAGGGATCATGGAACTACGAGCTTCTTTTCCGAGCACATAGAATTTCCACGGATGGGTTTGCTTGTGACAGGGAGCGTGCCTAGCAGCTTCGAAAGCAGTTTCAAGGGAGGCTATATCGACAGGGCCTTCTTCAAATCGATAGATTGAGCGTCTGGACACTATGGTGTCCTGTACCCTGCTCATCATGCCACCTTTCAGAGTTTATCGAATTTGGCTGCGAGTACGAAGTCTGATTCAGTCAAGCCATCGATTTTATGCGTCCAAATTCTTGCTTCAACACGCCCCCAACCAACTTCAAAATCAGCATGATGCCCTTCCTGCTCGCAGATAGCACCTGCTGAATTTAGGAAATCAAGAGCCATCAAGAAGTCCGGAAATGCCCACACTCTTCTGAGGTGATGCCCATCTACTACAGTCCACCCTTTGTCTATGCCAGAGATAAATTTCTCACACTCTTCTTCTTTGAGGGGTGGAACGCCACCTTCACATGGCTTGCAGCGCTTGTTTGCAAGGTCAGACATCAGAATCAGCCCCATACATGTGAATCATCATGGCCATCAGCTTTCCTTTCCGCCTGCTCACTAACGCTAGTTCGACGACGCATGTCTTCTCTTTCGAAGAATAACAATTCATCGTCATCTATGTACTGAGGCCTCATGTGGGCAACTAGTCGAATTTCAACGATCACGTCCCGAGAGAATGAGCGAAACTGACTATCTTCATCAAGGATGTCTATCGAGCTCCTACCTGTCGAGATCAGCATCCCCCTGATGATATTCGACTCTCCAGATTTCACTGATCGCGCATCAATCACCATTTCAACAAGATCGTCCTTCCTGAGGCCCGATTTACGGCCGATCAGTGGACCGACGTAAACGTCCCCTCGCGTAGAAAGATCAGGTGAACCATATGCGTCGTACATCGTTTCTGCCCAGTCGGGGAGCCCTCGCCCCTGCTCTCCATCGGTGTTCGGCATGGTGCCTATTGTTAATCCGAGATACATAAGGAAGACGCAGAGATACCGACTTCAACGCCCACGCAATTCAAGACCGTCGCACGAGACCGTCGCAGCAGGGATTGCCATGGTGTCGGTGGAATGGAGGCGAATACCCACTGTATTGCTACCTCAGGAAATCGTCGATAAGGCTTTCAGAAAAGCAAGTAAGATGGCGGCATTGGTCGAAGACCCGGATAAGTACCACAGAGTCAGGAAGCAGATGAATAGGATGGTACAGTCATCATCCGACACCATAGCAACCACATTACTCGACTGGGTTGATAGGTGGCCAAGTCTGAATGCCCTCCCTCTTTTCGACCAAGCTCTCATCGATGCTTCAGTTGGCGCTGACGATTATCGCAAGAATCTTGGAGGGATACAATGGGGCGCTGAGCAGGTTCGTAGGATAGCAGGTCGAATCCAGTCTGAAATGTTGAGGATACGCGATATATCTGGTTTCCATGAGAGTCGGAGATCTGCCTACGGGCGATTCGCTTCAATCCTTGACCAGCTTGAGCCGCAGCTCGAATGGTTGAATAAAGCACGCGACCGTCTCCGGGAACTTCCATCGATAGACCCTGCAAATCCATGTATCGTGGTGGCAGGAGCCCCAAACGTTGGCAAATCAGCTCTCATCACCGCATTGTCATCTGGTGAGCCTGAAGTCGCAGCATACCCATTCACAACCAAGCGACTTCATCTAGGCCACTTTACACATCGGAGGAGAAAATATCAGATGGTCGATACACCCGGCCTCCTAGATCGTCCCAATATAGAAAGAAATGCAATTGAGATGCAGGCAATAGCCGCTTTGGAGAATACCGGGGATATTGTATTATTTCTGATTGATCCGTCTGGATCTGGCGGAACTCCTCTAAATGAGCAGTTGAGTTTACTAGATGAGGTAAAGGGTCTGATAAGTGCTAGGCGATTCATCTTGGTACGTTCAAAGGCGGATATCGATGCTCCTAGCCTTCCTGACTCAATGCCTGTTAGCTCGATAGATGGTACCGGATTGGAAGAACTCCGTTCAACCATCGTATCTTCGATAGCAGCAGACGTAGTCGAAGATCCTCTTAATCTTCCATCGGACTGGCATCGCGAGGATATAGGCATAGATCTGTGATTTATTCTACCCGCCAGGTGTGGCCGCAAACCTTGCAGTACAGATCATATCCGCCGTAGGAACTGGGCAAACCCTCGACCTTCACGGGAGTATTGCAATTCGCACAAATCTGTGACTTCATGCCCCTTGCCAAGGGTCACAGGTCCTTCAACAACTCGCAGGATCAGGAGTCGACAAAACGTTTCCAAAGTACCTCTACGGGGTAAATCATCTCGATAGCCCCAATCAGTAGGACGGCTCCAATGGCTAGCAAAAGCAATTCTAGTACCGGCGCAATACCTACCGACGGGCTAATTGTTACAAGTTGCTCATCCAAGTCTGCACCCTCCTTTCCAGCCGATACAAATCGATACGAATCTGGTTGAAGATCAAGTTTGAAATTACCTTGAGAGTCCGGGCCTCCGGAAATAAATTCAAAATCGTCTTTGGTGCATGCTGTTAACCCGTCACCATCCGGCGGGCAAGAATCAGCATAAGATGCGTCGACAACCCCTATCCAGCTTTTAGATGGTTCACTCCATTCGATAGTCAATTCTATGTCCATCAAAAGAAAGCCAGCCGGAACCTCTAGATCGGACCCGGTCATCCCCACCAGACAACCTTCATCTGACACCTCCGTGCATGGTACGACAGGGATTTGAACACGTTCAGTATCCAAATCGATGCCATAAACGCTGATACCCCCTATTAGCAGGCAGAGTACCCCTACCGCGCCGGGCAGTACGGACAGTATACGCACCACTCGCATAAGGGGCTGCAGACGGCATGCCGCAATGACGCTTACGCTTACATGGCGGACAGAACAGCCAGAACCAAGGCTATAGCAGGAAACAGGTAAAGCATCACTGTGAACCGCTTCCTTGAAGCCTCTCTCTTAGAATGGGTGATCGAACAACCCTCATCTCTGCATATCGGAGGATCTCTGTCAAGAGGTATCGGTGCCCAACATACTGTGCAGTGTCTGTGCGATGTCATTGCGGTTCGCTGCCTCTTCGTCTGGCTCATTTAATCACTCTCCTCGTATCCTAGTCCCATTGAAAGGCAGCCCTGAAAGAGCGGACTCAAGGGCTGCAAGGTCTTTCCCATAAACAACGTCAAGATTTAGATTGAATTCTCGTGCTCGCATCGCTCCGACAGGGTCAACTACGGTTCTGCCCCCTGCCTTATGTTCCGAAGCCTCTCCTACAATGGCTCTGAGTTCTTCATGGCTCATCTGCATTATTTTGGTAGCCTCGGAGTCTAGAGACGGATCAGAACTGTAGACATGAGTCACATTCGTCGCGATCAAACAGGATTCAGCATTCATCCCCATGGCCAACTCTATCGCAACACAGTCGGTTGTATGGCCGGGTACTGTGCCACCCATAACAACCACTCCGTTGCCTGAGGATGCCAAGGCCTCTTCTATCGATAGTGGCGCCACCTCAGATACACGTACCCCGACGCCGGATAGCCCTTCTCTGACCATGGAAGCATTTAGTCGAGTAGCAGCTATGCCGATACGATCCAGCGCATCTCTATCGTCAGTCAATGCCGAGGCAGCCTCTATACCACGTCTGGCGGCAGCACCCCCACCAACAACTATCGCTGTGGTGGATCCCTCTGAAGCACGCCGTTCGAGAATAAGCCCAAGCCCCTCGATCCAGACATGAATTTCCTCAGAATTGCCGCTCAAGAGACTACCTCCGAGCGCCATCACGCGAGTATCCATGGCGCACCCTAGTTCTCGGCTGTCTATCAATAACTCGTCTGAGATGCCCACAGGCTTCATCAATATGGCCCCGTGGGTTAAGATGAGGTTCCAATGATGAGCGACGACACTGAGCAGCAGTATCGACGGCTCCGCCTCAAGAAAGCGCTGGAGGATTTACGGGGCATGAAAGGCATGGGTACTGAGTTAGTTTCAGTGGTTATACCGCCCGACCGAAAGATCCACGATGTGAGGCAACAACTTTCTCAAGAGGCTGGACAGGCTGCCAACATAAAGTCGAAATCGACAAAGAAACACGTCCAGGATGCAATCGAATCCGCGATTGCGACACTCAACCGCCACACGACTCCGGGGGAAAGGGGAATCGCGTTATACGTGGGACACGTCATCGTAGGAAACAACAAGACAAGACTGATTTCAGTAGTTGTGGATGACCCTCCTGAGCCGCTGCAGTCATACAGGTACAGGTGCGATTCAACATTCGAGACATCTCAATTAGAAGAGATGCTGATAGACAGAACGTCTTACGGATTATTCGTAATCGACCGCGGAGAAGCAGCATACGGGATTGCAACAGGTAAGAGGATCCATTGTCAAGAGGAACTCCAAAGCAACATAATGGGAAAACACAGGCAGGGCGGACAATCTGCACAGCGATTCGAGCGCTTGATCGAGGAGGCGGCCCACAATTTCTTCAAGAGAGCGACTGAGCATGCATGTTCGTACTGGCTGCCCAACATTGAGAATATCAGAGGCATCATTGTAGGAGGACCAGGAGGGACCAAGGATTTCGTAATGAAGAATGATTACCTCCATCACGAAATTAAGAAATTGATAAGAGAGCCGTATTTCGATGTCGGCTACTCAAATGAGAGCGGCTTGAGGGAACTCGTACAGAGAGCAGGCTCTTTGATGGATAAAATCGATCTAGATGCTGAAAGAGAACTTGTTGATCGATTTCTTCGTGAAGTGATGCAAGCACATCCCAAAGCCACCTACGGCGAGGTCATGGTCCGTGCAGCCCTAGAACAAGGTGCTGTCGACACGCTCCTGCTATCAGAGGGGCTACGAGTCCGACGTGTTGGCTGGTATTGCAAATCCTGCAGCCATGAGTGGAACTCTTCCCAACAATCTAGGACGGAAATTCCCGATTGCCCGTCGTGCGGCTCCGAGTCTCCTGTGGAAGACCCTGAGAGAACAATGGACCTCGTAGATGAGCTTAGTCGGCTAGCATTGAGGACATCGGCCAATGTGTCCCTCATTTCTCTCGATTCCGAGGAAGGTTCCACTTTAGCAAGCAGTTTCGGAGGTATCGCTGCAGTGCTAAGGTACCCGTGGAGCTGATACTTTGCGTGATTTGATAAAACCCGTATCGGAGGCTCTTGAACCAGTTTTAATCGAGATGGGACTAGCAGATTTTGATTCAAAATCAATCATTGGACCAGCTACAGATAAATCTCACGGAGACATTGCAATACCCTGTCACCAATTCGCACGGATTCTAAAAAAATCACCAGTTGAAATTGCCGATGAAGCAGCTAAAAGAATGAATGAACATCTCGAGGGGATCGCCTCCGCATCCTCAGTCGCAGGCTTCCTCAACATAACGGCTGAGAGCCGCTGGTTAGCAGATCGTCTTTCAGAACTTGTGGGGCACCCCACGAATGGGGTGGAAAGAAACTCTACAAGAACAGTGGTGGTGGATTACTCATCCCCAAACATCGCCAAAGAGATGCACGTAGGACATCTCAGATCCACCGTGATAGGGGACGCGCTCGTCAGAATTCTTGAGATGAAGGGTAATACGGTAATCCGTGAGAATCACGTCGGGGACTGGGGCACACCGTTCGGTATGCTGATTGAGAGACTCGAAGATTTAGAATCCGAAGGAATTCAACCTTTAGTCGCACTTGCAGACCTCGGTATATTCTATCGGGATGCACGATCTTCATTCGACTCGGATGAAAATTTCCGTGAACGAGCAAGGAGGAGGGTAGTAGCCCTTCAGTCCGGGGATGAAGCGACAATGGCGCGTTGGAGACAACTGGTTGATCTATCCTTTTCATATTTCGACGAGGTTTACGACCTGCTCGGGGTTCTGTTGACAAAAGATGACGTGAGGGGAGAGTCATTTTACGACCCATTGCTGGCAAGAGTCGTAGAAAGACTCGATGAAAGAGGCCTCTTGAGCAATAATTCGGGCGCAGAGGTCATGTATCCCGGTGACTGGCTCAACAGAGAGGGAAAACCGCTCCCACTCATCATAAGAAAGGGAGATGGAGGGTACAATTACGCTACTTCAGACCTAGCCTGTATAATCGATCGGGTAGAGAGGCTCGGGGCCGACGACTTAGTGTATGTAGTGGGCGCTGAGCAAAAACAGCACTTTCAGATGGTATTCGCTGCTGCAAGAATCGCAGGATTTCTCCAAGATGAGCACACATCAAAACACGTTCCATTTGGACTTGTTTTGGGTTCTGATGGAGGGAAACTCAAGAGCAGGAGTGGAGGAGCTATTCGACTACTTGACCTCCTCCAAGAGGCAATACAGAGAGCATCCGAAGCTGTCTCTAATCGTAACCCTGGTATGACCTCCTCTGAAATAGAGTCAATCGCCATGAGTATCGGCATAGGCGCTGTAAAGTACTCGGATCTAAAGGCAGATCGGACGAAAGACTACGTGTTCGACTGGGAGAGGATGCTGAGTTTCGAGGGCGAGACAGGCCCATATTTGCAGTATGCGCATGCTAGAATTAGAAGCATACTTGCTAGGTCTGGCAGCGAAGCATCTGTGGATAACCCGGCGATGTATACCTTGCCTTCGAACGAGGAAGCTCGCTTGGCAAGGGAGATCTTGGCCTTTCCAGATGCCGTCGATACTGCAGCTTCCGAGTTGGCGCCACATAGGATTTGTAAGCAGCTGCATAGGATTTCACAGGCATTCGGCTCATTCTACGAGCATTGCCCGGTACTCATTGAAGACGACTCTTTACGAGTCGAAAGAATATCATTGTGCGCCCTTACTGGCGACATACTGCAGACCGGTTTGAAACTACTTGGAATAGATGCCCCTCATAGGATGTAAACACCGGAGCATTGGTTTACCTCACACCATTAGGGTTGCATATGCTTACAGTCGGAGACACAGCTCCAAGCTTCACACTAACCGCCCAAGATAAGTCGATATTCTCGAGCGAGGAACATTCTGGAACTAGGATGTTGGTGGTATTCTATCCAGCTGCATTCACCGGCGTCTGCACGGAGGAGATGTGCTCATTCAGCGATCTTATGGGCGACTTGGAAAAAGCAGGTTGCACCGTAGTTGGCATTTCTGTGGATGCTCCCTTCTCAAATGCAGCCTTCGCAGAATCAAATGAGATAGGATTCCCACTTCTCTCCGATGTCCATAGGTCCGTAATCAATGATTTCGGAGTCGCTTATCAAGATTTTTCGATCAAAGGCTACACGGTTGCAACAAGGTCAGTCTTCGTTGTAGAGTCTGACGGCACCGTGGGATATGCGTGGGCCGCTGAGAATCCAGGTATACAGCCGGATTACTCTGAGGTCATATCTTACTGCTTGAAGAATTAATCAAGAATCATTCTTCGCCCGAGCGAGCTCTGCTCATGTCCCTCGCGCCAATGAATATCAGATAGAGAGCAATGACATAGAGTGCCACGGCCACGAAGTCTGCAATGTCATCAGTGCTTCCTTCGGCACCAGTACCGAAGTCGGTCCAGAACATCAATCCCTGATTGTCAATCACCGCTGAAACGAAGCTTTCAGCATCGTCATCAGAAATCTCCGATGCAGTGTGTATCTCGAACACCGGGTGTGTATCCACGCCAATCTCGGGATCCATCATCCCTGGTCCTCGCAGGTCCAGGTGGAATGTGGAAGTGCTCTTTCCATACATCGCAATTCCCGTTATCTCCTCGAAATATATGTCCACATTGGATTCGAAGTAAACTGGAAGCGCTCCAGGGAGAACATCCACAACGGTCCCAGACCCAATCAGCTTGGCCTGTATCTGGTTCGCCGTGGGATCCAAGGCGACTGAATGGTGCACCATGGGGATTCCCTTGAATTCGACATTGCCCTCTACGACCGTATCAGCAATCGCATATCCGACGAGGTTGATCTTCTGGATCTCATCGGCGTCAGTTGCCATGCCTCCGAAGGCATCACTCTGATCGGTCATGTCGTTTCCGACGTGCGCACTCAGTAGTCCTAACGTTGCAGTCTCTGAGGCCGGTGATCTCCAGGGCATGTGCTCGCTCATAGCATATACCTCGCCAGTTTCTGAGTCTAGGTATCCCTCGGCGATTCTTAGCCCAGGCGTGTCGCCCTGTGTCGTAGTGGTGTCCTCGTAAACGCTGTAGTCGCCTGTAGAGAGTCCATTGCTTCCATAGTAGGTCATATTGGTTTCTAGGCTGACCCAGCTGTTTTCAGCACCGTATAAGCCGACGAGTACCGGGTCAGACCAACCATACAGCCAGTTGCTTATCGACTGGGTTGTTAGGGCCCCTGCTCCGTACTGGAAGTTGAGAAGTAGGCCAACTACGGATCCGAACATCAAGTCGTTAACCCAGGATCTGAGTAGCGACGCATCACTTTCCGATATCCCGTACATGCCTGCCACATAAGCATCGTTCCATTCCATCTGGACTCCACCTTCACCGGGACCGGTCGATGTCATGGGGAATGTCATCCCCGATAGCTCACCGTACATGAACATCGTCGATATGTCCGAGTCTGTGAGGGCATATGGGCCATCATACAGGATCTCATCGACCTTATCGAGGGAAAGCGATGCTCCATCGCCACCTGCCAATGCTCTATTGAGGCCAACTGCGATATTGCCTCCTAGGAGGGGCTCTTCACCTCCGAAGGACATCTTCCACCAAGTATCTGCATCCATGGTCCCAGCAGCTGCTGGATTGACAACGCGCATTGGGAAATGAGATTCTGCCAGTTGCCAGTCTGATGACCAGCCTGCAACGGTTTGCATGGTCAGGATCCCAGGGATATTGTATTCCTGGATATAGCCCATGTAATCTGGCGGACTTGCGGTTAGAGGCAATAATGACAGCACTACTCCGTAGAGTGGGATACCGCCCAGTTCCTGCTCGGCTAGCATACCTGCCGGGTATCCAGTATCTGCATTCGTACCAAAGAGGAAATACTCCAGATCATCCGCTGGGAAAGAGTATCCCGTAAGGACCTCGACTCTGTGGGCATTGTCTGTTGCAAGCTCTGGTGGGACTCCTGCGCCATTGGTCTGCATCATAGATGCAGCACCCGCGTATACGGCCCAGTCCATGAGAGCCATCTCGGCTGCATCGGTCGTGCCATATCCCAGAAGATCCGCTCTTAGAGGTGTTATCACCGAGCTGGGCTCGCCCCATGCGGCGACCATCCATGGACCGTAGTCGCAAGTCAGGGCCATGCAGACTCCGCTAGTCGAGTCAACGGCGCTGTTCATTATCGAACCTGCCGCGGAACTGAAGTCAGGCGACATCATATCGGCTCCCAAAAGGGCCTTCTCCATATCAGTCAAACTTGCGTTCCAACTTGCGAAGAAACCGTCTAGGACCATCGCATCTGCCATCCCTGCAACAGTCACTGCGTCCAACGCCCCGCCTGTCTGGGCGTTAATTGCAGTCTCAGCGCCAGAGGCAAGTATTGAGATCTGATCCGCTGTGTCCATGCTCGGTGCGAGGTACATCATGTCGTACGTCATCATGCTATTGGTGAATCCTGCCTTGGCGAATTGCTCGCCATACTCGATTCCTGTTGATATGCCTGCTATTCTCTGAGTGTTCCAGAGAATATTCGTATTGGTTATTGATGTGTCACCTGAGACGGAAGCCGCACCCTCGTGCGTGCATTCCTCGCACCACTCGAAGACATCGTAGGAAGAGTAGGTCATTGTTCCATTATCCTCGTCCCACTCGAGAAGATCGTTATGAGTCGTGACATTGTAGATGAATGGCCCCAACTTCTCAAACTGAGGTGCAGCAGTACCGTCTACCACCTCTGTTGGATTCGTTATGCTGTGTGCGAAGTAAGCACGCTCACTGGTGGACGTGCCCCATGAATCATCGTCCTCGAAGTCCGAAGACTCGTCGTAACCTGATTCCACCGATTCAGCCACCGTATCCAGAGTCGCCTGGGAAACGTATGGCGCAAAGGCAAGGGCATTCATTCCGATTAGGATTATTCCGACAATTAAGAAGGTTGTAGAGCGGTTGCTGGACATGCTATCGGGCTATGCTGACAGTGCTCTCCGAATAAGTGTTCCAGTCTACACCAGATGTAGAGGCAGTCACCTTACACGAATCCGAGACCATTCAGAGTTCGGACAAATCTCTACATTATGATTGGAAATAAGAACGATACTCGGCGTGTGTCTGCTCCATAATATACAGTTGAAAGCACCAGCCTATTTGTCAATTCTTTGCCAGGACTCGTCTTTGCCCAGGCGACTGTGAATTTAACGAGAATTCATCGCGAAGGTCCAAATCTAATTCCCGTTACCGACGATGCAGGACCCGTAGCTCAGTTGGTTAGAGCGCCCGGCTCATAACCGGGTGGTCATCGGTTCAAATCCGGTCGGGTCCACCAAATTCGTGATTCGGAAATCTCGCCTTCGCGACAGATCGAGGGGCTCGATAAAACACGCATTAAGCATTCATGTCTGAAGAACCGCTAAATACGGCTTGTCCGGACCTACACGTCATGTCAGGGCGGAAGTCAGCAAGAGGGGCCGTCATGATCCTCGTTGTGTATGTCCTCAGTACGTGGGCTGGAGCGGCGGCGGTTCAAGCACAGGGAGCCGTTCCAGACATCACCCTTACCTGTAACCAACCTTCAGCTATAGACGTAGAGCCAGGGGCACCACGCTCGACGATAGTGAACTGTAACTTGGAAAACCCCTCGATACACCAGGTGAAGGTGGAAATTCGCATACAAGCTGGAAACTTGGCATACTCTGGACCTGCTAGCGTAACTGTTGGTAATGGGCTCTCTGCATCGTTCCAGGTCACGCTCAGGGCAGATCTCAGGGCGCCAGAGGGCTCTCAGACCGTCGCAATAACCGCCGAGGTCACCCAGGCAAATGGCGTCCCGGTCACAAGCTCACCTTCCACATATACGGTGTTGGCAATCATTCGTCAGTTCAGCCGTCTGCGCGTCGAAAGCGATGTGGCATTCATCCAACTCAGGCCCAAGGTCGATACCAATCTGGTGTTCGCCGTACACAATGACGGTAACGCGATGGATAGATTTGCAATTGGAATAGACAATCGAGAAGAGCTCAATGACGAGGGCTTCCAACTGAGTATCCCCCTTGTTTCCGTCGAGATAGAGTCCTTGGCCCCTCCTCAGAAGATATACGTTCAGATGAGGACCCCCAAGAACCAAGGTTGGACGGATAAGTACTACAATCTGAATTTCAAAGCAGTCAGCGATTATTCTATCAAGACTGTCGGGGTTCCGGATTATCAGATCCAAACCATGACGATATACATACGAGGAATCTATCTTCCAGGATTTGAGTTGGTTGGCACAATGATGATTTCCGCATTAGCCGCAGCCGCTCTGGCTGGGAGACGGCAGGATCAGGGTGATGCCGAACCCATCGACGAGGATGGTAACGTAATCCCGCTCGAGGCCTCTATTCTCTGAAAGCCCTCGACCGAAGTCTTCTCGTCGACTGTTTCATAACCGTCTCTTGGACGTCTAGGCTCAGCATGACGAGCGGCGGACTTCTACAAAAGGCAGCAGAACAGCAGACCGGAGAGTCGAATTTGACTCCCAGCAGCACTCCTCCCGGTGAGCGAAGATCTCTTGAAAACGTCCAAACATATTCGCTATCAAGGACATTCGGTTTGATTGCGGGCGGGATGGTAGTCCCATTCTTCATCGTCATGTGGTTCGGAGGCGTCTTCCTTGGCGAAAACGCGGGATATCTGTCAGCAGCAGTCCTACTTCTCTCTGCTGGAGTCACCTGGTTCTTCATTGGGAGACCAGCACCTGCATCAGCATCCACCATCGCAATTGGTATGTCCTTCCTCTTGCTTCTGTCCAGTAATTTCGCAATTGCCATCCTATTCACTGGAGAAATGTCGCTCGGAGAGATCGATCTCGATGAGGATGACGATATGATTGTGGTCAAGATAAGGCAGAACGGAGGCTCCGGCTCATACGAGGCATTGGTGAGCATAACTCATGGAGGCACCAATGCATATGCCTCTACGTTGGATTTCTCCATAGACAGGGAAGACGGCCAAGGGGACTATGGGTGGCTGAAGATCCCTGTATCCGACTTCTACAGCGGCAATGCGCTCCCCTCGACAGATTACGTCATGTCCATAGAGGTCGATACCAATTCATGGACAAGGACTCTCGATGCGAATCATTTGACGCGCACCCTGACTGGTGTTGACGTCTCTGCAGCCCCTTCATTCTCCACACAAGACTGCGAGGGTGCAAAGGATCGGTGTCTGAGTGGTGTCGCTTTGGGAGTCACTGCAGGCTTGCTGGGCACGTCGCAGGAATACATAGCACCAATGCCGTTAGCCGATTTCGACCTCAAGGTCACAATGACTTACGAGGGCTCAGTCGCCATAGACTACCCCAGCGTGAGCGTGGATCATACGGTTGCCGCATGGGATTCATCTGGAGGCGCATATGGGTCTGGAAGTGCGTACATCGGATTGGACGCGGCAACGATGAAGCTCGGTGGTAGCACCGAGGCTACTGATGTATCCTCTTCGATCATCCTCAAGGAAGACTGGGAGGATGTTGGCTATGGCTGTTATGAACTCGAGATACAGGGCTCAAACACGTCCCCTTGGTCTAATGGTGTCGTTGAACATACGTCGTACTACGTGTACGAGGAGACGAACAGGGACGACTCAGGCCAATATACGTCTGAGAGCTGGATGGAAGTAAGCTCCTGCTGATCACAGACGCCTCACGAGGAACCAGCCAACCCCGATAACGCCTATCCCAAGCGCCACGAGTATCGGTATCACGCTCCCTGCTACCTCTTCTTCCACGGATTCGAATGAGATGTACGGAGTCGTCACCGAACCTCCGCCCCACGCTTCTTCGGATACTAGTTGACTCGGAGTCATGATGGAGCATATCAACGCCCAGTCTCCCTCTTCCGAAGGAGTCCAAGATATGGCGAATATAGACTCTGATTGAGATTCAACAAGCCCGCCCACGTATATGTCGCCCACACTCTGACGTTCCCCCGTATCCGCATCATCACACACGAAATAGACAACTGCATCTGCATTCCCGTCATTTGAAATTGTAACATTAGCACCCCATCCGGCATTGATGTCTGCAGAATCCGGATCCGTACCTTCAATCGATGTCATTGAGATAATGGGAGCGACCCACTCGACAATGCCGGGGGCACCTCCAGAAGCATCTATGGCCGTAACGTTCCAGTCAATCTCTAGACTTCCGCCGTAGTCATTCATGGCGGGGTCAGCATTCCATGCAGTACGGTATGATTCAGTTACGAGAACGGCCTTTTCGGACCAAACTGGCGATTCATGATATTCTTCTGAATCAACTGCCCATCCTATTTCCACAACACGTTCGGCACCCATGCCGATGGTTCCAATGCCGTTCTGATCAGTTATCTGAGACCCAGAATTTTGCTGATTGTAACCAAGTCCATCTATTCTGTAGACGACGTCAGAGGCTTCGAAAATAACTTGTTGAGTTCCCACCCTTCTTTCCCATCGATCTGTGAGCCCATCCGTCCAATCCACATCCATGAAATCAGAAGATGTCGAACCTCCCATCCGCACATCGTGATCATCAAGACTACCATTAATCAGAGTGCCATTGATCGAGATGGAGGCCGAGTTTTCCGTTGCAAATACCGGCCCGGCATCATTGATCGATCCTCCAGTGATCGTGGTATCCCCATTCATCATCCATCTGCCTCTGTCGATATCACTGGATGTTATCTGGACGGCCCCATTAGATTCAATCTCGTAACTAGGATCACCATATGGGCGCATGTTACGTGTTTGAAGATCGTATGATGGAATATGAATCAAATCGCCAACTCCTCCGGAGTCCAGATTTATGGTGACTCCCGATATTCCCATGGAAGCAGATGGGATTCCAGTGACTGTTACCCATGTATCGCTACCCTCTGCGTCAAATGTCAACTCAGCTGCTGTCTCATTTCCATAGGCCGATTGACCATTTTCAGCGATAAACTCCATGCCAAAGAACGATCCCTCATCAACAGCACTGATAACAGCGGTAAATGATTCGGAGTAGTCTGAAGCCGGTATCAAAAATGCAGACCCGTCTTCCCCTACGCCATATCCGAACCCGACTATGTCGTAGAGAGGCCCAGATGTGGTTATCGTTGACCCATCTATGATTAATTCCCCGCCTTCATCCACGACTATACGCGAACCCTCTGCCATCGTAACCACTGAATTTTCGATAGTCAGCGACCCTCCCTCCGCGACAACAATCTCTCCAGAATGTGTACGATCAGTATCCCACACTATGTCTGAGTAAATGGATTCACTTTGCGCTGAAACTTGGAATGAACAGGTTACCAGCATGGTGAGCACAAGCATAGAGGCAAAGGTGCGCATGGCCCTCCGTGTAGTGGGGCGAACATCAACCCCTCCCTGCCCGGGGTATGTTCAAGCACATGTTGGGGAGTCCGGAGGCATGGAAGCCACCATATTCCCCGCAGAGGACCTGAATGGCATGGTCCTAAATGTGGTATCAGTAATCATTCTCTACGGCCCGGCATATCTTGCAAACACTGGGGCTATGCTCTTTGGGAAGTGGATACCCGATCTTTCCGGATTCCAGAATCATAAAATCGATGCTGGAAGGACATGGTCCGATGGGAACAGGGTACTCGGGGATGGAAAATCTTGGGAGGGCCTATTCGGTGGCGCTCTCTTCTCAGCAGGCTTGATGACACTCGCACATATTCTCTGGGAGGGACACCATTCTGCATCCGAGCGACCATTTCTAGATCCTTCTGCCTTGATTCCTGAGGGTGCTTGGTATCACTTTGACGATGGATGGGCTTCTGCCTTCTTGATCGGATTCATACTCGGTCTGGCTTGTATGGCAGGGGATAGCGCAGGATCGTTCATCAAGAGGCGAAGAGGTCTGAAACGAGAGGGGGAGATTTCTTCACGAGCTCCTCTATTGGACACATTGCCTTTCGCACTTGGCATATTGGGTACAACTGCCTTACTGTTTCATGACACCATATTCTTCCAGCCATCTATCAGGCCATATGTCGTTGCCCTCCTAATACTGACTCCCGTCATGCACAGGGCAACCAACATCCTTGGATACAAATTGGGCCTGAAGTCCGTGCCATACTGATGCATTTAGGTCATATGCCTTACATCATACGGAGTGTCATGCGAGAGGGCATCGTTCTGATTGTCGGCGGCGGCGGAAGAGAGCATGCTCTTGCAATTGGATTAACCAATTCGGAATCCGTCAGCGAAATACATGTGACCCCTGGGAATGCAGGGACCTCCAGAATAGGCAGAAATCACCACATCCCAGCAACTGATATACAAGGTATAACAAAACTCGCAGTTGAAATCGAAGCGGATCTGGTTGTAATTGGCCCTGAAGCCCCTCTTGTAGCAGGGCTAGCCGATGATCTACGCTCAATCGGGATACCTTGCTTCGGCCCGGGTGCCAACGGTGCTATGATCGAAGGCTCAAAGCAGCATGCAAAGAAAATAATGAGAAAACTCGGAATACCTACTGCTGAATCTGCAATGGTCCGAGAGACGGATCGAGTAATGGGGGCGCTAGACTCCATGGGCCCACCGTGGGTGATCAAGAGAGACGGACTCGCTGCTGGTAAAGGGGTGACAGTGACATCCGATATTGAAGAGGCAGAATATGCAGCTTCCACGGCCATCAAAAAAGACGATTCAGTATTGATCGAGTCCTTTCTGGAGGGTGAAGAAGCATCACTTCTAGTTTTGATGGATGAGTCGGATTTCGTCGTGCTCCCTGCCAGCCAAGACCACAAAAGACTGAACGATGGCGACAACGGTCCGAACACAGGGGGCATGGGCGCTTATGCTCCGGCGCCCGTAGCTGAAATTTCCGTCATCGAGCGAGCTATATCCAGCATCATTGCTCCCATGCACGAGTATTTCTCTAAGGGTGAGAGCCCCTACAGAGGCTGTCTTTATGTGGGTCTGATGATTCGAGATGGCCTTCCAAGTGTGGTTGAATTTAATGCAAGATTGGGAGATCCGGAGACGCAGGTTACAATCCCGCTCATTGAATCTGATTTGGGACTTCTATTGTTATCCGTAGCCGAGGGCAAACTAGGGGAATTCGATTTGAAGATAAGCGACAACTACGCAGCTACGGTGGTCCTTGCGTCTGAAGGGTACCCTCACAATCCAGCCAAGGGGAGGGAGATATCGGGTATTGAAAGCACTCAGTTCGATAAGCGGGCAATCATCCATCACGCTGGAACAAAACTGTCGAACGGCAGGGTAATTTCGTCTGGCGGTAGGGTGCTAAGCGTAACAGGTGTCGCCGAGAGTCTCAGCGAGGCCATCGAGGCTGCGTACGGACCCTTATCGCAGATCAATTTGGAAGGCGGTCATTTCCGTCAAGACATTGGGTCAAGAGCCCTCGACAGGCTTGGGTCGAGTTCCAAATCGTAAGACTAGGGCGGATACTCGCACCGTCCCGCTTAAATGCAGCAGCAAGGTGGCCGCGATGCTGGACAGCGTCGGCTGTACTGGGTGAATGAAATGGAAGACAAGAACGACAACACCAATGTGGCATCTCTCAGGGGGATTTTTAGCGGTCCAGTAATGCTGGCTGCAGCCCTCCTAGTGTTCTTAGTTGCTGCACAGGTATCGGGACAGAATGGATGGATGGACGAAACAATCCTCCTTGCACTGCCTGTCGTGGCCGCCTTCGGGTCGGTCGTCGGGAGGATTAGCTCGGAGCACCCCTCTGCTAGGGGTATCGACCCCTCAATCCTCGTTTCTTCTCTGATTGTTGTCTCATTGGCTTCAACCTTGATGATCCCTGTGGTGATGTCCATGACTTTCCTCCTCGTAGCACTGGGGACACATTTCATGGTGTCTCGCGGAAGACCGATGGAGGCAAACTTCCTCGCCGGCGCAGTCATTGGCTTACATGTTGCCATACTCTTCGCATCCACCTCTAGTCTGGAAGATGCAATCTCCGACGATTCTACACGTTCCCTTCTAGCAGCCCGATTCTCCTCGATGTTGATCGTAATGCTCTTCGGCTCGGTGTATCTGGCACTGGTCTTCTCGAGAACTATCGATAGAATTAGCAACAAGGGCATGATGGCAGAGTTACCGTTTGATCCACGCAACAAGATGGCACACCTTTCAGCCATTGCAGTGATGGCATCAGCAATCATCCCCTTGATCTGGCTTTCATCCATTTCGGACCCAGTTGAATACGAGGAGGGAGCACATCTAGGGCCCCTCTGGGGACTTTTCTCAGCCGCCATAGCCCTATTCGTCACATTCTGCAGGTCCGAGCGCTGGAATGTGCTGGCTTCTGTGGTAGCATTGAACTGGCTAATCTACACTGTCGGTAGGCTTCAGGACGTAGGGGTATCAGGCTTCCCAAATGCCCTTTCCGATAGCGGATCCTACTCGATGATACTTTGGCTACTCATCACCATATGGGCAAATGTCGGCTTCATAATGCTCGCTTCGAGAGGCTATATTGGTCCGATGGCCCCTCTAAGAGAACCCTCGGAATTCAGGAGATGGTGGCAGAATCATAACTACACGATACTCGTTGGAACTGCACTTGTCGCAGGCCTTGTTGTCAGAGTGATTTGGAACGTCATCCCTGCTATGAACGCCTCGATAATCGGCGAATGGGATCTTTCAGGAGGTTCCGATCCGTGGTACATGAAGAGAATTATCGACTATGTGGCGGTCGAGCGAGCCCATCTCGTCTTCGATGCTGATAGGAACTATCCTGTAGGAGGACTCAACCCGAGACCACCTCTTTTCTCATGGTCACTCGCACTCGGCGGCATCTTGCTGTCCTGGCTTGCAGACATGTCTTTGTCCGAGGCAGTCTGGTGGTCTGTGGAATCCCAGCCAGCAATCTGGGGCGCCCTCATAGTGCTCCCAGTAGCCGGCATGGCTCGACGCTTCCACAGCCCGCTCGCAGGAATAGCCGCTGCATGGCTAATTGCATTCATGCCTGGTCACATATCACACTCTACGTTCGGTCTCGCGGACCACGACTCCTTCGCGATGTTCTTCCTCACGATGGGGTTCTACTGGTGGGTCCGTGCAATGATCGATATCAATCAAAACAGGCTATTCGCAAGGACTTCTTGGAATCCTGCCTATCTCATTGCAGGAATCCGCTCTATGTGGGCCAATCAAAGAACAGTGATGTTATTCGCAACTCTTGCCGGCATCTCATTTGCAACAGCGGGTCTTGCATGGAAAGGATTCGTTTACGCTCCGGGCATCATTTTCTTGGCCTTCTCTGGCGTGGCTATCCTCAATCTCTTCAGGGGCAGGGACACTCTCCCAATAACATCTGCAATGAATCAGATGCTAATCACATCTATGCTGATCCCCCTCCCATTCTATATTTGGCCCGGGATGAATCTCCTGTCTGATCCAAGCGGGATGGCACCTATGATCTACATGCTTGGATTCACACTAGGTTTGGGTTATGTCATCTCAGCCGCCAGAGACAAGCCCTGGCTACTTGTATTCTCAATGACTGCAACTCTGTCTGGAGCTGTTCTAGTCATCCTTTACACCTTGCAAGCCGCAGACCTATATGCCGGGTGGGATATTCTTTTCACAGGTGGGTTCTACTTCTCCAAGAACAAGGTATTCTCAACGATTGGAGAGGCCCAAGCTCCAGATAGAGGCATCTTGTTTGCTTCATTCGGCCCGATAGTGGCCATCGCAGCAATAGGCTATGGGCTCATCCTCATGTGGAGGGGTGGCAGGAAAGAGGACAATGCTTCGTTCTTGCTAGGGGCATGGATCGTTGTCGCATCGTACATGTCTTGGACCGCTGGACGATTCATATTCAATGCAGGCCCACCCATGGCAGTCGTAGGCGCAGTTGGATTGACCTCTATGTGGGTTGCAGCGAATCCGAGCGAGTTCGTCAAGCACTGGAAGAAGAGCGGAATCGGATCACCTAGAGCACGATTCAACAGTACTTTCTCGGCAAGCAGATCAAGACCCGGAATTCCAGCAGTGATGATGATCCTCCTCATCGTATTCTCCCAGCACGCGACATATGGCATAGATTCTGGAATACCTAGGGGCGACTCTGCTTCGGGTGACGTAGATGGTGCTATCCAGGGAATCATGCCGGACGTTCTACGATACGAGGTTCTAGGATTCTCAGTGCTCAACTCTAACCAGTACTCTCCCGATGAGAGATGCACCACTGGCTGTTGGTATCTTGGAACATTCGGGCCCGGATTCAATGGCGGCGGATGGAACATGGCCTATGATTGGCTGGCTAATCAGGATACAGAGTCTGATTTCACCGAGCGTCCTGCATTCCTTTCGTGGTGGGACTACGGTTTCCAGGCTCTATCGCAGGGCCAGCACCCTACTGTTGCCGACAACTTCCAGTCCGGCATCCCTGTAACAGGCAATACGTTGCTAAGTCACTCGCAAGAAGATGTCCTTGCACTGATGATTATGAACTCGCTGAGGATAGGAGGGGTCTCCGATGAGAGCAATCAGGAGATACTCAATTCGTATCTCGAGGTGAACCAGATCAGGGAACTCGAACGGATCCATAGCATGACCTCGGACGACGTCGAGAAGCGATCCCTCGCAATCATACATTCTGACGGCGAAGTAGAACTTCTTCGAGGAGCGTACATGGCGGAATCGGGCCTACCCTCAAAGTTCGGTTGGTTCGTCACAGACCAAGGTGAAATTGTCGGCGAGAGATTGGACAATGCAGAAGATGCCATGGCTCTGTTTAACGATACGAGAGGCTCTTCATCCCCATTCTCAAGCGTGCCGTCTCATTACCTCATAGGGGATCACAGGTACACCGCTGATCTTGTCGAGGATTTCGATGACCTGTCCACAGGAATCCACCGAACGAATGCAAAACTGGCGGTCGGCAGGGCATTCATCACGCATGTCCTGGATTTAGACCAGATAGTCGACCTTCTCGGAGAGCTTTCCTCAATCGGATGGGACGTACAGACCTTCGAAGGTCGTATTGGCGAAACGGTAGAGAGGAACACGGAAGTACGCTATTTCGCAATTGATGACAGGCTCTACCCCCTTGGCGGACTCTTCTACGAGGACTACTCATATCATGGAGGGCAGACGACAGGTATATTCTACGCGCCCACCACTCTCGCCGGCCTCGATCCGGAAGACTACATCTCCAGTAGTTACTTGACGAAGAGGGGTGATGGACCGATTATCCCGAGAACCTCTGGCGAGTATGAGCAGGAATACCTGGATGATATTGTCAGACAGCAGTCAGGGGCCATTACTGATCCGAATCAGATAATAGCTCTGGAAGATATCGACTACATCCAGCAGCCTGCTTTCTTTGATACATTCCTTGCACGCATATACGTTGGATACGGGACATCTACTCTCGGATTGGATTCGGGAGCCTCTGGTCAACCCGGCCCAACATGGGCAAGGCCCGGCACCCCAGGCACACCTCTGAGCAACTCATACGCACTACCCGGCGCCATGATGAACCACTTCGTCATCGCCAACTACGAAGACGATGGAGCAGACTCTCCTGACGAAGACGGCAACGGGGTGCCTGATATCTACGAATGGAGCGACCCCCGAGTAGATCCCAGCCAGTATTACAGCGCAATAGGCAGTGCAAACTCAAATGTCAAGATCGTCAAATATTACAGCGGAGCCACTCTTGAGGGTCAGGTCGTTCTCGAGTCAGGCGAACCTGTGCCCAATGCACGAATACTCATCGAGAGGGATGCATTCAGCGGAGAGGGGCAAGAAGATTCTGACCCTCGTACGTATTGGATACCTATCGTTTCCGAAGTCGCTGATGACGAAGGCCTATTCACAGCCACAGTTCCTGCTGGAAAGATACGGGTTTCTGCATTCTATGGCGCAGTAGACAACACAGCCGTCAGAGCACAGATTCAATCTGGCGCATTTGAAATGCTATCTGACATTACAAGGGAGCAATCCGACTCCGAAGATCGCAACATTAACCCAATATCCGCAATCCTAGGAGGGGTTGCCGGAGCTACATACATCGGCGCATCTTCTCTGATGGTTACCGGAGAACAAGGTCATAGCGGGGGAGAGGCCCTCCTCTCGACTACAATCACCGTGCCGTCCGCAACTGCAACGGGACAGCTCCAGTGGACTGGCGAGCCCTCATTCAACGGGCAGCCAATTGCTGACGCGACAGTGATCCTCAAGCCATCTGATCCAGAAGCGACTCACCAAGGATATTCGATTTCAACTTCATCAGGATCAATAGGGGGAGACGGATTATACTTCCAAGGTGACGGGACAGCTATTTTCGATGGCCCTGGCTCCTTCGAGTCATCCCTGCCCGCTACGGCCGTCGAGTTTACAGGCAGTCTCAGCCAGACTTTGAGAAACAACCAGTCAGTGACTGGGACCGGAACTTTCGATGGAAAGGGATCCTTCGTTGGCGAACTAGATTACAACGACGCAGCGCCAGAATGTGAGCCAGATGGCCTAGTGGGCGGCATGACGGGTTCACTCATGGAAGGAGATCAAATATGCATGTTAAACTCAACATCCTACCTGTTGAACGGTACATTCAACGGAACGGGCAAATTTGTTTCTGACGGCCAGTCCCTATTCATCAGACATTATTCCGATGCAACCTTCACTGCAGCAGGGAAATTCGATGTGAACACTGATGGCGATGGGCCATACGGCACGATCACAGGCGATGGGACATTCCAGGGCGATGGAACGTTCAGTGGCCCAATGGTCAGCGAGGGAACATTCCACCTGTCTGGTGCAATACCTGGAGACTATGCGGTGGAAGTAATGCTCAATTCCGGTCAGTCCATCCAGGTCGATACTCCCTTCACAATACCGCGCTCATCAACATCCGGAGCACGGGCGGTCGATGTCTCAGGAATTTTGCTGAATATGTTAATCTCTGATGAGGACGGCTCTCCTTTTGAAGGAACAGTCACTCTTAGAGATGCAGAGGCTCCAGGTTCGTCACCATCTGACGCATGTTCCGAGTCAAATCTGGCACCATGCACCTTTGCGATAGGCGATGGCGGCACAGTGAACATCGGCCCAATCCCGTCGATTGCACATACAGTGTCCTATGATGCAGACTCGGACGGATTTGATGACCTTGTAGTCGAGGTCCTCCCAGAAGAGGCAACATCGGGTGTACTTTCGATCGATGCTATTGTACCCGTCAAATACGATCTATCTCTTACAATTCTCTCCAGCGATGACGAGGATGTCCCAGGGCTAAATATTCAAATCACGAATCAGATAGATTCCAGCACCTATGATCTCACATACAGTGCCTCGACATCGACATATGATGCCGAGGTACCTCCCGGCGAGTACACCCTCAACCATACTCTAGACAATACTCAGATATGGGAACGCTTCGATTTGCAGTCTGACATGGACGAGACCTTCAGATTCAAGATCAGCTCTACCCTTTCAGGCACAGTTTTTGTTGCTGATGGCGATGATGAACCTCAACCAGAGGACTTTGTACAATACGCACAGGTGGTCGCTAGATGGGCCGGATTCGAAACTAAGACTCTGACCGACGACGATGGAAATTACGAATTCACACTCCCTGTCGGCGAATCAGTAACTGTAACTGTAGTAGTTGGTTTGAACAACCTCGTAGATGGAGAGGTCGTAGAGGTCCTGCAGGATAACCCCGATCTCGATCTAGTCGCAAGGAAGGGATCAACATACGAGGGCGTATTGACTGTCAACCGGCTCAATTACCTGTATACATCGAGCCTCCTGGGCTGGGAGCCCCTCTCCGTCATCGCGTCAAATGATACTACTGATGTCACATGGGTATCAAAGGTGGACTCAACAGGACTCTTCGAAATAGCCCTGCCAGAAGGCGAGTGGTCGATTGAGGTCTTGGAATCCGATCACCCATCCACGGCGGCATCTACTGCCCTTGGTGAGACGATTGAACTGACGATCAATCCTCAGAATGCAACTCTTGACTTGTTTGCATTCATTGACAACTCGAGAGATGGGGCTAGGGACAACGGGACTGGCGTATCGGTCGAATTCAATATCGTAGCATTGACAAATGAGGGAATAGGGGTAAATCTGACCACTTCAGAAGAAGGCACTGGATCCGTTGACCTCGAACCGGGCTCATATAGGATAGATACCACTGTTCTGAATGCTGATCAGACTCTCTTCGGGACCAGAATTCTAACTGGGCAAACCGCTTTCGACATCGGTCTGGATGGCTCCTCGGTAGAGCGAGAGATTGGGTTCGACCCAGAGGGGGTCGCCAACATAACAGTGCTGGACCAGACGCTATCCCCGGTTTCCGATCTTGAAGTCCGATTCAGGAATATCGACAGACAAACCGGATTCATATCAACGCTCACCACGGATGAGAACGGCTCAATACTCGCATTGCTCCCTGCTGGAGCCACGATAATCGAAATAGAAGGCTACGAACCAGGCGATGGTTCTGTTCTAGGCGCTCGAATTGCTGTTGATGTATCCGCGGGAGAACTAGCCGTTATCAGAACTATCGAGTTAACTGAGATGGCATGGGTCAATCTGACAATCACCGACGACCTGAATGTCAATGGTTCACAAGGGTTGAAGCTAATCCTCGATTCAAATGATGGAATAGGAACCGTTCAGATGCCGATAACGAATGAATCAGGCAGTACCTCTGCGATGGTAGTGCCCGGCTCATGGAGTACCTCGTATGACGTTGAGAATCAAGGAGTCCGTTTGATAATTGAAGAGACTACGATAGGCGATGTCTCAGCAGGAGAAACGGTCGCTCTTAGCCTCAATGCCAATAGGGAATCTAAACTCTCAGGCAAGGTATTCTGGGACTTCGACAAGGATGGGGTCGCAGATGTCGCTGAGGGCGTGGCGAATGCCTCTGTCAGCATCACAGGAAATGGTATCGATATCGAACTTGTAGCCGACGAAGATGGGCGATATTCCACCATGCTTCCATACAACTCCGACGTCACCATAAGCGTCCAGAAAGACGGATTCTCCGATGCTACTCAGGATGCATCTGTGACGGGATTCCCCGTTGAGTCGGACATACAACTCACAGCCGGGACCGTAACCGCATCTGGGTCAGTGAATTACCTTGGCGACACAATCAACCCCGATTGGTCGGATGATATTGAAATCATCTTGGTCCCCAAGGATGGATTCGCTGCCCCACAGGTAGCTGCAGTAAAGGGCGGCGAGGGCTCTTGGGACGGAACATGGTCCGTAGATCTAGAGCCTGGAAGATACGTCCTCCAAGTACGCGACACATCTCGAAATCTAGTCGCATTCAGCGAAATATTCGCGGATCTTGTCGATGGCGGCTCTGCAGATGTAGACTTAACACCGGGCGGATGGCTCTTGCTGTCCGGATCATGGCTCGACTACGACGGGAACCTCCACGGCCTCTCTACATCTGATCTAGATCTCGTTGGAGCCGATGTGGTTGATCAGGAATTGTCTTTGTTGGTATCATCCGGCCCATCATTGGATTGGAGAATGGACCTCCCAGGTGATGGCGATGTAAGGGTTCTAATGCCGGCAGGACCAATCTCGGTATCAGGCGAGTTCACCGTTGATCAGAAGGACAGAATCATGGCATATGAGGCGGGTCAGTCGGTACTAGTGCCCTCATCAACTATATCCGACTCCATTGAGACTGCGCCTGTCGACCTTCGCTTCACAAGAATCTCAAACAGTTCGATGTCCGCAATGATGATCTCTTCTGATTCGGCAACTGTGGATGAGGAAGGAGTCCTCTACGCATTAACTGATGGCGGAGACGGATACGAACCCATGACCGTTCAGATAGAGCTCGATTATGAGGGCCACGAATCATCCGACGTATTCACTCTGAACGCTATCGTCCCGGGCACCGATGGCCCTTCATGGACAGTCGAGTTCGACAATGGGAGCGGAATATACTCCGAGACATCAACAGTCACACTTTCCATAGACGAGGATGAGACGTCGATCACTGCGAAGATAACCCCTCCAAATGCGTCTGTTGCACGGCACTTCCCTAATGCAAGAACCATCTCGATACAGGCATCAACTGACTCGGGCGTCTCTGAGAACGTACAGATCAAGGTAAACGTCCCGAAGTCTTCAGGTTGGTCTCTCGCTACTCCTCTCGAGGAAATCTACGGAGTCAAACCAGGATCACAGACGCCTATTTCGCTTTCCTTCTCCAATGATGGAAATGCAGACGACGTCTTCTCACTGTCCTTCGATGACGATGCACTTCCCGCGGGTTGGACAAGGACCGGCGTCCAAACCATCACAATGGGTGCCTTCGAAACTCAGGCCGCATCAATCGTGCTCAATGCGCCTTCCGATTCAGAGGGCCAATCATTCAGATTGATGATGTACGTTGTAGGCGATGACCAGACAGAGTACGAACCAGTGGAGATAGATGTAAGCGCGGAGTACCCCGACTTGAATATCGAAGAGAGCACCATATCATGGCTGAGCGGCGGAATCGATCCAGTCTTCGGATCAATGCAGACCGTAGTGCTCACAGTCGAGAATGATGGACTCGTGTCGGCTGAAGAGGTAATCGTCAGAGCAGACCATAAGACGTCGGCCACCACCGAATTCACAGGAATAAATGACACTGCAGTAATCACTATTCCTGCAGGAGGAGAGTCTACTGCGTACCTGGATCTGAATTTCACCAACCTAACACAAGGCGAAGCATGGATCGTCTTCTCCATCGAGTCAGTTGACGGGGAATCTTCCTCTGAGAAGCACGAGAAGAAGTACAACCTCCTGTCTCCGGCAGTTGAAGATGCGAGCAATGCGACTCAGGTACTCATGGTCGTCCTCATAATATTCCTCGGAGGTCTTCTGATCATGCTCACGAGGCGTCCGGGCCGGAAACCAAATGCCCCATTCTGAAAGCATATACGGGGAGGGTGTGACCGGCAATGCCCCTAGACGGCGTCGAACTGATGCCCGAGCCTGAGGACTCTGCGATATTCACAGCAGTCGACCCCGATGCCAAGGGCTATTCTGGCGATGCATATGGCGTATCCGATGAGGCTGCAAAGAAGTTGCGCAGACCAACCACTTCGTTCCAGCCATTCATATGGCCCTATGGGGCAGTCGGAGCCTCTGCGAGCATCATCATCATGATCCTCATGTGGCCGATGATCCAACCGCTCATAACAGCGTATCTCCCCGCTTCTGGATGGGCTTACGAATCCTCTGGGGTCGATGAACTTCGAGATGAAGGCCTTGATGGATCAGGAATCAAGGTATGCATAGTGGACACCGGAATCGATCCAAATCATCCTGATTTCAAAGATATGAATCTGATGGGCTTTCGGGATTTTTATTCGTTTGATCATGGTACAGTGAGGGATGTGAGCCAATCCAACCACGGAACTGCCATGGCCGGCTTACTGGTTGCCAAAGGATCGGGGCCAATGAGGGGCATGGCCCCCAATGTCGAGTTGAGCGTAGCAGTAGGTCTCGGCCCCGAAGGAACAACAGGCAACAGTATGAGGGTTGCAGACGCAATCCAATGGTGCAGGGTATCCCAACAGGTGAATATCATCAGCCTCTCCCTGGGCGGTCCCTTCGAGGCAACCTCGCAAATTGCATCGAGATCTGTAGCGGGAGCGGTCGAAGACGCATTAGATGCCGGCATATTCGTCGTTGCAGCAGCTGGAAATGCCGGCCCCGATAACTCAGACGTATCCACGCCCGCTAATGTCGATCGTGTGATTAGTGTTGGCGCATATGATAGATTCTTGACGCCATGGTCGAATAGCTCAGTAGGATCTCAGATCGACCCTTATTCAGATACAACAAGGGCTTGGCCGAATCAGAAACCCGAGATACTCGCCCCAGGGTCGTATATTCTTTCAACGGTATCAAGCGATAAATCCCCCCCATACGCATATTCCACTGGTACGAGTGATGCGACCTTGTTTGTGACTGGCTCTCTGGCCCTAATTCTCCAAGATCTATCGCAGCGTAATATAGTGGACATCTCCTCACTCAATGACAACAGAATCGACATTGTCAAGCAAGCTCTCGCGGAGAGCGCAAAGCCCATGGGCGGACAAATCGGGCACGATGTAAGATCAGGTTACGGCATGTTAGATGCAGTTGAGTGGCGTGATCGGGTAGAGTCTTCAGCCGACCAATGGTAGCTCCTTTCCGTGGCTTTAGGCATAAACTTGGCACACTTCGTCTTATATCCATGTACGCCAGCAGTAAGGACATGCATGACCGTGCCGCCTCCAGAAGCCGCGCAATTGTCCTCATCCTTCTGATCTCATCCCTTTCAGCTTTAATCGGTCCTGCAGCCTCTGTAGCCGCTGATAATGAGACGAGTGCAGGATATATCAATGCGGTTGAAGTGTGGTCTGGAACGCACAATGTCGCTGGTGATATCATCATTTCACCCGGTGCTAAACTCATAATCGAACCATCTACTGAGGTCATATTCTCCAATGGGACTTCCCTGGAAGCAAGGGGGAATTTATGCATCGGGGCCGCATCATGCGGTGCTTCTCAAGATGCTACTCCCGCTACGCGAATAACCATGACTTGGACCGATCCTGAAAACGCCTCTGCCTCAGGGGACTGTGACGGTATGACCTTTGGCACCTCTACCTTGGGGATAGAAGATCCTTCATGCGGAGAGGGGATCATCATCAGAAGCACAATCGACCTCGCTCAGACTGCACTTCGCCATCTTGACATTAATTCTGCGTGGGGAGTTCCATTCCCCGTGCCTATCGTGAATCAGTTTCGATACGGCGCATTAGTTCTGCAGGGGGCATCGCCGGAGCTCATCGAACTACAATTCACCGACACAAATACCTCCAGCGTCCTTGCGACAGAACTTGCACAACCAAGATTCATCGGAGGATCTTACACCGTAGGAAATGACGATCAGAGTGGAGTCACTGGAAATGCAGTACAAATTTACGGAGGCGGTACCGGCAGTATCCCTATTCTGTTCGAGGATTCGGAATTCTTCTCCACGGATAGGGGGTGCAGCAATCAAGATAATGGCCGATCAGCGGTCTGGATAGAGGAATCTTTTGCGGAATTCAAAGACATAACAGTCGTAAGTGGGGACTTTGGACTGAGCTACAGGTCCTCTGCCGGCAAGGTGTCGGGCTCGACTATCAATGTGAATTGTAATGGTATAGATATCAATGGCATGATATCCGTTGGAACCAATGAATATGCTACTAATGTTTCAGGCAACACGATTACGACTGTTGAGGGTACGCCAATAACGGCATATGCTGGGGCACTGGCAGAGATATACGACAATACCGTATCCGGCGCATCGGAAGGGTCAGGCATAGGAGTGCAGTCAAGCAGAGTGACAATCCATGGAAATTCGATAGGGCCCATAGGGGGCTGGAATGGAATCTGGTTGTACGGTTCATTCGACGTCGACGCGCAGAACAACACGATTATCGATACTGCAAAGGAACCTGTCATGGCAGGAGATTACTGGGCAGGGGACAACCCCGACGTTCGCCGCCTGTACTTCGCTAACAACCAAGTAACTGTGCCAGGAACGGGAGTGTGTCAGAGTAGCAAGTATTGGGGTGGAGAATTCCCTTGCTCGCTCGTACAAGTCCACAGGGCAGGTGCAACAATAGTTGACAACATTTTCACAGCAGGAGGCTCAGCGGATGGGATTCGAGCAACTGGAGCACTTCTTAATGTACAGCGAAATACGTGGAATCTCAATGCCGAAGGAGCTGTTATTCAGAACTACAATACTGGATTTGCAGGGGTCCAGCAGTACGGTAGCCTAGCATTCTTCAGCGATAATGAGTGGAATGGGGTTACAAGTACGTACAATATTACCAAGTCCTCTGTCACCGTACAGTCTGAGACTATACCGAATCCGGACGATGGAGAAGTTCCCGTAAAACTATCATGGAACGACCAGGAAGCGTGGCCAGGGGTAGTCGATAATGACAATGATGGGGAACCAGACGGCGATTGGGATACGAACATCATACCACACCAAGTCACAAGCTGCGCCATATGCCCCGATTACACTCCTCGCGACTTCCCATTGGCCCTCAACATGGATAACAACTCCACAGTCTTCACGTTCTCAAATGTCGTCAATCTCAATCTCTCAAAGATACAGATTGCCACGCAGCCAACTCTGTACTCCGTGCAGGTAAAGAGGGCCGAGCTAGTCCGATTCCAGGTTATTTCCAAAGGCACAGCCGTGCCGGGTACGAATATACTAATCGAGGACGGGATAGGGGACGACTTGTATTCCCTCGAGACTCTTAGCGATGGCAGGACTCCTTGGGTATCTTTGCCTTCTAACTCTCATCTAGATTTCAGAGGCTTAGAAGGCGGAGATAATCCTGATGGATTTGCCGATGACGAGTACGAGGACTCTTGCTCGGATGGTGTAGACAACGATGGAGATCTCGTCTATGACATGCAGGACGACTCATGTGACTATACTGCAGGAACCAGGGAGATGTCGAAGTATTTTGTAAGCGGCTACAAGTTCGGATTCGGATACGCCACTCAAGATTTCCTTCTTCAAGAATCGACATATGAGGGGACCGTAGTCCTCGAGAATACGGCTCCTTCAGTTACTGTAGACACGTCTAGCGACATATCTTACCGGAGAATAGTTACTATTTCAGGAACGGCTTGGGATGGGTCATGGGTGGGAGTTTACCCTTCAGCAGAAGAATCGATGTGGGCGCAGAAAGGATACGTGCACAGCATTCAGGTGAAAGATCCGTTTACCGGGAGTTGGGCCGGCGCAGGGATGGCAACTGATACCTCTGGTATGGAGCCCGGCGTCGTCACTGGAACAAACCATCCTTTCAGAACATGGTCATACTCGCTCGACATGACCCAGTATCCGGAAGATGATTACGTGTTTGAGATCCGCTCATTCGACGGTCTGGATTACAGCGAGATCATATCAAAGACAATCAAGCTCAATACACAGCCGCCAGTACTCACTGTGAGTGAACCGGCCGATGGGACGCTGCATAGAAACGATGAGAAGATAATTACATTCAGCGGCGTAGCCACTGATGACTACGGTTGCCCAAGCAATTGTGGATCTGATATTGGTAACGTGTACATCGTCATAGAAGGCCCACAGTATTACAGCGATACACCAGCAGATGCCGTCTGGAACGGAGATACTTGGACATACGATTGGAGCTATGCCGCATTGCCTCGAACATCGGACGATTATACATTCACGATATGGGCATCCGACTCGGACTTTTGTATCGGATTAGTGGATGAATGCGTTCCGGAGGTTATCTCGTTGAGTATCGACAACGCAAATAGAAATCCACTCATCCAGATCAATGATCCCAATGACGGATCGTATGTCGAGACAGGTGAATCAACAATCATCAGTGGAGTAGCACAGGACCCGGATGGGGATGTGAATCGAATTGATATCGAGATAAGGGACGTTGTGGATGAGATATTGATCGACACAATCACTCTGACTGGATCCGAGATCGATGGAGACAGGTGGACCACAGATTGGGATTCTCGAGGACTCATTCACGATAGACCATATGCAATACTGGCAAGGAGCTTCGACGGAATTGACTACTCCCAGTGGGATCAGATAGAGATAATTGCAGACAACCCCCCAAACAAAGACAACAGCCGACCGGTATTCGACGGAGCTGCATGGGTTGGCGAATTCATACTATATTGCGACGCTGAAAATGACGACATACTCGACAGATGCACTGCTGCCACAATCGATCTATCCGCATATTTCTCGGACCCAGACATCGATCAGGACATCATACTAGCCGTAGCAGATGATCAACATGCAATCGGGATAAGAATCGATTCCAACGGGGTCGCAACCTACGATCCTGACGTAATGGCTTTCTATACTACTGAAATTTCTGAGTGGAATATGGAGAACGTGGTTTTCCTAGCACAGGATGAATTCGGATCCAAGGTCCAATCTGATCCAGTAGATTTCATCGTCATCCCTACGATATTTTCTGTCGATCCACCAGACAAAGATACGCTATCCGACACAGACCAGGGAATCGTATTCCAAGGGACAGGCATACCCGGTCGCGCAGTAACTGCCTATATTGATGCAAATCCAGCAAATTCGACCGTTGTCGGCGATGACAGCACTTGGTCGCTGCTGATTCCTTCAAACAGGATAGTCGGTACAGTCACGCCTGAGTTCACGATGGGCGTGGGCGACTCAATTTACGGTCAATCAATCTCGGATGGCTCTGATCAGGGCAGTGACTTCCCCCTAGGCATCGTTGTCGCGGTGCTGTTAATGCTGGCAGTTCTCGGATTTACCGCCGTACGATTCATAGAGTTCGACGCAGATGAGCCACATGAGGCTACTGGGGACGACAATACTGAGAGATACACGCGTGATCCAGACCATCCCGGTTGGAAATGGGACATTGAGGCTGGCGAATGGATTCCTGATGAAGCTGCATCCGAATAATCAAGAAGCGCCCGGGAAATACCAATCCTTTTCATTGAGACAAACATAGTAGTTGCTCATGTCACGCCCAAGCACCGCGCGACCTGGCGTCCAAATACGCATACTGCTCCACCTTCGCGACTATGCAGATTATCGCGATAGAGTCGAAGTCCCTTTCGCTCTTTCTCAGATGGGCATAGCCAATGCAGTTTCCATCGCCAGATCGAACGTGCCTCGTGCAATCGGGTCACTCAAGGACTCAGGATACGTAATCGAACGCCAAGCACACATCACAGGCGTAACTAGGAAGCGGAAAGCGTACTTCCTCACTGATGAAGGAATCTCTCTTTCTGATGAGGTTTGGTCAACGGTATCTGAGCGTGTTGTGAAGGCAATACGTCCCGGCGGAAAGGTAGAGGAGACGACAATAGGAGACATAGTCTCTCAATCTGAGATGGAACTCAGACATGTGGATATACTCCGTTACATGGATGATGATGCCACTATCGATCTTACCACTCTTACTCCTGGTCTAATTGAGAGGGATCTCACGAAGCATATTGAGAGACAATTCGTCTCCTCATTGGCCGACATGCCGAGAATTCGCCAATTTTTCGGGAGGGATTCGGAACTCGATAGAATCGCTCATATTCTCGACGAATCGTCTACGACGGTCGTGATTCCCGGTATCGCAGGTATCGGAAAAACAGCTTTAGCGGTCAAGGTAGTAGAACGTTTCACTCATCGTAGAAACCTTCTATTCCACAGATGCCAGGAATGGGATGGCGCACGAGCCTTCCTTGAGGCTGTGGGTGAATGGTTGGGATTGTTGGGCCAGACTGCACTTTCCGATTACCTGCAAGGCGCCAAAGCCCCAAACCCTTCTATCTGTTCCAATCTCATCTTGGAGGGGCTCAAGTCCACTCCCACGCTCATCGTCATAGATGATGTGCACAAAATCGGGGACGAGGTGCTCGTCTCGATACTCAGGTCCATTGCAGAGAGAATCGATGAGACGGATGAATCTGGCTTGGTTCTCTTCACCAGGTCATTCAGGAAAGTAGTACCTGAAACTGATTCAAAGGGCCAAATAATATCCAGTTACCTGAGGCTTGATGGTTTAGACCGAGATGCTAGTAGGATGCTATTGAGCTCAATGCCCTCCATAGATGACCCTGGATTCTCTCACATCTACGCCCTATCGAGAGGGCACCCCTTGGTCCTCGAACTGATTAATAGAGGCAATTTAGCAGACTCGGTTCACACAACACTCGAGGCATTTATCGAGAAAGAGATATTCAGCAGACTCTCTTCCGAAGAAAAAACGATTCTTGGAGCAATATCCGTATTCAGAGAACCAATTCCTGCAGAGGCTTTGCCCGAACTCATCTCGGCTGAAGCGATTGATGGCTTAATTGGACGAGGCCTCGCCAGAAGGGCCAATCAAGACGAACTAGATGTCCACGACCTCGTGCGTGAATTCTCAACTCGCTCAATGGACGATCAAATCCAGAAGGACCTCCACAAGAGAGCTTCCGAGTGGTATGCGAGGAGTTCTATGACGACAGAAGATCGAATCGAACATCTTCACCATCTCAATCTGGCAGGCGATTGGGATGGTTTCTCTACTGTCCTCACGACCCATGGTCTAGAGCTAGTAAGAGGGGGACACACGGAATTGCTCGGTATTCTTCGCTCCATAGAACACGATGGCCTAGATCCTTCCGTGGAATGTATGGTGCACGAACTATCGGGCGAGATCCTCCTGATACAGGGCGTGTGGAACGAAGCCGAGAAGGAATTCGACTCTGCAGGGTCAATTGCAAGGCGTATCAAAGATCCAAAGGCAATGTCGAGGATTCTCTCCAGCCAAGCAGATCTTGGAGTCAAGCGCGGGGCGTTAGACGACGCTCTTGAGATGTTGAGGCAGGCACTTGGGATCCAAATCAATACGAACGACGCCAAGGGTGCAGCCGACTCTTACATCAGCATGGGTGCGATATTCCGTCAGAGACGTGATGACAGGAGAGCGAGAGAGGTATACGAAAATGTCGAGGAGATGCTCAAAATTGAGGATAATAACCTACTCACAGCAGCCCGACTCAGACTCGCCGACGCATTCTTGGAGATCGGAGAAATCGAGAAAGCAAGAGAACACGCATTAGCTGTGCATGATTACACAGTTGAAGTCAATGACATGCAATCTCATGCACGTTCGAGAGTGATATTGGGGAGGTACTATGCCCGCACGAAAGATATCGAACTGTCACTTATTCACTACAATGCAGCTTTGGACACGTTTTCTGAAGAGGCCAATCCAACTAGCGCAGTGGAAACCGAGATGCTACTGGGACAAGTGCTCGTCGATGCAGGGAGGGTTTCCGAGGCTTCAGAACATTATTTGGACGCTCTTGCAATTGCACAGGCTAACGATTTCAGGCTATTCCAGGCTGAAATTCTTGCAAGATTGGGCAACATGGAGAATGATCGTTCAGAACGAGTCGCCTACTTGCAAAGATCGCTTACCGTATTCAAGGATCTCGGGGCCTTAAACAGGATGAAGGAGATTCAAAACTCAGTTCACAGAGCTCTAATGGGGAGATAAAACCAGAGTCTGGAGATATCTTTTAGCATCATCCAAGATGATGAACAAACTCTGGCCCAGTCTTCTTGGATATGGTCAAATCACCCTTAAAATGCTGATCTATTCTGACTAGAACTTCACTCTCTGCGATGTGGGGAGCGTTATTTTTTTCAGAGAGATGACACAATGCGATTGACTCTGTATTCTCACTAACGACTTCTTCGAGAATCTTTGCAGTCTGAAGATTCGACAAGTGCCCCCCTCTGCCGCTGATTCTTCGTTTTATCGAATCAGGGTAGGGGCCGGAAAGGAGACGAGAGTGATCATAGTTGGCCTCGATTGAGATGTGTGCACATCTTTTCAGATGACTCTTCAATTCTTCAGTAGCCTCGCCAAGATCAGTTACATATGCAGCCCTTTCTCCTCCTGAAGACACGATAAAGGCAACATTGTCAGCATCATCATGGGGCACTGGAATAGGAATCACGCTGATATCGTCTCCGAGGACCACCCGATCCAAGTCGGCAAAAGTTCTCACATCCGATACGGGCTCCCAGCCCATCCTAAGTGCGGTCTCAAGGTTGCTGTGAAGACGAGCCCCCCACGACTTCGAGGCTCTCATAGCGGATTTCGAATGATCCACGTGGTGGTGGGTAACTAGGATGTGGTCAACTTCAGAAGGTTCAATATCAGCCAAAATAAGGCGCTTCTCCATTTGCTTCATCGAAAAACCACAATCAATCACTACAATCGCATCTTCCGACCTATATGCTGCGGAGTTGCCGCTGCTACCAGATCCGAGATGTGTGATTTCCAATGTCACAGGGCGGACGACGATAAGAGTACTCAATGAACAAATCTGTCAGAAACACCCCAATCGGCACTTCCAATCCACCATTACATCATGCCGCCGTCCGAACACCGCTCCATCACCGTGATAAGCCATATTGGGAGAATGCTGGCCGAGGGAAGGCCATGAGGAGGAAGCAGACAGCCGCTTTCCTTGCCATCATCATGCTATCTAGCGTCCTCTTTCTCTCTCAAACAAGGCCACAAAGTCCAGTCGGATCAACAGACCCGGACGATGCCACTGGTGGAGCGCCTGTTGCGGTAGACACCGATGAAGATCAAATTCCCGATGTCCACGAAAGTGCCTTCGCAGAGCCCCTACTCATTTTCGATCCTCTGGGGGACGTCACAGTGCAAGGACTCGATCCGCTTGACTCAACAGACAATACTAGCGATGCAGATCGAGATGGCGCCACAGCTCTACAGGAATTTTGCTGGCCTTATTCGCTGGAATCATGCTTTTCCACTAGGTTATCTTTGACAGGGAAGTCTCCTGAGGAAACTGAAAGTGGTTTTAGAGAGTATCTCGACCCCAGAAAAGCAGATACCGACGGGGATGGTCTACCTGATGGATTCGAAATAAGTATGTGCACTGATGGAGGTGCAGGTTACATAGATCAATCTTCCACTGCTTGGACGTGTCTCTACTTCGACCCACTTGACCCTAGAGACTCCATAGAAGACCCAGATCAGTGCTTCGGCCTCCTTGAATGGGGTTGCGGAGATGGATTCGACTTCGATCGTGACGGAGACGTGGAGCCCGGCGAACGATTCACAAGTCCTGAAGAATACAGATACTCCCAGCCAGATGGTTGGGTGGATGAGAGAGATGGGCTTTGGTGCCAAGGACCAATCCCTGGAATTGCTGATGGAGCATGTCAAACCTCTCAAGAAAGTGAAACAGGAATACCTGGGTGGCTCGGAAGCGATCCTCGGTATCCTGACTCAGACCACTATGTGATAGATGACGGCGTCGCAACGCCACTTGCCGTACGAGGGGACGGAATATCAGATGGTTGGGAGTATCATTACGGCCTTGATCCGAGAAATGCATCGGACGCCATAGTGGATCACGATATGGATGGTTGGGACTCAGATGGCGACGAATATGTCTCTCAAGATAGTTCAATTGCGACATCAAGATGGGGCGAGGCATTCAGTAGCTATGAGGAGTACCTGATCTCTATAGATGACGGATTCTCCGTTAGACCAGGTCTTCATTTAGCCTCCATAGAAAATCCTGATCAACCCTCTTTCTTAACAGAAATGTCCAATCCTTCTTTGGCTGACTCATCGATAGTCGTAGTCGAAGCAATCGATTCAGAAGGCATCGTTCTGATCGTCTCAAAATATGGAATTACAGTATTGGACCCACTCTCTGAATCGACCAAAATTTACGAGGGATTAGTGCAGGGAGAGATATCAGATGCAGAGGTGGCAACTCTCTCAGACGGTTCGAAGGCAGTAGTGGTGTCTACAAACTTCGGAATCACAGCAATATCCATATCAGGAGGAGAACTTAATTCTGATTCGGCCGTTTTCTTGGCCACAACACCCCTTCTTTCGATAAGTCCCCTGCCACCAATGGGTCCAGGTGCTATGATTTTATTCGGATCAGGCGGCTCTGTATTCAGCATAGTTGTTAATTCTGACAACGGTGCTCTGGGTATCGACGGATTAGAAAATATCGAGACTCTTGAACAGGCACTGTCAACCAAAAATGCCACTGGAACCGTCGCCCTCCACGTCGTCAGGCAAGGGGAGCCGCCAATACTTTTGGTTGGAACAGATACGGGTCTTATCCGATGGACCACAAGCGATCTCTCTGAAACGTTTGGATCACCACTATGGGTTTACGACGGTGAAAACGCAGAATCATTCGTCGGGATAGCAGATCTTCTCAATACTTCGAAATCAGCCGTAGTCAACGTCCTTGAACTCGCAGGTATCTTGGATGCAAGCGGAAATATAGCGCAACTCACTGGTGTTTGGCTAGGTACCCCCTCCGGCATCCACATCATCGATCTCGATGATCTTGTGACAGAACCTGCTTACGCTATTTCGAATGACAGGATGTTCAATTCAGAATCATGGCTTTCAGGGGGCAACGATGTCCTGTCCATAGAGCAGATACCTGGAATGGTGCTGGTCGGATCAAGAGAAGGTATGTGGGCATTAGAGGGAGACGGCAGCGGAGTACTTGGGATGATAGATCCCCCTGTGAAAATGAATGGCCCAATTTCCGATATTGCATCATGGATGTCCGATGGCGAGAGATGGATAACTGCGGGACTTGAATCAGGACGCTACATGAATATCCTCCCAATCGACCCCACCTCTACGGATTCCGATTTCGACGGCATGCCTGATGGCTGGGAGTTCCATCACGGATTGGATCCGACAAATCCCTTCGACGCGCCAAGAGATGCCGATCTCGATGGCTTCGATGTCGGAGGCCCATTCGGATTCCAGGCGCCTTGGACCAATCTAGACGAATATCGCTATATCTCGATATCTGAAAATGGTTCAAACGGAACCGATCCTAGACTCACGGATAGTGACGGGGATGGTCTGACCGACGGTCAAGAGTATTGGGGGTGGTTCTACGACTCAACGCCTTTCCAATGCCACTATCTTTCAACAGGCGGCCCAGGAATCCCTGAGCAGATATGCGATGAGTCTGATGGCATACTTGCGAGACAGGTGCATCTCTCAGGCTGGTTGAACTCAGGTTCGGGCGGTGGTGCAGACGTCCCTACCGATCCGTCCAATCCCGATACCGACGGCGATGGGATGCCGGATGGCTGGGAGATTGAGAACCGGAGATGGATAGGTGATTCATACACGGGCGGAAATACCTGGACATTGGACCCATTGGACCCGAGTGATGCGGATGAAGACGCAGATGGCGACGGCCTGACTAATGGGTGCGAATATCGATGGTCCGTGCTGCTCGAGACCGTGAGGGAAAATGGTCTGGTGACTCATGGCGAATCAGCCGAAAGTGCGGCATCATGGGTCGCTACGGATCCGAATCTGGTAGATTCGGATGGCGACACCCTTCCAGACGGGTGGGAAGCTAGGTATGCATGTTCTTGGAATTTGGCTAATGCCGGAATCAACCCTCTCAACGGGAGTGATGCACTGGGTAATCCTGATGGAGATGGATATGACGTTGATGGAGACGGAATGCTCGCTCCCGAGGAGCAATTCGTAAATTGGCTAGAATATCATCTAAGATCGGAAATACTCGTCGGAGGGTCATGGACATCAGTATCAAATCTCCCTGAAGGCTTCGATACCTGGATTTTCAATGCATCAGAACAGATTAGCGATCCTCAGGCCTCATTCGGGGAATTGGCAAGTACAGAAGTCACGAGCCTTCTGGCCGGGATAACAGAACTCGATACTGGCTCCTCTGACCCTGTCTCCCCAGACTCTGACTCCGATGGGATGCCGGACGGATGGGAAGCATACCATGCAAGATGGGCTGTCTTCGATGAGCGTTGGACCCTCAATCCGGTAAATGGGAACGACGACGCTGGTGATCCGGACGGCGACGGACTCACCAACTGGGAGGAGTATAGCAGCATACCCGGGAATATGAGTGAGATCGACTCTCTTGTGACCTCTCCACAATTCTACCTCCTCAGCAATGGGGGCGACTGGATACCGACCCCATGGCTAACAGCCGACTCCATAATTTCCTTCGGAGAAGCAGCTAGATCAATCAATCAAGACAGCCCTCTGACAGCCGATCCAAACAACCCCGACACCGATGGTGACGGACTACTCGACGGGGTGGAGATGATATTCACCAAATGGAATTACGATGCTGAAACATGGACTCTAAATCCACTTGTGCCGTCTGACGGATATTTCGATTCAGATAGGGACGGATTAACCGACCTTGTAGAACTCAATCTCACTAATACGAATCCTGCCAATGGCGCTCTCGCTCCACCGGATGCACCCAGATTCCACGAGGAAGCGACCACATTAGATGCACTTGAGTCCATGAATCGGGTTTACAGGGTCTTGTTCACGAAACAAGGTAGGGCGCATATTGCAATCTCCCAATTCAATGAATGGCAATCAAGCGGCCTCATGCGACCACTCCTGGAAGCGCTAATGGGCGTGTCTGACCCCAGTGAAGACGACACTGATCGCGATGGGATGAGTGATGGTTACGAATATTGGTTCACAGAGTGGGATTTGGAGTCAAATGAGTGGACGATCAATCCACTTACTTCCACGGATGTTGAAAGGGACTCTGACGGGGACTCTTGGGATTGTAATGGTGACGGCCTGATATCCCCTTCCGAGTCTTTTCATAACCTTGCTGAATACGAGTCTAGAGTATATGGCAAGCTCCTTGCCATAGATACAATCCCCTCCGGCCTTGGTACAGTTTCCTATGGGTCCGATGCGATTGCTGCACTTCAGTATGAGGCTGGCCTGTCTGAAAATGACTCCATCGATGAGATGTACAACATATTTGCAACTAAGTCCGAAGAATCCTTCGAAAGGATGGGCCTGATCAACTCATTCGATCCTGATAGTTTCAATCGCACTCTGCTGGGCATAAGCGATCCGACACATGACGATTCAGATATGGACGGACTTCCCGATGGATGGGAATACTGCTACTCTATTTTTGGACACTGGTTACCTCTCCCAGAGGGACAGCTTAGATGGTCATTGAACCCACTAAATCCTCTAGATGGCGCTTATGATCCCGATTCTGATGGCTGGTACGATCGAACATCAGAGGATTCCCCAGCAGAGCAAGGCGTATGGGCTGACCGTGTATTCCAATCCGCCAACTTTTCCGAGCAAATCGGATTCGGGAACTCGCCACTACTATTCACGAACTCAATGGAATTCGGTAATGGCACACTCCCGCTTTCCAACGATTCGGACTCCGACTCCGTATTGATGGAACCCATCTTCGGAATCGATGGCTCAGTCTTAGATTACCTTCAAAATTACAACCTTTCTGATGGTCGTGAGATACTCAAGTATGGCACAAATGCTCTAGATAATGATACTGATGGGGATATGTTGCCTGATTACTATGAGTATCATATGGGTTGGAATGAGATGAATGACAACTGGTCCTCATTGATGCAGATTGAAGTGGTCTGGCAACAGATATCTTCCAATAGCTGGAAACCTGTGAATATCAATGGCGGCGCTATCTCAAGACCAATTTTGAACTGGACTTGGTTCACTCTCGATGCGACAGATGCATCGGATGTAGGCGGCGATGCTGATCGGGATGGAGACTATGATTGCGGGTCAGGGGCCTGTCAATACGTGCCATACACAAATTTCCAGGAATATTTCGGAATAGTGAATGCCACACTTTCCTCGCCCGCACTCGTTCGATCTGCACCCCTATTCGACTGTAGGGGCGATCCCGTTGAAGAGGGTTGGCAGTTCAGGGAGGTGGTCCTCGGCTTATGCGGCCAGACATCATCGCTTTCTTCGAACTACTTCAGGATGAATCGAATCAGTATGAGCGACCGACTGTATGCGTTAATTGTGGACGATAACGATGCAGGGTACACTCAGATAGACACCAGCAATGACGAGGTCCTACTCAGCGGCAATTGGACAGATTCTTACAACCGTTTTGCAGGGGATGAATTCCATCTCCCCAATATAGGTCTTGGAGAGTACCCATACGGTTGGTGGTTGTTAGATTTCGATGGCGATTCAATAGCCGATGGAACAGATCCGACGAATTGGGATACTGATGGAGACTGGCTGAATGATCGTTTTGAGATTGCTGACGATTTACTCGACGGCATCAGGGGGAATTCCGGCTCCCCCATCAGGTATGATGACAGATCTGTGCCATGAATGAGGAAGACGGCATGGACGAGAATATTCGAATTCCGGGGACCGATCAACCCGTCGCGGAAAGGATACTTTTCATCCATGAAAATATGGTGTCATTCGTCAAACAATACGGCATGCCCGTAGTCGAGGTTGCACTGGTGCTTTCGAAGTACATCAGGATCATCAGCCTCGAACTCAAGAATATAGCCGAATCAGCCAATGAAGAACTGCCAGAGCACCTTCTGAAACCAATGTCTCTGGAAGATGATATGCAGGCCCCGTTAATCGACTCATTTCCGTTAGATCGTCTGCTGGGCTCTCTCGATGAAGATAGGATGGACATTCTCGATACGCTGATGCGTACGGCGATTAACTCCGTAGAGGCTCCATTTGCATCCGTGCTCGCACTCCTCAGGGACTGGGAGAGATTAGTCAGAACCCAACTCTCTACGTCTCGAAGCCCTGGTCATCTATTCAGCCCAATCGAGCTCCCGGAGACATTCTAGTCTAACGGGCCGAACTTCTGGATACTATGCCATTCGATACCCACCAGGAGTCAATGATGGACCAGATGTAGATTAGAGGCCAAAGGACAATTGTGAGTATGAGCGGCAGTTGGAGTATGAACCACCAGGCGCCCTTCTTATGTTGCCTGTTGAAGTGCTGTCCGAGATAGAGGAACGGAATCATGGCAAGCAGCGTAGAGAACACGGGCCTTAATGCGCCCCATGGGCCGATACCCCCGCTCAACTCGTTCCAGATTGCCCTCATGACTCCCAAGGGAGACGCTCTTCCAGGCCCTTTCGGGTCCATTGTGACTGCAAGCTCGCCGGATGCCATGCCCTACGGGCCTAGCGACTCGACAAATATGTGATGCAACCTCGGGAGGCCAGACATGCAGATTCAACCCCCTAGTCGGAAGCGACCAATATTAGTAACCGGATTCGAGCCATTCGATGGTATGCATGCTAACCATTCGTGGGATATTGCAAGAGCAATAGCCGAGGAAATGGGGTCTGAGGGAGTCATATGCAAACTTCTCCCCGTTGATGAGGAGGGGTCTAAGATATCTTCACGAGCAATCAAGTTAGGAGTCTATTCAGGAGTTCTTCATCTTGGTATAGCGATGGACAGGAAGAGAGTTTGCATAGAGATCCGAGCCAAGAACAAATATGACATTGGTAGAATAGATAATTCAGGTAGAATTTTGGGTATGGAAAAAATAGTTCATGGAGCTCCAGATAATATTGCTACGACTTTGAGTAGACACGTCCTGAACGAATGTATCGAGGAGTCGGAAGACTTAGTCCTGAGTTCTGAATGTGGCGGATATATCTGCAATGAGACCTACTTCAGGTCATTGAATTCCGTATTGGAATCAGATATGCGTGTGGGGGGAAGGCCTCTTCCTGTTCTTTTCATACACCTTCCCCCAACTGGTCTATTACCCCTTGATCGTCAAATAAAGGTCGTTTCAGATATCGCAGAAGCAATTTCGACACCTCCTTCTATGTTGGTGGTGGGGGCCCTTCTAAGAGATTCATCCGGCCGAATATTGTCTTGTAGGAGGCCCCCTGGAGACCAATGGTCTGGATGGTGGGAATTTCCCGGGGGGAAAGTGGCGGAAGGAGAGACTCTCATGGATGCTGTGTCTAGAGAAGTTAATGAAGAACTTGGAATCCAAATAACGCCTGGAGAAGAGGTAGCCAGGGAATTCTACAGATACGAAGATCGTGCTGTGGATCTAAGAATAATTGATTGTGGCGTGATAGACTCAGACTCAATCACCCTTATCGAACACGATGAATCTGCTTGGCTAGACAGAGAAGATCTCAATGAGGTAAAGTGGCTTCCTGCCGATGCCCCAATTATCGAAGCCTGGATGGCCAATGGTCTTCCCAGATCATAATCTCCGAGTATCTATCCACTCCGTCGAACTTCCGTCCTCGTTCATTGCAAGATCGTCACCCGGCCGCCTGGGGACACTGTCTCTCCCCGGGTGGTCTGTCAAATTCGTAAGGTAGCCATCGAGATCATTTTCCTTTATCGTTATGTCAATTGTCCCCCCAGGGGGAATCTCATCGACTACGAAGGAGCATTTGCCTGCCGATGCAGCTTGTCTGGAGAGGGAGAATGTCGATATTTCACCATCAGATTTCAAGGTCATCGCATCGAGGGCGGTGTCCAAGATCTTATGATTTCGGACCTCTTCTATCATTGTATCTAAGCTCTCGACATTCGAAACAAGCCTGATTGATGGGGAATTGGTGGGAAAGATCCCCCTCTCCGGCACATTCCCCGGAGACCAGTCTGGGAACATCCTACGAACCGCATCAAGAACCAAATCAGGACGCTCATGATTCAACAAGGTGGTCGCGACAACAATTTCCATTGTCACCCCCATGTGCTAGTCATACATCACACCTATGCGAGGACAGGTGACATTCATGTCGAAAGTTGCAGGCCAGCTACCATGGCCGGACGGTCCTTCCCGATCATGTTCGGACTTCTGCTCACTCCAACCATCATTCTTCTCGTCGTCAGAATGTCCCTTCCAGTCGTTGATTCAATATTGGTTTCTGACAGAAATACACTTATCGGGATTCATGCCTCTGCTGGCCTAATCGGCCTGATTCTTGCGAGTAGAGGTACTAGAAATAAGGACCATGAATTTCTAAGATCAGGTGCTATAGATCGATTAAGTCGGACATATGAGCTTGAAGACAGGGGCCTTTGGTCTCGTGCAGATGAGGCACTGGCCCGACTGGAACGTCGAAACAACAAGAAGAACACGATCCAAATGTCAGGCGGGGTTTCCAGCATTAACGCGGAGTCAAGAGAGCTAGATATCGGCGATGAAGAGCCCGGGGATATACGCGTATCAGGGGTAGAGGTATCAACAGACACCGCCGAGGAACAAAATCTGTTGGAATCTGAAAAGAAACCCATTATTCAGCGAAAATCGAGAGGAATTTCTGCATGGCTCGATAGAAGGGCCGAGAGAGTAGCCAGGAAACGACTTGAGAAGATAAGGTCAAAAAAATCTGAAAATAGTGCGATGGCTACCGTCTCATGCAAATCATGCGGATCCACATCACCCTACGGTACTTCCTACTGCACTACTTGCGGGTCTTTGCTGTGACGCCTGCGTCGGATTGAAAGAGCCCTCCCGCGAGGCATCGCTGGGAATGCTGCATGGCGAAGAGGGACTACTACGATGTCCTAGGCCTCGACAGGGGCGCCAGTGAGGATGAAATCAAGAAGGCTTTCAGATCTCTAGCGAGGAAGTACCACCCTGACAAGAATCCTGATGATGATCAGTCGGAAGCCATGTTCAAAGAAGTCCAGGAGGCATACGCCATCCTCTCGAATCCAGATGAACGTAGGAAGTACGATCGTTTTGGACATAATCGACCAGACGGTAGCCCATTTGGGCCGGGCGGGTTTCAAGGGGTAGACATCAACATAGACGATTTGTTCGGCGGGGGGTTTGACGGTATATTCAGCACATTATTCGGAGGTCGTCAGACTCGTAGAAATCAGAGGGGCTCTGATCTTCTGTATCGCCATCAGATATCGTTCGAAGATGCATTCACTGGTACCGAAGCGGAGATAGAAATCGAAGTCATGTCTTCTTGCGAGGATTGTTCGGGTACCGGCGCATCCAGTCCAGGCGATGTTAGGGAATGCTCAACATGCGAGGGACACGGACGTCTGAGGAGAATGCAGCGTGTAGGCCCATTCACTCAGCAGGTTGTCTCTGACTGCCCTGCTTGCAACGGTGAAGGCAAGACCATAACAAATCCCTGTGAGAAATGTCATGGTGAGGGCCGCCTCAATAAAAACCGGAGAGTTCGATTCACGGTTCCGGCAGGAATAGATTCTGGCACAAGACTTCGTATGAGCGGATATGGGGAATCTTCCAAGGACTCTAGAGGCGCCGCCGGCCATCTATACATCGAAGTAAAGCACGACAAACACCCTTGGTTCGAGCGCGACGGCGCAGATCTTCTGATGGCCCTTCCTGTCAATTATTCGAATATTGTCTTAGGCTGTGAATTGGAGATACCCCATGTAGACGACAAGCCTCTCAAAATAAAAATTCCAAGTGGATCCATGCCCGGCGAGACCATTACTGTCAAGGGCCGAGGTTTTCCAAATTCAAGGCGAAGAGGACAACGGGGAGATGTTACAATAGTTCTAAGGCTCAAGTCGCCACCCCGTCTTTCTCGTGCTGCGAAGAAGGCCCTTGAAGATTTGAGGAGCCACATAGACGATGGCGCGACTCCAGAGGAATCAGCCAGGGATGAGGCTGAACGGCGAAGAAAGTAGACGGACAGGGTCACTCCCATCTGAGGGCTTTCCGTGGAACAATTGCTACTGGTTCGCCTTTTACACGGCCTGTAACTTCCACTTCGACTATTTGTGGGGTGGGCGCGACTCCAATCGAAATCATCACGCACTCGCCCACTTGTAAGTCCCCGATTAGAATCTCATCACCGTGGAACTTCCATTCTCCATCTACCTCATATATTTCAGATCGGGGGCCATGCGGGAATGAAAGTCTTAGACAAGTCATCTTCCAAACAGCGTTTGAGGCCATTCCGAAACTAATGGCCCCCTCCTCGCTATCATCGATCCAGAGCCCAATATCGCCCAGCGGGGTAGAGGTGGAAAGATTTGCAACTTCTCGATTCACAAGACCTTTCTCAACAATGAAACCTGCACGTGCAGAGATTAAACCAGACCCCTCTACAGATTCTAGAGCCGCCTCTAGTTCGCTGTCGGAGAAACCCATTTCCAGCTTGTTTCTTATCGAGTCTATCTTTTCTTGATTTAGTGTATTTGTTTCTTCCCTGCCAAATATCTTGGATACTATTTCCTTCCTCATCATCAGCATCACCAGAAAAGCAGGCGTAAGTAGGAATACGCCTGCAAAGATGTAGTAGGGTCTAGCCTGTGATGAAAGGTCAACATAGGCCCCACTGTCTTCTTCTGGAGGGCTATTTACGGAGATTATGAATGAATAAGCACCTTCTTGCCCCGAGCCCTGTTCGACTCTGATGGCATGCATGCCCATCGGAAGAAGCATCTGAGAGCCATTCGTTGAATTCATGATCAAGTAATCATCCTCGCCCCGCAATTCCTGAATCTGAATATTCGCCCCCCCCATCTCAGGATTACTTCGTATTATAGTTCCATTATCTGATTCAATAGATACCAGATATATGTCGATTGGATCTAGATCAGATACGTCTCCTTGAAGGCGAAGCATGGATGAAGAGTAATACCCTTGATCTGAGACAACAGTCCACATCGGCCATAGAGATGACTCTGCGGAGTTACTTGGAAGACGATTGGGAGCGTCTCCCATGAATGCACTTTTATCCGTCCCGACTGAGCCAGAGAAATCGGAAGATTCCGATTCAAGCATGACTCGAATTCCCCATTCGCCTTCAATAGTCGAACCGATACGAATTTCTAGAGAAATCGAATCATGAGAAGTCACACCTGACAAATGATCTATCTTTTCCGAGATACTACCATCCAGTAGATGCTCATAAATTTCAATCGACTCGTCCTCGCCATGGCCTACAAGTGAGGAGATTTCGAATTCCACCCCCCCTCCTGCAGGCACTGTAAATGAATCAAAGTCTCCAGGGAAATGGAAAAGTCCTCTGGCGTAGGATGAGAAAGAACTCGTCGTCATTCTCTGATCCGAATGGGGGGAGATCCTTTTTCCGTCCTTGTCGGAAGCTATCAATTCGACTGCATAAACAGAACTGCGTCTATCTTGCTCTGTTGCTGACAAAACCATCCACGCTTCTTCATCACTAGAGGCACTGACCGCGATTCCAGAATGCGTGTGAATCCCTTCGATGGAGACGGATGGGCTCCTACTGATCATTTCTCTACTGTCATCTGTCCTTTCTTTCCATATTTCTACTAGAAAAGGTGCTTCTGAGACTATTGAATTTACCAATGCAACTCCATCGCTGACGAGTAGCCATGCGTCGGAATCACCGCCTGATTCGAACCATCCGGACATTTTCATAGTTGGTAATATGTGATTTTCACACAAGTCATCTATGCAAACGTCTGATGGAGGGATGGAGTTGACTCCATCCTGGGTCCCAGATGATCCATTAACATCCGTATGCTCATGGATGAATCCATCTTCCGATGTGAGGATAATAATAGATGCAGAACCTGTAGCATGGGACTCTTTTTCGATGCTGTATGTTAGTCGACCACTAGCATTCCCTGACCACGACAAGTCATCTTCGAATACGACTTGATCGGAACCTGAGATTTCCAGAGAGAAACCCGAACAAGCCCCATCTTCACATTCTATCGCGATATGTGTCGGCCCATATGCCTCGAGTTCAAGAAGGCTAGAATCGCTACCTTGAGCGGTAGAAAGAGGTAGAAGACAAAGCATCATCACCACGAAAAAAATCGAAGATCGTGTGTTTTGCATGACTCTTCGACCAGCCTCTCACCTTAGAATCCTTCAAGCAGATGATACTGCGGCCACGCTCATGGCCGACGAGGCTGCACTCGGCAGAACAGTCGAGGCGCGGGAAAGATTTGCTCGAATATTTGCATTGGGCGATAGGAAGAAACCGTCTGCAAGAACACCTGCCCTGGTTCTTGTGGATGGCGATTCCGAGATGGACCCAAGAATAGCGCCCTTTCACCTCACTAGAGACCCAACCACCGTACCGGCCACATTGAAATTCAGAACTAGAGGCAAGCTCTGCCCCCCATTCGAGAGAGAGACTGTGTGGGAGGCCTCTGAGGGCTTATCCTTGCCACCGACATTGGACGAGTCCGATGGAGGAACCTTGCCATCCGGAGAAGCTTTTCTGCCCGTCTCGCTCCAGTCGATCTCTCACGATCCTCGTCTTGCCGATCTCGATGTAGAACCATCAGTAATTTGCTTGATCGATGCCCCCCAGCTAGCCAATGACGATCTTCGTATGATCGGGGCTATAGATGCGCTACGCAGGAGATTCCCTTCTTCTCTAATCTGGGCCCCTGGTATTGCCGGACCCGATAATTGCGCTCTTCTTGCTTGGATGGGGGTCGATCTGATGGACCTCTCAAGATCGAGAAGGGCGCACTCGAGCGGAGTATTGCTCTCTGCATTTGGCCCCAGAATGCGTGACCCAGACATAGATCATGGAGACTCATGGGATCATCAGATTTCCATATGGAAGGATGCTCTGGCAGAGACAAGAATGGCTATCCGAGAAGGCAGCATCAGACAACTCGCCGAGGCTGTAAGCCTCTCAAGTCCTCGATCAGTCCAGAAGATGAGACGTCATGATGCACATGTTTCGGAGGTGGCGATTAACGACCCTGGACAGGCTGGACTGGCGTCTGCATCTGAACCCGGTAGGGTGTGGGACTGCTCTTCGCGAACATCGAGAGACGATCCGATGATCAGACACTGGCACCATTCAATCGGCAGTAGATGGGTGCCAATGCCACATCAATCGGGAATAGCGGTGCTGCTGCCATGCTCGGCAACGAAGCCATACAGGAGATCACCCAGCCACAGGAAATTCAGAGATGCCATAGCGAGCCGCGCAGTTTCAGAGATCATGGTCACGGCTCCACTTGGATTAGTGCCACGGGAATTGGAGGTCCTATGGCCCGCTTCCTCTTATGATATACCTGTAACTGGAGAGTGGGATATGGACGAGCTTCAAATCATCAGGAAGATGGCATCTGATGTCATTTCTCGTACCGGTTTTGATACTGTAATCAACCATTCAGGAGTCGATTTAATGATCGACGGATGCGATGTAATCGATACTAGGATGGGCGATACTGCTGGTTCGCAGGAGTCTCTAAAACGACTTTCAGAAGAGGTCCAATCTGCTACCAAAGAAGCGAATGCCCTCGAACCTAAGAGAGGTGTCGCCTTGCTCGAGTCCTTCCGATCCATCTCAAGGCATCTCTACGAGGGTGATGCGTGGCTCGATGGCGCCAAGGTGTCCGGAAGAGCTCCAAATTACAGAATCACTCTAGAAGGAGATCAGATTGCGGTGTGGGACAGCTCAAAGGGAAGGTTCGCATTCTCAAAGTCCGTACTCCCCATCCTTCTTGAAAACAATACGCTACCCCTGGTTAATCTTGTTGAAGGCCATACATGGACCGGCGACTTGTTCACATCGAATGTTGCAGGCTTCACGGGATCCCCTCGCATCGGCGATGAGATACTGGTTCTGCAGGCTGGCGCTCTAAGGGGCTCTGCTAGAGCAGTGGCCCCTTCATGGGAGTGGCCGGCGGCGCCGGGGGCACTCGCTCGTGCCAGACACAGACTCTAGACTGCTGCGCAGCGGTTAAAGAGGGGCAGCAGGCCGCCTGCAAACTGAGGTTGGCGCGTATGGCGAGGATGCACAGCGGAGGCAAGGGTCAGAGTGGGTCTTCAAGACCATTTGTAGAAAGCCCTCCTGAATGGTCTGAGACTGATAAGAAGACTATCGAAGAACTCGTGCTCAGGTACGCCGGAGAGGGACGCTCAACTTCCGAGATAGGGATTGTGCTGAGGGACCAACATGCGATTCCTGACGTCAAACTAGCAACGGGGGAGAGAATATCTGCGATTTTGTCTCGCAATGAAATGACGCCCCTATACCCTGAGGACATGATGAACCTCATGAGGCAGGCTCAGAGAATCATAGACCATCTAGAGGCCGGCAATCGTAAGGATATCCACAATCGAAGACAATTAGAACTCACGGAGTCAAGGCTACGTCGGCTTGCCAAGTACTACAGGGAATCTGGAAGAATCTCTTCTGATTGGACATACAAGCGCGACCAACTCAGATTGATGGTCCAGTAGATAGGCCCATCTCAATCGAGCCGGAGTGTGGCGAAGCACCCGGAGCAAGAAGTTCGGAATGGACGCAATTCGCTGTGGACCACATTAGGCGTCATACAACTTGGACATGTTATTGTGGGCAATGACCTCCCATCAACTCCCCTGTTTTTACTTCTGGGCGACACGAGAGACACTGGAAAAACCCCGATAAGGCCAGCTGCCCCAACACCCAGTACGAGGGGAAGATCAAAACCGCCCACATACACGATAAAAGAGAGAATGCCGAATAGAGATGCAGTAGCAACTGCGGGCGCCCTTATCCTGGTACGGGTCAAATAAAGTGAAAGCCCCGCTGTGATCGACATCACAAGAACGAGGATCAACGCTGAGACCAACGGACTCCCTGCCGGAGATGAAGGCGGAGTATAGGAAACCGAGAATATCAAGTCTGGATCAAGATCGGAGTCTTGGAACGATATTGTCTCTAGGAAAACCCATCTACGATGCTCAACTTCCAAATCCCCTCCGGAAACCGCTCCGAATCCTGCTAGGGCTGATGTTCTGAGCCCTGCATCGAGATCAATCTTTGTGAACCAATCACTCTTGCCCGGTTGAATGAATGTGCGTACAAGGTATTCAGATTGCCCTTGCACTCCCGGGGTATAGCGAGCCTCCAAGACAATCGTCACAGGTTCAGATGAGAATGCACGCGTCGCTCCAAAGTCGATCATTATGTCTCTCTGCGACAGATCAACAAGATCTGAACCCACCATCGATTCGATATCTATGCCAAGTCCTGTTGACATGAATGACCTGATGTTCGAGGATGATGTCTGGAGATGTCCAGTAAGCGCTGCTACTTCAGCATCATCAACGCGACCGTTATGCTCCTCGCCCATGGAAAGTGAGTCCTCGTAGGAGTCTAGATTCTTCCACCATGACGATCCCTCTAGCGTGTTGTTGCCTATGTTGTCAAGCCCCCATCGAATCCATTGGGACATCGCACCGTCAACGGTTATTTCCACATCGCGATCCACGATTGAGGCTGTAGTACGTCCACTTATCTTCACATCCAACTTGGTGCCTGAGTCACGCTTCGGCTCCTCTTCCGGATACCAGTCTCCCGTGCCTCCGTCGCTGTCGATATCGACCTCGTAGGTCCGTACCGATTCTAGAGTCGCCCCCGGATGCGGACTAACTCTGAACGTAACCTGGATGCCACCTCCATCGTACGATTCAGGCCATTGCCATACGAATACAAGTCGAACCCCATTTTCGGTTTCAGTCACCACTGGGCTGGTTGTGAGTTGTTGGGAACCAACTGTAGTTGATCCAGAGCTTCGCTTATTCCAGATATCTATCCCATAATGCGTATCTATCTCGACAGGAAAATACGCGATTCCGTCATTGGAAGAAGAGTCTTCCATCTCTGCAGTGCCAAGTGGGAACTTCGCCAGCATTCCTGCATCTGTGGTGTCTCCCCAGAAGAATCGAATTCCTGCATCCTCCCCTGGTGCCGAGAAAGAAAGCGATTGAACTTCCAGTGTGAATCTAATTTGGTCGCCCTCGGAGATTGTACCTGAAGAAACCTGGATTGGGACAGAAAGAATACCATTGGTGACCAGTAGACCAGGGCCTGATGACCCGGAGTAGTATGTGCCTCCTATGTTGACTCCAACAGTCGCATTGAATTGGAGACCGGTCGCCCCTTGAATTTCATATGGGATATCAAAAGTCCACTCTGAGCTCGGATAGTCCCCTTCTACACTCCAAGTCGTACTCCACTTACCAATTTCTATGGCACCCAGTACTGAGGGGGTGACCACTGCTGAATGCCTATCTTCAAGATCGGAGGAGAATGCAGTCATGCCTCCTGATTGGGCCTCTCCGATGAGAAACATTCGGAAACCGTCTTGTTCGCAACATGAACCGTCTTCCTCAACTGCCGAAGTAACCATTACAGGGGCCAAAAGAAGAAGAAAAACAAGAGAGACTGACCTCGCATATCCGCCCCCCATGACAACTCGCCTACCTGAACCCGGCTTGAATCCGCCGATGCATATTGCTGATTGGGACCTATCTGTGAAGCCAAAGCAATTTTCGAGAATTTGGAGACCACTTCTCAACACGAGCAAATCCCTTCCTCTCCAGTTGTACAACTTCCCCGCTTTCCAGATCTGCATCTTCAACTAAGCAACTCATGATGTTCAGTTCGTCCCCAATTGCCATTACAAGCTCGCAAGTAACCGATGAATCTGGACTCAACCAATGAATAATTGGCCTGTCATCATCCCTTTCCACTGAACCAATCTCGAAGATTCCTCCGACTGATTCCACATTTGCAAGCCCCTTAAGCCTGAATGAGTTTTTCAAATCCTCTTTCTCGATTATTGCTGTCCCGGACGCCAGGGAAATCTCCCTCGTACCCGCCTTTTCATCATCTGGATGGAAGGGTAATACGATTTCGCGCGGCAATTCGCCCTGAATTGCAATACTCATCGGATCGGAGACCAATGATATTCTTCTGGAGGTTCTATCGATTGATGCGGCATTTGAAGCCTCGATGGACTCCATCGCAACAGCCACGTCTTTCTGAGTCACGCCCATATCCACCCAGAAAGATCTGAGTGCCACTGGATCGAAACCCCTCCTCCTCATGGATCTAAGCGTCGGGACCCGCGGATCATCCCACCCGCTGTACATTTTGCTTTCGATGCCACGGCGAATCTCGCTGGTTGAGAAAGATCCAGATCCATGGATGCTAACTCTGCCCCAATAGAGGGTTTCTGGATATTTCCACCCCAGGTGGTCGTACAGAAGTTTCTGCTTACGCGTCGAATCCATCAGGTCCTTGCCGCGAATTATATGTGTCACGCCCTGTTCATGATCCTCTATTGCGCTTTGGAAATCAAGCAGGGGCCATGCAAGATACGAATTCCCCACCATGGGGTGGGCTTCATGCTGAATCCTCCATGCCGGCCAGTCTCTCAGGGCCGGATTGGGGAGACTCATGTCCGTTAGAACCCTGACAACAGCATCACCTGGAGAGAACCGCCCATCAAGCATTTTTCCCCATGCCTCGATATTCTCTTCCACGCTTCTACCTCTGTGCGGGCAGGCTTTCTTCGAGACTCTGAGGGCTCGGAATTTCTCCGCGGAACACTCACATACGTATCCCGCACTTTTTCGTATCATCTCTTCTGCGTATCTGATGTACACGGGCATTCTTTCACTTGCCCTAACTACTATGTCCGGCTTACTGCCTGTTAGCCATTCATAATCTTCTATAATCCACTCATAGGCATCCTTCATGGGTGGTTTTACTATCGTATCGGTATCGTCAAAACGAAGAACCATTTTTCCATCATGCATTGATGCGTATTCGTGATTGATCACCACGCCTCTCGCATGGCCAATGGAGAGGGGCCCATTCGGGTTGGGAGCGAAACGGAGAACGACACCTGTGGAGATGTTATCGAGAGGCTTCAAGCCCTCCCTCTTCGTCTGCTTGGTCCTTTGAACAGCTTCCGGGTCTATATTTTCTATCAGGCTACGTACCGATTCAGCACCCTCTGAATGAATCATGGAGTTGGCCTTAGCTACCTCGTCTTTTACGACGAATGACAACTCCTTTGCCCTTGAGCGGAGATCCTGTCGTTCTGCAAGCAGCCTCCCGAGGGTAGACCCTATCTGCCCAGCGCCATCATACTCCAGTGCATTCTGAAGCGCATATTTCCTCACAGTGAGGATAGTCTCTTCATCCCAAGCGTCGCCCATGCCTTACCCCGCCCCCTCCTCTGACAAGGATGAATTCAATGGTTGCTGAACCAAGGCACCCTTTGAGGTCCTTATTGGAACTGGGACGTTGTGCCGTTCAGACCAGATTCGAGATACGGTCGACCAAGTCCACCTAAGATTAGTATTCGGTTCACTTCCGGACGTAAGGATTGTTATTGCATCTACCGTTTTCGAATCGGAAGGGTACCCCGAGCCCACACTGAACCCCACCTCTTCACTAATTTGCGAAATTCTGGAATCTCGCATTACTTTGGCGAGAATCGAAGCAGCCCCTGTGGATGCACATATTGCATCCATCCCAATCTCACTCTTCACTTGAAGCCCGGGTCGAATTCCGGATATTCTCTTACGCATCATTTTCGAAAAGTTGCTTGGACTGCTGCCAAGAAGGTCAACATGCACCCATCCCGTGGAGTCATACTCTGAAACTTCCAGAATCGCCTGAACAAACCTCTCGATTTCAATCAAGTTTAGACTCTTAATCGCCCGCTCTTCATCAATAGACTTAGCACTTATTGGAATTCTACAGATACGCCAATCGCGTTTCTTGGACTCTCTCAATATCGAAGATTCCACCGCACTTCTTTTCTTCGAATTCATTGCCTTGGAGTCCTTTGCACCTATACTTTCCAGATATGGTAAGTCTTCGGACGGTATGCATATCGACGATACTACCAATGGGCCGATCGCAGGGCCTCTCCCTGCCTCATCGACACCGATTATCACCGAACTCATTCTATCAGATCCTTGATAAGGTCCTCAACTGAATCGGCAGGAGGTAGAGAATCGCGTTGAATGGGGACTCTACTTTCCGAGGGCAAATCCTCGATTTCTCCAATCACGTCATCGATGATCCCCTTGTCCAATGCTAGATTAGAACGCGCAATCTCCTCTCTGTTCTGAATAATCTTTTCTTCTTCAGTTCGCCTAAAACCACTTGAAAACTCTTCTGCTGTTATTGTTGAGCTAAATTCCTCGGAGGCGAGGTTCTCGATTTTATTCCGTTTCAATATCCTTCTAAACTGAAATAGCCCTCCGACACTGAGTAAAGAAATCAGGACCAAGAATATTGACTGCAGCAAACCCATGTCTATCGAAGTAGAAGCTCCATCGCTACCTGCAATGAAGTCTCCAGAGAACGTACACGCCGCATTGATCAATTCTGAAGGATTGCCAGCTGGAGACGCAGAAACTTCCATACGAACCGATCCGTCACTCGAATCTGACCAACCGCCAATATTCGTAGACTCACCAGGGAGTATTGGTCCGATTCGAATGGAGCGCTCATTATTCTTCGACGAGTCTACGATGATACCATGTTCTCCATCTCTGTCCAGATCAATTGAGAGGTCGACATAGTCGGATTCCATGCCTATATTCGATATGACGACTTCTAGCAGCAATTCACCTTCATCATTCGTCGTACACGAGGTACTGCCCGTGATTACGATTTCCGCCTCAGATCGAATTCCGATGACAATACTCTCGGAGTCGATTATGAGTCCTTGCGTCATGAGCCTAATCTCAATACCTAGGTCATCATTGGCGGGAGAGCCACTTCCAATGCCCATGTCCAAAGTAATCTTACTTTCCTCTCCACTTTCGATTTCTAGTGTTTGGATGCCGCTTATGCCCATCCAGCTCGGGGCCCCTTCCACGTCTACCGAGTATGTCGTTCGCCCCTCACCCCCATTCCGTATTGTCACATCTAGACTGCATTCGTCGCTGGGTTCCACGTAAGAGCAATCATCTGAATCAATCTCCATGGATCCGGATATCCGTGTTGAAATCATCGCGCCCACTTGAACAGACTCAGTGTAACTCCCGCCAGAAGGAGCAACTCTAATCTCAAAATCGAAAAAACCAGAAGAATCGTCTGAGGATGCAAGTTGGATCCTCACTGTCACATCGTTCCATGGCCCCACGCCTGTTGTCAATGACGAATCTAGCAATATCGCTCCCCATCCATCTTGTGAGATGATGCCGCTACCCACATCAGCGGAGATATCTCCTTGACCTACGATTCCAACATCGATGTTGTCAACCCCATTTCCTTTGTTCAAGATTCCAACTTCTAGTATCGCAATAGACCCCGGGGGCATGGATAGCGATTCTCCGCCGGAGGTTATACCCGCGTCTCTTGTACGGCCGACTTCGAGTCCAAAAGACCACTGATCGCTACCTCCAACTTCATCGAGCACGGTAACAGTCGCGTAGTGTACTGATTTCCATTCTGGTGCGAGAGGCCCTGGATTGGGTGCGTGAATTAACGCTGAAATTGAAACCCCTACATCGCTATCGACATTGATCACCCTTGCACCAGGCTGTACAGTTGGATCGCTCCATTCCCAGCCCCATCCCTCTGGCAGATCGACATCCAACAAAGCGGAACGGGACACCTCGCCATAATTACGTACGAAGATCGTGATTCCTATTGATGAGCCAGGCTGAATTCCATAGGTTCCTCCGGGTATGTTATCGAGACGAATCTTGGGCCTAGAATCCGAGCGAGGGGGGTTGAAATCAACCATATTGTCCACTGCCCTCTGCGATACATTCTCGAGATATGATGCTGTATCCTGATCGATATTAGGGGGTCTGTCAGAACTATCGCAGACCTCATCCATCAGGGACAATAATATCGTACATGATACCAAGTATGATCCCTCTTCTGACGCATTAACTCCATCGTTCTCGTAGAGCCTCGAAAACTGAGAATTAGCATCCAATGGATCGGAGCCAGATTCCAATACGTCTCGATAAACCGTATCATACGCCTCGTCCGTAGGAATCGCAAACTGGATGCCTGCTGATGAACCCTCCATCAAAGACATTGAACCGTTCTCTATTGCTTGATTCATGGCCTGAAAGCTCCCATGTGTTATGGGTCGTGTCGAGTCCCCCCTCATATGCGCCCACGGAATCAACAATACCGGGTCGCTAGGCATTCCCTCTGCGATTGAAGATATATCTGCCATCGAACTAGAAAGTGAGCCAAATCCTGATGATGTCGGATGCTTGGAGATTTCAGTCGCTTCCGGTTGAAGTAGCAGGTAGTCGGATTGCGTCGAAAGAACCTCTTGCCAAGGACTAAGCCCTTCCGTGTAGAATGCAAGATGTCCAGCGATGCCCAGGCTTTCCCCCGTTACGGCCTCAACGCTGCTTTCGGTCGTTCGTGACCCTATAATCCCTTGAAAAGTTGCAGATATGCTCTCCGTCTGCCTGTCCCCTATCATGACTACATCGAAACTACCCGACAGTTCATCCTCCGAAGTTTCAGCCTGCACCCCTCCAAGGGGGGCGCTAGAGATGACGAGCATCAGTACTGCTAGGAGACTCCTCACACAACTTGCTTACAGCGAAGTGATATGAGTATCACCCGTAGATGCTGCATCTTGGCTATCATGCAAGAGGGTCGGGAAGTAACTCTGTGAGGGCATGTACGTCGAACTCTCCTGCGTGTACGGGTACCCTCAGTCCGAATACTGATGATATGGAGGGGTCAATCTCGCCAAAAGAGCCTATCTCCCGACCCCCTATATTCACGACTGCAACCCTCCCCGCAAGCCATGGGCCATATCCTGGAGCACCCTCAGAAAGCACAATTTCGCTTTCATTCGACCCTAAATCACGGAGGAGGGAGAGAGCATACCCCTTTGCTGATGTGAACCCGGCATTCCTTTCAGCGCATGCCCATGCTACGGAGGTCGAGTTGTTGTGGTCTACGACTATAGCGCCGAGTTCGAAGATTCGATGCGGCAACTCGTGATGTCTATTCGCTGCAAGAACTGACAGCAGTGAAGGAAGAACGCTCTGTCTCAATATCCCGTGCTCTCGCGTGATGGGGTTCCTGATCCGAGTCACAGCACCTCCAGAATTCAAACGAACTGCCTCGAAGTCCCGCGCCTCGCTTGTCAGGGTGAGTGTTTGCACCTCGTGGACCCCCAGCGCGCGGATTGATTGTCGAATCCTTCTTTCCATGGATGCCCCCTCAAGGGGAGAGCCGGGGAGATTCATCTCCGAGTTTTGTGCAGGGAGCTGATCGAGACCTATTCCTATTGCGATATCCTCGACGATATCTACGGGGTGAAGTATATCGAACCTCCATGACGGCATTTCAATGATATAGCCCGGCACGTCCTCGTGTTCGCCGTCCCATCTCGAGCCCCCCGATGCCGAACCCATATTTTCTCTACCAACCAGATTGCCCCCCATTCTGGATATCGATGAGCCAACTGCTTCGTGACCTGGGTCCTCTCCAAGTATCATCGATACCAGTGTAGTTGGCACAAGATGCTTTACTGGTTCCATGTCGATGCTCCATGTCGAACCATCAAATTGGGTGACCTCAACTGATTCAATGACCCCACCTCTCTCCGAGAGCGACAGCGCAATGAGTCGTATCGCTGCGATACACGCACGCCTGTCCCATCCCGTGACATCGATTAGGAAGTCCGTTGTCCCGGTAGTCACAGTAGTTGCAACCCCGTTTATCACCGGCGGGAAGGATATCACTCTACCTTCGGAATCCGTAATCAGCGGAAATCCTTCAGAAGGCTCGACCAGATGCGAGTATTCTCTTCCCTTGGGGTGCGATTCAAGAATTCCCACAAGAGTCATTTTTTCCTCTGCACCAAGTGGTGTGAATGCTGAAGACCCATCATCTGAAGTTACTCTGAAAGGACCCTTTATGTTGTTTAAATCATGAACGCCTATTGACACTGCACGCCTGCGCCTCCCAAGTGTAGTATGCAGTTTCTCCTGATGATCCATCAGGGATTGGACAAATTGATCACGCTGGGCCTCGGATGAACCCTGATCGACGCCTCGTACTATCGCTGCAAAAACTTGCGGCCTAACACCTTCCATGGTTGGATCGACAACCATACTTTCCATTCCTTTCTTCACTTGTAGTGAACTAGGTGACGTAATGCCCCCGAGGAAAGACCTAGCGGCGCGTGCCATCGTTTCATGAGATAGTAAATCAGGTCTATCTGGGAATATTTCGATTTCTACCTCCTCGGAGTCACACCTTTCTACAACAACGCCGATTTGGGAAAGTCTCTCCCCCCATGAAGCAGCATCATGAGTGTAGCCATTAGATTTCTGAACTTCTTCAAGAAGAGAATGTTGGAATGTGACTGTAGGAATTTCAATCCCTCCTCGTCCATGCCGGCAACGGACGTTCCAAACCCGCCAGCCTGAGCCCTGTTTGCATGGCAGTCCCATGATCAATCGCCCTAAGATTGGATCTATTCACCTCAGAAAAAGACGTCACACCCATTTCTCTCAGGATGCCCCTGATTGCCCCATCAACCACTTCATGCCCTCCTTCCAGATCAGGAGATACCACGACATCAATGCCTGCACATTTCGAAATCACAATAGTATTTGCTGAGACTGCCCCTTCTAGCCGAATCATGATCGAACGCCCGCCTGCCGCCAGCCCAGACTTCTTGCTAGCCATACCTATCCTAGGGAGCGCAATCGTAGCCCCTGCCCCATCCAAACTCGCGGCATCCACTAAGATCCCGTCAAGATTAAGATCAACACATCTGCGAGATAGCTCTTCGACCCTGTCGACACGATCGGCGAGTAAAACAAGGGATCCTGGATCCATCCTACTTCTGATTGAGACTATTATGGAATCCAACTCAGCATCATTGAGTCGAGGGAGATCGTCGAGATCAACAATCACTCCCAGACACTTCAAAGACTCCTTCTCGAGTTTAGCAAGGGTCGCATCTCCAACCACGAGTAGGTCCCCATGCTCGGGAGCGCCCCTGACAATGCAGGGACCAATTCCGTTGGCATCATCAAGAATCGGAATCCAAGGTCTTTCCAGAACCAGTTCGTGGCTGTCTTCCTTCGGCCCCCTTACATGGATCCCAGTTTGAACATCGACACACGAATCGATACGGCCAGATCCAGAACCAACGACTCCGATGCCTGAGAAACTCCCTCCTCTGTCGACAGAAGGTTGCTCATCTATGAGTGGGGCATCGCCTGCGTTTAGGACAAGAGAGCCATCCGGGATATCAATCCCCAATGAGGACATCAAATCCAGGGCATCCTTGGCCATATTTTTGGAACCTCTTCCAGACACAACCCCCTGAGGAACATTGCCGCAGCCTCCGCAGATAATTATCTGTCCGCCAGTCATCCCAATACCCGGGTTGTCTCCGGATGATCCGATTATTATCACCGTACCCCCAGACATCCCAGAACCGGCATTTGAACCCGAATCGCCTCGAATGAGAAGTGTGCCGCCAGACATCCTGGCTCCGGCGTTATCATCGCTAGATCCGTGAATCACTATCGAGCCACCGGTCATTTTGAAACCCACACGCGAGCCAGCATCCTTCTCCACCACCAATCTACCAGAGGACATCCATCCGCCTGCCATCGACGCAACAGATCCTTGCACGGTCGCAGTCCCTCCTCGATTCATCAGCCCGGCGCCTTCTCCGAGATTTCCAAGGAGCAGTGACCGCGACTCATCTGGCAGTAGGCTGAGCGCACCAATCTCGCCGTTTTTCGGCTTCTCGTCACCTTCTCTGCCCCATCCTATGCGTACGAGTAAATCACGCTCAATGGCCTGAACAAGCATCCTGTCCAGATCGCGATTAAGCTTCTCACTTCTATCGGACGCCATCGACTCCCTCGGCCCGTCCCCTGCGTGGCATGTCTTGAGCATGACGGGATGTAGGCGATATAATGCCGCTAATCGCCCAATCTTGATATCCCTCCGAAGGTAGTGGGTGTCATGTCCTCGGTGAGAGTGGCCATCAATGGCTTCGGAACGATAGGAAAGCGCGTGGCTAGAGCAGTACAGGCCCAGCCTGATATGAGGGTCTCTGGAGTCACCAAAACAGGTCCAAGTCACGGATGCGGTCTCGCACAGAGGCTAAACCTCCCATTGTATTGTACAAGCGACGACCGAGAGGATATTGCAGCCTTCGAGAAAGGAGGTTACCGCGCTGAGGGCGGTCTGAGCGATTTGCTGGCTGATTCTGACATCGTGATAGATTGCGCTCCAGGGAAAATGGGGCATGCTAATCATCAGAAGTACGTTGATGCTGGAATAAAGCACATCTTCCAGGGAGGAGAGAAGCACAGCCTCACCGGGCTGAGTTATACATCTTCTGCCAACCACAAAGAGAACATCGATGTCGATGGCACCAGGGTCGTTTCTTGCAATACAACAGGCCTTGCGAGAACCCTAGTTCCGCTGAGGGACGCCGCGGGAGAGCTATCGGTGGAATGTACGATGATACGTCGCGCAGCAGACCCGGGCGACTCCAAGAAGGGACCAATTAACGCGATAGCCCCGGTCCTGAAAGTTCCGAGTCATCATGGTCCCGATTTGATGACTGTGGCAGGGGGAATCGGAATTACAAGCCTTGCAGTAGCCGTACCCACTACGATAATGCATGTCCATTCGATTGTCGTCGAACTTCCGGACGGCCATGGGATGACCACCGATAGCGTTCTCGACCTATGGGCCAAAACCCCTCGTGTGATTTCCATGTCTGGTTCTAGAGATAAGATCCCATCCACTGCAGAAGTTATGGAGATGGCACGAGATATCGGCCGCCCATGGGGCGATTTACATGAGATATTCGTATGGACCGATGGTGTAAGTCTGGATGGCAATACATTGAGATATTTTCAGGCCATACATCAGGAGAGTGACGTGATCCCAGAGAATGTCGATGCTGTCCGTGCCCTCATGGGCATTGAGCACGATTGGAGAGCTTCGGTTGAGATCACGGACACTTCGATTGCGGCTTCTCTGGTTTGATGCCAATAATGCCCATTCCCCCTGAAGGGTGAAAAGTCTGGCCGCGGCCCCCGCTAGAGTATGATGGGCCGTTCACGAGCACGAGCGATGATCCTCGTCATCATTGTCGCATCCCATGCAACGGCCTCTGCAACTGCAAATTCATATGCTCAAGTGTACGAAGATGAAAGCTCGAATAGCAATCACGTCGTCACTCCCTCGCCATCAATGGCCTTCGTGGATTTGCTCCCTCCCTCGAATTTGATTCATGGCCCCTACGGCGCATACGACCCACTTCAGAATCTTCAAAATACATATTCGTTGATCGAAAGGATGGAATTCAACGGACTAGTGATTATCCAATCGACCTCTACCGATTTAACAAATATGATGGAGGTCGTAGTTGCGTCAGGGGGGATATTCCAGGATTTCTATCCAGATCATGCTGCTATATTCAGTGTCATGCAGGGGCCGGAGGGAATCAGCACGATTGAATCGCTGTCCATGGAGCAATCAGTACGATGGGCGGAACCACTTCCGACTTCTTGGAGGATAGACCCCTCCATTGTAGATGGCCATAGGGCACTTTTGGATATCGATGTTCATCTAACCAGGAATATAGAGCCAGCCGAACTTAAATCCCTGGAGGAGTCACTACTCCAGTTCGCATACTCGCCTGGATCCGATGTGAGGTGTGAGGATAGATTGTGTCAAGCCAGGTCAATCGATTCTCTTGTGATAGCAAGACTGCTCATCGATGGCCGTGTAATGCACATTTCTGAGGGCGCTAGCATAGTGGCCCATGATGCAGACTCGAGGTCGGCAATGGGCCTATCTCCGATTTCTCACGCCCCTCCCTTGGATTATGACGGCTCGGGCGAGATAGTATCGATAACAGATACCGGCATCGATGAAAATCACCCATCAATAGATGATAACATCAGAGCTGTCTACAATCAGTTCGGCCCCGATAATTCAGCATCAGACACAAATTCTGGCCACGGCACTCACGTCACGGGAATCATCGTGGGAAATGCCTCCGGTGATGATCAGACTCTGGGTATAGCACCTGCTGCAGAGGTCAACTTCTATCAAATTGAGTACGACACTTCCGGTCTTCTAGCTCGCTGGGGGACAATATACAGTATGTTCTCGCACTCGCTGAATAATCAGGCTCGGACCCATTCCAATGCATGGGGGAGCGTGAATCAACCTGGCGAATACACCACGGATTCGAATTCAGCGGACTCATTCATTGTAGACCAGCCATCGTATCTTGCAGTCTTCGCATCTGGGGATCTGGGATCCACACAAGGAGCAACCACTACGCCGCCTGGCACTGCAAAGAATGTACTTACGGTAGGAGCATCGACCCAAGCCTCGGGAGGGGAACCGTCTCAAAGCTCACCATCATCAAACAATTCGGGGGGGACTCTCGACGGGCGAATAAAACCTGATGTAGTGGCTCCCGGCGGCGAGATATGCTCTGCACGTGCACAGGAAGCCACAGCAGTCCCCGGCCAATCCTGTTCTGATGCGTTACATGGCGATTCCATTACTCCCCTCTATTTCTCGGACAGCGGATCATCCATGGCCACCGGGACTGCCACAGGTGCAGCCTTGCTCGTGAGGCAGCATCTCAGAGAGGACCTTGGAATATCCGAACCAGATGCATCTCTTGTCAAGGCAATTCTAATCAATGGAGCATCTGATCTAGGTCAACCAGACATACCTAACTCTAACGAGGGCTGGGGCCAAATCGATCTCATGAGAACTTTGAGCCCAGTCTCGGCTGATGGGACCGCCCTCAATACACTCATGGATTACGGTCACGAGCTTAGACCTGGGGAAGCACTCGTACAACTCATCGATGTCCAACAAGGCCCTCTAGACATCACCTTGTCATGGACGGATCCAGAAGGTTCGGTAAACGCTCTGGATAGCGCTTCGAGGTTGATCAACGATCTGAATCTGCTCGTGACAAGCCCGAGCGGCGTCCAGTATGCTGGAAACGCCTTCTCTCAAGGATTCAGTACCCCCTCCACGACTGCTGACCACCTGAATAACGTCGAGAGACTGCGTCTGCAAGATGCTGAGAGTGGCACATGGGTGGTCGAGGTCAGGGACGTCGCAGGAGTCACTCAGAACGGTTACTCTCTGGTAATTACTGCCGATGCACAATGGGTAGATCACGCAGATTTCACAGTACTGGATGACTCACTGAGAATTAATGATGATGTGATATTCGAGGGGGAACAACTCCTGATACAGATGAAATGGCGTAATCAGGGGAATATTTTGAGCGGATCCTATAGTGTCGAGATATTCGATGTAACGGAACAGGAGAGCATAGCCACTAATGCAAGACCGCGCCTCTCGCCGGGAGGGACTGAGACCTGGGCGGTACAGCATGCATTCCAATCCGTTGGGGCGCATCTGCTTGAATTGAGGATCGACGTCGGTGCCGACGTGGTAGAGTCGAATGACGAGGTTGCAGGGTCGAACAACAATATCGCTCAATTGGAGATACAGGTGTCCAAGCAAGGTCTCGAGATCACCCCGTTAATGCAGGATGGCTCTTTGCCTGATTCTGACGAGATTGACTCAGCATCATCCAGAGTTCTCGATCCGACCTCAGAAGTCACCTCAGCATTTGATTTCATAGTGACAAACGTTGGTACTTCGGATGTTACGATATCTCTCATCGCCACTCCTGTCAAACAGGTGGTCGACGGAGGCGCGCTGGTAAATCCCGATGACGAGTGGGCTAGGGTAATTTCGGAATCAGGCCCCATTGAATTAGCCGCCTCAGGCCAACCCAATGACAACATCACAGTAACTTTGACCATGACTGACGAAAGTGCCGATCCCGACGCACAGGGTACGCCCATTTTTGCAGTGCCAGGGGATTTCATGTCACGAGTCATTGTGAGGGATATCCAGAATCCTACCGTCGTCAATAGCAGGTCATTCGAGGTCGAGGTCCCTCGCGTCGAGGGACTCCAGATACTCGCTAGTGGATTGGATGACTTCTCTTCCCGGCCAGGAAACTTCGCCTCTTTCGATATGGCGGTCCTGAATACGGGCAATGGGGACACGGTGTATGAGGCGCAATGCTCCTCTGTCAGCGGCTGGTCGACGCGTATAGACTCAATCTTGTCAGATACAGTTCTACTGCCCGAACTGGCAAGATTGGAATATATCACAATACCAGTATCCGTCTTGGTCCCTCCTGCGATCATGGGGTTGCCTTCGTCTGGACATGTAGAGATCGTTACATGCACGATATCCTCCCCTGACGGGGACGGTCCCAGCGAAACCATACAAGCATCTCTGGTGGTTGAAGAGAGCAGGGACTTCACAACGAAGCTTTCAGACGGCGACGGGAATGAATTAGCCCCAATCGCGGCTTCGGATGACAGGCCAGTGCTGAATATGATCAGGGAGAACTCAACGTTAGAAATTTACAACAGAGGCAATATCGACATGCAAATGTCCGTGACCATCAGACTCTCGGACTCAACGTGGGGGCTGGAAGCAACTCTAAATCCTGAATCCCCCAATCCTGTGATGATATCTGTATTTGATGGTGGGGCCTCCATTGAAGTCTCTATTGAGGCCGGCTCGATGGCCAGCATCCTGGCAACTTCGATAGCGCCACCAACAGCATCCATGGGGGATCGCGCATTACTCACGTTCCGAACCACGGAAGGCCAGCAAGTCACAGTGATCGATTCTTCAAGATTCATTCTCCAACCACGTCTGGAGATATCCATGGAGGCCCCGGAAACCCTTGAACTGTTAGCAGGCGAATTCGCAGAATTCCCTCTTGGCATATCAAATCCAGGGAATGTGCGGCTTGATCTGTCGTGGGCCTTCACGGGAAGTGCCGATGGGTGGTCAATCGGTCTCCAATCGATTTCCCCCTCTTTCATCGAACCGAATCAAGACCTCACACTGGTCATGGGCGTCGGTGTTCCTGCTGGTTGGCCGGTAGATCAAACAGGAGAAGTAGTTTCAATCATCGTTGAAGGCTCGAATGAGCTGCTTGAAGACCAGGTTGAACTACAGTCGGCCGACATCCAGGTATCGGTCAGGGAGACGTGTGGATTTTCACTCGAGGCCTCCGAATATCCTTCGGTAGAGGCGGGGGACTACGCCATATTCTCCGCAACTGTGCACAATGTAGGCAATATCCCATCCGCCCTCAGCATGGATGTGACGCAGGAATCAGACGTATTCTCGGAATTGAGTGCCACAGGGGATCTAACGGAGATGGCACCAGGGGAATCGAGGACTCTCGACTTCACTTTGGGCGTAGACAAGGAAGCGACCCCAGGGATTGAAAACTTCCTCATAACATTCTATCCGGTAGGCCAGTTCTGCGATGAGACTAATTTGGCTTTAGACGAGCCTCAATCGGTAACGGTCTACGTCTTACCGGCCACCGGAAGCGGGATCGGCAACTCCCTGCCTCCATTCGTAATGCCGCTTGTTTTCATACTACTCGTCTTCGCCGCAACAGTCGGAATAATTTCACTGAGACGCTCATCGCCTGAATCAGAGAACTCGGGGGAGGACTTGATTCCCAAGGGCTCCGCCCTTATGCAGGGCGAGGCATCTACGCGCAGGATGAACGCACTGTCCACGGAAGCCGCCGATGAAACCCTTAGCACCATCGTGAAAAGAGGCGATATGGAAGCCGTCATTAGGGACTCGATGCCCAAATTGGATCTGCCCCCCCTCCCAGGCAAAAAAACCCCCCCGCTACCTCCAAGCGGACTACCGGATGGCTGGTCAATGGACCAATGGAGAGAGTATGGTTCCGAATGGCTCAAGGAGAACCAAGGTTAAATCCGCAGCAGTTTAAGAACAATCGACACAGGAGGTAAACTAATGGTGTCCTGGGAACGCAGTGAATCGATAATATTGTTCGGCCCCCCTGGCGCTGGAAAGGGCACACAGTCCGGTCTCATATCTGAAATAACTGGGAAACCGCAGGTTTCCACGGGAGATATGCTGCGTGAAGCAGTAGGCGAGCAAAGTGATGTTGGCAATGAAGCCAAGGCGTACATGGAGAAGGGCCTACTAGTTCCCGATTCGATCATCATCGAACTGATTAGAAGAAGGCTTCAGCGGGAGGACGCGTCAGACGGACTTCTATTCGATGGATTCCCGCGTACGATTCCTCAGGCCCAGGCCTTGGAGGGCCTGACTCCCGTATCCATGGTTCTTTCTCTGAACGTGCCCGACGACATAATAATCGGCAGGATTACTGGAAGGAGAACCGACCCAGATACCGGCGAGATATACCACATAGCGCATCGCCCTCCTCCGGATGACGTAGTCGATCGGGTCATCCAAAGGACTGACGATACTGAGGAAACCGTCCGTCAAAGGCTCTCGACATTCCATTCGCAGACAGCACCACTGGAATCCTACTACAGAGAAAAAGGGATTCTGGTAGAGATCGACGGTGCGGGCCCGATGGGCGAAGTGTCCACATTAGTCCGCGATGCGGTCAATAGGCGTACGGAGGGATAATCGATGGGAGCCAGAGGCAGGACTAGGCCAAGAAGGGCCAAGATCGCCTCCGACGCTGTAGGCAGCCTTGCAAGAATATGGCTCATCGACCCTTCTTCAGAAGTCGCACAGGCTGCCGGATCCGCAATGCTACGAACCGCTCGAAGAAATCGAGTCAGAATTCCAGGCGAACTCAGGATGAGGTCCTGCAGGAGCTGCAGGAAAATGCTCGACTCTTCAAACTCAAGAACACGGATAAGGGCCGGCCAGGTTATCGTAACATGCGTGAAGTGCGGAAGGACCCACAAATATCTTGGAAGTGATTAAAATGTCTGAAGTCAAAGTTCCCAGATCCATTATGGAAGCGGCAAAATCAAGAGACCTTCAGACCACAATAAGGGTTGGAAAAGGGGGCCTCTCAGAATCTGTGGTGAATGAGGTGAACGACCAACTCGGGTCCAGGCCCCTCGTCAAGATTAAGCTGAACCGGGGCGTAGCAGGGGAGAAAAATACGAGACTTAGCATAATTTCAGAAATCGAAGGAAAAACGAATTCACATGCGATCTTCATCAGAGGCAACGTGGCTGTTTTGTGGCGACGCTGAGGAATCCGACAGGTAGCCTTCATATGGTTCACTTGGAAGGCGAAAGCATGCCTCGCGCAAAATGGCATCGAAGTCCAATGAATCTCTCGATTTTCCTCGTAACTTGTTTGGCATTGATTCCCGTGGTCACGGCTGGCGCTATTTCCACCACTGCTGGAGGGTGGACCCCGCCAGAGAGTATGCCTGGATGGATCACGCCACTGGCCTTTGTGATCCTCATCGCAGTATACGCTTTGATTGTCTTTGAGGTCGTACACAGGGCGCTGGCAGCCGCTATCGGGGGAATCGCTGTCGTAGTCGCACTCCATGTAGTGGGCGACGGGCCAGATCTGGGAACTGTTGTCACTTGGATCGACGAAGAGACTCTGGGACTGCTAATCGGAATGATGATCATAGTGGATGTACTAGCGAAAACCGGTCTCTTTGAATGGGCCGCAGTACAGGCATATGCCTACAGCGGAGGCTCAATTTGGAGACTTTCCATAATCCTGTGCACAATTACGGCAGTATTTTCGGCATTCCTCGACAACGTGACAACGATCCTGCTGATTGTACCAGTCACTATCCAGATTTCCAAAGTCCTCGATTTAGAGCCCGTACCTCTGATTATCGCAGAGGTGATGTTCTCCAACATTGGAGGCGCAGCAACACAGATCGGAGACCCACCGAACATAATAATCGGCGCACAACTCTCACCCCAGGCTCTTTCAGATTATGACATGCTAGCTGGACAGGGAGTCACATTCATTGATTTCATAGTCCACGTTGGGCCCGCCGTAGTGATCGCAATAGCCCCTTCATTCTGGCTACTATCGCGCCTTGAATCAAAGGGACTCTCCGGCGCCAGGCATCGCAATGTGGACTTGTTGCGGCTTAGATATGGAATCAAGGACATGAAGCTGTTGAAAAAATCAGGCGCGATATTAATGTTGGTCATTATCGGATTCTTCGCTCATTCAGCATTTCCCCACCCGCTACTAACGGTGGCCACAATAGCCCTTGGGGGCGCGGTTCTGATGCTACTCTTCACATCACCACATCACGTAGAGGAGCAGCTCGATGCAGTGGAATGGACCACCATCATATTCTTCGCAGGGCTATTCATTATGATCGGAGGACTCCAGTACATGGGTCTGATTGATAGTATTGCTGATGGTATTTCTGGCATCATTTCCAGAGCCTCTGAGGACAATAGGCTCATGGTATCCGTGGTGTTGCTCCTATGGGTCTCTGCGATAGCATCCGCATTCATCGATAACATACCATACACGGCGACAATGGTGCCAGTTGTAATCGAGCTAGCTAATGATCCCAATCTAGGGCTCGAGCTCGGCCCCCTTGCATGGGCTCTAGCCCTGGGAGCCTGTCTCGGAGGAAATGGTACAATCATAGGGGCATCCGCCAACGTAGTGGCCGCTGGTCTTGCTGAAGGGTCGGGCAACGACATATCCTTCAATCGATTCTTCAAGACCGGATTCCCAATAATGATCCTGACCATAATGACCTCAACGGTCTATGTGATCGTCAGGTACGCCATCGTATGGGAGAGCAACATCATACCATTCATACTCATAGGAGGCATGATGGCAGCATCGCTGTTATGCACTCCAATCATCTACGGAAAGTTCGCAGATTCCGTTGACGATTCGGAAGTCGAGTGATAGCGCCTACGTACATCGTTCTCTAACAACTTATTACGGTCTCATCACCCGTCTACTTGATATACCGAAGGCAAGTCGCAGGGCTGCTTTTAGTGCACCCCTTCAGCGATGCTGAGGGGGGAAGTGGATGAGGCCGCGTTGCCCTGCGGGGAGACAACGTGGCCTAGGAATCCAACGACGAATCGAGAAGCCTGGACACCAGAGGACTCACCAAAGGTGAGGAATCGAATGTACAACAATTGATCCTGATGCTACAACCCGACTGGGGGATGGCTCGGCTCGAGAGCCGAAGAAGGTCGTGACAAGCTGCGATAAGTCGCGGGGAGAGGCATGAATCTCTTGGATCCGCGAATTGCCGAATGGGACCTCCTGGCACATTGTGCCATTCCTCTCAAGGAAAGGGAACCCCCCGAACTGAAGCATCTTAGTAGGGGGTGGAAAAGAAATCAACAGAAATTCCGTTAGTAGTGGCGAATGAACACGGAAAAGGACAAACCGAACCGCTTAGGGAAACCTTTGCGGGATGTGGGGTGTGGGCCATCTCTGCCTACGTCGTGGAAGTGGAAGTCGTCCTGGAACGGCACACCATAGAGGGTGAAAGTCCCGTACACGCAAACGATATGGCATTGTGATGGATCCCCGAGTAGCGTGCGTCGGATATCGCGCGTGAAGTTGGGAGGCAGATACTTCCAATCCTAAATACTACTCGAGACCGATAGTGGATAAGTAGCGTGAGCGAACGCTGAAAAGTATCCTTAGCGGGATGTGAAAAGACCCTGAAACCAGTCGGGATCAGACTGATATGGCGTGAAAGCGAAGAAATGAGCAGCGTCATATCGTGCGTTTTGAATAATGCCCCTGGGAGTTCTGATTATTGGCGAGGTTAAGCGGTTGATCCGCGAAGCCGAAGGGAAACCGACAAGTCCGCAGTCGCAAGACGAGGGACGGGGTGTGTTCGCCCGGAGTCAATAGTGGGAGACCTGAAGCCTATCGATCTATTCCTGGCCAGTTTGAAGCCCGGCGAAAGCTGGGTGGAGGAACGAACCGTTGCTGATCTGCAAATCGCTCGGAAGAGCTGGGTATAGGGGTGAAAGTCCAATCGAGATGGGCAATAGCAGGTTCCGCGCGAGACTACTCGTAGGTAGATCTCCGTCGAGGTAGATAATGATGTAGAGCACTGATTGGGTGTTTAGGGGGAGCAATCCCTCGGCACGCTGTCAAACTCCGAAGTTGTTATCGCTGTAGACGCGGGGAGTGAGCCACGGTGGGTAAGCTACCGTGACGAAAGGTGAAGAAACCAGCTCAGTGTTAAGGTCCCAAAGTTCCAGTTAAGTGTTAATATGAAACGGAGTCCGTGGTCGAAGACAACCAGAAGGTGGGCTTAGAAGCAGCCATCCTTGAAAGAGTTCGTAACAGATCACTGGTCAAGCTTGCGGGCCCGGAAAAGGGACGGGACTAAAACTGGACACCGATACACTGATCCTCCGAAAGGAGATGAGGTAGCGCGGCGACATGCTCGGACAGAAGTGAGGTCGTGAGGTCTCATGGACCGTGTATGTATGAGAATCTAGGGAAGAGTAGCAGCATAGTGCGGTGAGAATCCGCACCACCGAAGGGGTAAGGGTTCCTCGGCAATGATTATCAGCCGAGGGTTAGCCGGTCCTAAGGTCAATCTTAACTGACTTGATCGAAAGGGAAATGCGTTAACATTCGTATGCCTCTCTGCATTAATGGTGACGGCTAGGGCTAGCTTGCGCACTTCAGTCATGGAGTGTCGAAACGTTCGAAGTGATCGGAGAACCGTCATGGTGAGAAGATCGCGAAGACGACAGGGAAACGCAAGTGAGGCCTTGGTCCCATGAAAAGCCGCAGAGATGACCGTACCAAGAACTGACACAGGTACCCAAGGTGAGCAGCCTAAGGTGTGACGGGCAAAGTATCGTGAAGGAACTCGGCAAAATTGCTCTGTAACTTCGGGAGAAGGAGTGCCAGCTCTGAAGAGAGCTGGTCGCAGTGACCAGGGGACTCCGACTGTTTAATAAAAACATAGGCGACTGCTAGATCGAAAGGTTGTGTATAGTCGCTGAATCCTGCTCAGTGCAGGTATCTGAAATCGGGTTTCAACCTGACGAAGGACCTGTAAACAGCGGGGGTAACTATGACCCTCTTAAGGTAGCGTAATACCTTGTCGCTTAATTGGCGACTTGCATGAATGGCCCAACGAGAGTCCCACTGTCTCCACGATACGTCCGGCGAAATTGACATTACTGGCGCACAGTCCAGTACCTTCAACCTGCAAGCGAAGACCCCATAGAGCTTTACTGCAGCCTGGCGCTGTGCAGTCGCACTCCACGTGCTGAGTAGACGGGAGACTTTGATCCCCGGGACGCCAGTCCCGGGAGTAGTCGTCCATAGAGACACCGTCCTTGGAGTGTAACTGCACTTACCCCTACGGGGGACACCGTTTGGTGGGCAGTTTGGGTGGGGCGCCACGCGCTCGAAAACATAACAAGCGTGCCCAAAGGTCAGCTTAGGTGGTTCAGTCTCCACCGTTAACCGTAAGGGGAAAAGCTGGCTTGACTTGGATCGGATCAATAACGATCGAAGATGCGAAAGCACGGCCTAACGAACCATCGTGCCTCATTTCTGGGGGCCGATGATAACAGAAAAGTTACCTTGGGGATAATTGAGTTGTCACCAGCAAGAGCACATATCGACCTGGTGGCTTGCTACTTCGATGTCGTCTCTTCCCAACCTCCCGGTGCAGCAGCTGGGAAGGGTGGGGTTGTTCGCCCATTAAAGGGGATCGTGAGATGGGTTTAGACCGTCGTGAGACAGGTTTGTTGCTTTGCGGTTGAAGCGTGTAAGATGCCTGATCGGAAGGGCCCTTTAGTACGAGAGGAACGAGGGCTCGGAGCCACTAGTTTACCAGTTGTCCGGCAGGGCAACGCTGGGTAGCCACGCTCCAGTGGATAAGAGCTGAAAGCATCTAAGCTCGAAGTCATCCGAAAGACGAGGCATCTCAGGGGACTCGTAGAAGACGAGTTTGATAGACAGCGGGTGTAAGCACCGAGGTTCGCCGAGGTGTTCAGCCCAGCTGCACTAACCCCCCGAGCATTCTTGACAATTTTTACATGACAATTTATTACATCCTGGCCTAAGGTGGGCCTCTGTCCAATAGGCTTCTCGATTCATCACATTCGAAGATGCGGTGTGCACGGCCACAGCGGAGGGGCAATACCCGGTCCCATCCCGAACCCGGAAGTCAAGCCCTCCTGCGTCGATTCCTGTACTGTGGTGCGAGAGCCCACGGGAACGTTCGTCGCTGTGCCACCCATCTTCATCCCCGCATCCTTTTTCCATTCCCAACGTTAGCAAGAGTCAGAGGCGACATTGTATGGCTACGGTAACTGGGGATGTTCTCGGCCATTCTCAGGTCGGAGTCCACGTATCCATAGTAGGGGACGTACTGTTCCACCCGCTATCCATAGACGAGGAATGCGAAGAGCTACTCAAGACCACCTTCGATCTCGAGATGGTTCCCTTTTCGATAGGGGGATCTACTCTACTTGGGAGCCTGCTTCGCGGCAATAAGAATGGGATCGCGGTGGCAGACATAGCCACTGAGCAAGATCTGGATAAGCTGACATCCTTCGGTGAAGTGGTGATTATGGAATCGGGCGTGAATGCCGCTGGAAATCTGATCGCGTGCAACAACCACGGAGCCGTGGTGGGCATGACTATCCCTGGCCCTGGTTGCGATCTTATCTCCGAGATACTCGGGGTACCGTCCACACGGGTCAGGATATCCGGGCAGGATACTCTTGGGTCGGCATTAGTCGCCAACGACAAGGGCGTTCTTGCACATCCGGACATCACTGAGTCTGAGGCAGCAGTGGTTTCGGAGGCTTTGAGCGTCCCTCTGATGGTAGGCACGGTATGCTTCGGCTCGCCATATGTCGGTGCCGGTTGTATAACCTCGAATGACTCCGTTCTTGCGGGAACGGGCACAACCGGTCCCGAGTTGAATAGGATAGAAGACGCGCTAGGCCTCATCTGATCATATGGCCGTAGGGGCGACGTGGTCGTCAGACTTGTCCCCACTATCAGACACCCTGGACCATACAGATTTCATAAGCCCATCATGGCATTCGGCGCAATACGAGAATCTCTTGTAAGCCTCTCTGAATGAGTACGCCTTGTTCCCCGTTCCAACAAGGAAACCCTCTGGGGAAAGCCTGCTGACCTTGTTGGCATCGTTCGAACACCCCTCAACGTCACACTTGACCATAGTGTACAAAATACACTATGACACTTAATCGTGTGCTTCCTTCATGACCGATGCAAGCTCAAAGTTTGACTCGACAGATTGGCCCTCTTCTACGAATATATCCGTGACAACGCCACTTACGGGTGAGGAAATCTCATTCTGCATTTTCATTGCTTCGAGTATGAGAATCGTCTCTCCCTCTTCCACACTATCCCCTACTTTAACATCGATTGAGACCACTTTACCGGGTATCGAAGAGACGATGCTTCCAGAATTCTCATTATGAGCCCCAAGTCGGCCTCTCCTGCTACGCACAGGCTTGGAAGGGCCGATATCCCCATCTATCCTGACCGTATGCGTCTCTCCGTCCAATGTTATTCTCAGATCGTCTCCATCCCTTTCGACTTCTGCAGTTATTTTCTCGCCATCGATGACGAATGTACGCTCTTTCTTCATCTCCTATTCACCCCCGAGGACGCCCTTTGCCGATGTGCGTGCCCCCATCGATTGCCTTTCCTCCTATGGATATCTGCTGTGACGTCCTCTGATCTTTGCTCCTCGAGGAGTGCCGCAACGATGCATGCGACCAATCTTCTCGATTCTTTTGACATGATATGCGCCTCATAGAGGGAGATTGCCGTGCCTTCGACGTGGCCGCTCCTCTGTCTTATCCATATTGGTCTTCAATGCTAGAATCAATCTTTTTCGTGTTTCCGATGGCTCGATTATATCATCTATGAAACCCAGGGCAGCGGCCTGATACGGATTCGCAAAGGCTTCCTCATACTCCTCGATAAGACGGCCCCGTTCCTCTTCAGGATTCCCCGCTGTGGCTATTCTGTTCCTGTGCAAGATCTGTACAGCACCACTGGCACCCATCACTGCCAGCCGTGCAGTGGGCCAAGCGACGTTGTAATCTCCTCTGATGTGCTTTGATGACATGACGTCATAGGCGCCACCGTACGCCTTCCTGGTGATCACGGTAAGTTTGGGGACTGTGGCTTCAGCATAAGCATAGAGTAGTTTGGCACCATGTCTGATTATTCCGCCCCACTCTTGATTGGCCCCAGGGAGGAATCCCGGAACATCTGTAAACGTCACTAGCGGGATTCCGAACGCATCACAGAATCTGACGAATCTGGCGGCTTTTACTGATGCATCGATATCTAAGCAACCAGCCAGGACCTTTGGCTGATTAGCGACTACTCCCACAGACTCCCCTCCAAGTCTTGCGAATCCGACTACCATGTTCATTGCAAACTCGGGTTGCACCTCTAGGAAACTCCCCCTGTCGAACACCTCCTCTATGACGTCAAGCATATCATACGGAATCGAGGGGTCTTCTGGGACTATGGAATCAAGTGATACGCAAATCCTGTCTTCCGGATCGTTTGGAATGAGTTTAGGAGCGCGTTCGAGATTATTTGATGGGAGTCTGCCCACAAGGTCCCTCACTATTTCCAGCGCATCTGAATCGTCCGATGCCACGAAGTGAGTCACTCCTGATTTCTTTGCATGTGTGGAAGCACCACCCAGATCGTCAAAACTCACATCTTCGTTTGTTACAGTTTTGATTACCTCCGGGCCCGTGATGAACATGTGAGATGTGCCATCAACCATCACTACGAAGTCAGTTATGGCCGGAGAGTAGACAGCACCTCCGGCACATGGCCCCATTATCACGGATATCTGGGGGACGACTCCACTCGCTCTCACATTCCTGAAGAATATCTCTGCATAGGAGCCCAGGCTGGCAACGCCCTCCTGTATCCTTGCGCCCCCGCTGTCATTTAGGCCTATGACTGGTGTTCCTGTTTTCACCGCAAGATCTAGAATTTTACATATTTTGAGGCCATGCATTTCTCCAAGCGACCCACCATAGACAGTAAAATCCTGCGCGAAACAATGCACTAAACGCCCGTCTATCGTACCGTGGCCCGTAACCACGCCATCCCCTGGAATCACATTCTTGTCCATTCCAAAGTCTCTGCACCTATGTTCGACGAGGGCATCGATCTCTACGAACGAATCAGGGTCCAGAAGATCCTCTATTCGCTCTCTCGCCGTCATCTTACCCTTTGCATGCTGTGCCTCGGTTCTAGCTGCCCCGCCGCCGGCTTGTGAGCGAGACTTCCTAGCCCTCAGATCTGCTATCCGCGAATCGCCGCCGTCCATGTCCTACGAGAAGGCCACACGGATATAGTGAATGAGCCTTGCTGAAAGCCATCTAGATAATCTGACATGCGGTTGGTTGAAATCGACTGCTTTCACACGCCAAACCGAAGCGCATGAGAATAATCATCGCAAAAGCCGGTCTCGACGGTCACGATCGTGGCGCTAAAATCATCGCGAGGGCCCTGCGGGACGGCGGTCACGAGGTCATCTACACAGGACTCAGAAGAACACCCGAGCAGATAGTCTCCATAACGAGGGACGAGGATGCATCTGCAATTGGTATCTCGACTCTATCCGGGGCTCACTCACGGCTCCTGCCCATGATTTGCAGGATATTGACTGATGCTGACATGGGTGACATCGTGGTTTTTGCAGGAGGCATAATCCCCGATCCTGACAGAGATGCGATCTACAGTGCCGGCGTGAGAGCGATATTCGGCCCCGGAACAAGTATGTCCGAACCAATCAGATTCCTTGAGGAAGTCCAATCAAGAAGAGGAGATGGCAAGCCCACAGGAGTGGGCGAGGGAGGTGAATGGAGATGGCAATGAATTCCTCCAAGACTCTCTTCGACTCAGCCATTGAGGGAGATAGGAGAGCGCTTGCGAAACTCCTCACGATCGCGGAGGAAGGGGGTAGTATTGGTTCATACGAACAAAAACCCTCCTGGATCCTCGGCATCACCGGACCGCCCGGCGCAGGAAAATCTACTCTCATTGACAGATTGGCCTCAAATTGGTCCGAGAAGGGGGAAAGCATCGCAATATTGGCCGTTGACCCTTCGTCACCCGTTTCAGGGGGAGCGCTTCTCGGAGATAGGGCGAGAATGGTATTCTCGGACCCCTCCAAGATATACTTCAGATCAGTTTCCTCGAGGGGCAGTTCTGGAGGCATCTCTAGTGGAGTGCGGAGAATGGTCGAAGTCCTACAGAGCCTTGGGTGGGATAGGATTCTGATAGAAACTGTGGGAGCAGGGCAAGGGGAATTCGCTATTGCTTCCGTGGCGGATCGCGTGATGCTTGTCGAGGGCCCGGATAGGGGTGACATCATACAAGCTGAAAAAGCAGGCATCCTAGAAATAGCAGACATCATAGCATGTAACAAATCCGATCTTCCGGGTTCGCTGGAGTCTGCCAATTCAATCAAAGAAGGCCTCTCCTTCTCCGAAGGTGCCCCTGAAGTGGTATCCGTATCGGCACTGAAGGGCAGCGGTCTAGATGATTTGATGGAAAGACTCGATCAAATAACTCCGAATCCAGATCGTCTGCTAATGAGATCTGCCATTCTGCTCGACTCAATCCTAGCAGATAGGATGAGGAGCAGGCCATCGTACGAGGGCGCGATGCGAGCAATGGCCTCGAGGACGATAAAACCGGATGAGGCTGCAGATATGGTGGAGTTTGACAATGGAAGAGTATGATGTAAACATTGATCACGCGAAACACTCGGTGGGTGGCGACTACGGCCACATATTTCGGAGATTCACTCACGTCTCCATGGCTCTGATACCCGTTCTGTACTATGTCTATGGCCAAGAAATATCCTCGCAACTCAATCTGGACCCACAGGAATTCGTGAGTCTTACATGTGTGGCGATACTGCTCGTGGAAGCAATCAGACTCAAATCGGGCATCGTTATTGTAGGGCAGAGGGAATACGAGGCTAGCCAAATATCCGCCTTGGCGTGGGGCACATTCGCAGTCTCCATCGCATTGCTCATGGCTCCGACGATGGGTAGGGAAGGGATGCAAGCAGGAGTCTTCGGAATACCAATCATACTCGGGCTATGTATCGTCGACCCAGTCATGGGCGAGGTCAAGAGGAGGACAAGCGGCCTGAGGGCGGCGATTCTGATAGGAGGAGCTGTGTCATACGCAATATGGCTGGGGTGCACATTTTACCTAGACACCCCTCTCGTGGGGTCAATCCTTCTTGCACCGCTGACCGTAATCGGTGAATTGCCCAGAACCAATGTGATTGATGACAATGCTACAATGGTGCTCATACCCCTTGCCGGAGCAATATTGCTCAATCCATTCCTGTAGTATTGGTTAGGTTTACATCCGATATTGCACGCCATGTAACAATGAGCGAGGACAATTCGGACGAGGGCCCAAGAAATCTGTCTCAGAACACATATGTCTTTGTCTGGATGGTGGCATCTCTAGCCTCCTTAGCGATCTTCGTCAGGTTTTTCTGATCGAAACGAAATTCTGCGTCTATCTCCAATCCCTCGCTAACTAGCAGGGATCTCTTTGTTGATATCCCCGAACCTGCGCTGTAAGGCCCTATGTGACCATTGCTTCGAACCACCCTGTGGCATGGTACTACCAAGGGCCATGGATTGGACGATAACGCTGAACCAACTGCTCTTGCAGAACCCGGCCTGCCCGCTGCTGAGGCCAACTCGCCATACGTAACCAGACTCCCTCTTTGCACATTGTCTAGAAGAGTCTCGAATACGAGCCTCCTAAACGGCGTGACCATACTCCAATCGATATCTTCAACCAAATTAGACCAGTCAGGACTTCTTTCCGGGCCATCGGCAGGATCCCCTTTGCCCCCGTCGATAGATATGCCAATCAGCTTCCCGCCTTCGATGATCTTCGAAACTCTGCAATGTGCCATTTCGACGACCAGCGTCTCGACAGGCATCAATCATTCCTCTACGCGGGCATCTGCCTCGCTACCCGCATCCTCGAGATCTTCCATCCCGACTATCTCATAGTTAGATGGGAACAGGGCTATCGCCACGCCTGCTATGATGCAACCCAGGCCGATATAGAATGACTGTTGGACAATCATGAGTTCGAGACCTATCGCGAAAAGCAAGAGGCCGCCCAAATTAGAGACCCACACGAGCGATTTGAACGTCGAGAGGCTAACACCCGTAGAATTAGCACTCCTCTTAGGGCCGAACTCAGCGCCAAAGCGAACGGGGTCTGCGGACTCCTTTGCCATGACTCCCATGAGGCGACGTTCCATTTGAACGGTTTGAATGAAGACGCATTTCATGGCGATTCATTCAAGCGGATGCGCTGGGGCCATTAGACGGGCCTGATATGCACGTCGCTATGATTTCGGCAGAATACCCTCCTCGATGGGGGGGAATGGGGAGCACGGTCTACCATCTATCCAGGCATCTCGTCGAATCAGGCAACAGAGTCACAATAATCACTCGAAATGGCGCCCAAGAAGAGAATGAAAAAATCGAGAATATCGACGTAATCCGAGTGCCATGGGCTAGGATACCCATGTATTTCACAAGATCATACGCATATCATGCTCTGAAGGAGTTGGAGAAAGTCCACAAGGCAGACCCATTCGACGTGATCCATCTTCATCTTCCGATGGTGAGTCTGAACAGGGAGCAAATCAGGCGCTGCAGGTCAATCGCACCAGTCGTCGCCTCGCTTCATGGTTCGTGGATGGGGGAGAGGGACGGCCTGGTTACGGCTAGAAGGATGGGCGAGCCAGCCGTCTTCCGTAATCCGAATGACTTGGCAATCCTCCTAACTGCCAAGCACTATTCCAAATTTGAGAAGATAGCTGCCTCGATGGCGGATATCGCAGTATCCAATTCCGATGCCACTCGACAGGATTTCGAACAGAGATACGGACTTGCAGGGGCCTGGAACTGCGAGACCGTCCATTGGGGGGTCGACAATGAACTGTTCAGCCCTTTCGACGAGAGTATCCCGGAGCATGTCGCGTCTAGGGAGTCGATAAGATCGAGATATGGCGTTTCTGAAGGCTCGCCCCTCATCCTGGCCGTAGGGAGATTGGCTGCTCGCAAAGGCTACACGACGCTACTCAGAGCATTTTCTCTAATACTGGAAAGCGAACCTCGTGCAAGACTACTCGTCGTGGGCAGGGGCGGCATGAAGTCGAAACTCATGTCTCAGGCTTCGAGGATGGGATTCTCTGATGCACTCACCATAGAGAGCAGTCTTCCGTTCGAGGAATTATCCGAGGTTTATCGTGCGAGCGATCTGACAGTCTTCCCCTCGTACTACGAGGGCCAGGGGCTCATCCCGCTCGAATCAATGTCCTCGGGCGTACCAATCGTCGCGACCAATGAGGGTCCCATCCCAGAGATGGTCGATGAGGATGTAGGGGCGCTATTCGAGATGGGAGACCATCGCTCCCTTGCTGAGGTGGTGATAGGGGAGTTGTCGGATAAGGAACGCTTGGCTAGGAAGGGGGACAACGGCAGGAAGAAAGCGCTAGATAAATTCACATTCAGGCAGTCCTGCCAGAGATTCGAGTCAATTTACCAGCATGTTGTGGGCTCGAGGCTCAACGATCAATCATGACTATCGCGTCTGTAGGGCAACTCAATACGCATAGCCCGCATCCTGTGCAAGGCTCCCTGAGTATCTTCGCCTTCTTGTTTATGTCGACGTCTATTATCGGGCTACGCATTTTAACATCGTAGAGCTCAATCGCATCATCATCACAGACAATGGTGCATTGATCGCATCCTATGCACATCTCTTCCTTGACCCATGCAACGTGCTCCGGCCCGATCTTCAGCTTTGCGCGTTCTCCTGCCCTTTGAGCCGTCATCATCGCTCTAATGCGGTGCTGCTCGACCGCGCGACGGGCTTCAAGATCGCTAACTCGCGTCATGGCTAATATCCGCATTTAGGGCACACTCATGAACGCATGGTTGTGGCGATAGGCATGGATGAGCAAATTTCGTGGCCAGGTATCTCCAAGGACATGCTTGCGATATTGATGCCTATTTCCATATGGGGCGTAATCGTGGTGGTCTCGAGATTCGAGGCGGGATGGTTTTCTTTCTCCTGTTCAGGACTCATTGGATTGTTCATCTGGCTGACAGCATTGGCCTATGGGGAGAAGCGATTCGCGAGACTCACCGTCATCGGCGTTCTGGTCGCTGCGATGCTCTCACTAGCCTCAGGGATGGTTGCACTGAGAGGGTAACCACCCAGCCCCTATTCAGGCCCGCTTTGACTCGATCTGCCTTGCAAGGAAGGATACCACATCGAGTATTTCGAAGTCATGCCTAGGGTCGCCCTCGAATTTCAAGCACTCGAAGTGACTCACGCACTTCGGGCAGGACGTGAGCATTATCTCGGCCCCGGTCGCCTTGACCTCGTCGAATCTCTGAAGGCGCAGGGACCTCGAATTCTCGTTGCATGACATCATGCTGGAGACACCGCAACAAAGGCCGTCTTCCCCGTGATGCTCCATCTCGACGAGATTGACCCCTTCCACCTTGCGAACCAGATCTCGAGGCTCCTCGTAGATGTTCATCTGACGACCGAGCCTGCACGGGTCGTGGTATGTCACGGTGACATCCTCTTCAACAGCCATCTGCACGTCGAATCCTTGTTGGGTGATGAATTCCGTAGTGTGCATCACCTTCATCTCATCCAGCTCGTAGTCCATTGCGAATGTTCTGAAGCACTCTGCGCAGGACGTCACCAGCGTCTCTATCCCGCTGGCCTTGAGCTTCTTCTGGTTGTAGGCCTTCAGCTTCTCGAAGACCTCGCTCATGCCCTGCCATTTCTGATCGTGGCCGCAGCACTTCAGGAAGTCCCTCCCCAGGTATGAGACTCCGACGTCCATCTCGTCGAAGATGGTGAACGCCGCTGTAGTGGTGTCTCCCAGATTCATCGATCCCTCGTTTACATGGCTGAAGACCATTTCTTGGTCGATGTAGTCGACGCAGCCGGGGTAATATCCGATAGTGGAATCCAGAGGGTAGTCTTCCACTGGTATGAACGACTCATCTGCATCCTCCTCGGCCTCAGCCGCGAGAACGGCCTGTAGGACTGTGTGGGGTATCTCTGCCGCTGGAGGCCCACCCACAATCATGCTCCTCCTTATGTCCACATACGAGTCATAGTCTACCAGTTGGGGGCAGGCATTGGTACAGGCAGTGCAGGTGAGGCACGAGTAGAGCGGAACCCCGTCATCCTCATTGTTCCATGTGTTGTAGATGATGTTCAGCTTGTCACCCGCGTTGAACAGCCTCACTGGGCACGCGTCATCGCAGAGGTCGCAACCGTAGCACTTGTTCATCTCCCACTCGTAACCCCGGGCCATGCTCCTCAGCGCCATGTAGACCAATGCCCCGAACCCAAGACAGGGTACGAACAGGGAGTAGATCAGCTTAGCATCCAGGCTCTTGGGATTCTTTTCGAAAGTGGGGTTCTCGACCATCATGGTCTCCAAGTCCCCGCTTCCCCAGTTGCCTTCTGTGCGCAGGATGGCGCTGCCGTCCCCGGTAAGCATGAGCGGTTGGTACGCACTCAGAGTCATGCCGATGATGACCTCGACAGTATCGTCAATGCCCGCAGAGGTGCTCTTGAACGTCAAGGAGTACGACTCCCCACTGTCTAGCTTGAGGGTGGCAGTCTCGCATTCATCCTCTGAGAGCGACCATACCACGTTATTGGAGGAGTCTGTGAGGACGAGGCTTTGAGTGTGAACTCCCGCGCTTCTGACGGACGTTCTGAAAGAGCAGCCCACGTCAGCGACGACCTCGTCGTCGCCGATGTCCTCTACGAACAGATTCTCCGTGCGTTCGTAACCCGTGTCCCTTCCATCTTGGAATCCTGTGTATGTATGCTCATGGAGGGCCCCATTCAGCTCGTTGCCCGGATCTATGTGCCCATTCACGTTGGCGAAGTCAATGAGATGTCGTTGAGTCGGCTGCCATATGCCCCAGGCCATGAACTGTTCAGCGGGCATAACGCACCATTCAGACGCAGGGTCGCCTTCCGGCAAATCGTCCCAGGCGCTTAGGTAGCTACTATCCGCATAGCCTATGCAATGCTCTCCGTATCTGTCCCATGCGTCACCCCTGTCCCCGTGATCGTACTCGATCAGGGTGTCAGAAGGCTGCGCACGGAGCTTCTCAAGCTCCTCGACATCGTCCATGGCCCCAAGCCCGCCATAGTCCCAGAAGCCGTTCTCATATACTGGCCATGTGACGACGCTGATCATTATCGCAGCCACTATCGTGCCAAGGGCGAGCTGACGACCAATGGCGGGCGTCAGCCGAGCGCCGATGGAGTTCACGAGGAACCATCGTATCGAGAAGAAAAGTATTGCGAAAATCAGAACTCCAGTGAGAACCCAAGGAATCGCATTGAACACCTCTGCGGTCCAAGGCTGTTGCCGGCCGCAGTTGATCACATGGTGGTCTATCCAGCAGTAGTCCAACCGATCTTGGGCATACAGCTCTAGGAAGATGTTGATCGAGAAGACGGAGATGAACCAAACGTGGGCCAGATATATCGCGCCCGCTGTTGCAAAGCGAGGGTCCTCGACGCCTCTCTTCTCCCTACCCGGAAGGAACGGGGGCAGAGCCAGTATGCCAACGGGTATCCCTGTTAGCGCAGCGCCCCACCATGCCGCATTCCAGGAGATGACCGGGGACCCGAAGAATTCCCCTATGGGGCCTGCGGGGATTATGAATTGAGGGAGATACTCCCCCCACCTGAGGTAGCCGTACGAGAAAAGAACGTACCAATCGGGGAATACGAAACCTGCCTGAGCGAATGGATCTGCTGCAGAGTGCAGAGGGGGAGGGATGAGCCAGCAGTAGAAGGCTATCACCATGATTATCGACGCGAAGATGAGTGTATCGCGAAGGACCTCCGTCGGCCAGAAGCCATGGCCCTCGAAGACACGCCGCCGCTCTTCATCCGCTTCCAGTAGCTGATTCCTCTCCTCCATGTAGGTGTCAGCTATTCTGCCGAAGCGCTCCATAATTCCCATATCTTAACCTCCCTCAATGCGGCTCCGCTATCCCTTGGACCCAGACTATGAACAGGTGGGCTAGAATGAGGGTGGTCACAACGACGGGCAGGATGAATACGTGGAGGAAGTACATCCTCGTGACTGTCTGGGCCGTGAGGGACGTACCTGCGAACATCGCTGTAGCGACCCAGCCGCCGATCAGAGGCGTTGACGCGGCCATGTTGATGCCGATGGTAGCTGCACCGAATGCGAGGCTGTCCCACGGGAGGAGATACCCGGAGTAGCCGAAGAATATGGTGAAGAACATCAGGGCGACGCCGATGAGCCAGTTCAGCTCACGGGGGTTTCTGTAGGCTCCAGTAAAGTATACTCTGCACATGTGCAGGAACACTGCTGCAACCATGAAGTGAGTCGTCCAGTGGTGTATCGACCTGATGATGTATCCGAACGGGAGCTGGGTCATGATGAACTGCATCGACCCATAGGCCGGCGTTGGGTCGCCCTCTCCCCCGGGAACGTAGTACAATCCGAGAACGCTACCGGTGATCACCAGAATGATGAATGCCAGGAAGGATATTCCTCCGAGGCAGTACAGCGGGTACCAGTACCAGATTATCCTGAGCTTGTACTTCTCGGCGTGAGTGAGCGGCATCTGCCTGTGCATGCTGTAATACGAATTCCGGCTCATCGACCAGTAGTCCTGAATCCTAAATCTGGTGTCTAGCCAGGAGAACGCCCACAGGAACGACTTCTCTGCCAGACCCATGCTGCCAGCGCTCGTCTCCACGGCCCGTAGGATGTCTTTGCGGGGGACGTCATCACGTTCCTTCCTGAGCGTGAAGGCCACAATCACGACAACAATGGCGATGAACAGCCATAGGAACCAGAATTGCATCATCTTCAATCACCTCAGTCGCAGTACGTGTACCAGTCTATGTAATCGGGCAGTGCTTCAATAACATCTCCATTCAAAGTGTATGGAATCAGGGGAAGCCCCATCGGCGCCGGCCCGCCGGCCCTCTTTATCCCGAAGTATTCGAACTCAGCTCCGTTCGACCTGTTCCTGTTCGTGTTCTTCTCTAGAGCAGTTGGGTCGAATCTGCTTGAGTGACATATGCAGAAAAGCTTGTTGCCCCCGCTGTCTGTGCCTCCCGGAAGCCAAGTGTCGTTGGTGTAATCGTTCTGGACGAGCTGCCATCCTGGTATGCAGCACAGGTGCGTGCATCGGGAGAATAGCACGATCAGGTTGTCGTGGATCGAAAGCGCGGAGTATGCCTCTTCCTCTTCCATCTCGTAGGCAGATCCGACGTACTTCCCCTCGGCCGTGTAGCCGTCCATATACTGGAATCGGGGCTTGCCCTCCGCTGGGGCGGAGTTCTTGTTCTCCTCGTGAGGGACGTAGACCACATTGACGGGCATACCAGACCAGACGCCCTGGGCGCCGGAAATCCCTGTGGGGGACTGGGCGGCCGCGTTAACGAATGAGGAATATGACATGGGCTCCAGGTGCTGAGTGCCATACCACACGGTGTCCTCGGCCCCAGTCGGGACCCAGAAGCGGACGGAGGAGTCGCCACCGTCAACCTCCGATGTGCCCATGAGGGTGGCGGCGAAAGCAACGCCCCCGGCAGCGAGGGTGACGAGGCCGGCTGCAGCATTGAACGAGCTCTTCAGGAATCCTCGCCTGTCTATCACGTAGGATGCCGTAGCGGCATCTTCCCCCGTTTCCGAAGGAATATCCCTGAGCTTGAATCTCCGCGACATACTCACACCTCGTATTGCTTCCATGCCTCGGTATCATTTGATGTGATGTATTTGTTGCGTCTGTGTTTGACCACGACGACGTCAGGCATCACGAACCTCAGGTAAACTATCCCGAGTATGATCAGAGTCAAGAGGGTCATGGCAAGATGGAACGAGAGCTGCTGCTGGTCCCAATGGTTGTAGAGGCCGTATGAGAGCGTGCCTGCCCAGAAGAGGGTCCAGACAATGCCCCAGAGTCCGACGAGTATCACGAGCCACGATTCGCCCGAAGGGGAGATGCTCGCCCGCACGATGGTCCCTGGCTTAGGGGCGTTGAAGACGCCGTGGTCGACCGCCTTGACGTAATCCTCCTCCGAGAGGCTGACGCCCTCCAGGGCGTTACGGGCCTCATCGACCGAAACCGCCCCGCTCTCCACGTCTCTGAGGAGCTGGGTCACCTTGTCGTTGATCATAGCTGGTCACCTCTCTTCAGGTGCTTGATTCGGAGACGGAGCAAGTTCGACCTACCCTTGTAATGCCTCGAGAACCCGTACCTCAGGAAGAATCCGCAGAACAGGATGACAAGGATGACCGCGCCGAATCCCAGGAGGCCCAGCCAGTGCGCACGGAGCTTCGCGCCCATCTCGTGGAGGTCCATGTGGTCCTCTGCGGGCGCCGGGGGCTCTATCTCGCCGTTGCCGGAGAACACCGTGCGGGTCTGCCCGTTGTCAGTCCCCTCGCCCACGGAGGCGCTCAGCCGGTTCCATCGATCCAAATTCGACGGGGCACCATCCCCGTTGACCGAGTTGCCGACGATCCACATGGTGACGGTACCGCTGTCCGATGCAGGCGCGATCCACTCGAAACCCCATGTTCTGTCCGGGACGTTGCTGCCTGCTTCAGTGTGAGTGAGGGCTGTGAGGTCTCCGTCCCAGTTCTGCACGAGGGCCGAGTCGGCGGGAGACAAGGATCCTGCTGTGACTCTCATCGCGAACCCGCCGGTGTGAGAGGATGTATCAGCATCGGGACCGCCTATCAGCTGGAGCGAAATCGGGTATGCCTTGCCGGCTTCGTAATGGTACGGCAAGCCGTCGAGGATCACCGTTACTGAGTTGTCTGGATCCGCCGCGTGGCAAGTGCACCCTCCGAGTGCCACATCGTCATCCCCGTCCTGCTGCCCCCCTATCCCGGATGGGAGGGCTGAAGCAGGTCCAACCAAGGCTGCGCACAACAGGGCGGATGCGAGAATTCTACGAAGCCTGAGGCTGTCCGTTATCATTGGCCCCACACCTACGATTAATGGTGCCAAGGAGAGTCCTATTAACGTTCCATCTTTGCATCATATTACCAGATACGTCATCCGACCCTGGGATGGACTGAGAAACCTCAAGTCGGATGCGCCCCAGGAGATTGCCATGGCAGGTCCGAAATGGGTCAATACGTACGATCTTAGCGACTCACAGATAGAGGACATAGATCGCGCAGAGGACGCCATGGAGATGCTGGACCTCAACAAGGCGGAGGAGATCCTCAACCGGCTGCTCAGCGAAGACGCCTCCTGCGTTCCCGTGCTGAGCCTCCTGGGTCATATGCACGGCCGGTACCTCAGCGACTACGCGGCCGCCATAGGCTTCTATGATAGGGTCCTGGCTATCGAGCCAGACAACCCCTGGGCACGGGATGAGAGGCGGAGATACAGGAGATACTCCACCTACTGAGCGTCCACGAGTCCCCACCTTCATGGACCATCAGCACTGAATAGGTCCGATGGAGTCGAGCGCGCTTCTGGTCATGGGGGTCGGGGGGCTCGGGTGCAGGTGGGCTCGGGGAGCGCATTCGAGAATCTCAAACGAGTCCGACCTCATGCTCGTCGACGCGGATGCAGAGAGCTTCAGAGGCGTGTCGAACGCGCACTGCCTGCATCTCGATGCAACGGGCTCGGAGAGGGGCATTGCTGCTCTGCCATCCCTCGCGGCGCACAGGGCAGTCGAGACCCTCGATGAGATACGTCCGGTGCTGGGCGACGCGGAACTCGTGGTGATACTGGCGGGATTGGGTGGTGGCACGGGCACGGGGGCCACCATCGAGCTCGCTCGCGCCGCCAAACGGAACGGGGCGATAGTGGCTGTAGTCGCAGGGCTGCCCTTCGCCGAGCAGACCTTCCGGACCAGGATGGCCGAGGACGCCTTGCCTTCGATAGAGGCCGTGGCCGACGTCTGTATCCGAGTCTCCCTTGAGAGGCTGGCATGGCAGTCCAGGAGCCGCAGAGTCGACTGGATTGCCGGGTCGGGATGGATAGAGGAGCTCGTCGAGGGACTCATCTCCACTGTCGCCAAGCTCGGAAAGATTAACCTAGATCTCATGGATCTCAAGGCGGTCGTCCGTCATGAGGGGAGGGCAACTCTCATCGTTGCGTCGGGTCCGATCGACGCTCTAGACGGGATAGCAAGCGAGGCTCGAAAATCCCCCCTCATCGATATTTCACTCGATGATGCTAGAGGGTGCCTGATCCAGGTCGAGGGTGGCCCCGACATGACGCTCTCGCACATAGCATCGATAACCGAGGACTTCACAGCACACTTCAACGACGACTGCCAAGTTATTCTGGGCGCCAGAGTATCGG